>WNFT01001941.1_pt1 | contig 17561 bp, 12 predicted proteins | sample 5400191 | NCBI WGS metagenome assembly WNFT01 (sample SAMN13153359, study PRJNA577476) | soil metagenome | isolation source: 80 cm saprolite under Madrone tree | place: USA:California | collected 2016-06-14 | reverse complement strand
CGGAACTCGCCGCGCGGCGCCTCCCGCCGCATGGCTCCGACGACCCGATCGCCGACGACCAGCGCACGGATGTCGCGCCCGCGCGATTCCGCGATGAACTCCTGCAGAAGGATCTCCTGCCCCAGGTCCCAGAGGGTCCCGAGGATGCTCTCCACCTCGGCCGCGCTGTGCGCGATCATCACGCCGACGCCTTGCGTGCCCTGGATCAGCTTGAGGATCGCAGGAAGGCCGCCCACCTGCGCGACGAGGTCGCGAACGTCGCCGCCCCCGCGCGCGAGCACGGTGCGCGGGATGCGCACACTGGCCGAGGCCAGCTGCTGCAAGGCCGCCAGCTTGTCGCGGCTGCGCGCGATCGCAGAGGCATTGTTGAGCAGCGGTACACCCATGGCCTCGAGGTGGCGCACGACCGAGAGGCCGATCGAAGTCACGGAAGCGCCGATCCGCGGCACTGCGACGGCCAGACCGCTCACCTCCTTGCCCTTGTGATAGAGGCGCGCGCCCTCCGATTCGAGCGCGAGGTTGCAGCGGAGCACGTCGATCACGCGCGTGCGGAATCCGCGTGCGTTGGCCGCCTCGATCAGGCGCCGCGTGGAGTAGAGCGTCTTCTTCCGGGAGAGGATGGCAAGCGCCGGCCGCCGCGCACGCCGGATCTTCTTGACCTTGCGCGGCATCTCAGGCCGCCGGCTTGGCGGGAAGGAGTCGTTCCACCACTTCCTGCAGCTCTTCCAACTCGAACGGCTTGCGCAGCGCCGCATCGGCGTCGACGTTGCGCGCCTTGTCGGGTACGTCGCGATCGGCGGAGAAGACGACCAGCGGCACGTCCGCAGCCAGCTTCTCCTCGCGCAGACGCCGGATCAACGTCCAGCCATCCATCACCGGCATCATCAGATCGACGATCATCAGATCCGGCTTCGCGTTGCGCGCGAGCGTCAGCGCGGTCTGCGCGTCGCAAGCCTCGTCGACCGCATAACCCCATTCACGCAAGACCTGGCCGGTGGCCTCCAGGATCTCCGGATCGTCGTCGACGAGCAGCACTCTGGCCCGCGAATCGTCCACGGAACGCAAGCGCCGGGAGAGGGGAAGATAGAACGTGAAGGTGGATCCCTTGGCCAATTCGCTGCGGACCTCGAAGCAGCCGCCGTGGCGATGCACGATCTCGTGCGCGACGAACAGGCCGATGCCGAGCCCGCTGTAGTGGCGCGTGGTGGCGTTTGCGGCGCGGAAGTAGCGCTGGAAGAGGCGGGGTTGTTCCTCGGTGGGAATTCCGATGCCCGGATCCTGCACGGACACGCGCGCGTCCGCCCCGGCACGCTCCACGGAAACCGTGATCCGTCCGCCCTGCGGCGTGTACTTGATAGCGTTCGTTATCAGGTTTACCAACACCTGCTCGAGCCGCTCGCGGTCCCCTTCGACGACGACCGGGACACCGGCGCGGCGAAGGAAGATGTCGTGGTTGCGCGTCTGCGCACGGAAATCGGCCACCACGTCGTCCGCCAGCTCGTTCATCTCCACGTCCGCGGAGCTGAGCTGCATGCGGCGCGACTCCAGCCGCGCGACGTCCAGCAGGTCCTCCACCAGCTTTCCCAGGCGTTCCACCTGCCGCCGCGCCTTGCTCACCAGCTCGCCGCCGAGGGACTGGCCGCGCTTCACCCGCCGCTCGATGCTCTGCAGATACATGGAAAGCGGCGTGAGCGGCGTCCGCAGCTCGTGCGCGGCGACGGTGAGGAAGTCCGATCGCTGGCGGTCGAGCTCACGCTGCTCCGTCACGTCGACGTAGACCACCAGCCGTCCGAGGTACTCGCCGGAAGCGACCCGCACGGGGACACTGCTGCGCGTCAGCCAGCGGTGGCGCGGACGCTCCAGCTCGATCTCATCATGCGCTCGCGTCTCGTGGTTCGCGAAGATGCCGCGAACCCGCTCGAGCATCGTCTCCCGATCTTGCGAGGCCACCTGCGCGAGCTTCTGACGATAGATCTCGTCGAATCGCTGCCCATACATCGCGCGCAGCGGGAGTCCGAAGATCTCCTCGATCCGGTGCGAGGCCATGCGCAGCACGCCGTCGGCGTCGAAGAGGGCGATCCCGTTCGGGTCCGAGTCGAACACGGCGCGCAGCTCAGCGAACCGGCGATCGGCCTCGGCGCGCTCATGGCTCTGGATGTCGCGCTGCCGCGCCAGCTCGGCGACGAGCCGCGCGTTGCGGACCGCGAGCGCCGCGCGACCCGCGAGCGAGTAGGCGAAATCGACGTCGTCCTTCGAGTACCGCCTGCCCTTGCCGGTCGAGGCGAGCAGCAGTCTGCCGAGCGGTTCCGAGCCGTCGAACATCGGCACCACGATCGCGGAGGTGAGCCCGATCTCCTTCAGCGCCTGGAACACCTCCTCGGAAGCGACGGCGGCGCGAAGCATCTCGTCGGTGATCTCCTCGGTGACGATGGGCCGCTTCTGCACGAGCGGATTCCGCTCCGCGGGCCCGGCATCCCACTGCCTGGGAGGCACCAGCACGTCGAGGTTCTTCGCTAACTCGCGCTGCCGCGGATCCGGATGGTAGGTGGCGACGTTCTTCAGCGTCCCGTCGGGTTGCACCAGCGCGAACGCGCACCAGTCGTTGGCCAGCGCCTCGGTGACCTGGTGCACGATCCGACGCAGCGGCTCGATCTCATCGGGTCCGGCGTAGTCGAGCAGCACCCGGGAGACGTCGGAGAGGATGCGCTGGCGCCGCTCTGCTTCGGCAAGCCGCGACCGTTCCTCCCCCTCGACGCGCGTCATGGAGCCGGATCGGAGCGCTACGGGCGGCTTTTTGCAACCTTTCCGCAGATCGGCCGTCGCGCCGCCGGGCTTGCGGTCTGGTATGTTGCGCGCCCCATGGCGTCCATCACCCCCCAGATCGTAGCGGCGCACGGCCTCTCGCGGGACGAGTATGCGCGCATCCGCAAGGTGCTCGGGCGCGACCCGAACATCGTGGAGCTGGGCATCTTTTCCGCCATGTGGAGCGAGCATTGCTCGTACAAGTCCAGCCGGCGCTTGCTCCGGCACCTCCCCACGAAGGGTCCGCGGGTGCTGCAGGGTCCCGGCGAGAACGCCGGTGTGATCGACGTCGGTGGCGGCCTGGCCGTCGCCTTCAAGATGGAGAGCCACAACCATCCGAGCTACATCGAGCCGTACCAGGGCGCCGCAACGGGAGTGGGCGGCATCCTGCGCGACGTGTTCACCATGGGCGCGCGGCCGATCGCCTCGATGAATGCGCTGCGATTCGGCGATCCGTCGCATCCGAGGACCGCGCGGCTGCTCGAGGGAGTGGTGGCCGGGATCGCCGGGTACGGCAACTGCATCGGAGTTCCCACGGTCGCAGGCGAGATCGCCTTCGACGCATCGTTCAACGGCAACTGCCTGGTGAACGCGTTCACGCTCGGGCTGCTCAAGTCGAATCGCATCTTCCGCGGGACGGCGAGCGGAGTCGGGAACCCCGTGATCTACATCGGCGCGCGCACCGGCCGCGACGGCATCCACGGCGCCACCATGGCGAGCGCGGAGTTCGACGAGGAGAGCGAGAGCAAGCGCCCGACGGTGCAAGTCGGGGACCCGTTCATGGAGAAGCTCCTGCTCGAGGCCTGCCTGGAGCTGTTCAAGACGGACTGCCTGGTCGGGATCCAGGACATGGGCGCGGCGGGGCTCACCTCATCGTCGGTCGAGATGGCCTCGCGCGCCGGTAGCGGGCTCGAGCTGGACGTCGACGCGGTCCCGCGCCGGGAGACGGGCATGACGCCCTACGAGGTGATGCTCAGCGAATCGCAGGAGCGCATGCTGCTGGTGGCGAAGAAGGGCCGTGAGAAGGAGGTCTTCGACGTCTGCGACAAGTGGGACCTGGCCCACGCGGTCGTCGCCCGCGTCACGGACACGGGCAAGCTGGTGGTGAAGAGCGGCGGCGAAACCGTCGCGGAGCTCCCCATCGCGCCGCTCACCGGCGATGCTCCCGCATACGATCGGCCGCGCCGGCGGCCAGTCTGGCAGGACGAGGTGCAGAAGCTGGGTGAGGTACCGCAGCCCAGGAACCTGATCGTCGCGCTGAAGCAGGTACTCGCTTCTCCGACGGTCGCTTCCAAGGAGTGGGTCTACCGCCAGTACGATCACATGGTCCGCATCGGGACCGCCATCCGGCCTGGCCAGGGCGATGCCGCGGTGGTGCGGTTCACCGGCCAGCGCGACGGCGGAGTCGCGATGTCGGTCGGGTGCAACTCCCGCTGGTGCTACCTCGATCCGCGCCTCGGCGCGGCGCACGCCGTGGCGGAGACCGCGCGCAACGTCTCCTGCGTCGGTGGCGAGCCGCTCGCGGTCACCGACTGCCTGAATTTTGGCAACCCCGAACGCCCCGAGATCATGTGGCAGTTCGAGCAGGCCTGCCTTGGGATCGCGGAGGCCTGCGCGGCCCTGCAGACGCCGGTCGTGTCGGGCAACGTTTCGCTCTACAACGAGACCGAGGGCAAGGCCGTGTTCCCGACGCCGATGATCGGGATGGTCGGCCTGATGGACGACTGCGCAAAGAACGCCGGCAGCTGCTTCATGGCGGCGGGCGATCGCGTCGCCGTCGTCGGTGGCCTGGGCCAGGGCCATCTCGGCGGGAGCGAGTACCTCAAGACCGTCCACGGCAAGGTCGCGGGCGTACCGCCTCCGCTCGATTTCGCACGCGAGCGGGCGGTGCAGAAGGCGGTCCGGGACTGCGTGCGCGCCGGGTTGCTGAAGTCGGCGCACGACTGCTCCGACGGCGGGCTCGTGGTAACGCTGGCGGAGATGTGCTTCGGCCGCGACCTCGGGTGTCGCGTGGCGCTGAGGTCGCAACTGCGTCCCCACGCCCTGCTCTTCGGAGAGGATCCCTCGCGCATCGTCGTCTCGTTCGCACCGGCGGATCGCGAGGCCGTGGAAGCGATCTGCAAGGCCGCCGGCGCGCCGCTCGAGGACATCGGGCAGGTCGGCGGGCCCACGCTGATCGTCGAGGGCGTGCTGGAAGCTAGGATCGCCGAGCTGCGGGAGACCTGGAGCAGCGCGATCCCGAAGCTGGTCGGTGAAGGGATCCACAAGGCGGCGCTCGAAGGCGTTCCGTGACGTGGAGACCCGGCTGCTCAGCGCAAGGTCCCCTGCGGACCTCGACGAGGCCGCGGCGCTGATCCGGCGCGGAGGGCTGGTCGCGTTCCCGACGGAAACGGTGTACGGGCTCGGCGCGCTCGCCCTCGAGCCGTGGGCAGTTCGCGCCATCTACGCCGCGAAGGGACGGCCGGCGACGAATCCGCTCATCGTGCACGTGCTCGGCGAAGACGAAGCGCGTCCGCTGGTTTCGCGCTGGCCGCTGGAAGCGATCCAACTGACGGCGCGCTTCTGGCCGGGCCCCCTCACGGTGGTCTTGCCGCGGACCGCCATCGTGCCTGACGAGTGCACCGCGGGCGGCGACACCGTGGGCGTGCGCGCGCCGTCCCATCCGGCCGCGCGGGCTCTGCTCGAGCGCGTCGGCGCGCCGCTCGCGGCGCCGAGCGCCAACCGGGCGGAGCACGTCTCGCCGACCACCGCGGCGCACGTGCTGCGGGATCTGAACGGGCGCATCGACGCGGTGGTGGACGGAGGCCGATGCCCGTTCGGGATCGAATCGACGGTGATCTCGCTCGTCGGAGCTCCACGCCTGCTTCGCGCGGGCGCGATCCCCAGGACGGAGATCGAGGACCTGCTCGGCCCACTGGAGATCGGCGCGCCGTCGGCAGTGGCGCAGTCGCCGGGACAACACCGCCGCCACTACGCACCCGTCGCCGTCGTCCGCCTCGTTCCGCGCCCCGAGTTGGATTCCGTCGCTGCGAAGCTGGGCGGACGCATCGGCGTCCTGCTCCACGGCGACACTCCCGCTCCCGCCGCGCTGGCGATCGCGCGGCTTCCCGATGATCCCCAAGGTTACGCGCGCGGCCTGTACGCCGCCTTGCGCGATCTGGAGGACGCGGATTGCACGGCGATCGTCGTCGAGCAGGTTCCGTCCGGGCCGGAATGGGACGCGGTCCGCGACCGCCTCACCCGCGCCGCAGCAGCCTAATTATAGGTCGCAGTGAACGCGATCGTGCCAGACCAGCTCGACCAGGTCGGAGCATTCGAACCGCTATCCTTGTTGAAGCTCGTGGATAGATGGGCTACGACGCCGAGTCCCCAGTGATCGCCCGCCCACCATTCCTTTCCCATGGCGCCCCGCAGCCCGAAGCCAACATTCGTATCGCTCGACTGTCCGTTCGCCTCGAACCTCACGCGAGTGAGCGAGGGCGAGACCGAGAAGTAGTAATTCTCGCCGAAGTATCCCGTGTATTCGGGCCCGAGCGCGAAGAGGGACACTTTGCCGTCCGTATTGTACACGGTCGTTCCGTTCGACTTGAACGTCGGATCCGACACGACGACGTCCCAGATGTGAAAGGCGAGGATGCTGTTCTCCGTCAACGCGCCACCTGCCGCCAACCCGAAGGTTCCCGCAGCACCCCGGACGGCCGCATCGACGCCACCCTGCGACGCCTTGGTGGAAAGATAGCCGACCCCGAGGTCGGGCCGGATGAAGAAGCCGAGGTGGCGGTGGCGGGTCGCATCGCGCGGAGCCATCGGCGAGGACGCACCCGGAATCGGAGCCGGAGAGGCATCGAGCGGAGCATGCTCGTCCGGCGGCGGTGGCGGTCTCGCTTCCGGATCGACGCATTGCCGCTGCACGCAGATCCGCTCGCCCTTGCAGTCAGTGTCCTTGCCGCAGCCGTCCTCGGCGCGCGCGGCCACGGCGAGGGCCGTCAATCCGCACAAGGTCCAAAAGATCGTTTTCATTAGCGCCCCGTTCCCGCTGTACTCCAAGGCTACACGATGACCCATCGCTGCGCGAAATCATTACAGCCGCTGATATGGAGCGACCACGGCGGGTATAGCTCGCTCGTCTCGATCTCGAGATTCATCAGTTCCTGCTCGCCCTTGGATCGCGCGTTACAGCAAGAAAAGGCCCCGGCCGCGTTCGCGGTCGGGGCCTCGATTTCGACGATCAATGGAAGATTACTGGTTCGGACCCGCGTCGGTGAACGTCCGGATCGCCACCCAGAGTGGCGCCGCCAGAACAGGGCCACCGCTGGGGGTCACCGTCAGCCGTCCCCAATACTGACCGCTCGCCGCAGCCTTGTCTGCATCGACGGTGACCATGAGCGTCGTCGACTCGCCCGAGGGAACCGTCACCGAAGCCGGCGTGACGGAAGCGACCACGCCGGCGCTTGCCCCCACGGTCACGGCGGCGGAGGCCGTGAACGCCTGCGTCGAACCGCTCACGTTTGTGAGCGTCACGGCAATCGTCTTCGACCGCCCCGATTCCGGCTCGATCTTGCGGAAGGACAACGTCGCCGGCTCGAGCACCGCCGTCGTGCTCGACGCGGCGGCGAGGTTGATAACGCCACCGCCGATGTTCTGCGGGTTGGTCGTCGCCAGGTTCGCATCGCGCTTCGCCGTATCGACCAGCGCGCTCTTGACCATCGCTGGCGTCCAGTCCGGGTGCAATTGCCGCAGCAGCGCGGACGACCCGGCGACGTGCGGCGTCGCCATGCTCGTTCCCTGGAACATCGCGTAGAGGACTCCCGGAGGAGAGGGCGGCGAGTACGACGGGATGGACGAGAAGACATTCACACCCGGGGCGCATACGTCAGGCTTGATGTCGAGCAGGTTGGTCGGACCGCGGCTGGAGAAGCCGGCAAGGAAGTTCTGGTTGTTCGTCAGGACCTCGATGAGGCTCGCGCCATCGACGGTAGCGGAAGTGCCGGCGGCGCCGCGAATCGCGCTGCGGTCGCTCAGTCCGACCATCACAGCGGAGATGGTGGGCTGGTTCGGGGTGCCATCCTGCCCCATCGCGATAGGGTCACCCGCCCCGTTGTTGACCACGAGCACGCCGGCCGCGCCGGCGTTCTGCGCATTCCGGATTTTGGTCGAGAACGTGCAGGTGCCGCGGTCGAGCACCACGATGCTGCCCGAGAACGGCTGACCGGTTACGCCGACGCACGCCCTGGTCGCGCCGGCGCTATCCGCGGGGTTGCTCCAGTTCGCGAGAGGCTTGCTGACGGCTGGGCTGAAACGGCCGAAACTACCAACGGCCGCGCCGTATGTAGTCGTGCCGATGGTGACCGGGATTCCGAAGTAGTGATTGTTCGTGGACGCGCAGGCGGTGATCGCGTCAGCGGCCTGACCGGGGCTCTCGACGGTGTTGACGCCGGGTCCCGAGTTGCCCGCCGCGATCGCGACGACGACGCCCGCCTTGGCCGCGCGGTTGCTGGCGACGGTGAGCTGATCCTGGAATCCGTTGATGCCCCCTCCCAAGCTCATGTTGATGACGTCCATGCCGTCCTTGACTGCGTCCTCGATCGCCTGCGCGATGTCGTGCGACGTCGCGTTGCCGATTTGCCCCGGGAAGACGTTGTAGTTGCCGAGGAACGCCTTGGGAGCGATCCCGGTGAGACCGTTCACGGCGGGAGTGGTCGCGGATGCCGCCGCGTTCGTTCCACTCACGCCTGCGATGGTGCCCGACACGTGCGTCCCGTGCTCCTGCAGCGCCTGCGCCGTGAAGGAGCCTGGCTTTCCGGTGAAGTAGACGCGCGCGACGATGACCTTCTCGCTCGTGAATTGCCTGTTGATCGGGGCGTCGAACTTCGGGAACCCGGCAGGTAGCGTGAGCGACTTGTCAGTCAGGAACGGATGGGTCTGATCGATGCCGGTGTCGAGCACTCCGATCTTGATTCCAGCACCCGCGTTCGCTGCGCCTCCGACAGCAGCCCAGGCAGCGGGTGCGCTGATGATGGCGGGAGAGCGATCCATCGTCGGTGCATAAGTGAGGCTCGGCTCGACGGACGCGACTCCTGGGCCTGCCCGCAGCGAATCGAAGCTCGCGCCGTTCAGCCGGACGGCGAGCCCGTTCAGCACCGTGTCGTACTCACGGAGCACCTGCGCGGGCGAGTTGCTCGCCTTCAGCCACTGCTTGAAACCGTTGCGAGCCTGCGCGAGCGCCGCCTGATACCGGCCGTTGACGCCGCTAGTGAAATCGATCTTGCCGTTCTTTGCGCGCGCCGCACCGGGCCAATCCGCAAGAGGAGGATCGGCGAGCACCACGATCGCGTATCCGTCGGCGATGCCGGTCGCTGGTGGACCGCCATCGCTGCTGTTCACGACGGCTTGCGCTGAGAGGGCAACAAAGATGAGGGCAAAAGCCGCGTACACTGAATGCTTCTGCATGAAGACCACCGGGGGAAAATTGGGTGCGGATTTATCCGCGATGTGTGGGGGTCACGTCAAGTGGAATACAAAAACGCAGAAACGCCGCCTCCTGAGAACGGCCCACCCGTCGAGCCGGCAATCGCCAAAAGGCCTTTCGTCAAGCATGGCTCCGCTCCGAAAGGGCAACCGGTGGCGCGCGCGCTGCCCTGATTCGTTTGTCGCGAAGGAGCCGCCGTCCCTGTTCATGTCGCGAGCAACTCGCCGGCGATGAGCGCGGCGACGCGCACGTTGATTTCCAATAAATCCAGGTTCGCTGCCCGGCTCCTGCCCTCGGTTGCATCCGCCAGCGCCGCGAGCAAGAACGGAGTCACTTCCTTTCCGGGCAGCTTGCATCTCGTCGCTTCCCGCAACGCCACGGCGAGCGCCGTTTCCACCTCAGCTCGCGGAAGCGGCGACGGAGGACGAACGGCGACGATGACTCCGCCGGGCGAGCCGAGCACGTCCCAATGCGCCCGAAGCGCAGCGGCGATCTGCCCCGCGTCGTCGAACCGGTGCTCCAACGCAATCCCGCTCGCGTCGGTGAAGAACGCGGGCAGCTCGGAGGTCTGGTAGCCCCACACCGGGACGCCCAGCGTCTCGAGCAACTCGAACGTTGCCGGCAGATCGAGAATCACCTTGGGCCCGGCGCAGACGACGCATACGCGCCGGCGCGCGATCTCCGCCAGATCGCTCGACACGTCCGGCGGCTGGTCGGCGTCGACGCGCCGGTGCACGCCGCCGATTCCGCCGGTCGCGAAGACGCGAATCCCGGCGCGCTCCGCCACCGCGCACGTGGCGCTCACCGTGGTCCCCGCGTCCAGCCCGCGCGCGCAGACTGCCGCCAGGTCCCGCGACCCCGCCTTCGCCGGCTTGCGCCCTGGATCGGCGAGCCGCTGAAGCTGCGCGTCGCTGGCCCCGACGACGATGCGTCCCTCGATCACCGCGACCGCAGCCGGCACCGCGCCCTCGGCGCGCACGGCAGCGGCACAGCGTCGCGCCGCCTCCAGATTCGCCGGCGGCGGCAGCCCCTGCGCGACGACGCTGGTCTCCAGCGCGACGACCGGCCGCCCCTCGCGCAGCGCAATCGCCACCTCTTCTGCGATCTCCAGCGTCATCGTCCCGACCATAGCCCAAGCAACTGCGCGAGATCGGGACCGAACCAGGTCCGGCGCGACTCTCCTTCGCCTGCCGCCCACCGCTCTGGCATCTCGACGTATCCGGCATACCCGTCTGCGAGCCCGACGATCACCTCCGGCGCCATCTGCCGGCCGATTTCCCCGACTGGCTCGCCCGGGACGCCCACGAGCGTCAGGGGCCCCACGCGGATGCGGGTTTCGATCACGGTCGGCTCGCGCACGAGCGCGATCGCGTTGGCGAACGCCCGGCGCAGCAACCAGGGCACGGCCGGCGAGGCCTGCGGCGGAGGAACCGCGATGAATCGCGCGTGGCAGCCGATCTGGACATGGCGGACCGGCTCCGCCTTGCGGAGAAGATCCTGCGCCTCGCGCGCAACCGAAGCGGCGACATCCACGCCGCGCTCCCAGGTCGCGTTGCCGCCCGCCCCCTGCACGACCAGGACCGGCGGTCCCTCCAGCGTCGCCGCAACCCTGCCCGGCCAGTCCGCGGAGATCCGCCGCGAGGATCGCGGGGCGGTGGTCGGATGCATGGAGTAGTCGATCAATGTCGCCACGTCTTCGCCGCCCGGCCTTCGCACCCGCAGCGCCACGAGCTGGGAATCGATCGGTCCCGCGCTGCGCGGCCGCGCCGGACCCTGGGGCCATTCCTCGCGCGCGACGAGGAACTCGGCGGGCCCGAGCGCGGCAATGGCCTGCGTCAGCGCGTCCGCCGCAGCCTGCGCGATCGCGTCCCGCTGAGCGCGGTCGAAGGGGCCGGCACCGGCCCAACCAGCGATGGCGCTGTCCCAGGCGCCTCCGGGCCCGGAGTGGGTATGCGTGGCCGCGAGCAACAGACAGGTGAGCGGCGGGAGGCGGGCGCGCCGCATCACCTCCTCCTCCAGCGAACCAGGCACCAGCACCGTATCGATGGAGGCGATCAGCGCGCGCAGGCCCTCTACCTCGAGCGCAATGGCGCGCGCGTAGACCGGCTCGCTGGCATCGTCCGCGCGGCGCTTCCCCGGGTACCCGCCGAGGATTGGATTGGGACCGAGCGCGATCCGAGCCTTGCCTGCGCCGGCCCGCAGCGGGCCGACGCCGAGCACCTCCAGCGCGACCCGCCCGTTCACCACGATTCCCGGCAGGCGCTGCACCGGCCGGACTGGCAGCGCGCAGAACAGTACGGCGGCGGCGAGCGCCAGCAGCGCGAGGACGGCGAGCGCCTTCGTCAGCGCACGACCCGCCGCGCGCCGAGATAGCGCGTCTGGAAGTAGCGATCCTCGAGCTCCGCCTCGACCACGCCGTGCGAGGAGCTGGCGTGGATGAACCGCCCCCGCGCGACGTCGACCATCATTCCGACGTGCGAGACCCCGTTTCCGCTCGTGTCGAAGAAGACGAGGTCGCCCTCCCGCAGCTCGTCGGCTCGCACGGGGTTGCCTGTCGCGTACTGCTGGCGGGAGACGCGCGGGATCCCGACGGACACTTCACGGTAGGAGCGCATGGTGAGCCCGGAGCAATCGATGCCGCTGTGACTCAAGCCACCCCAGACGTACGGCGTCCCCAGGTAGCTGCGGACGGCGTGCTCCAGGCTGGGCCAGATGCGGAGCTGCTCGGGGAGCTCCGCCGGTGGGGGTGGAGGAGGCGGCGGTACCTGGCGCCAGTCCTTGGGAAGCGGCGCGGGCGTCCAGACCGCTTTCGGCGCAGGCGCGACCGACACGGTGAAGGCACCGGTGTACTCCGGCTCCGGGAGCTTCACCTTCCGCGCTTTCGCATCGGCGAACTTCACCCGCGTCCGCGATTCGACGGCTCCGGGATGCTTCGGATCCTTTCGCATCCCCTCGAGCAGATAGGCGGCGCAGAGGCGCGTGTCCCAGCCCGACCTCGCCGCGTCCACGAGGGCCCACTTGATCGTCCTGAACGACGAGTCGGACCATCCCTGCGCCATCGCCTCGTGGATCGCATCGGCCATCACCTCGCCCGCCACTCCAGCGCCGGTCCCGTCGCGATACCCGTTCGCCCAGGTGGCGATCGAGTCCGCGGGGATCTTCTTCTGGTAGCCGTACAGGGCGATGCCGGCGACGGCGTCGGCTGGGGCACCGCGCCAGATCGCGCGGTACGCCGCGAACCCGACGTCCGCGATGCGTGCCGGATCGGCGCGGTCCAGCACCCCCTCGGCGATCATGTGCAGCAGCGTGCGCGCATCCTCCGGCTTGTCCGGATTCACCACGTTGAAGCCGTAGTTCGCGAATCTCTTCTCCAGCGCCGCCTCGATCGCCTTGCGCCGCGGAGCCTCGAGCGATCGGTCCTGAAGCAGCTGCTCGTGTACGTACTCGAGCACGTTCTGACGCGCGGCCGCCCGTGCGGAAGGCGCGAACAGCAGCGCTAGGAGTACCGATCGTTTCGCCAGGGATGCGCCGTATTGGAGTAGCCGCGCAGCTCCCAGTACCCGAGCCTGTCGCGCGTCAGAAGCTCGATTCGGTGAATCCACTTGGCTCCCTTCCAGGCATAGAGCTGGGGAGTGATGATGCGCACCGGACCGCCGTGCTCGACCGGCAGCGGCTTCCCTTGGGCGGTGTGCACCAGCAGCACGTCATCCTTGAGCGCCTCTTCCAGGGGGAGATTGGTGGTGTACCCGTCGTAGGCGTGCGTCATGAGGTGGGTCGCTTCCGGCTTCGGCCTCGCGAGCGCGATGACGGTTGCGAGCTGCACCCCCTCCCATTCGACGTCCATCTTCGACCAGGTGGTCACGCAGTGGAAGTCGCTCGTGTCCTTGACCTGGGGCAGGGCGAGGAAATCCTTCCAGGAGAGGCGCTGAGGCTCCTCGACGGCGCCGTCGACGATCAGCTCCCACTTCGACAGAGGAACGTTCGGCTGGCGCCCCAGATCGAGCACCGGCCAGCCGCTGGTGATGGTCTGCCCCTCGGGCACCTTCGGCATCCCGTGGCGGTTCGTGAGCCCGTGGCCGAGCGGACGCGAATCGGATGCGCCGGGCGTCTGCTTCATCCGGTTCAGGAAGCGTTCCCGCAGCTTGAGGCGCGCTTCGACGATCCGGCCCTCTTTCTCGTCCATGGCCGGGATTGTACGCTTGCACCCGTCGAAGGGTTGCGGCACCTACCCGATGCCTCCCCTTTCGAGAATGCATCCTGATCCCGGGCTGTTTTGACCGTGTTGCCGAAGTCTGCCTGCCCCTGTACCCTCCGGCCATCCTGATGCGACTGAGAATCTTGAGCCAGGACGACAAGTTTCACGACGAGTGCGGCGTCTTCGGGGTGTTCGGACACCCCGAGGCTTCGAACCTGGCCTACCTCGGCATCCACGCTCTGCAGCATCGCGGCCAGGAGTCGGCTGGAATCGCGTCCTGGGACGGCATCCGGATCCACCTGCACAAGGCGATGGGCCTGGTCGCCGACGTCTTCGATCAGCACGCGCTCGCTGCCTTGCCCGGCAGCTCGGCGATCGGGCACACCAGGTACTCCACCGCGGGCCAGTCCAATCTCGCCAATGCGCAGCCGATGGTCGCGCGCACCACCGCGGGGCAGGTGGCAGTCGCGCACAACGGCAACCTGGTGAACGCCGAGGAGCTGCGCGCCGAGCTCGCCGCCAAGGGGGCGCTGTTCCACGGCACCAGCGACACCGAAGTGATCGTGCACCTGCTCGCCCATCAGCGCGAGGGCTCGATCGAGGACCGGATCCATCGCGCGCTGGCGAACGTGCGCGGGGCGTACTCCCTGCTCTTCCTCACCGAGAAGGGCATCGTCGCCGTGCGCGATCCGCTCGGCTTCCGCCCGCTTGTGCTCGGCAAGCTGAAGACTGGCGCAGTGGTGTTCGCGAGCGAGACCTGCGCATTGGACCTGATCGAGGCGGAGTACGTCCGCGAGATCGAGCCGGGCGAGATGGCGATGGTAGACTCGAACGGCCTGCGCACCATCCAGACCTTGCCGCGCCAGCGAGCCGGCAAGTGCATCTTCGAGCTGGTCTACTTCGCGCGGCCCGATTCGCAGGTGTTCGGGCGCAGCGTGTACGCGACGCGCAAGGAGCTGGGAAAGCGTCTCGCCATCGAGGCCCCGGTGGAGGCCGACGTCGTCATCCCGGTGCCCGACTCCGGCGTGCCGGCGGCGCTCGGGTACTCGGAGCAGAGCGGAATTCCCTACGACCTCGGGCTGATCCGCAGCCACTACGTCGGGCGCACGTTCATCGAGCCCTCGCAGTCCATCCGGCACTTCGGGGTGAAGCTGAAGCTCAACCCGGTGCCGGGAGTGGTGCGCGGAAAGCGCGTGGTGGTCGTGGACGACTCGATCGTGCGCGGCACCACCAGCCGGAAGATCGTGAAGATGATCCGGGATGCCGGCGCCCGCGAAGTGCACCTGCGCATCAGCGCGCCGCCCACGCGCTGGCCCTGCTACTACGGGATCGACACGCCGGTACGCAGCGAGCTGATCGCGTCCTCGCACACCGAGAAGGAGATCGCGAAATACGTCACCGCGGATTCCATCGGATATCTCTCGCGCGACGGGATGCACGAGGCGGCCAAGGCGGAGCCCCGCAGCTTCTGCGACGCGTGCTTCACCGGGGAGTATCTGGTCCAGCTCACGCCGCCCGACGCGGGTGCGCGCCCGGTCGGCGAGCACGGCCCGCGGGAAGGGAAGCCTACGGGCGCGGCGGAGAACCTGACCGTCCTGCGCGCCTAGCCGCTCCCGCGCCAAAGGCGCGGGTATGCGGCTATTGCTTTTAGGCTGAATAACGGAGGTTTTCGCGAAGCCGAGCGGGAAAGAGGATAGAGTCGGACCGGAGGCTGCGGTGCCGTCGATTCTCGATCTGCTCGTCAAGATCCAGCTCCTCGAGGAGCGGCAACACGATGCCGTGTTGAGCCGCGCCCGATCGCAAGCGGGCGGACACATCGTGCAGCAGGTCGCCGAGATGGGTTACGCCACCGAAGGCACCATGGCGCGCGCCATCTCCGTCGAGTTGGGGTTGCCCCGGATCGACCTGGCGATGACCCCTCCGGAGCCCGGCGCGCTGGGGCTGCTCGACGCGCGCACCTGTATCGACCGGTTCCTGCTTCCCGTCGCGTTACGCGAGGGCGGCGAGCTGCTCTGGCTGGCGATGGCGGATCCGACCGACCCGGAGGCGATCGACCTCGTCCGGCGCAGGACGCAGAAGCGGGTGCGCCCCGCGGTGGCTGGTCCTTCCGAGATCCTGCGCGCCGTTCGGACCCACTACGGCGCGGGGACCGCGAGCACCCAGCCGGAGGACGTGCACAGGGAGAAGCTCGCTGCCATCGAGATCGACAGCGCGGAAGACGCCACGCCTTTCGAGGTGGTCAACGTGGCGGACGACATCGAGGACAACGCGCTATCCCGCATCGCCAAGCAACTCGGCGTCGAGGTGCCTCCCAACATCCCCTCGCGGGGGCACATGGACCTGCGGGCCGCGGACCCGGCTCCGCCAAAGAGCGATCGGATCGGCCCGCCGTTCACGCTGGAAGAGCTTCTCACGCCACTGACGCGGCCCGGGCCGATCGCCCGCGACGACCTGCGCGACGCGGACATGTCGACGCTGGACGCGCTTCGCGCCTCGATGGAAAAGGCCGCGCTGGTGCTGCGCACTCTCGCGGAGCTGTGCGTGGAGAAGAGCGTCATCACCCGCGAGGAGTTCAAGAAGCGCAAGCCCTCGACGGACCCGGTCAAGCCTTCATGACGTCCCGGTGGGTGACTTTCACGTTCGCGCGGTGTTTCTCCGTGAGCCTGCGTCCCAGCTCCTCCGCGAGCACCACGCTGCGGTGGCGGCCGCCGGTGCAGCCGATGCTCACGGTCAGGTAGCTCTTCCCCTCCGCCCGGTACTGCGGAATCAGGAACTGCAGCAGCGACTCCAGGCGGGCGAGGAACTCCTGTGTCTGCGTCCGCTCCAGCACCCAGTGCGAGACCCTCGGGTCCGTCCCCGGATGCGGCTTGAGCCCCTCGACGAAGTACGGATTCGGGAGGAACCGCACGTCGAACACCAGGTCGCTCGCCTCCGGGATCCCGTTGCGGAATCCGAAGCTGAGCAGGGTCACGTTCAGCTTGTCATCCTGCCCCGGAGCGCCGAATCTCGCCGTGATCGCGTCGCGCAGCTCGTGCACGTTCATTCGCGAGGTGTCGAGGATCTGGTCCGCCAGCGCGCGCAGCTCGGCCAGCATGCGCCGTTCCTCCGCGATGCCTTTCTCGACGCTGCCGTCCGGGCTGAGCGGATGCCGCCGCCGGGTTTCCGAGAAGCGCCGGATGAGCACGTCGTCGGCGCAGTCGAAGAAGACCACCTCGAGCTGGTGGCCTTCGCGCCTCACCTCCTCGATCGCGCCCGGCGTCGAGTCCAGGAAGCGCCCCTCCCGCGCGTCGACCACGATGGCGAGGCGCTGCACCTCGTCGCTGGTGCCGTGGCTGACCAGCTCGAGCAACTTGGGCAGGAGCATGATGGGGAGGTTGTCGATGCAGAAGAACCCGAGATCCTCGAGCGCCTTGGTCGCGGTGGATTTCCCGGCCCCGGAGAGCCCGGTCACCAGCACGATGCGGTGCGTGTCCGCGCCCCGCCTCGGTGGATCGTTCTCTGCGACCTCGGCCACTACTCGACCTCGTCGCCGATCCCGCGCGTCAGCGTGGCCTGCGCGATCTCGCGCGAGAGCTTCTCCTGGAACTCCTTCGCCGAGTGGTGGCCCTGCAGCTTGAGCAGGTGGTTGCGGGCGGCGACCTCGACGATGGTGGTGAGGTTTCGTCCCGGCCGCACCGGGATCACCAGCAGCGGGACCTCGACGTCGAGGATGGAGTACTTCTGCTCCTCTACACCGAGACGGTCGTACTCGACCTTGTCGTCCCACTCGACCAGCTCCACCACCATCTCGACCTTCTTCCGCTCGCGCACGGCGGAGACGCCGAAGAGGTCCTTGATGTTGATGATGCCGATCCCGCGGATCTCCATGTGGTGCTTGATGATCTCCGATCCGCTGCCGTAGACGGAGCCGCCCTGCTTCTTCTTCAGATCGACGATGTCGTCAGCGACCAGGCGGTGGCCGCGCGTCACCAGATCGAGCGCCAGCTCGCTCTTGCCGATCCCGCTCTTTCCCAGGATGAGGACCCCGACGCCGATCACGTCGATGAGAACGCCGTGCACCGAGGTGCTGGCGGTGAGCGCCTCCTGCAGGAACCG
>WNFT01003219.1_pt1 | contig 17562 bp, 20 predicted proteins | sample 5400191 | NCBI WGS metagenome assembly WNFT01 (sample SAMN13153359, study PRJNA577476) | soil metagenome | isolation source: 80 cm saprolite under Madrone tree | place: USA:California | collected 2016-06-14 | reverse complement strand
CGTTTCCGCCGAGCTTTCTGGGCAAACTTACTACCGCGTCGCAGATTGTTCTGGTTTTTGCACTCGTATTTGCCGCCGCATATCCCAATGACAGGCTGACGTCGTTCAATCACGCTTTGATCTATGTTGTAACGGCGATCACGCTCCTTTCCGGCTTTCACTATTCGTTTTCAATGGCCCGCCGCCTCAGTAGCTCGTAGAAATTATTTGGGAAAATTAGATGGGCATGGGCTTCGGTCCCCCCGGCGGAAGGAGAAGGCTCGGCTCGGTAAGCGATTGCACTTGTTCGAGGGTGGCGTCGGGAGCGAGCTCGCGGAGGAGCAGGCCTTCCGGAGTAACGTCGATGAGGGCGAGTTCGGTGACGATGTGATCGACGACTGCGAGGCCGGTGAGCGGGAGCGAGCACTTTTTTAGGATTTTTGGCTTATTGTCGCGGGTGGCGTGCTCCATGGCGATGAAGACGCGTTTGGCTCCGGCGACGAGGTCCATCGCGCCGCCCATGCCCTTTAACATTTTTCCGGGAATGGCCCAGTTGGCGAGCGTTCCCTTTTCATCCACTTGCAGGGCCCCGAGAACGGTGAGGTCCACGTGGCCGCCGCGAATCATGGCGAATGAATCGGCGGAGGAAAAATAGGAGCTGCCGGGAAGCTCGGTGACGGTTTCTTTTCCGGCGTTGATGAGATCGGGGTCGACTTCGGATTCGAGAGGATAAGGGCCGACACCGAGCATGCCGTTTTCCGATTGCAGGATGACGTCCATGCCTTTGGGGACGTAATTGGCGACAAGTGTGGGCATGCCAATGCCGAGATTGACGTAGTAGCCGTCACGCAGTTCGAGAGCGATGCGGCGTGCGATGCGTTCGCGTTTTTGGTCTTCGCTCAGTGGCACTAGAAGTTCACAGTCGACAGTTTACAGCTAACAGCAAAGAACAGTAACAGGAGGACAGGCAGGAATGCCTGTCCCACCTAAGTCTTTCTGGTGGTGCGGCGCTCGATGCGCTTGACATAGTTTTGGCCCTGGAAAACGGCGTCGATGAAAATGCCGGGCGTATGAATCTGGTTGGGGTCGAGCTGGCCGAGTTCGACGAGTTCTTCGACTTCGGCGATGACGTAGTCGGCGGCAGTGGCCATCATGGGATTGAAATTGCGGGCGGTCTTGCGATAGATGAGATTGCCCCAGCGATCGCCTTTCCACGCTTTGATGAACGCGAAATTGCCGCGAAGGGCGCGTTCGAGGACGTACTGGCGGCCGTCGAATTCGCGGGTTTCCTTGTTGTCAGCGACCATGGTGCCGTAGCCGGTGGGAGTGTAGAAGGCGGGGATGCCGGCGCCTCCGGCGCGGAGGCGTTCGCTCAGCGTGCCCTGCGGATTTAGTTCGACTTGCAATTCGCCGCTCAGGACCAGCTGCTCGAAGAGCTTGTTTTCGCCGACGTAGGTGGAGATCATTTTCTTGACCTGGCGCTGCTGGAGCAGGAGGCCAATGCCGAAGTCGTCGACGCCGGCGTTGTTGCTCACTATGGTGAGGTCCTTCGTGCCTTTGCGGCGGACGGCGGCGATTAGATTTTCCGGGATTCCGCAGAGGCCGAAGCCGCCCATGAGGATGGTGGCACCGTCGGTGAGTTTGGCGATGGCGGCGTCGACGGAGGCGATACGTTTGTCCATACGGTGTCCCGGGGTGCAAAGGGGAGTTTACTTCATCCGGGAGAGAAGCAGGAAGACGCCACTATTCCGGTGACTCGTGACCGTGGAAGAGAGAGCCTCGGTGGCGATGCTCCCTCGCTTATAAGCTCGGGACAGCAGGATGGGGATCGTGCTGGGATTCGTGGTTAACCATAACACCTCCCTCCCCTATGTTTTTCATAAGTCTATCATTCTAAAGAAAGTTAAAACCCTTTGTTTTGATAGACTTTTGCAAGTCTATCATTCCAAAAGGCTTGTATCGCACCAGAATTGGGCGGAAGGGGCTGGCCTTAGTAAATCCAATTTCAAATAAGACGACGGTTTCGGAGGCGGAAGGGGCTCGAAATCCAGTATTCCCTACTCCTAAGATAGCACATCCGTTATAAAAATCAAGGCCAATTCTTCGGACAATGTGTGCCGCCGGGCTGAAGCCCGGTACCTACAAGGAGCGGAGGAGCTTGTAAAGCTCGTTGGCGGCGTCGAAGTCGGCTTCGAGTTCGCGGGAGGCGAGTTTTTCGCGGAGGTCGTCGAGGCGGCGAGCGAAGAGATCGAGCGCGGCGGAGAGGACTTCCTGATTGGTGAGGACGATGTCGCGCCAGGTGGAATAGGGGCTTCCGGCAAGACGAAGCGAATCGCGGAGGCCGGGACCGGCGAGGGTGATGGGAAGGCCGTTTTCGTCGAGATGGTCGTAGAGAAAGCCGGCGAGGGCGACCGCCGCGAGCTGCGGGAGATGCGAGGCCAGGCCGACGGCGTAGTCGTGTTGCTGCGCGCCGAGCCAGAGCGGACGCGCGCCGACTTTTTCCAGAATTTTCACGAAAGCGGAGACGCGCGAATCGTCTTTAGCAGAAGACGCGCCGATGAGAGCGTAGGTGTTGCCACGAAAAAGATCGGCTTCAGCGTGGGCGATGCCGGAGAGTTCCCGGCCAGCCATGGGATGGCCGCCGAGGAAGAGCGGGCCATTGGCCGCCGGATAGAGTTTCGCGGCGGATTCGACGATGCGGACTTTTGTGCTGCAAGCATCGGTGACGAGGGCGTGAGCTGGGGCGTGGCGCGCAATTTCCGGAAGAAGATCGAGGGTCGCGGCGATGGGAAGTGAGATGTAGATCAAGTCGGTATTTTGCAGAGCAGGAGCGAGTTCTGCCGAGAACGCTTCGTCGAGTGCGCCGCGGGTGCGAGCTTCGCGAACGACTTCGGCGCGGTCCCAGCCGGTGATGTGCATGTCGGTGGCGTACTTGCGGAGAGCGAGAGCGAAGGAGCCGCCGATGAGGCCGGTACCGAGGATGGTGACACGCGAGATGAGGTGGCCGGCAGGCATGCTCAGGCGATGCGGCGGCCGATGGCGGGAGCGATGATGCGGAGCTCGGCCATGAGCTGAGTGAAAGAGTTGGGTTCGAGGGATTGCGCGCCGTCGGAGAGGGCGTGATCGGGATCGTTGTGGACTTCGATGAGGAGGCCGTCAGCGCCCGCAGCGACAGCGGCGCGGGCCATGGGCGGCACTTTGTCGCGGCGTCCAGTGCCGTGCGAAGGATCAGCAAGCATGGGCAGATGCGAGAGTTTTTTGATAACGGGAATAGCGGCGATATCGAAGGTGTTGCGCGTGTAGGTTTCGAAAGTGCGGATGCCGCGCTCGCAGAGAATGACGTTGAAATTACCGCCAGCGAGAATGTATTCGGCGCTCATCAGCAGTTCTTCCATGGTGGCGGACATGCCGCGCTTCAAAAGAACGGGTTTGCGGACTTCGCCCAGGGCGCGAAGGAGAAAGTAGTTTTGCATGTTGCGCGCGCCAACCTGGAAGATGTCCACGTAGCCCAGCATCATCTGAATCTGCGAGGCGTCCATCACTTCGCTGATGGTGAAGAGGCCGAATTTGTCGGCGGCTTCGCGCATGAGCTTGAGACCGGGCTCGCCCATACCTTGAAAAGCGTAAGGCGAAGTGCGGGGCTTGAAAGCGCCGCCGCGCAGGATTTTTGCACCGGCCTGGGCAACACTGCCGGCGATGGAAAAGATCTGTTCGCGGGATTCGACGGAGCAGGGGCCGGCAGCGACGACCACTTCCGGGCCGCCGATTTTTACACCGCGGCCGAGATCGACGATGGTGCCTTCTGGCTTGAACTGGCGGCTGGCGAGCTTGAAGGGTTGCGTGATGCGCATGACTTCGCGCACGCCTTCGAGCAACTCGAAATCGCGATGATCGAAGTCGCGGTGGACGCCGACCGCGCCGAGGACGGTATGCGATTCGCCGGTGGAACGATGGACGTTGAAACCGCTAGCGACGAGACGGTCGATAACATGCTGGATTTGGGCGTCGGTGGCCCCTTCTTGCATCACGATGACCATGGGTTGATTCTTTCCTTCTCAGCGTATTTTCCAACGAATCAAATTTCAGAAAATCTTGAGATAAAACTAAAATGTGAATCTTCTCCAAACCTCACATCCAACAAACAACCGCAACAGGCGAAACAAGTATCATTTGGGCAAAAGGTTGGCAAATGGCAGCTTTGATTTTACAAGGTACAAAGTCGGCTTAAGTGCTTCTGGAATCGCGTCTGCCATGTCTGGCCGCTTAATAGGTTGATCGTTCTTCGTTTCAAAATATTCGGAGGTCTTCACCACGAGCTTTCCCTGCTTGATTTGCCCTTCTTCCCGAAATCCCCATCCCCAGGCCGTGCGAAGTTCAAAGTGAATCGCTCTCAAATGGCCAGATCGAGTGAAGCAAAAATGAGTGTAGGCGTCGAAATCATCTCCAGGTTCCTGCAAAGTGACGAGAAAGTTGCCATCGTGCCCAGGCCAGTAAAAAGCCGCTGCACCGGCGCCGAGTTCGAGAGTTGGAATTTCCTTTGCGCCCTTATATTCGCGCCATCCATTTTCGCCGTTGAAATTAGCGAATGACTTCAGGGGTGGGCGCTCCTCTTCAACTCCGCAATCTCTTGCAGTTCGCGTAGGGACCGTCGCCGCAGCGGAACTCACGGTCGCACTTGCGAGCAGAAAGACAAGTGCAAAGTAATTCGGTCGGCCTGATGAAGTCCAAGTGCTAACGACCCCGTCATGAACGTTCATTTTCATCCCTATCCGCGTGCATGGCGTCGCGCTCGGCGGCGCGGGCTTCGTCAATGATGCGTTCGAACAGACGGCGAATCGCGGCGTCGGTCAGCGGACCGGAATTGTTGTGCTCGGCGTTCGCGAGGACTTCGCTTTCGCGGTCCGGCTGGTAGAGCGGAATCTTCGCCGCTTGCTTCAGTTTGCCGATTTCAAGCGCACACTGCGAGCGCGCGTTCAAGAGTTCGACGAGTTTCTTGTCGATTTCGTCGATACGGCGGCGCCAGTCGCTGAGGTTCATGGAGCGACCTCGCGGCGGGAGAGGCCGTGGCGGGCGGCATCCTTGAGCGGACGAATTTTTTCGGCCAGGGCGGAAGCGGCAGCATCGATGGATGGCGCTTTCTCAATTTCGGAAACGAGGGCGGAGCCGATGACGGCGGCGTCGGCGAGGCCGCCGAGAACGGAGACGTGGACGGGCAGCGAAATGCCGAAGCCAACCGCGATCGGAAGATGTGTGACGGCGCGGGCTCGTCGCAAGAGAGAAGGTAGATCATCCGGCAGGGCGTCTTTGGCTCCGGTAACGCCGGTTCGGGAAATCAGATAGAGAAAGCCGGAGGAGCAGGCGGCGATTTTCGCGAGGCGTTCGTCGGTCGAGGTCGGCGCGCCGAGGAAGATGGTGTCGAGATGATGCGCGGCGAGAATGCGGCGATAGTCGGCGGATTCTTCCGGCGTGAGGTCGGTGGCGAGGACGCCATCGGCACCGGCGGACGCGGTGGCCGAGGCAAATTTTTCGAGGCCCATTTGGAGGATGGGATTGTAGTAGCTGAATAGGACGAGCGGAACTTGGGAGGATTGGCGGATACGGCGAACAAGATTCAGGACACCGGCGAGCGTCGTGCCGGATTTCAGAGCGCGCTCAGAGGCGCGTTGAATGGTGGGGCCGTCGGCGAGGGGATCACTGAAGGGCACGCCTAGCTCGATGACGTCGGCGCCGGCCTCGGCAAGCACGAGGACAAATTTCAGCGTGGCCTCAAGCAAGGGATCGCCCGCGGTGATGTAGGCGACGATGCCGAGTTCGCCGGAGGCACGCAGGTCGGCGAAACGTTTGAAGATGCGAGTCGAATTGGAGGTTTCGCCGGACATGAGTTTTTGAGAAAGACTAGAGCTTAGAGCAGGCGGGAGTAAGTGTCCATGTCCTTGTCGCCGCGGCCGGAAAGGTTGAGGATGACGAGGTCGGCTTTGCTCATTTTGGGGATACGCTCGATAAGGCCGGCGATGGCGTGGGCGGATTCGAGGGCGGGGATGATGCCTTCGGTGCGCGAGAGCAGGCGCGCGGCGTCGAGAGCGGCTTGATCGGACACGGCGGAATACTCGGCGCGGTGCTGGTCGGCGAGCCAGGCGTGTTCGGGGCCTATGGCGGGATAATCGAGGCCGGCGGAGATGGAATGCGTCGAAGCGATCTGGCCGTCTTCGTTCTGCAGAACGTAGGTGTAGGTGCCCTGGAGAACGCCGGGGCGCGCACCGGTAAAACCCTGGTGGGCGGCGAGGCGGGCGGCGTGTTCGCCGAGCTGGCCACCGCGACCTCCAGCTTCGATGCCGATCATCTTTACATCCGCGTCGCGAAGGAATTGGTGGAAAAGGCCGATGGCATTCGAACCGCCCCCAACGCAAGCGAAGAGATGCGTGGGCAGGCGCTTTTCCGCAGCGAGGATCTGTTCGCGGGCTTCGCGGCCGATGACGACCTGAAAATCGCGGACCATCGTCGGGTAAGGATGCGCGCCGAGAACGGAGCCGAGGAGATAGTGGGTGCTGCGGACATTGGTGACCCAGTCGCGCATGGCTTCATTGATGGCATCTTTCAGAGTGCGGCTGCCGGAATCCACGCCGACGACTTGCGCGCCGAGCATGCGCATGCGGGAGACGTTGAGCGCCTGGCGGGTCATATCTTCCGTGCCCATATACACGACGCAGTCGAGGCCGAGGTGCGCTGCGACTGTCGCGGAAGCCACGCCGTGCTGGCCCGCGCCGGTTTCGGCAACGATGTGCGGCTTGCCCATTTTCTTCGCGAGCAGGCCCTGACCGATGGCATTGTTGATTTTGTGCGCGCCGGTGTGAAGCAGATCTTCGCGCTTGAGGTAGATGCGCGGGCCGCCGAGTTTTTCGGAGAGGCGCGAGGCAAATTGCAGCGGCGTGGGACGGCCGGCGAAATTTTTCAGAAGGTCCTGAAGCTGGGCTTGAAACTTTACATCTGATTTCGCTTCTTCGTAGGCACGCTCGAGTTCGAAGAGCGGCACCATGAGCGTTTCGGGTACATACCGGCCGCCGTAGGGGCCGAAGCGGCCCGGCGCTGTCGTCGGTGATTGAAGGATGGAGCTCATGTTCTACCGCAAACCTTCGATTCGAATGCTCTACTTTTTTTCGCCGCGGCGCACTTCTTGAATGAACTCGCGCAGCCGCCCATGATCTTTTTTCCCGGGCTTCGATTCTACACCGCTGGCGACATCAATACCGTAAGGACGAACGATGCGGACGGCCGCGGCCACGTTTTCGACCTTAAGGCCGCCTGCGAGAATAATACGGTGATCTTTTGCGGCGCGCCGGGCGACGTCCCAATCCGTGGTACGGCCCGTGCCACCAAATTGGCCCGTGTAGGCAGCATCAAACAAGAAGGCAAAAGTGTTGTGATACTCGTCGAGAGTCTTCAGGGGAAAGTCCGGCTCGACGCGAAAAGCTTTGATCACCGGCACGCTGCGACCGAGCTCGGCGACAGTTTCGGGGGATTCGTCGCCGTGAAGCTGCGCCGCGTGGAGCTTCAACGAAAGGCACAGCGCGGCGACGTCCGCCGCCGGTTTGTTCACGAAGATGCCGACGGCTTCGACGTTTTTCGGAAGCTGCGTGCGGATTTTTGCGGCTGCGCTTTGAGTTAGAAAACGCGCGCTCTTCTCATAGAAATTGAAGCCGAGGAGATTGGCGCCGGCATCCACAGCGGCGAGAGCGTCAGCTGCGTTGGTGATGCCGCAGATTTTGACGCGGACCATGGCGGCCTACTTGGCTTCCGGAGTGCCGGTGAGAAGCGCAGTGAGCGCGGCGGCGGGGTCAGAAGAAAGCATCAGGTGCGTGCCGACGAGAAAGGCGTCGAAACCGGCGGCGCGAAGCTTGACGAGATCGTCGTGGGTGCGCAGGCCGGATTCGCTGACGGCGATGCACTCGTCTGGGATGCGGCCGATCAGTTCGAAAGAAGTCTCGACGCGAGTCGTGAGAGTCTTGAGGTCGCGATTGTTCACGCCAATGATGCGCGCGCCAGCCCCCAGGGCTCGATCGAGTTCGGCATTCGTGTGCACTTCGACCAAAGGTTCCATTCCAAGTTCCCGCCCGAGAGCGATGAGATCGCGAAGAAGTTCATCCTCAAGCACCGCGACAATGAGAAGAAAACTGTCGGCGTCGTTGGCCCGCGTTTCCCACACCTGCCAGGGGTCGAAAATGAAGTCTTTGCGGAAGACAGGGAGTTGAATGGCTTTGCGAGCGTCGCGAAGGTTTTTCAACGAGCCGCGGAAGAATTCCGCTTCGGTGAGTACGGAAAGCGCGGAGGCGCCTGCCGCTTCCAGCGATTGCGCCAGGGCAACGGGGTCAAAGGGGTCGCGAATCACACCGCGAGAAGGCGAGGCCGGCTTGAGTTCCGCAAGCACATTGAGGCCATCGCGTTCGAGTGCAGCCGAGAAACTGCGGAGCGGCGTGGCCGCTTTCACGCCATACTTCAGGGCGGTTTCTGGAAGGACACGTTTGCGATGGTCCACCTCGGCGCGCCGCGCTTCGAGAATGCGGTCGAGCACGGTTCCGGTGTTGGCCTGAGCAGACATTTCGATAACTTTGTATGCTAGGGGTGCAGGGTAAGAGAGTCAAATCCGGAGAAGCGATGGGATACGGGGAAATGTACGGGAGTTTGCTGAAGGCGATCGCGGAGGAGGCGGATGCGATTGCGATGCGATATTTTCGGACGGGCGATTTGCGGATTGACAGAAAAGGCGACGGAACGGCCGTAACGCAAGCGGATCGCGCTGTGGAAGAGATGGCTCGCGCGAAGGTGGCGGCAAGCGGGCTGGCGCTGGACGTACTGGGCGAAGAGATGGGCGGCGGCGATTCGAACGCGGCAAGTAAGTCAGGGCGCGTGCGAATGATAATTGATCCGATTGACGGGACGGAAGAGTTTTCGCGGGGGATTCCGACATTTGGCACCCTGATGGGGATCGAATCGAACGGCGAGATCGTCGCGGGATTCGCGAGCGCGCCGGCACTAAGCACGCGCTGGTGGGCGTATCGAGGAGAGGGTGCGTACCGCGATGGAAGACGGCTACGGGTTTCGGAAGTGCCGAGCCTGAGCAAAGCCATGGTGTTCACGACCGGAACGGGCCCCAGCAAGAACGCCGAGGACCAAACGAAGATTCGGCGACTGCTGGACGCCGCGCGAAACACGCGATCGTTCGGAGGCTTCTGGCAGCACATGCTCGTTGCCGAGGGTGCCATTGAAGCGGCGCTTGATTGGACGTCGAAGCCGTGGGACCTGGCTCCGCTGGGTATTATTGTGGAAGAAGCCGGTGGGCGTTCGACGAATCTTCGCGGCGAGAGATCGATTTATTCCGGCCAGCTCCTGAGCACAAACGGCAAGATTCATGACGAGGTGCTGAGACTCTTGGCTTGAGGTACACGATGGATGCGAGGTATCTGGCATTTGCTGGAATTGCCGCGGTTTTGACGATCACGCCGGGCGCGGATATGGCGCTGGTAGCCAAAAATGTCTTCACGCGCGGGCAGAGAGGATCGTTCGCAACGATCCTGGGAATCTGTTCCGGACTTTTCGTGCACGCCACGGCATCTGCATTGGGCTATCAGCGATTCTTGCGAAATCCGCGCGGGCGTTTGAAATCGTGAAATGGATGGGCGCAGCTTATCTTTTCTCCCTTGGCGTGATGGCGTTGCGGCGCGCCATACGGGGCGAAGCGCATCCAAGCCCGGAGGCTCGGGAAAAATCGGCGAAACAGCGTGCGGGATGGTGGGGCGCGTTTTCGGAAGGAATGCTCACGAATATTTTGAATCCCAAAGTTGCGTTGTTTTACCTGACGTTTTTGCCGCAATTCATCGCGCCGGGTGATCACGTGATGCGAGTCTCGCTGTTCCTGGCAAGCCTTCACGTGGCCATGGGACTTGTGTGGTTGAGCATCTACAGCAGGGCGCTGCACAAACTGAACACGAAACTGAGGGGTGGGCGCGTGCGGCGCGGGATTGAGGCGGTGACGGGCGGCCTGCTGATGGCGCTCGGCGCGAAGCTTGTATTCGCGAGACACTAAGATCTCCAAGCGGTCTTCGAGCGATGCACCATCTCGGAAAGGATTCTCTCTCCAATTTGGACCTTGGCACCGGCATGGACAAAGCCCAGGCTCTGTTTCCTGCAGAGTGAAGCTGTTTCAGTGGAGGTTTCCCGATGGACGTGCGAGTGCAAGCCGATAAGGCCGAGCAATTCCGGAAGCTGCATCGCGGACCGCGTATCCTTGTGCTCCCTAATGCCTGGGACGTGGCCAGCGCAAGGATTCTGGAGGAATTGGGCTATCCAGCGATTGCAACCACCAGCGCAGGGATTGCGTTCTCACTCGGATATCCGGACGGCCAGCGCGTGTCAAGAGAACAGATGCTGGAAGTCGTGGCACGAATTGCGCGCGCCGTTCGCGTTCCGGTGACCGCCGATATGGAGGCAGGCTACGGCACAACTGTTCAAGACATGAGCGAAACTGCAAGAGCGCTGATCGCCTCGGGGGCTATCGGGCTGAACCTGGAAGATGTGACCGGCGAGGATGAGAGCTCGCATGTGAACATGACTCTGCAAATGGAAAAGATTCGCGCCATTCGCGAGACCGCTTCGTCGCTGGGCGTCGCGCTCGTCTTGAATGCGCGCACGGATACCTATCTCATGCCCATCGGCCCGGCGGAAACACGCTTCGATCGAACCGTGGAGCGGCTGCGTGCCTATCGTCAGGCCGGCGCGGACTGCCTTTTCGCACCGGGACTTCGCGATGGTGAAACCATCAGAAAGCTAGTGGCGGCCCTGGATGGGCCGCTGAATATTCTTTTGATGCCCGGCGGTCCTTCCATTGGGGAACTAGAGAAAATGGGAGTCGCCCGCGCAAGTGCAGGATCCGCGGTGATGCGGGCGACGCTGAGCCTCGTGCAACGTATAGGGAAAGAACTTATGCAAGCAGGAAGCTGCGATTTTCTTTTTGATGGAACCATCGCACACGCGGAATTGAACAGGCTGCTGAGCCGTGCTGCCGTGGCGCATTAATGGAAAAACCCGTACTTCTTCGGGCCTTGAATCATGAAATTGTAGCGTGTGAGAAATGTCCGCGGCTGGTCCGTTATCGCGAGAGGGTGGCGCAAGAAAAGCGGTGGGCGTTTCGTGAATGGACGTACTGGGGAAAGCCGGTTCCGGGATTCGGCGATGCTCATGCGCAACTTTTGATTCTGGGACTCGCGCCCGCCGCGCATGGGGCGAATCGCACGGGCCGGATGTTCACCGGTGACCGCTCAGGCGATTTTCTGTATGCGGCACTGCAAAAAGCGGGCTTCGCGAATCAGTCCACTTCTCTGCACCGCGACGATGGATTGCAGTTAAAGAATGCGTACATCAGCGCGACGTGCCGGTGCGCACCACCCGACAATAAGCCGCTTCTGGAAGAAATCTCGAACTGTCGCGGCTATCTCGAGCGCGAGATGGCGGTCTTGAGGCCAAAAGTTGTCCTGGCGCTGGGGAGGATCGCCTGGGACGGTTACCTCGAAATTTTGAAACGGCGTGGCATGATCGCGTCGCGCGCACTCTACAAATTCGCGCACGGCGCAGAAGTGGAAGTGGCCGGGGACGCGCCGCGCCTTTTCGGTGTCTACCATCCGAGCCAGCAGAATACCCAGACGGGGCGCGTGACGCCTAAGATGTATGCCATAGTCCTGCGGCGGGTCCGTTCCTTCCTCGAAAGGTAGCCTAGCGCACCACCGGAATGGCCGTCGGGGAGTGTCAGGAAAGGCTTGCGGTTGGTTGAGGCGAATGGCCGACAGCCGGGAGCGAGAGAATCTGGGAGCGTCCGCAGACTCCTCCAAGTGTATTTATTTTCAGTCACTTCCGGAGTTTGTTGCCAGGCCGAACTGGCACATGAAATGCACCTTGCCTCTGCTCAGCAAATTCGAGGGAGGAACCTATGAAGCTTTCAAAGTCTAGAGACCTACTTAAAGCGGCAGCAACTCTGGCAATGATCCTGTCGTCCGGATTCCCAGGCTTTGCGCAGGAGACAGCGCAGGAGCCGCAGAGACAGGCGCCTGTGCGAGCGCCCGATTCACCGCGTCAGAAGGCAGACGGGGAACGGCGCGGACTGCCGCTCGAAACCTATGCGATTGCGCCGGGGACGAAATTCCTCGTGCGACTGGAGGATGAGCTGGGTACCAAGGGGACGCAAGAGAACGCCAAGTTCAAAGTGAGGACGCTGGAGCCGCTGGAAGCAGGCAGCGGTATTTATCTGCCTTCGGGAGCGGAAATCCAGGGCCACATCAGCCATGTGGAACCGGCGGGAGTGGCGGGCCGGGCGAAACTCTGGCTCACGTTCGACGAGATTCACACCAAGTTCGGCAGGCTGCCCATCGTAGCCGAAGTGGTGAGCGTGCCCGGCGATCACAGCGTGAAATCCGGCACATCGCAAGAAGGGCTGATTGAAGGGCGCTCCAGCAATCAGCATGACGCGTCGCAAGCCGCCGCGGCAGGCGCAGCGATCGGCGCGGTAAAAGGCGTGAAGGACAAGAACAAGAAGGAAGCCGCCGAAGGAGCAGCATTGGGCGCGATCACCGCTTACCTGATGGAATCCGGCCGCGGGCATGAGCTGAATCTTCCGAAAGGCGCCAAGCTGGAATTGGAGTTGGAGCGAGCGCTTTATCTCGTGAAAGAATAGACGAAACTTCAGAACAAGCAAGTTCTAGAAGGCCGGTGCAGCCCCGGGCTGTGCCGGCCCTTTTATCATGCGGCAGATGCCGTGTGGGTGCGCGGACGGACAACTTGGCAAGAGCGCAGCAGATTGTTAGAGTCGAAGTGTCCAGCAAATCAGTGAACAAGCCATTCAGCAAGCGAGAGCCGAAGAGAGGCTGAGACTCATGGGGGAAGAAACACGGGCGGCGGCGCGTGCCGTCGAAACGGCGGAGCGAAAAGACCGCGTCCTCATTGTGGAAGACGAAGATAACGCGCGGAAGGGCTATGAACAGCTCCTGCAGCGATGGGGCTGCGACGTGTTGGGCGTGGGCACGGCGGAAGATGCGCTGGCGAAATTCGCGAGCTACCAGCCGGACGCGCTCATAGCGGACGTCGAATTGCCCGGCATGAACGGGCTGGACCTGCTGAAGCAGCTTGGCCAGGAACTGCTTGACGTTCCGGCCATCGTCATCACCGGCAAAGGGAGCGAAGAGCGCGCGGTTGCAGCCATCGAAGCCGGAGCTTTCTGGTATATCGAAAAACCGATGAAAGGGCCGGTGCTGCGCGCGCTGCTGGACCGCGCCTTGAGCCGGGCGCGAGATGCGCGGCAACTCGCCGTGCTGCAGCGGCAACTTCGCGAAGCGGGCCGGCTAGGCGATCTCGTTGGCGCGTCGAAGCCCATGCAGGAAGTGATGCGCATTGTGGAAATGGCGGCGCCGAGCTCGGCGTCGGTGCTGATCACTGGGGAAACCGGGTCGGGCAAAGAAATTGTGGCGCGGACGATTCACAAGCTCTCGCCGCGGGCCGGCGGGCCGTTCGTGGCTATCAACTGCTCCGCGATTCCCGAAACTTTGATGGAGAGCGAGATTTTCGGCCACGAGCGCGGCGCGTTCACCGGCGCGGCGGAACGCCGGATCGGCTGCTTCGAACTTGCCGACGCGGGAACGCTGTTGCTTGATGAAATCGGCGAGATGCCAGCGCCGACTCAGGCGAAACTGCTGCGCGTCCTCGAGGATCGCAAAGTCCGGCGCCTGGGGAGCAAGAGCGAAACACCGGTCGACGTGCGCGTGCTGGCAGCGACGAACAAAGATGCGGAACAGGCTGTGGGCAGCGGACAGTTGCACGCAAAGCACAGCAAGCACGTTCGCGGTATTGGCGCGGAAGTTCTGGATATCTTCATGGGGCATACCTGGCCGGGAAATATTCGCGAATTGCGCAACATTTTGGAGCGCGCCGCGATCATGTGCGAAAAGGACCTGATCACGCGTGCCTGCCTGCCGGGAGAATTCGGCAAGTCCGCTGGGAAGGGCCCCAGCGATCTATCCACGATCAAGTTTCCGGTGGGAACAACGGTGGATGCGATGGAACGCGAGCTGATCCTGCAAACGCTGGGCGCAACGGGGAACAACAAGACGCGCGCCGCGGAACTACTCGGCATCAGCCTGAAGACGCTTCACAATAAGCTCAAAGAATACGGCGGCGATCGCGCCGAGGCGGAGTAGGTTCGCGTGATGCAGCTACGGCTGCGAACGAAGCTCACGCTCGTGATGACGGGCCTGGTGTTGCTCGTTGCTGCGGTTTTGTCTGGCGTATTCGCCGCGCAGCTGCTGGACCAATTGCTGCAAGCCACGAAAGACCGAGCCAGCGACCTCGCTTACCAGGTATTCATGCAGGCACAGCACGCGTTAACGGATGCCGCGCGGCAGGGTTTGCGGCCGGCTTCGGACTCGCCGCAGGAAATCCACGATTTTGTCCGGCACGCCTTCGAAATCGACGAAGGCCTTCATACCCAATTGAAAGCAGCGAAAGAGAATCCGTTGATTTATGAAGTTTCCATCGCGGATCAAGACGGTAGAGCCATGGTTTCCACCGATGAAAACCTGCCCGGTAAACTTCTTCCGAAAAGAGCACCTCTCTCGCAACTGGTGCAGCGCAATTTCCTGCATCAGGTGAAGGTACTGGCTGGGCCGTCGAAACTTTTTGAATTCGATTACCCATTCAGCAAAGGCCGCAAGCCATTTGGAGAAGTGCGCGTCGTGCTGAACGCCGACTTGCTGCTGAATGAAATTTCTCCTAGTCTCTGGACTTCCGGGACCATCGCGTTACTCGCGGTGGTGGTTTCGACTCTACTTGCTGCAATCGTCAGCGGCGCGACACTGGCTCCGCTGCGCGACATTGCCAAACAGTTGGACCGTATTTCCGCGGGACAATATGATGCGCCGGCTCCCGACGCGAAAAGCGCCGCGGAGAGCGGCGACGAACTCGGCCTCGTGAGCCGGAAGATCACACAGGTCGGGCAACAACTGCGCGGCGTGCACGAGATTTTCAGCACCATGCGGGAAAACATGAATTCGGTCATGGCCGGACTTGAAGACGGCTTGCTCTTGTTCACGCGCGACGCGCGCGCCGTGATGATCAGCCCGGCGGCAGAGAAATTTCTTGGCGCTCCTGCCGGGCATTTTCTGGGGCGGCGCGTCACGGAGATATTTCCTCCCGGGCACCCCCTGCGCGATGCGCTTCGCATTGAAAGCGATGAGCTAAGCGAAATCGCAGCGGAAACCGAGTTGGAGACCAGCGAGGGGCCCAGGCGCGTCAGCGTCAGCGTGCAAGCCATTCAGGAAGACGGCGAGCGCATGGGCGCGCTGGTCACCTTGCGCGACCTCGACTCGCTGGAGAGCATCAACACCCAGCTCCAAGTGAGCGAACGCCTGGCCGCTCTTGGCCGGATCACCGCCGGCGTCGCGCACGAAGTGAAGAATCCGCTGAACTCGATGCGCCTATGGCTCGAAAATTTGAAGGAATCGCTCCCCGCCGAGCAAGACAGCGCATCGCGGCAAGCTGTTCAAGTCCTGGACAAAGAGATTGACCGGCTCGACGCGGTCGTCAAACGTTTCCTCGATTTCACGCGGCCCATGGACATCCGCCTGGAAGCGACGCAACTTGCCGATTTACTGAAGGAAGTTCTGGAAATTGCGAAGCCCCAATTGCAAAAATCCAATATTCAGCTGGCGCAATTGCTGCCCATCGACGTCCCGGAAGTCTATGTGGACCGTGCGCTGCTCAAGCAAGCGGTGCTGAATCTGGTGTTGAATGCGGCGGAGGCCATGCCCGGCGGCGGTCAGATGCGGCTGGTGCTGAGCCGGCGCGGCGAAATGGCGGAAATTACCGTGGGCGACACCGGGAAAGGAATTGCGCTGGAACACCGGCAGAAAATTTTCCAGTTGGCATTCCGAATTGTGCAGCTTCACAACGGTTCGATAGACTTTACTTCGGAGGTTGGCCGGGGCACGACGTTTCGAATCGAGCTCCCCCTCGCGGCCTAGACATGACGGAAAATCGACCCCGGTCCAGGACTTCGTTGCCACACAGCTCCTTCAATGCAAGCTTTGTTCTTATTTGTTGTGCCGGTGCGCTGCTGGGAGGATGCAGCATGCGAAGGCGGCCGGGCATCCCCTGGGCCACGGCCATACAGGTAAGACCGGTGATTCAGCCGCAGACGGCGACGGCGATGGAGATCCCGGAGGATCCAATTCCTGAGTTGCGTTTGGAATTTCCAGCATTGCCCTCTCGCATGATGACAACGCACAGCGCGCCGGCGCGTCCGCGCGTGCCGGCAGCGACCTCCGCTGGCGCCGGGGCCGAAAGCGAGAGGTCCGAGTCTTCGCTGATCACGCCGCAGCTCTCGGCGGAAGAGACCGTGGTTGCACAGCAGCAGACGAACGCGAGCCTGAGCATCACGGAGAAGAATCTGCAGTCCGCACGCGGAAAGCGATTGAACGCGGCCCAAACCGACCTTGTCTCCAAGATCAGAGGCTTCCTCAAAGATGCGCGTGAAGCAGCGCAAGTCGCGGATTGGGCTCGCGCGCGCAGCCTTTCCAAGAAAGCGCAAGTGTTGTCCGAGACGCTTGTTACTTCACTCTAGCTTTTTCATTCCAGCGGTCTTTCCACGACTGCCCGATCTGCCGCCCAAACATCTGGGTCACTCCCTACGCGTGTGCGTGTATGCGATAAGATATTGCTATGAAGAAGCTCGACGTGGCCATCGCGGGCGGTGGTTTGATAGGCGGCTCGATCGCACTCGAGTTATCGCGCGCAGGCATGCGCGTGGGGCTCTATGACCGCCAACAACCGGGCCAGGAAGCGTCTTGGGCCAGTGCTGGGATCTTGTCTCCAGCTCCGGAAAATCCCGCATCGGTGGCCTTGGTTCCGTTGGGAAAAGCAAGCCTCTCGCTCTATCCCGAATTTATCGCGCAAGTCGAGGAAATTTCCGGGATGAGCACCGGGTTTCGCGCAAAGGGCACGCTCGAGGCTCTTTTTTCGCACGATACGAAAGCGGAGCTCAGCACCATCATCGCATTGCATCATGGCCTTGGCTTGAAAGCCGAGCCGCTTCGGGCTGAGGATGCGCGCGAACTCGAACCGGCCTTGAGTGAAGAGGTGGAAGCGGCCGTTCTCCGGCCCGACGAATGCTCGGTGGACAATCGGGCGCTGACAATCGCGGCCCTCGATGCAGCGCGACGTAGCGGCGCTGAGATTTCTTCCGGCAATGGAGCCAAGGCGATCTGGCGTGAAGGCGGCCGCTGCCGGGGGCTGATTCTGCAAAACGAAAAAGCGGAAGCGGCATGGACGGTTATCGCCGCCGGTTCATTTTCGGCAGCGATCGAGGGAGTCGCAGCGTACGCGCCAGTGCGGCCCGCGAAGGGCCAGATGGTGGCTCTCCGTGCGGAGGACCTGGAAATCGAGCGCGTCCTCTGGTCGGAACACATTTATCTTGTGCCGCGAAATGACGGCAGGATTCTTGCGGGTGCTACCGTCGAGTACGTCGGCTTTGACAAGAGAACGACCGCCGGCGGC
>WNFT01046943.1_pt1 | contig 17571 bp, 16 predicted proteins | sample 5400191 | NCBI WGS metagenome assembly WNFT01 (sample SAMN13153359, study PRJNA577476) | soil metagenome | isolation source: 80 cm saprolite under Madrone tree | place: USA:California | collected 2016-06-14 | reverse complement strand
GTTGTGAAACCTGCGGCGAAACCGGACGCCCCCTTGCTGATGAGCTCGCGGATCTGGCCGGCACTCTTCTCGTCCATCCCCGGCGGTCCGGGAATCTCGAGCAGGATCTCGTGAGAGATGTCACCGGGCACACGGACGGTCAGCCACCGCATGAAACCGAGAGGGACGTCCTGCGCGACCTCGAGCCCGAGCTTGCCGACGTAGAAGTCGAGCGCCTGCTGATGGTCGTCGACGAAAACGTGCGAGATGTTGATCGAGTTGAGCATCGATTGCCTCCTGTTATTTGTCGTTGGGATCGATGCTATTGGCCGTTCTTGTGGGGCGCTTCTCCAAAACTGCTGGGTCTCATCACGGCCATCGTGAAGCAGGTCGGAGCAAGCATCACGTCTCCGCGGGCGCGGTAGTCGGTCGGATTGATGCCGACGATCTTGCGGAACGTGCGGCTGAATGTGCCGAGGCTGGTGAATCCGACCTCGAGGCAGATCTCGGTGATGTTGCGCTTCGTATCCCGGAGCATGAACATGGCCCGCTCCACCCGGCGGCGCTGGAGGTAGCGGTGGGGGGTCTCACCGAAGGTGGCGCGGAACGTGCGGATGAAGTGGGCGTCGGAGACGTGGGCGACCTCGGCCAGGCTCGGGATGTCCAGGCTTTGGGCGTAGGCCCGGTCGATCGCGTCGCGGGCGCGCAGCATGCGGCGGTTCAACTCTTCGACGGCCCGGGTCACTCGTTGATTTTCGGCTAAAGCCGGCCAGCCCCTCCGCCGGCTTTCGCCGCCACCTCCCCATGAATGGGGAGGAGTTTGAGTTCGCTCAGCCCCTTGACACCTACCGCTGGATTTGGTTGAATAACCAACCAATGTTGAATGATCATTCAACCAGGAGCGCCGACACCCGCACCCGCATCCTCGAGGCTGCCTTCCGCGAGCTGGGTCGGAGGGGTTACGAGAACACATCGATCAAGGACATGGCGGAGGCGGCCGGGGTCGCCCAGGGCCTCGTCCACTACCACTACAAGTCAAAGCAGCAGCTGGTGCTGGCGGTGCTCGAGTTCGTCTGCCGGAAGGTCGAACTCGGGGTGGAAGGCGAGGCGGGCGCGCTGGAGGCCTTCGAGCAGACCAAGACGATGCTGCGGGAGAGCCGCGACACCAACTCCCTCTACATACAGCTGATCGGAGTCAGCCTCCACGACTCCGTGATCGGCCCGGGGGTCCGCGACTTCATCCGCTCGGAGCGGGCGCACGTCGAAGGCATCGCACGCCAGGTCCTGGCGGAGCGCGCGCTGGATCCCGCCCCGGCGCGTGGGATCGCGAGCGTCGTGTGGGCCGCGATCCTCGGGATCATGGTGCAGTCCCTGGTCGATCCCGAGTTCGACACCGACGAGGCGGTCGACGCCCTCGCCGCGATGTCTCTGTCCGCCGTGTATGCGCCCAAGGCGCCCGAAACCGTAGGAGGAAACTAGAAGTGTTCGGACGCTGGGGTCGTTTCGTCTACCGCCACCGCCTGGCCACCCTCATCGGTTCGGGCGTCGTGCTCGCAGCGTCGGTCGTCTTCCTGGCCATGGGCGGCACGCTGACGAGCGGCGGTCCGCTCACCAGCAACCTGGAGGCTGCCAAGGCGGGCAACCTGCTCAGCTCCGACCTCGGTCGCGGTTCCACCGAGACGGCTCCCACTTCGACATTCGATCTCATCTTCAAGAGTGGCACGCTCGCGGTCAGCGAACAGCAGTACCAGGACGCCGTGACGGCAGCACTCGAGCCCATCAAGGGCGACTCTCGGATCGTCAACCTCTACTCGCCATACAACGTGCCCACGCCGGCGGCGGCGCAGAGCCTGACCTCCAAAGACGGACACGAAGCGCTTGTCCTGGTCACGATCAACACCACAGGACAGAAGGCGTGGGCGGTTTACAACGACCTCAGGCCGAAGGTGCACTCGACCACGCTGTCTGTGACCGGCACCGGGTTCGTGCCGATCAACCAGGCATTCAACACAACGCTCGAGTCGGACCTGCAGCGCGCCGAGTACGTGACTCTCCCTGTGACGCTGCTGCTGCTGGTGATCATCTTTGCCTCCGTCGTCGCGGCCGGTCTGCCCCTCGGGATCGGAATCCTCACCATCGTCGGCGGCATCGGCGGCACGTTCTTCCTGAACCGCTTCACCGACGTGTCGCAGTACGCGATCAACATCGTCACCCTCATCGGGCTTGGGGTCTCGATCGACTACTCGCTGTTCATCGTCAACCGGTTCCGCGACGAGCTCGCCGCGGGCGCGAGCCGCGAGGACGCGATCTCGACCACGATGGCGACCGCCGGGCGAGCGATCACGTTCTCCGGATTCACGGTGGCCGTCGGCCTGTCGGCGATGCTCTTCTTCCAGGGCACGTTCATGGCCTCGATGGGCGCGGCCGGCGCGATCGTCGTCGCGGTCGCCGTGTTCTACGCGCTGACGATCCTCCCGGCGATCCTTTCGATGATCGGTCCCGCGGTCAACCGGCTGCGCATCCCCTGGCCGCAGCGAGCGGCGAGCCGGGGCGGCTTCTGGCACGGACTCGCGACGTGGGTGATGAAGCGCCCGGTCGTCGTCCTCGTGCCGACCGTCGCCTTCCTTGTGATCGCGTCGACGCCCTTCCTGCAGCTGCGCCTCGCCAACGGAAACGTGGACATGCTGCCCACGCGCCTGGAGGCGCGGCAGGGATATGACCGGCTCATCGCCGATTTCCCCGGCCAGAGCCAGACCACCTTCAACGTCGTCGTCGACTACGCGAGCGGGTCTCCTCTGACGCGCGATCGAATCGCGGACCAGTACACGCTGACGCGCCGCATCGCGAACCTTCCCGGCATCCTGCACACGAGCTCGATCTACGACCTCGACCCGAAGCTCGGCCTCTTCGAGTACGAGCAGCTCTACACCGGCGATCCGAGCCAGATCCCGCCCGCGACCCAACAGCTCCTTGCCGGCACGGTGGGCAAGCATGTGGTGCTGATCCAGGCGACCAGCAACGTGGACGAGAGCTCAGACGCGGCTCGCAACATCCTGAAGGCGATCCGCGACGGTCAGGGCGTGACTGGAGGCCAGGTGCTGGTCGGCGGCGCGACCGCGATCGACGTCGACGTGATCAGGTTCATCTACGACCAGGTCCCGCTGGCGGTCGGCACCGTTGTGCTCGTGACCTACGTGCTGCTCTTCCTGCTGACCGGCTCGGTCGTCCTGCCGTTCAAGGCTGTGCTGCTCAACTTCCTATCCATCGGCGCGTCATTCGGCGCGCTGGTGTTCATCTTCCAGCAGGGCCACTTCGCGAGCCTGCTTGGCTTCACCCCCCAATCGCTGGATCCGAGCATCCCGGTGATCCTGTTCTCGATCGTGTTCGGCCTGTCGATGGACTACGAGGTGTTGCTGGTGAGCCGGATGCACGAGGAGTACGTGCGCCTGGGCGACAACACCGCCGCGGTCGCGAGCGGCCTGGAGCGGACGGGCAGGCTGATCACGGGCGCCGCGGCGATCATGTTCACCGTGTTCATGGCGTTCGGCCTGGCCGAGGTGGTGATCATCAAGGCGATCGGGATCGGGCTCGCGATCGCGGTCGCGATCGACGCCACCATCGTGCGCTCGCTCGTGGTGCCCGCGGTGATGAGGTTGCTGGGCGACGCCAACTGGTGGGCGCCCAAGCCGCTGCGACTTCTCTACGACCGGATCGGGCTGGGCGACCTGGGGGTCGAGCCACAGGCTGCAGCCGTTCCGCTACACGCTCCGGCCAATCCCTGGGTAGCTGACGCAGAGCCCATCCCGGTCGAAGCTCAGGTCGGCGACGAAGTCGCGCGATGACGACTCGTACCTGACGATCGAAAGCTCGCCGGATTTGCGCACGAAGGTGTAGCGCTGTCTGCTCGGGTAGACCCCCGCGCGGTGACCAGGAGTCCGGACGTGATGAGGTCGGTGCGCGTTTCGACCTTGTAGTCCAGCCTGTAGCCGATCGGGGACGACCCAAGGGCGACCCCGGAGGCGGTCAGCCGTCCCCGACCGATCTCGATGTCGGCGCTTTCAGCGCCGAGTGGGTCTGGCTTAACCCAGACCATGGATCGCCGCCCCATTCGCCCTCACAATAGGCAGGTGCCCACCCAAGCGTCCGATGACGCCTTCGCGGAGGTCAAGTCGAAGGTCGACCTGGTCAAGGTCGTCCAGGAGCACGTCCGCCTCACGAAGCGCAATAAAGACTATTGGGGGCTTTGCCCTTTCCACCAGGAGGACAGCCCCAGCTTCCACGTGAACCCGCAGCGCCAGTCCTGGTACTGCTTCGGATGCGAGCGCAAGGGCGACGTGTTCACGTTCGTCGAGCTGATCGAGAAGACCGACAAGCGGGGCGCCTTGATGCTGCTGGCCGAGCGCGCGGGAGTCGAGCTGAAGCAGCTCAGCCCAGAGCAGAAGGACCGCGCCGACCTCCGCAAGCGGGTGCTCGCGATGCTCAAGCTGGCCGCCCAGTACTACGAGTACGTCCTGTGGAACAGCCCCGCCGGGGAGCCCGGCCGCCGCCTTCTGGAATCGCGACGCGTCGGCGAGGAGACCGCGCGCCGCTTCCAGCTCGGCTACGCGCCCGCCGGCCGCGGGTTCGCCGAGTACCTGCGCGCCAAGAAGCGATCCCTCGTCGACGCCCAGGAAGCGGGCCTCATGCGGCGAGACGGCACCGACTTCTTCGCCGAGCGCCTGGTCATCCCCATCCGCGACGAGCGTGGCCAGACGCTCGCCTTCACCGCGCGCACTGTCCGCCAGGACGAGCAGAAGAAGTACATCAACTCGCCCGAAACCCCCGCCTACATAAAAGGAAGGGTGGTGTTCGGCCTGGACCTGGCGCGAGATGAGATCGCTCGGCGCGGCCACGCCGTCCTGATGGAGGGCCAGTTCGACGTTATCACCGCCCACCAGTTCGCCGTGAGCAACGCCGTCGCAAGCTCAGGCACCGCCTTGACCGAGGACCAGATGCGTCTTCTCAAGAGGTTCACCGACGAGCTGCTCCTGGTGTTCGATTCCGACCGGGCCGGGCGCGAGGCATCGCGCAAAGCCGCGGTGCTCGCGGCGCAGCACGCCATGCGGACCCGCGTGGTGGCGGTGCCGGGCGCGAAGGATCCGGACGAATTCCTGCGCAGCGCGGGCCCGGACGCCCCGTCGCGCTGGGAGGAGCTGGTGGCGAAGGCGCCATCCGGCTTCGAAGCCGGGATGGAGGAAGACTCGATCGGCCTGAACCCGAGCAACCCGAACCAGGTCGAGCGCGTCGCGGGCCGCCTGCGCGAGTGGATCCGGCAGTTCAGAGGCCAAACCAGCCCGAGTCGCGCAGAACGGGGCCCTGGCGCGCAAGCCGGCCCGCAAGGTCACGGCTAGCGGTTACCTGCTGCAGCTTCTCGCGGTGAGGCCGGCCGCATTCGATCGGGTGCGGGCAAAGCTGACGGCCCAGGAACTGGACGAGGACGACCGCCCGATTTACATCCGTATGCTGGAGAGCTACGAGCGGGCGGGAAGCACCGGGCTCGAGGCTGATTTGGCCGGTTACCCCGCCGAAGAACAAGACCTGATCAGACGAGCGTGGGCGGCTCCGCCGCCGAATGTCGATGACGAGGTGGCAGTTGAGCTTGCGGAGCGAATCCGCCTGGAGCACATGAAGGGTATGCAGAATGGGATAATCCGCGAGCTATCCGAGGCCGAAAGGGGCCGGGACTCGGAGAGGGTGGCGCAATTGGAAGCTCAAGCCAGGGAGCTCGGCCGCGCCATCACGGACATGGAAAGGAGAAGCTAGAGATCGCCCGTGTAGTTAAGCCGCCGCCGACAACACCGACAACACCGACGACGCCGAAGGCGCCGGTGGCCAAGCCTGTCAAATCCGCCAAGGTGATCGATAAGCCGGAGCCGAAGTTCGAAGACGAGCTGATGGCCGTCGCCGAACAGCTGATCGTCAAGGGCAAGGAGCAGGGCTACCTCACCCCCGACGATATCCTCCAGGGCTTCCCGGAGATCGAGGCCGAGCCCGATCAGATCTTCCGCATCTTCGCCGCGTTCAAGGAGATCGGGATCGAGGTCACCGACGGAGAGAAGGACTTCGAAGAGGTCGAGCAGATCGACGACGAGATGCTGCTCGACATCGAGATGATGGACTCGGTCTCGCTGGATGACCCCGTGCGGATGTACCTGAAGGAGATCGGGCGCGTATCGCTTTTGACCGCCAATGACGAGGTCGAGCTGGCGCAGGCGATCGAGGCCAAACCGCTGCACGACGCGATGAAAGCGCTGAACGTGGTCGAAGAGGTCGACGGTAGGCAACGGTCGGTGGACGAGCTGCTGCCCGAGGTCGTCGAGCGACTGGCCACGGTCAAGCGGAAGGGACAGCAGGCGCACATCGCGCAGGAGCTCCTGGGTCTGATCGACCTGGGCAAGCTGCCGAACCTGACCGATGCGGCGGCCGCGGAGCGGCGCCGGATCTCGAACGGAGCGCGGCCCCGGGTGCGCGCTGAGGCTCTGGAGTCGTACCGCATCGCGCGGTACCGGCTGACGGAGCGCTACGAGCGCGCCTATGAGGCCAAGCAGCGCCTGACCGAGGCGAACCTGCGGCTGGTGGTGTCGATCGCGAAGAAGTACATCGGTCGCGGCATGTCGTTCCTGGACCTGATCCAGGAAGGGAACATGGGCCTGATCCGCGCGGTCGAGAAGTTCGACTACCACAAGGGCTACAAGTTCTCGACCTACGCGACGTGGTGGATCCGGCAAGCCATCACGCGAGCCATCGCCGACCAGGCGCGGACGATCCGCATCCCTGTGCACATGGTCGAGACGATCAACAAGCTCGTCCGGGTTTCGCGGCGCCTGCTCCAGGAGCTAGGTCGCGAGCCGTCGGACGACGAGATCGGCGAGGAGATGGGCATCACACCCGAGAAGGTGCGCGAGATCGTGAAGGTCTCGCAGGACCCTGTGTCTTTGGAAACGCCCATCGGCGAGGAAGAGGACTCGCACCTGGGCGACTTCGTCGAGGACCGGGAGGCGGTCTCACCGTCGGACGCCGCGTCGCTGACGATGCTGCACTCCGAGGTCGAGGACGTGCTGGACACGCTGACGCCGCGGGAGAGGCGCGTGCTGCAGCTGCGCTTTGGGTTGATCGACGGGCATCAGCGGACGCTCGAAGAGGTGGGCAAGCGGTTCGGGGTCACCCGGGAGCGCATCCGCCAGATCGAGGCCAAGGCGCTGCGCAAGCTGCGGCACCCCTCGCGTTCAAAGAAGCTGCGCGACTACCTGGAGTAGTCGCCGGCTTACGCCCCTCTCCCTAGCCTGTCCCCGATGGGGAGCGGGAGGCCGACCGGGGATTCGGCTGTTTTGGCGCCAGAAAGGCCAATCGCGGACTGAAATTCGGCTTCGTTGGATCCAGAGACGCCGAATTCAGGTCAGGGGCGCGTAGATGATGTCTCGACCATTGCGTCGGAGGACCCACATGCGGTCGCCCGGTCGTAGGGCCGCCGCCCACAGCTGCTGCATGTAGAAGCGTCCGGTCTCTCCGGTCGCCAGCTTGTACGTACCGCTCGCCGCCCTCGGCTGCATCCGGGTGCCCATCGGTTCGCCCCACGGTGTGCCGTAAATCCGGGCGGTGCCGACCTGGGCATCGACCACCTCCGCCACCTGAGCGTCGCCCACTCGCAGCGCCTGGTTGACCTGCCAGATCCTGAAGGCCACCAGTAGACCGCTGAGCAATCCAAGCGCCGCTATCACCAGGCCGGCTCGAGTGTCGAACGCCGGAGACGTGCTGGGCCAGAGGTGCGCTGCCACCGACAGGCCGAAGGCGAAGAGGGCCAACGATGCCGTCAGGTAGATCGCGCAGTCCACGCCGGCCACAACGGAGATAGCAACTTGTTGGAATGGAACCCGGCGCGGCGGCGAGGGCTGCTCGGCCAGGATCCTGGCGACAAAGGTCGGTAGTGGGTACGACATCGCGCCCAAGGGTATCGCCAGCCCAACCAGCTGAAACTAAACCAGGCTCGCCCGCGTCTTAAATGACGAGGCCAGTGTGCAGCAGCTCGTGGTGACGACTCCGGCGCGAGCATCCGAAGGCGGGTTCGACACGCTGATCGGGCCGCATCTGGAGGTCGGCTACCGGACGGCCCTGGCGATGCTGCGCGATCCGGACGCCGCCCGTGACGCCGTGCAGGACGCGGCCTTCAAAGCCTGGCGGCGGCTGCGCCAGCTGCACGACGAGGGGTCGGCGCGCGCGTGGTTCCTGACCATCGTCGCCAACCAGTGCCGCAGCACTCGCCGCACTCGCTGGTGGTCGGTGGTGCGGCTGCCCCAGGTTGAGCCGCCGGAGGCGGAGTTCAGGGACGAGACGACTGATCTGAGCCGCGCCCTCACACGCCTGCCGCGGGAGGACCGACTGGCCCTCTTCCTCCATTTCTACCTCGACCTACCGCTCGATGAGGTCGGCGCGGTCCTCGGACTCAGCGCCGCCGGAGCGAAGACACGCGTTTACCGCGCGGCCAGGAAGCTGCGCCCAGACCTGGAGATGAGCTGATGGATGACCTGCGCTCCGAGATCCGAGCGGCGTTCGAAAAGGACCCGCATCGCGCAGCGTGTGGGGCCGGCTACCAGCCCGCACCCTTCGCCCGCGGCAACGCCGAGTGGGGATTACGGTCCCCCACCTGCTGGAGTGAACCTCATTTACGTGCACGACCCACATCACCCTTCGTGGCTGATCGGGTTCGACTGGTCGGGAAAGCCCCGAGCCACAGTCAAGCTCGACCCCGCCCAAACCGGGGTCACGATGGCGCCCGATGGACAGACTTTCGCAATAGGCCTGTACGCAAAGGGGGGCAACTGGGAATTTCTCGACCGCCTGGGCGCGCCCATCGGGGGGCCGAGCACTTTGCCCGGAGCGATCAATCCCATGTGGGCTGATGACAACAAACATGTCTGCAGCATCACCTTCGACCAGCAGACGTATGCGTGGACGCTGTGGACGCAGCTACCCGGTCAAGCAGCGAAGCAGGTATCAGTCATCGCGCGCGACACCAGCATCGGCCAGTCCGGCGTCGGACTTGTGGCATGCAGCTTCCGCAACGGCACGGCGATCGCCGTCCGAACGGTCGTGGCTTTTCCGTCCGAGTACTGGGTCATCCGCCTGTCCAACGGCAAGGTGCAGGCGCATTTCCAGCTCGCGGGCGGGTTATCCAACATCGCGGCCAGCGGAGACGCCACCCTGATCGCCGAGAACTCCAACCGATCGACCGGACAGGTTGGTGCGCCGGGGTCGACCGTAACCTCCATCCGCCGCGCCTCCGACGGCAAGCTCATCGCCAGCATCGACGGGGCTATGGGCGTCCTCGGGTTCAACAGCGACAACTCGGCCGTCCTTGTCACGCTCGCTCCCTGGATAGGCGGCCAACCGGCCCACCTCGGGATCGTCGCCATTGCGTCGAAGCAGCTCGTCTGGAATGACGACGGCACGGCGCTGTTCGGCGGCTTCGTGGCCGAGCCAGGCGGGCGCGCCTTCGCCATCAGCTACCCAACCACCGCTCAGGGTCCGGGGCCGGCGACGATCGTGCTGGCGGGGGCTGATGGAGCGGGGACCAAGCTCGACCGCGTCTACGCGCCCACGTGGTGAAGTAGATTGCTTCCGAGCACAGATGCCGGTCATCACGATCGGGCGGCAGTTCGGAGCGGGAGGGGCCACGGTCGGCCGGATGCTGGCTGACCGGCTCAAATCCGACTTCCTCGACTCCAACATCATCGACGAGGTCGCCCGCAGGCTCCAGGTTCCCAAGGAGGAGGTGGAGGCCGAGGACGAACAGCCCGGATCGCTCCTCGCCAGGCTGCTGGTCGCGCTCGGTGCCGCGAGCACGGAACCGCTCCTCCCGGCTGAGGCGGCCGCCTGGACGCCGCCCAACGCGGCGCCCACCTTCGACACGCGGAAAGCGGTCCTTCAGATCACCCAGCACGTGATCGAGGAGGCGGCCCGCGGCGGCAACGTCGTGATCGTCGGCCGCGGCGGCGCCTACATCCTCCGCGATTTCCCGGGCGCCCTCCACGTCTTCCTGCGGGCGGCGGAGGCGGTGCGCGTAAGGGCGATCATGGCCCGCTTCGGCATCACCTCCGAAGACGAGGCCCGGCGTCGCCTGAAGCAGACCGACGAGAACTGGACCTCGTACATCAGGCAGGTCTACGGGCACGACCGCAACCACCCCGCGCACTACGACATGGTGTTGGACACCGGGCGCCTTGGTTACGACACGACGGTGGAGGTCGTTTTGACGGCGCTGCCGGTGGGCAAGCCGATAACCTAATCCGGCATGGTCCACTCCCTCGGCTCGCGCACGTCAGGCGTCGACGGCTCGAGCGAGGGCGGCCGGATCAACACCATCAACATCCCGGGCGCCCTCGTGATCTACGGCGTCGCCCTCCTGCAGCAACTGCAGCGCAAGAATCCGAAGACCAAGCTGAGCGTGGGCCCGGTTCAGCAGGACGGCATCTGGTGCCTGGAGCTCGGCTACCAGGGCGACGAGCCGGCCACAGTCCCGCAGGAGTGGCACGGCCACCGGGTCGTCCTCAAGAAGGTCGAGCCTCCGGCGCCCGGTGCCTGACTTCGGCCCCCACAGCAAGGTCCGTGACGTGCTTGCGACCCTGGGCGGGCGCGGGCGCGAGGCCCTCCGGCGGCACGGTTACGACGTCGGCGAGGGGTTTGTCGACGTCCTGTCGCAGTACCAGACGTTGCAGCACGCCGCCCGAACCGAGCGGCTGAGGGATCTCGGGGGATTGCTGGCGGAGCTCAACGCCGCGGGCTGAGATTTACAGACTGTTGACCTTCCAAATCGAAGGTCGCCGATGTACCATGCAACGAATTCGGTCTCCGGATCGTTATACGGGTCGAGGATTACGTCATTGCAAACGTCAAAGCTGGAATCGGACAAAGGCAAATGCGCCTGTGGCAGGCGTCTGCAAGACGCGGCCATCTTCACCTATCGCTCCCACACGGACCGTTTTCTCTTTCACCGCTGTGAGTGCGGCACGGAGTGGACCGAGCACCAGACGGACGTCGACCCCACCGATCCGGTCTCTTCGGACGAGGTGATCGAGGTCAACCTGAAACCACGACACGAAACAGATCGCGCGCGTGTTTGTGCGTCGGAACGATACCCCCCGGTTGCACCACCGTGAGAAAGAACAACGCCGGTCCCTCGAGCTTTACGGGCAGCTGCCACTGCTCGAAATCGGGTGGCATGTCTTCTCGCCTGAGGTCATAGAGGAGATCGTTCATGTCCGGATCCCGGGAGGTGATGATCCGAGGCTCGTCGCCGTGCTTCTTCCTATGGTTGTCGAGCGCCTTCTTGATCCGCTCCTTGCCTGCGTCGGCCTGGATGACCGAGTCGTTCGGGGTGAATTTCGCGCTCACGTGTTTGATCCTCCCAAGGAGAGCCCGGCCCGACGGTGGCTGTGATCCGGCTGTGACAGTACTCCAGGGTCAGCGCTTGTCAAGGTCGACGGGCACAATGCCATGCGCAAGGGCCCACGTCGCGACCTCGGTCCGAGACCGCACCCCGAGCTTGTTGCGGATGCGTTCGACATGCCCTTCCGCGGTGCGTTCGGCGATGAACAGGCGCTCGGCTATCTGCTTGTTCGTAAATCCCCCGACAACCATCGCAACCACCTCGCGCTCCCGGCGGCTCAGCGGACCGACCGCCGCGGCATCCCCTGACGCATCCTCTTCCAGCGCATAGGCGAGCGCGCGATCGGCGCCCATGGACAGGCCTTCATGCCACGCCCTGTCAGCTTTGCTCGGGCCGAGCCGAGTCCGTGCCTCGCTGCGTGCCTCCTCGAGCTGACCCAGCCGGGCCGGCCACGCGCTCAACGACCATTCGCGAGACATCCGATCGACCACGGCGCCAAGGCGCAGCGCCCGCTCAGAATCACCGCGCGCCGCCGACGTCAGCGCCAGGCCTCCCACACACCAGATCGCCCCGAACGGATCGTTCAGCCGGCGAAAAGTGGCGAGGGCCTCATGCCAGCTCCGGGACGCGCCCTCGACGTCGCCTGTTCCCAGCCTGGCGTTGGCATCACTCTCCAGGTATCGCGCCGTGGTCGCGTCGTCGCCCTCGGACCGGCTGAATGCGATGCACTCTTCGAGCATCGCCAGAGCTTCCCTGTACTGGCCCTGTTCCGTCGCCAGCACCGAGATCTGGTTTTGGGTCTCGATCGCCAATCGCCGATTCCCCGACCCTTTCAGCAACGAAAGTGCTTCGTCGTACATCTTGCGGGCGGCGCCCAGCTGGTTTGCCGCGTGATACACGACCCCGGCTCCGCTCAACGTCTGGGCGATGAGCAGAGGATCCTTGAGGCGCCTGGCGGCCGCGACGCTGCCGTCCGCCAGCCTTCGGCTCTCGACGTGGTCCGCCTGCCTCAAGGCCAGGCGAGCCGCTAGGTTGAGCGCTCTCGCTCGAGCCGCTCCCTTCACCTGCGATCTGTCGAGCAGGTCGAGGAGAAGCGTCCGGGTACGGGCGTGGTTGCTGTATTCGAAGTCGGCCACCTCGATGGCCAGCTCGAGCCCTTTGTCATCTGCGTTTTCTCGAGCCCAGGCGATCGCGGCCCAGAGGTTGGCGGACTCCCTCGTTTTTGCCGCCGGCCGGATGCTGGGCTCGAGCCAAGCCTTGTAGAACTCGTAGTGCTTTCGGCTGGTCGAATCGAGCTCGCCGGACGAGAAAAGCTTCTGGAACGCGTACGCGCGATGAGACTCAAGGAGCCTGAACCTGGTGCCGCCTTCCAATGTCTCGGCAACGACCATCGATTTCTGCACCAGTCGAGTGAGCACCCCGAGCACGTCACCCTCACTCAGGGTGGTGCACACGGCCATGGCGGCGTCCAGCGAGAATCCGCCCTGGAACACTCCAAGCTGGCGAAACATCTGAGCCTCGGCGGGCTTGAGCAGACGATGACTCCAATCGATCGTCGCGGTCATGGTCTGCTGTCGCTCATGGACGGTCCGCGCGTCCGAAGCCAGGACGCGGAAGCGGTCGCTCAGGTTGGCCAACAACTCCCCCGCGGACATCATGTCGAGCCGAGCCGCAGCCATCTCGATCGCCAGCGGCAGCTGATCGAGCCGCAGGCAGATTTCGGAGACGGTCTCCGCATGCGGCCGGGCATCGAAATCCGGTTGCACGAGACGAGCCCGGGCCTGAAACAGCTGGAGAGCATCCGCGTCTCCCAGCGCACCGAGGGGCCAGCGTACCTCGCCCGGAACGCCCAGGGGTTCGCGGCTCGTCGCCAGGATGGTCAGCTCGGGGCACACCTCGAGCAACGCCCGGCATACCGTCGCGCATTCGGCGGCGATGTGCTCGCAGTTGTCGAGGATGAGGAGCACGCGCTTTCCGGCCAGCCACGAGGAGACCACGCGCAGCGGAGGGCCCTGGCCTGGGAGCTCGAACATCGCCACAAGCAACCCGGTCACGTCGTCGGTGCCCACCAGCTCGACCCAGCATGTGCCGTCCGGCCAGGCGTCCTGGCTGCCCTTCGCCACCTCGACCGCCATGCGGCTCTTGCCCACGCCGCCGGTACCCATGAGCGTCACCATGCGCGAGGAGCGGAGCAACGTAGTCAGTGAGCGCAGCTCGGCCTGACGGTCGACGAAGGTGGTCAAGAAGTGGGGCAGGCTGCTCGGAACCAGTGCAGCGGTTCCCGTGGGCAGAGTGGAGCGTCCGGAGGGGGCGGATTTCATGGAAGCGCCCCCATTGTGGAGCGCATCTCGCTCCACCTGCCGAACAATCCCACGACCGGGCCCGCTGCAAATCGAGAGAGAGGGATCGTGACGGGATCCCTCTCTGTAACAGACGAACCGTGCGGATTCGGAGCGCGGTGGAGAGCGTCGTACTGCTCCTAGTGGCCCGCCCTGCCCCAACCATCATCGACCGGCTGGCTGGTTGCGGCGTACTGACCGATGAAGCTGGGGTCGTCCTGCAGGATCCGCGGTGTCGCCCTCGGAGCCATCTCCTGAAGGACGTAGCCCGGCAGCTCGGTCGCGGCCCGGCTCGGATTGTCCTGGCGGAGGACGGTACCCGGAGCCGCGTTGACAGTCTGGCTCTGGGTCGCAGCGGCGCCGCCGGCGAGGCCCTTGGCCACGTAGCCACCGACGGCTGCGAGACCCATGGCGACGATGACAAGGACCGCCGTGACGAACGTTCTCGAGACTGATGCTCCGCCGAATGATGCTCTGGCTTCCATGTCGAACTCCTCGTGATGGTTATTCGGCTGCTCGCGCAAGCCGTGATCCGAGACTAGGAGTCAGGTCGTGTTCCTCATAAGGAGGGAAACACCTGAATCGACCTCTGCCCGATACCTGTTTTGGCTACCTACTCGGCCACGGAGCTTGGTGGGAATTGCTTTCCGCTCGGCGCCTCTTCAGCGATCCGCGAGCAAAAGAAGAGAGGGACCACGATGGTCCCTCTCTCGACCTGGCCGTCGCTAGGGGTAGTGACGACGGCTGGTTAGATGTAGCGGCTGCCGTGGGTCGGCCCGCTCTGAGGCTCGGAGGTCTGCGAGGGCAGCGCCCGCGTCAGGTCTGAGTCCGGCCCATGGGTGTCAGCCGCTTGCCCCCAACCGTTGTCGACGATCGACTGGCTGCCGCTGCTGCGGCCGGCGTGAACAAGCACCGGAGCGCCCTGTGATGCCTGCGCCGCCTGCCCTTCGGCGCCACGGTCGAGCAGCGCGGGAGCGCTGCCGGCGTCCTGCCGCAGGACCGTTCCCGGGGCTGGGTGGACGATCACGCTCTGGGTGGCGCTTGAACCAGTGAGATTCTTGCTGACCACCGAACCGGCCACCGCCAAACCGACTGCCGCGCAGATGCCCAGCAGCACGATCAGTCCCTTCGGAACCGCGCCTCCTCTCAACGTTTGCCTGGCTTCCATGTCTGTCTCCTCTTGGATTTGATTTCGGTTGCTTGTGCAATCCGTTGAGTGGAGACTAGGAATCAGGGCGTATTCGCCATAAGGGGGAAACCACCCGAATTGGGAGCCGGCAGGTACCTCATTACAGGTACCTGCCACCCCCGGTTTCGCCGATCGGCTAGCTGCTTGCCGCCAGGGCTGACGCCCCTGCTTGCTTGGGACGGGGCCGCCGCCGTAAGTCGCGTTGTTGATCGCCGTGCGCATCTGCGCCTCGAGCGCGTCGCGCTGCGCGGTCAGCGACGCAATGCTGTTTTCGACAGACACATAGTGACTGTCGTCCGTCGCCGAGCCGCTGGCACTCGCGTGCGACGACGCGACGAGGATGTCGTGCGCGAACGGACCGAAGGGTGCGGAGATGTCCTTGTACCTACTGCGCAGCTTGACCACGGTGTCGCGGTTCGCGCGGAAGTCACTGGTGAGTGCCGACGTCGCGAGGAAGGGGAACAACGCTGCTCCATCCTGCTCATAGCTGTCTCGCAAGCCGAGCAATGCGAGCATCGTGGCGCGAATGTCGGTGTGATCCGACCAGGTGTCGCTCACCCGGCCGAGGTTTTGCACGCCAGGTCCGACCAGGCCTAGCCACGTGCGGCCGATGTCCTCGGTCGCGTCGCCGTGACTCCAGGCGAAGTGATAGTCGACGCAGGTGGGCGCCGAGTGCGCCGCGTCGGGGCAGCGCGCGTTGGTGGTGGTCAGGAAGTAATCGGGGTTGGCTAAGTAGGTGAAGCTCGGCGTCCGGTTGGCGTCCGCGTTGTTCATGTGCAGCGCCTGCTGCCCGACAGGATCCGCCATGAAGAGCATGACGGGGGCGGGCGAGGAGCTCACGTAGGGATCGACGGATTGGGCCACCGCCAGGTTGCGCTCGAGCTGGCGAAGGTTCGCGTCCGACGGTGCGGGCTTGCCGCTGACATAGACCGTCGGCGCGGAGTCGAAGTGGATGTCAAAAGTGGGCGGGGTGTAGCCCGCGGGAAGCAGGGCCTTGATGTTCTGCGTGACCTCGCCGATCTGGTTCGCGGGGCAGGTGGCGCCAGCCGTCACGTTGCAGAACGTGTGGCTCCAGGTTCCATCGGTGGAGTTGCCGCCGGCGAAGTGGTCGTTCTCGTCTGATGTGAAGACGAACAGGGTGTTCGATTTGTTGATGCCGTCCGCGGCAAGTCGTGCGAAGAAGGTTCCAAATGCCTGGTCGTACGCCTGCAGCTGGGCCACGTAGTCGGACTCACCGGGGCCCGAGGCGCGGAACAGGGAGTGGTTGTCGTGCGCGTCGGAGATGTAGGCGAACGTCACCGGAACGCCCGCTTCCTGCATCTGGGCCACGTAGCCGAGGCTGACCTTGGCGAGCATCCCGTCGAATCCCGGAAAGCCGGGGCGGCTGGCGGGGTCGGTGATCGGCGCCCCGCTGGTGTCGTTGACGACCGGCTGTCCACCGGTGATCGCGGGGTTGACGTACTTGGCGCCGAAGAGGCCCTGGAAGTTGTTGTATCCGCCAGGCTCGTCGGGCAGCACGTCCGGTCGCGCGTGGGTGCTGGAGTTGCAGATGCCGCCATCCACCGCGCAGTGGATGGCGATGCCCACGAAATCGGTCTGCGCGAGCGACGGGTTGGCGTTGGCCTCGTTCCACTCGGACGAGCCTGTGCCGAAGACCTTGGTCATGTCTCCGGCCGGAGTGGTTCGGGTGTTCTCGAGCACCACGTTGGCGGTCGAGACCCCGCCGTAGTCGCAGCCGGCGCGCGTGTACGGAACCCAAGGGGCAGGCGTGTTCAGACCGCCGGTGGTGACCATGTTGGGTAGCGGATCGTTGACGCCGGTCGGGGTGAGGTCGTCTACCTTGTCGGTCCAGTACTTGAACGCGCTCGAGAAGGCCGTCGTGCCGTCCGGCTTGAAGTAGCCGTAAGAGTTGCTGACTGTCAGGCCCTGACGATCGGGGTAGAGACCAGTCAGCGAGGTGAGGATCCCGCCCGCCGTGTGCGAGATGAGGATCGTGTGCTCGTTGTCGCTGAGGGTCCCGTTGCTGGTCATGAAGTTGAGCAGGTTGGGCATTTGCTCGAGGTCGGATGCCGCGTTGGCGCGGTCGCGGAAGAGGTGAGTGTTGTCGAACTGGATCGAGATGACGTGCTTGATACCGTTGTTGAGCGAACAGTTCTGCGGTGCCGTGGCGGCGCTCGGCGCCTGCGCGGATGCGGTGCCGGGAATCACCGCCTGCGCGATCACGATCGCCGCCGCAGCCGCGAGCCGAAACAGCCGTCTCATATACCAAACCCCCTAGTTGCCAAAGCCGACAGCAAATGAGCGGGCTCCCGCAAGCCCGCCACACGGACCATAACCCTCCCCCTGTTATGGGCGGGTTACCCGCGGTTTAGGAATCGACCTTATTCAGGCTGGGCCGGCATGTCAAGTTGGGCCGGGGAGGCGTTCGCGAGCCTGCGGTCAGGGCGGAGGACCGCCAGGGCGACCGCCCAGTAAACGAAGGTGATCAGCCCGCCAATCACAAAGATGAGGCTGGGGCCGATTCGATTGAGTGCCGCGGCAGCGATGACGGGCGCGACCGGACCCACGAGGTAAGAGCCGAAGAAATCGACGCTGGTCACGCGCCCGATCAGATTCTGCGGGACGTGCCTCTGCAGCGCCGA
>WNFT01001939.1_pt1 | contig 17574 bp, 17 predicted proteins | sample 5400191 | NCBI WGS metagenome assembly WNFT01 (sample SAMN13153359, study PRJNA577476) | soil metagenome | isolation source: 80 cm saprolite under Madrone tree | place: USA:California | collected 2016-06-14 | reverse complement strand
AAAATTATGCGAGACGTATTGGCCGCCAATCTACAGCTTCGTCCGGCGGCGCGGTTACTCTCCCGCTGATGCACAGGATCTGACCCAATCATTCTTCGCATTCTTTTTGCGAACCAAGGCATACGCGCGAACAGATCGGCTTCACGGCAAGTTCCGTTCTTTCCTGCTCGCATCGGTAAAAAACTTCCTGTCGAACAATTGGGAGCGGGACCAAGCGATCCGGCGCGGCGGCGGCTATCAATTCGTTTCACTCGACCAGGAAACGGCCGAAGCATTCTACGATGCATCCAGCGCGTCCGATTCAACAGCGGAACATTTATTCGAATTACGCTGGGCAAAATCGCTCACGTCAGGCGCGCTCGATTCTTTACGTCAAGAATTGCAGACGAAAGGCAAGCTCAAGCTTTTCGAACAACTGAAGAACTTTCTTACCTGCGACAGCGTCATTCCATCGTACGATGAAATGTCGGCGCGCATGGATCTTCCGAGAGCGACAGTCAAGACGCATGTCCATCGGTTGCGGCAGCGTTATCGCGAGATTGTGCGCCGTGAGATCGCTCGCACGGTTTCGGCGCCACATGAGGTTGACGAGGAGCTGCGTTATCTTTGCAATGTTTTAGCCGAGGCCGCGTGACCAAAAGCCAGACTGCTGAATCGAAACAGACGCAATTAGTCTGCGCGCAATGCGGTTCGCGGTTCACCTTCTCCAACGACCGAGACAGGTTTTGTATCCATTGTCTCTTACGCTCGGCGCTGGACCAAGACGATGTCGATCCTGGCAAACGGCCGCAGCAATCCGATCATGAAGTGATCGCAGGCGATAATAGGACGCCGATCGAGTTCGGCGATTATGAGCTCTTGGAAGAAATCGGTCGGGGCAGCCAGGGCGTGGTGTACCGCGCCCGTCAGAAAAGTCTCAACCGCACAGTCGCGCTCAAGGTCATTAGTCTCGGTCAATGGGCGAGCCAGGCGCACGTGAAACGATTCCGTCGCGAAGCGGAAGCAGCCGCCAGACTGAACCATTCCGGCATCGTTCCAATTTACGAAGTCGGCGAGCGCGATGGCGCCTGCTACTTCAGCATGGGCCTGGTCGAAGGCGGCCAGCTCGATGCGATGCTCGAGTCCGCCAGTCGGACGGACTCGTCCCGTGGCGAGCGCGAGCCGATACCGCCTCGACGCGCAGCGGAATTGATCGTGAAGGTGGCGCGAACGGTTTATTACGCGCACGAACACGGCATCCTGCATCGAGACATTAAACCGGGAAACATCCTGCTGGATCAAAAAGGCGAACCGCACCTCACAGATTTTGGTCTTGCGAGACTGGTAGAGACGGAGAGCACGGTCACGCGGACACGGGAAGTGCTAGGCACACCCAGCTATATGGCGCCGGAACAAGCTGCCGGTGAAACTGCAAAAGTTAGCAGTGCCACCGATGTTTATGGACTCGGCGCGGTGCTTTACCAACTGCTCACCGATCATCCGCCTTTTGTTGGCGGAACAAGCTATGAAACCATCCGGTTACTCTTGGATACTGAACCGCGGCAGCCGCGTCTCTGGAACCGGAAAATAGATCGCGAGCTTTCCACGATTTGTCTGAAGTGTCTGGAGAAAGATCCAAAGCGCCGTTACCCTTCTCCTCTCGCGCTGGCCGAAGACCTCGAACACTGGTTAAAGCACGAGCCAATCCAGGCGAAGCGAAGCGGATTCTTCACTCATACTCGCAAATGGGTGCGGAGGAAACCAGCTATTGCTGTGTTGATCGCATTGTTGATTGCTTTCGCAGCGACTCTGGGATGGATCGTTTGGAAAAGTGAATTTATTCCTCAGCCGGTAACAAAGAGTGTCGCGGTACTTCCATTTGAAAATCTCAGTCCTTATCCCGATAGCGCCTATTTCGCAGACGGCATCCAGGAAGAAATTCTGACGCGACTGGCTAAGATCGCAGACTTAAGAGTAATTTCGCGCACATCCACACAGCATTATCAGAGCAAGCCCAGGAATCTCGGCGAGATAGCGAAGCAGCTTGGGGTAGCAAACGTTCTTGAGGGCAGTGTGCAAAAGATAGCTGATCAAGTGCGAGTCAATGTGCGGTTGGTTAACGCGCAAACCGATTCCCATGTCTGGGCAGACACCTATGATCGGAAGTTGACTGACATCTTTGGAATCGAGAGCGAGATCTCCAAACGGATCGCGCACTCATTGCAGGTAAAGCTAAGTGGTCGCGAGGAGCAAGCGTTAGCACTTAAACCGACAAACAACCCAGAGGCTTACGACGCATATCTCCGCGGCCTGTCCGTTGAAGCACGCAACTACACCACCGCGTACTCTCGCGATCTTCTAGAGAAAACCGCCGGGTTTTATGAACGGGCAGTGCAGCTCGACCCCAATTTTGCGGTTGCTTGGGCGCAACTTTCTCGTACCAACGCCCGTCTGTACTTCAACGATGACCATACCGCCGCTCGGCGCGATGGAGCGAAAATTGATTTAGAAAACGCGCAGAAACTGGAGCCTGACTCGCCTGAGACACTGCTCGCCTTGGGTTATTACCAATATTGGGTGCTGCGTGATTACGAGTCTGCCACAACCACCTTCAATCGCGTCAGGAAGATGGTACCAGGCAACAGCGATCTTCCTATCGCTCTCGGCCGAGTTGCCCGACGTGAGGGGCACTGGGATGAAAGCGTTGCGTACTTCGAGCAAGCCATCGCTTTGGATCCACGGAACATTGAGTTACTCGTCGATGCCGCATGGACTTATGCCATGCTGCGACAATTTCCGGCCGCATTAAAGCTCTACGATCGAGCGCTCGATATCACTCCGAACAATCTCGACGTCATGGCCGTAAAAGCCTGCAGCTATCAAGCACAAGGTGACCTGCAGCAAGCCGCCAGCCTCCTGTCAGAAATAAATTCGGTGACCCCTGTAAGGGACACCTTCTTCGCTAAGATCACTCAATTGCGGCTCGAACGAAATTACACTGAGGCCATTCGGCTGTTGCAAAGCCGACTTGCTCAACTGCATGCTAATTCTTCAGAGATGAGCGATGTTCGGGTGCAGCTTGCCTTAACGCAGCGCCTGGCCGGCGATGCGGCGGGCGCAAAGGCTACCGCTGAGCAGGTGCGCAATACACTCGAGGCGCAAGCGGCCGCGGGCGCCATAACCACATCCGCGCCCGTCGAGCTCAGGCTGTCTGAAGCATATGCTGCGATGGGGGAGAGCGATTTAGCCCTAAAGGAAGCGCAACGTGCAATCGCACTTTCTCCGAATGCTAAAGATCGAGTGGGTGACCCTGGCCTTGACGAGAATCTAGCGTTCATTCAGATGATCCTCGGCGACAAGAGCCGTGCGATCTCAACTCTAACCCGACTTGTACAAACGCCGTATGCTAGCCGGCTTTACCGTCCAATGCCCATTACTCCCGCCCTTTTAAGGCTCGATCCGCTCTGGGACCCGTTGCGTGCCGATCCGCGGTTCCAGGAACTGTGCCAGGATAAGTTAGACAAAAGCATCCCAGTGCAAAAAGCCGCCACGCGGTAAAAGCGTGACGGCTGATTGTGAGATGCTATCGCTTGTTAGGCTTTACTGAGTCTTGGGGACCATTTGCGGTTGCAGGTCCACCACGGCGGATTCGTCCTGTGGCGAATTTGTCCTCTTCCATGCACGCTTACTCGCCTTGCACGAGGAAGCCGTGCTGCAGATTGCTCGCATCATAGTAGAATCCCGTGATCACCCCCGGCGGATTGTTGGATTCGGGGAAGGTGCCCTGGCCGGCGCCCGTGCCCGCCCCCGGGGCGTCAAACGTGGTGATGGCGCCGTTCTTATCCCGCAGGAAGCCGTGCGTCACATTGTTAGCGTCAACGTACTGTCCCGCAATCGCGCCTTCCGGATTGATGTTAAAGGGGATGGTGCCTTGGCCGGGGCCCGTGCCCGCGCCTAGAACATCGAACGTGGTGATGGCGCCGTTAGGAGCGCGCACGAAGCCATGATTCACGTTGTTGGCGTCGATGTAAATTCCCGGCATCGTCCCCGCAGGGTTGATGCCACTTACACCGGTGCCCTGGAACGCCCCCGTGCCCGCGCCTGGAGCATCGAACGTGGTGATGGTGCCGTTAGGAGCGCGCACGAAGCCGTGAAACACGTTGCTCGCGTCAAGGTACTGTCCCACAGTCGCGCCTGCCGGGTTCAAGCCATCGACCGATGTGGTAGCAGTGCCCTGGAAAGGGCCGGTGCCTGCGCCCGGAGCATCGAAAGTCGTGATGGCGCCGTTAGGAGTGCGCACGAAGCCGTGAATCACGTTGCCCGCGTCAAAGTAGTATCCCGAAATCGCGCTTGCCGGATTGATGTTTTGGCCAAAGGTGCCCTGGCCAGAACCCGTGCCCGCGCCTGGAGCATCGAAAGTCGCGAAGGTGCCGTTGGGAGCGCGCAGGTAGCCGTGGTGCACATTGCTGGCGTCACGGCATTGTCCCGCGATTGCCCCCGCCGGATTGATGCTGAAAGCGACGGAGGCTATCTCGCCCGGAGGGTCGAACGTGGTAAAGGCGCCGTCAGGACCCCGCAGGAAGCTGTGACTGACGTTGCTCGCGTCAAGGTAGTTTCCCGCAATGGCGCCAGCCGGGTTGATGGCAATCGGATCGGTGGTGCCTTGGGCCGCGCCCGGAACGTCGAACGTGATGAAGGTCGTGTTCCGCTCCGGAGTGTTCGCGGAAAGGTCCAGCCCCAGCATGGCCAGGGTTAGGCAAATCGCGAGCGCCCAGGGTAAGCGGCCGATTGATTTTCTTGAGTGTAGAGTTGTCATATTTTTTGTTTTCATTTTTTGTTGAGGTTGGATTGTGTTCACTTCTTACAAACGGAAAAAATCCGAACCGTTTCAGAAAAAATAAAATTCCTTTTCTCTGCGCGCGGAATTCGGCTTGTCTTTTGGGATGAACAGGCAGCAGCCGACCGGGCCGCTGAACCGAAAGCTCTTGCGCAAGTCCTCTCCAACATTACTCCATCGCTCCCCTACTCCATTACCGCGTCGGTCGCTGACGCTCTAGGTGAAGCGCGTGAGCGACCGCGGCCCATTCTCCTCATGGGCTCATTGCATTTCGCCGGTGAAGCGCTCGCTTATTTGCGCGGCGAGCCCGCCGCATTCGAAGAATGCGCACAATGATTACACCGAACGAGAACACGCACCTCTGGGTAGCGCACGCGTCTCGCGTGTCTGGCGGTGGCGTCTCGCCATCGCGAACTTTCCTGGAATGGTGCAAACGATTGCAAATGCATTTCAAGGAAAGTTCGTTTCGGCGAGACGCCGAAACCAGCACGCGAGACGCGTGCGCTACCCTTCAATCCGCGGGAACAACGGCACCGGTTTGCCGACGACATGCCCATCGGGCAACTTCCCCCACTCCACATCATCGAGACGAAATCGCTCTTCCTTCCCGCTCAACTCCATCTTCCAATTCAGTTGATCGAAAATTCCATGCGCCGCCTTCGGCAACACCGGCGAAATCAAAATCGCGATGATCCGAAGCGATTCAGCGAGCGAATAGAGAATTTGATCGAGTAGCTGCTGAGCGTCCGGATCTTTCGTGAGTTTCCACGGAGCGGCAATCTCAATCGTGTAATCGCACGCTGATGAAAACTGACTCACCGCCTGCAGTGCATCTTCAGGGTCAAAATCATCCATATCTGAAGTCGCGCGATCCACGGCTTCTTCGGCGTCGAACTGCAGACTCGGGACAGAAATTGTTACAGACTCCAGATCTCCATCGCGTTTGGTAACTTTCATTCTATGTTCTGCATCCGCCGGATCTAACCGCCCCGAGGACCTCCAGGTGCAAATCAGTTTCCCACCCCGATATCGATGCATCATGTTCAGTGCGCGATTGAGCAAATTGCCCAACGAGTTGGCCAGATCGGCATTATAACGTTCGATAAGGCGTTCCTCAGAAAAATCGGCGTCCTTGCCCGTCGCGATGTCGCTCATCAAATAATAGCGGAGCGCGTCGGCGCCGTATTTGTCGGCGAGGACGAATGGATCGATAACGTTGCCGGCGGTCTTGCTCATCTTTGCGCCGCCGAGGTTCCACCAGCCGTGGACTAGCAACTTCGGCATGGCTTCATCAGGAAAGCCGAGCGCGTGCAACATGATGAGCCAGTAAATCCCGTGCGCCGGAACCAGAATGTCTTTGCCGATGATTTGCAGCGCCGGCCATTTGTCGCGGAAAGCTGAGGGTTGAGAGTTGAAAGTTGAGAGGCTTGGATCGTAGCCGACGAAGCTGATGTAATTCGTTAGGGCGTCGAACCAGACGTAAGTGACAAAATCTTTGTCGAATGGCAGCTCGATTCCCCAATCGAGCCGCGATTTCGGCCGCGAAATGCAAAGGTCCGAGCCGGACTGGCGGTCACTGCTGATTTTTTCGGCTGCGTTGCGCAGCTCAATCTGCCGAAAATCCGGAATAACCGCGTCCTTGCGATTGTCGATATACCGCAGCAGCCAATCTTTATGCTGACTCAGTTTGGAATAATAATTTTCTTCTTCGCGAAATTCGACCTGTCCCCACTCCGGACCAAACTCGCCATTGGGGCCGCGTTCTTTATCGGTGAGAAATTGTTCCTGGCGAACCGAGTAATAGCCCGCCTGTTTGTTCTTGTAGATTTGTTTCTCATCAAAGAGCCGCTGCAAAATTCCTTGAACAACATCCTTATGGCGATCACTGGTTGTCTCCGCCCACTCATCATATTTCACGTCAAGCTTTTTCCAAAGATCGACAAATTTTTGGGTGATGCCTTTGACGAATTCCGCGGGCGGAACGCCTGCCTTCGCAGCCGATTGCCGCACTTTCTGGCCGTGTTGATCGACGCCGGTCAGAAAAAACACTTTCTCACCCTTGAGCCGATGATAGCGCGCGATTACATCGGCGAGAATTTTTTCATATGCGTGCCCGATGTGCGGCGCCGAGTTTGTGTAATCGATCGCCGTGGTAATAAAAAATTCTTTCGGCATTGGCGATTCAATCTGTAGCGGCAGTCTATGACTGTCGCAAACATCGGGGCAAGAACGGCGACGGTCCGCAAATCAATCCATGTGCGCCAGCATCTTGGGCCCGCCGGTTTTGAAAAAGCGGACAACGAGAAAAGCGGCTATGGCGAGAAAGACGATGTTCAGCAAAGTTGTGTAATTGAAGGTGATGGAGGTTTCGACAATCTGAGCCGCCCGCTGGTGCGGAATTAATCCGAGAAGGCTGAAAAGAAATTCGACGATCAGAGCAGCGAGAGCCATCGCGCAATAAAAAACTGCGACAACGAGTGTAGTTACTTTCCAGCCGTAGTATTTTCGATAGATGTCGATGATCGGAAGAATAATCAAATCGGCATAAATAAACGCGATCACACCGCCGAAGCTGATCCCACCATTCCAAAGCACCGCCGCCAGCGGAATATTTCCGACGGAGCAAACAAAGGAGAAGATCGCAACCAGTGGTCCGACAATTGGCCCCCACAGCGTCGCGGCGACTGGATGCGATGCGAGGAAGAATGTTTTCCAGAAATCCGGCGGCACCCATGCAGCGAGCGCGCCAGCTAGTAAAAGCCCGCCGGCGATATCCTTCCAGACAGCGACTACGTCCATCACAAAATAATGACTGGTGGCTGTGATGCCTTCGCTTGATTTAATCCGTTGCCAGAGCGTGCCGCCGCCCTCCACGCTCATATCCATCTCAGCGTGACCCTCCATCATCCCCCTGACGCCCTTGTCCGCTTGCGTTCTCGCCTCCTGGACGAGTTTGCGGGACAGAAGAATTCTGAACAGCACCGCGATGATCACAACCATCAGTGGCCCGCCCGCGAACTCGGCAAGCGCAAACTGCCAGCCCATCAGTACAATCAAAATGATGCTCAGCTCCGCGACTAAATTGGTCGAGGCGATTTCGAATGCCATCGCAGCGGTGAAATCGGCGCCTTTGCGAAAAATCGACCGCGCCAGCGCAACCGCCGCGTACGAGCACGATGATGACGCCGCTCCCAGGCCCGTAGCGATAGCGAGAGTTTTAGGCGAATCATCCGGCAGCAGCCGGCTCATCTCCGATTTCGAGACAACCGCCTGCACTACTCCGGACAAACCGAAGCCGAGGATGAGCGGCCACAGAATTTCCCAGAACATCGCGAACGCCATCCAGAGCGCGTGGACAAGAGCGGTGATCAAATTGATCATTGTTTGGGATTTTTGACTGGTGTTATGCGAGCCACACGAAGAAAATTAAAGCCAATGAAGAATTACACGAAAATTCTGTTGTCATTTTTAGCGGCAGCGATTTGCACGGCAGCTTTTTCGGCGGACAAGCCGACCTGCAAAAAGACCGGCAAGAATTGTCCGATGAACAACAACAAGGAATGCAATTGCGGGAAAAGTTGCGACTGCAGTAAGTGAGCGGAACGTCTCGTTCCTGAATCGTTAGGATCGTAAACGCTCGAGAGCACAGGCCCAATTCACGAGCAACATTCGGCGCCGGAAATTGCGGCCCGGCCTTCTTTGATCAAGAAGGGAATCAGGGCGAGCGCTGCCACGCTGTCGAGCCACCACCAACCGAACAGCCACGTCGCGCCCAGGCCAACCATTAAAACGATGGAAAGATAGCCGCACGTGATGGATTCGACTGCATCGGCGCGGAGCGCCCTGGAATTCAGTCGGGCTGCGATTGTTAGTTTGTAACCGGCAAGAATCGGCATACCGATTTTCGCGATCAAACCGATCAAAATTCCCCAAACGCTTTCATGTGTGTCGGTGATGCGCTTGGCAATAAATAATCCGTAACCGGAATTGAGAGCGACATAAGCAACTAACGCGTAGAGCGAGTAACCTACCAAACGCGCGGCGCGGCGCTCGACAAGATCGACATGTGCCGTTGTCGCTGTGCCGCCCGCTTCAACTTTCAGCCGCCACAACAACACTGCCGCGCTGAATAGCTCGACGACGCTGTCGATGCCGAATGCTTCAAGCAACAAACTCTTCGACGCCCAGCCGAGCAGAAGCGACGCCGCGCCTTCAATCGTCATCCAGCCGAGCGTGATATAAGTCAGACGCAACGCGAGGCGCACATCTGCAGAGCGCTGCCTGACTGGCTGCGGCTGCGCTTCGTCTAGACGACGTGTTTGGGCTCTTGCGAACATGAATGATCAGTGTTGCCGGATTCAAGCTGCAACGTCAGTTGATAGCGCATCCTAGCGAGGCTTCGGGATGCTAAACGCAACATTCGCTCCCCGCTTGAACCGGTGGACAGTTAACTGAACCGTAGCTGCAAAAGACGCAGCAGTCGCCGGACTTTGGTTTTAATGTCGCGCCGCATCGGGAGCACTCGTAGAAGATAAGACATGCGTTCGTCGGCATCGTCTCTTCAGCGCGATGTCCGCACTTCGGGCACATAATCACGGACTGCAAGATCACGCCTGCTCCATCACCTCTGCGCTTTCGTGAAAGGAGATAATTCCAGGCGCTGGCAACGCATAGCCCGCCGAGACCGAGATAAACAAGCAGCGCGGAGAATCTCGCGTGAAAGGAGAAAACAAAATGAAACCAGCGAGCCCGCCGAGAATGAGCGGACCGAATTGTCTGAGCCGCGACGCGGCGAAGGCAAGTCCGATAACCGCGATCACCGCGAACGCTTGGAGCACAAACAAAACGAGTTTTTCATTCAGTCCCAACGCGGTGATACCGACTGCACCTGCAAGCATCGCGAATAAAGGAAGACAGCACGGTGCTGCAAAGGCCATCACGAGAGCTCCCACGGATCCAATGCCGTCGAGCAAAGCGACGGTGCGTGTCAGGCGGCTTATACTCATTTCCGCAAAAATTTCGCAATCACAACAATCAAGACCACGATCAGAAGAATGCCAACAATGGCCCACACCCACATTGGACAACCCATCAGATAATTCATCACTTTGTTTCTATCCGCGCGCCGCGTTCAGGTTTCACGGTTTGGTGTTCAGCCACTCACGGATGCGCTGCTTGTCGTTGTCGGTGCTCCTTCGAGTTGACCGATCAACTTTCTCGCGGACTCCGCGCGCGGGCTCTGCGGAAACCGCGCGATGAACTCGTGCGCGGCCACTTTCGCACGCCCACTGTCGTGCAACACTTCGGCGAAGAGTGCTGCCTGGTTGAAGAGACTATTCTCGTGCTGCGGGTTTTGCCTCTGCGCCGTGTCGTATTGTTCGAGCGCTTTTTGGGGCTGGCCGAGGAACCGGAAGCAATTGCCTAGGTCGGTACGCACATCGGGGTTGTCACGGCCGAGCGCGATTGCTTGCTGGTAATGCTCGATTGCATGCGACCAGTTCTGAAGGTCGTAGTTCCAGTTCGCGAGAGTCGTGGCAGCGTCGGCAGGCGCGAGATGCGAAACGTCCGGCGGTTCAGCAGCGCCTCTTGTCGCGCTGCTCTTCGCCAACGACGGATGCGACTCGCGCAGCACAAGCCACATCGCGCCCGCGCCGAGTCCGAAGGCGGCGATTGCAACGAGCACCTTCAATCGCGATCCGCGGCCCGGCTCGCGCCGTTTCACCTTCGAGCTGTTGTTATGCTCCGTCATGAATATCGATGCCATCGCGGGAAAGCTGATCGCTGCCCGCCACCTCTGCGACCGTTCCCTCAGGATGTTTATACCATCCAGGGTCATCGTAGCTTGCGATTCCGTCGCGGACTTTTAGCACCGTGAACATGCCGCCCATCGTGATGTAATCGAACGGCCCAAGCCCGCCAACCATCGGCAGGCTGTTGCGCGGAACTTTCATTCCCATCGTGCCCATATCGGCCATGCCGGTTTGACCCATCGTCATGTAGCCGGGTAGTAGCGAGCTGCGAACTTTCTCGTCAAGTTTGCCGGGCTTGACGCCGATTGTGTTTGGAAATTTGTCGCCCATCTGCGTCATGGTGTGATGCGTCATGTGGCAATGCACGGGCCAATCCCCCGGTTGGTCAGCGACGAATTCGATTGCTCGCGCGCTCCCGACTTGCACCAGCACGGTCGATTCGATCTGCTGCGCAGACTCGGGAATTTGGCCGCCGTCGGTTTCAACCACGCGAAAGCTGTGACCGTGAATGTGCATCGGATGATGCTCCATCGGGCTAAGGTTGACGAAGCGAATTCGCACTCGATCGCCGAGCTTGGCAACAATCGGTTCAGTGCCCGGAAAAATTCGCGCGTTGAGCGAGAAGACGTTGAAATCGGTCATTTCATTCGGGTTCGGTCGCATCGTACCGGTGTCGATCCGCCACTCGCTCAAAAGAAATGCAAAGTCGCGATCGACGCGGTATTTCGGATTGCGCGGGTGAATCACGAAGAGTCCCATCAGACCCAGCGCCATCTGCGTCATCTCATCGTGATGCGAGTGATACATGTGCGTGCCATGCTGACGGAGGGTGAACTCGTACTTAAAGGTTTCGCCCGGTTTGATGATCGGCTGCGTAAGGCCGCCGACTCCGTCCATCCCATTTGGCAGAATTATCCCGTGCCAGTGAATGCTCGTGGCGGCGGGCAATTTGTTGGTCACGTAAATGCGCACTCGATCACCCTCGACCGCTTCGACCGTCGGGCCGTGCACGCTTCCGTTGAATCCCCAGCAAAACGCCTGCAATCCGGGCGCGAACTCGTGTTTCACTTCCTCGGCAATCAGATGATAAACCTTTACGCCGTCGACGATCTTCCATGGCAACGAAACGTTGTTCGGCGTGACGACCGGCGTGTAATCGCGTCCAGGCTCAGCGGGCCGCTGAGGCTTCGGTTGGATGTTGGGCACTGGCGTTTCATCCGCCGCCTGCAAACGGTTGAGCAATGTGACGCCGCCCGCTGCGGCAGCCGTTCCTGTTAAGAATTTCCTTCGCGTGATCATAATTTTTTTTCCTCCTCTTTCTCGTCCTCGTCGTCGTCCTCAATCTCGTCCCCGTCGTCTTTGTCGCCTGGTTCCTCTCGAACAATCGAGGACGAGGACGACTCAAAAAGCGCAATCAGCCTGGTGAGCATCGAAGCAATCCGAAGCAGCATTTGCTTGCCCTCTTCGATCTCATGCTCACCGCAGATGTCTTTTGCGACGAGCGCATCCAAACATGCCGCGCATTCGGTAGCCGATCCTCGCGCGTCATCAAAAAATTTCGCGCGCGTTTGTCTTTGCCTCCGGCCGTTGCCCTCAGCTGTGTTCAACAACGCCGATAAACTTGCGCGATCAAGCTGGTCGATCACTTCGGCTGTGCGCGCGGACGAACCAGACTGTTTCACTTTCGTGAGCAGCGGCGTGACCCAACCGATGAAAGAAAGCTCCAGCTGGTAGACGTCGAGTTTCTCGTGATCTAAATAGGTGCGCATTCCTAATCTCCTCCTCCTCCTCCTCCTGCTCGTCGTCGTCCTCGTCCCCCTTCGTTTTGAAAGAGTTCTTTCGAGGACGAGGAGGAGGACGACCACGACAAAGGGCCGCTGAGTGAACCGCCGGCTGCTTTTTCCAGTTCAGCGCGCGCGACCCAGTAATCGCGCAAGGCTTCCACAGAATCTGCTCCCGTTTTCACTTCCTCCTGTTTCGCTTGCAGCAGCTGGAGCGGCCCGATCTGCATGGCGTTGTATTCAAGCTGTGACTCTTCCGTAACGCGCGTTCGCGTCGGCAAGGCCGTGGATTTGAAGTATTCGACTTGTTGCCGCGCCAAGAGCATGCGATCGCGCGCGGCGCGAACATCGGACCGAATATCGGCGGCGAGCGCCAGATAACGCTGCTGAGATTGTCGTAGCTTCGCCCCCGCCCGTGCGAATGCGGCCTGGCCCTGATTGAAAATTGGAATCGGCACGTTGACGCTCGGACCGATCGAGTACTCACCGCTGATTTCGCGCTCGTAATGGCCGCCGATTTCTGTTTGTTGCAGAATTGCATCCGCGCGCGCGATGCCCAGACTGCGCGCTTGAGCGATGAAGTCCTGCCGGTCCGCGGCGAGATCGAGCCGCTGCCGGATCGCGCGCGATTCCAATTGCGAGATGGAAACTTCGTCGCCTGGCAGGTCCGGCAATCGCGATGCGACCGTCCAGTTCGTTTGCTCGCCGAACGCCCCCATTAACTTGTTCAATTGTTCTCGGCTTTGCGTCGCTTCACTTTGCGCTTTGGAAAGCTCGATTTTCGCTTGCGCGTGTAACGCTTGCTCAGTGGCGAGATCGAGATTTTTCAGGTTGCCCGCCTCGTGCATCCGCAGCGCGCTTTCGGCGGAGCGTTCCGTCGCCACGGCCACTGTCGTGCGAAGATCGACTAGCTGTTGATCGCCTTGATGCTCGTAAAATGCCGCGCGCACCTCTCCCGCCAAGTTCAGAATTTCATGACCGACGCGCAACTTTGCCGCTTCGAATTGCGCGGCCGCAATGCGTTTGCGCAGCGGGAGGAGCAAAATGTCGATGAATTCTTTCAAGACATCCATCTCCAATGCCTGACCCGGCAATCGCCGCTCGAACGTGAAAATCGGATTTCGGAGCAGGCCTGCTTCGACCAAATCGGCCTGTGCAATTCCGAGCTCCTCGTAGGTCGCTTGCAGTTTGTGGTTATTGAGTAGCGCAATCTGCACTGCCGAACCGGCTGTGAGCGGACGGCTCAACAACGAAGCGACAGCGGATTGCGCTTCGGCATCTTCGCCGCTGCCGCGGTTCCATTGCACGCGTTTGCCCGTTCGCAGATGAACTGTGTTTGCGAGTTCTTGAAACGCCGGGTTTGGATCGACATGTGCGCAGCCGGTTAGCGCGAAGATTGCTGAAACAAGCATCAATCGCGTGAACCCCGTTCGTCGTTGTCGTCGTTCTCGTTCTCGTCCTCGTCGTCGTCGTCGTCCCAACAGCGATTGGAGTTCGCACCGATAATTCTCGAGAAGTCGAGGACGAGGACGACGACGAGAAAGATTTGGTAGCATCATCATCGCTGGTCTCCCCCATGTTTTGAGGATTCCTTTTTGACTAATGTCATTCCGCAGATCGGACATTTGCCCGGCTTATCGGATTTGATCTGGGGATGCATCGGGCACGTGTAAATCTCGCCGTGTTCCTCCGTCTTCATGCCCTCGTGTTGCATCCCTTGCATGCCGCCGTGCCGCATCTCCCCGTGTTGCATGCTCTCGCTACCCTTGGCCGTGTTCTCGGTTTGACTGAGTTCTTTTTCGATCGCGAGCGTCGTCTCATCGCGCGCGAGCAAATTCGTCGGGGCTTTTGTGTGCGCACGAACTTGTGGATCGGCGGGATTTCCAGGCGGAAGCGGTGGCGGGTTTGTCACCGCGCAACTGATCAACCACTGCGCGCAAAATGCGGCCGCAAGAATTCTAATGGTCATGTTCGTGGTGGTGTCCCTCTCGCGGAGGCGGTGGCGGTTCGAACCGAAACTCCTTGTGTCGCACATGGCCGCCGGCAAAAGCGATGTAGCCACCGATGCCGAGAGTCGCACATCCGATGACAAGCGTTGCGGTCGCGAGCGGTGTCGCACTGCGCGGCCATTTCATCGGCGCAAACATCCCTACGACCGCAAGCCCGGCGAGAACGTAAAATGCGTAGATCAATTTCTCACCGCGCGTCATGTGCTCATCGAGCCATTGATCGCCAACCGTGTCGGCCATCGCTGTGACTCGATCATACGCCGCCTCACCGTAGTAATAAGTTGGCCACGCCGACAACCCACTCAGAAACACGAGCACCAGCGCAATGACGATGGCCGTGCGCCTGCGCGCAATTATGGCCAACAAAAGCCCGACTAGTCCGATCGCCAATCCGTAAACTGGAACCGGATTAAGCAGGACGTGCATGTATTCCGGCGAGTTGAGATGTTGGAAGAATGTGTTCATGTCGATCTAACAGCGCGGACGCGGCGGATCGAACGCCGGGCTCGCACGATTCGATTTGCTACTTCTGGATCTCCGCGTTCTCGATCATGTTGATGCCGTCGCGCGAGCTGAGCTTGCCTTTGACGGTGATCGATTTCCCGGCGTACTCCGCCAATTCGGAGTTGAGCGGCTTGTGCTCACCGATCAACAAATACGTCTTGCCGTCATCGCCCTTTATTCCAACCGGCAAGCCGGAGTTGATGCATTTCTTCGCGCAATCGGCATGCTTCTCGCCGGTTGCGTTGTGGTCGAGGTAGCAAGCCATATCAAGGACCTCGCCTTTGACTGTGACTTCCTGTTTGGTTTCGCCGACAGCCTCCTTGCCTTGGTGCTCGTGGCCTTCGTGGGCAATGATCGGCGATGCCGCGAAAAACGCCGCGGCTGCGATTGCTATTAGTGATTCTGTTTTCTTCATGTTTGTTGTCGTTCTTGATTGTCGGTGTTTACTTTTTGATTTCCCCGCAGCTAATCATTTCCTTTCCGCCGTACGGATTGGCGATAGTTGTCGATGTTTGCACCCAATCCTTGTTCTTCATCGGACAATGCGCGACGTAGTAACCGCTCTGTCCGGCAGCGAGCTTGACTGCTTTGTCGCTGAGTTTGCTGAACGCGGCGCGCGCTTCATCGAGCGTTTTGCTTTTGCTTAAATCCGCGCCATCGGGAGCGAGATCCGTCGCTGCTTTTTTCGCCCCGGCCAGATCATCGGCCACTAATGCGTCATGCGCTTTGCCATACGAAGTGAGGAATTGCTTGTCCTGATCGGACAAATTTGCTGCTTGCAGCGAAAGCGCGAAGCCGATTAAAGCGAACGCTATCGCTGCGAATGATGCTGAGATCTTTTTGTAATTGAGTTTCATAATTTTAGTTTGAATTTTGGTTTGCGAATGCGACTCCGCGCATCCGCGTGGTGAATCAGAACTCCAGCGACGGGCGCAAAAGCGCGCAGAGATGGAGCGTGCATTACGACCGGGGTAAACCTGCGACGGCAGGGCCTCAGTCGTTACGCGAGAGAAGGTGGAGCGTGAGCGAGAATGCTCCGCTGCAAAACAGATTCTGCGAAGGAGCCAGCAAAGGGTGGCCCGGTATCAAGCTTCAGTGGTGGAAGCTGCGTTTCAGCCGTGGAAATTAATTCGGCAACAATCCAATGTTGAATTGGAAGGAAATTTTGGCTCGCAACCTCAACAATCTTTGCCTCGCTGGTGATTGTCGCCCGGAGCATTTTGCAACAAGGCATCTCTTCCTCGCTGCTCTTCTTCGACGGCGCTGGCTGATTCCCGTGACAATGCATCGGCGCCACAGCTGAGTTGGTTTTGGCAATCAGCCCGCCCAACGCGCAATGATTCGAAATCGAGAACCACGCCACCATAGTCGTTAGGACTACGGCGAGCCGGATGATCTTATTGCGCGTCCGCTTCACTGCTTCTTGTTCGATCAACCCAAACTCTGAAATGTTCAAATGTTTTTCTTGGCGCGAGACGCCTTGGCAAGGCTTTTTCTTTCCAGAGAATGATCTTATAGATCGGGCGTGGAAAGACGACTTAAGACTAGCCGGTCAACGAGTCGCTTCAATTAAAGCACAGAACTCGGCCGCGATCGGGCCACGCCGTTTCCGCTTCCATCGCGTCAGGTTGGTTGCCAGCGTGTTTTTGAATTGGCGGAGCTCTTCGAGCTTGGTTTCGGTTTTGGCGAGGGTGGCCTCGGCTATGGCAATCACACAGCGACAAGTTTCCCTGCCCTGACCTCGCAAGCTGATGATGCGCCTTATTTCATCGAGGCTGAAGCCGAGCGATTGCGCTTTGCGGATGAAGCGCATCTGGTTCAACGCTGCGTCGTTGTACACGCGATATCCACTCGCCGTTCGCGATGGCTTCGGGAGGAGCCCGCTCCGCTCGTAAAAGCGAATTGTGTCGGGCTTCACTCCCGCAAGCTTCGCCAGCCGCCCGATCAACAACGGCTTTTCGCTCATCGCGTGAGAAGCGCCGCTTGCTCGCGTGTGATCCGGCCTTCGAACGCAATGGCTCCGTCCACGACCACTGTCGGCATCGCACGCACACCGTACGCCTTGCCTTCCTCGCACATCTGCTGAGGAGGGCAGCGTCGTACTATCACTTCGCAGCCGCACGACGAAACCGCGTCTTTCACCAGCCGCAAAGTGTCGTCGCAAAGCGAGCAACCTGCGGTGAAAACTTCGATTTTTCTTTTCCCTGCCATTCCAATTCACCTCCTTCGTTCGGCTTTCGCGCCTTACATTCCCTTGCAGCAACACTTGTCGAGCATTTTGCCCGTGAGTTTGCACAGCAACTTGCCGTTTTTCTGTTTTTCGCAGCAGCACGTCTTCACCTCTTTGCCGGTGAGACTGCACACCATCTTCGGCGAAGCTGCCGATGCAATGCCTGCGACCGCTATTGCTGCCAACAGCGGCAGCCATTTTGTAATCGATTTCATCAATTCACCTCCTTCAATTGTTTAACTTCATCTCTCTACACTTTGGAGCCTAGTCCAAGGTCAACCATCTATTTTCGGAATTTTGCAGCGAGGATATCGCTTGCGAATCACTTCTTAAGAAGCTTCGCATTGACAACTACGAGAAGCACCACGAGCAAAATACCGAAAAGCCACCACACAAACATCGCGCCGTGCATCATCTGCATAATTAATTTGTTCCTTTTATGGTTTAGTGTTGAGGTGCAAGCTGGTTGTGCCCAGTATCGGCT
>WNFT01002178.1_pt1 | contig 17585 bp, 21 predicted proteins | sample 5400191 | NCBI WGS metagenome assembly WNFT01 (sample SAMN13153359, study PRJNA577476) | soil metagenome | isolation source: 80 cm saprolite under Madrone tree | place: USA:California | collected 2016-06-14 | reverse complement strand
CTACCAAGTCTTCGAGGACGCGGCATCGGCGGTGCCCTTCTCGGTGCGGTGCGCCAGGCAGCAGACGATCGGGATATCAGACAAGTCGCCCTTGATGTATGGTCCTTCAACGAGCGCGCCGAAGCCTTCTTCCGCCGGCATGGTTTCGAGGCCTACAACGAACGACTATGGCTGCGCTGATCGGCAGACTGATCAGGTTCGCCGACCAGCGTCCTAACTTCCGGATCCAGGCAGGGCGTTGAAATGACGAGACGATCCGAGAGACTCTCCGTCCGACCCTTCCACTACGGCGAGCGAGAAGCACTGCAGCGTCTCTGGGCTCGGGTGTTCCCGGACGATCCTCCGTGGAACGCACCCGAGGTCATGATCGAGAACAAGCTGAAGGTCCAACCCGAGCTGCTTCTCGTCGGCAAAGTTGACGGGACGCTTGTCGGCGCGGTGATCGCCGGTTTCGATGGCGTGAGGGGCTGGATCTACCACTTGGCCATTGCGCCCGAGTATCGCCGGCGCGGATTCGCTACTCAGTTGGTGCGTGCAGCGGAGGACGGCCTGCGCCGGCTCGGCTGCCCGAAAGTCAATCTTCAGGTCCGTGCAGTCAATCATGAGGTCGTCGCGTTCTATCGAAGCATTGGATACGAGATTGAGGAGCGCGTGAGCATGGGACGTCGTCTCGAAGCAGCTGGATAACATGGCATCCCAGCGGTCGACTGCCCTTCCTCGCTCTGCGCAGACGGGCGTTCGCCCCTGAACGCCACACGAGGCGGCCACGGAGATGACGACACCGCTATTCAGAAGAGTCGATTGCCTCAGCATTCCCGTACCCGACTATTCAGAAGAGTCGATTGCCTCAGCATTCCCGTACCCGACGTCGATGCCGCGTTGGCCTTCTATTCCGCGAATCTCGGGCACGAGCTGATCTGGCGCAGCAGCAAGGCGGCGGGCCTGAAGCTCCCGGGCTCCAACGCAGAACTAGTGCTCCACAGCGGCGACCGGCCGATGGAAACTGACCTGGTTGTCGACTCAGTCCCCGAAGCGGTGGCGAGATTTACGTCCGCCGGAGGCAAGGTCCTTAAGGGTCCGTTCGAGATCCAGATAGGCCTCTGCGCCGTCGTAGCCGACCCCTGGAACAACGTGCTCGTCATCCTCGACGCCTCGAAAGGAACTCTCCGAGTAGACAAGGACAAACATGTCATCGACGAACCAGCCGCCTAAGCGCGTTGCTAGGTGTTCGCGTGGCTTTGAACGACGCCGACAAGGAGTGGCCGGCGGTAGGCTTCGGCAGGACGGTCAGAGGGAGTGAGTCCAGTTCGGAAGGGATACGACAGTGGTCGGTGCGATCGGAGTGCGATGAGTGATTAACAGAAGGCTCACGGTCGTCGTCATTCTCGCTCTTCTCGCCGCGTCCCTCGCGGCAGAAGCGCAGCCCTCGAAGAAGGTGAGGATCGGCTATCTGTCCGGCAATCCTCCATCCGATACAAAGGACGCCTTCGACGCATTTCAGACGAAGTTACACGCTCTCGGTTACATCGAGGGGCAGAATCTCCTCTTCGAGGCTCGCTATGCGGACGGCAGGTACGAACGGCTTCCCCAGCTCGCCGCGGACCTAGTCAGGCTGAAGGTGGACGTCATCTTCGCGTATGGCACACCGGGATCGCTGGCGGCGAAGAACGCTACCCGCGTCATCCCGATCGTCTTCGCTCCCGTTTCCGATCCGGTGCTCGCCGGCCTCGTCGCGACCTTGACCCGGCCCGGCGGAAACGTCACCGGGGTGACGTTGAACAACCCCGAGCTGAGCGCCAAGCGTGTGAGCCTGTTGAAGGAAGCGGTGCCCGCCGCCTCGCGCGTGGTTGTCCTCGCAAATCCGGATTTCGCTCCCTCTCCGAGCCTGGTGGCTGAGACGAGACGCGGGGCTCGAGTACTGGGAATGCAGATTCAGGTCCTGGAGATTCGACAGCCACAGGAGCTTGCAAAGGCCTTCGGGACGATGGCCGCGGGGAAAACTCATGCCGTCGTCATTCTGCCGGATCCGATGTTCATCGCTGAGCGGCGACGGATCGTGGAGCTTGCAGCGACCAGCCGGATATCCGCGATGTACCATTTGCGGCAATTCGTGGAGGCGGGTGGGCTCATGTCCTACGGGGCGGACTATGTGGAAGCATTTCAACAGGGCGCTCTGCTGGTGGACAAGATCCTGAAGGGCGCGAAGCCCGCGGACCTGCCCGTCGAGCAGCCCTGGCGGTTCCCCCTGGTGATCAATCTCAAGACCGCGAAGGCGCTCGGGCTCACCATTCCACAGCCGCTGCTGCTACGAGCCGATCAGGTCGTCGAGTGACGGCCGACATCCAGACGCGCAAACACCGCGAACCCTAACTTCGGCATCCAGCTCGTTCGAACGACCGCAACGCATGCGGAAATATTGCCAGGACGCAGGTTCCGGATGATACAGCAGCATCCAATCTGAAAACGCGAATGCCCAAACGTCGCTACGTCCTGGCGCTTATCTGCTACCTGTCAATCCCTGCGGTCCTGATCGCCGGAGCCGAAGTGCATCGCCTCATAGATCCGGAGATGGCTCGCGGTCATGCAGATTACGAGCACTAACTACACTAACTACCAGTTGTTGGAGCGGGTTAGACTGGGCGGGCTGATGGCCGCGGCGGGGCTGGCCCTTGTCCTCTGGACTTCGTGCTGCTATCTGGTGCTCAAATCCCGACAGCGTTCCCTGCGCTGGCTCCCTCTGGCCGGCGCCGGCCCATTCGGATTCATCGTTATTGCCACGCTCGAGGAGATCGACGAGGCGTATTCGCTCCGAGTGAGAGAGGCTGTCGAGGCAGGTTCTTATGGTCATGAATGATAGGCGAACTGCGGCGGCAGACAGCACGGGGGTGCGGGTCGCCTTGTGGCGGGCCATGCACGTCCAGGTCGATCCGCCGCCGCATGTGCTCGAAGACGAGATTGGCCTGCGGCTGGCGGCTCCGGACGACGGCTGGCGCCGCCGTCCGGACATGGACCAGCACGCCACGAGCCGCTCCCGAGCATCCATCGTGGCCCGTGCTCGCTTCATCGAGGATCTGGTCGTGGAACAGGCTGGTCACGGCGCGTCAGCCAGTACGTCATCCTCGGAGCCGGCCTGGACACCTTCGCGCAACGCAGGCCGGCGATCGCGTCCGGCCTGCGGGTGTTCGAAATCGACCAGCCTCGTCCTCAGGCCCGGAAGCGGCAGCGCCTGATCGAGCTCGGCTTCGGCATCCCAGAGTGGCTGCGGCTGGTGCCGGTCGACTTCGAGGCGGGCCCGTCCTGGTGGGACCGGCTGGTGACCGCTGGCTTCGATGCAGGCCAGCCGGCGGTCGTGGCCTCCACCGGCGTCGCCATGTACCTCACCAGGGACGCGACCGTGGCCACGCTACTCCAGATCGCAGCGCTCGCCACGGGCTCCACGCTGGCCATGACGTTCATGCTGCCGCTCCCGCTCGTCGAACCAGAGGAGCGCCCCGGACGCCAGGCAACGGAGAAATTTGCGCGAGCAGCCGGGGGACACCCTGCATCAGCTTCTTCTCCCCGCCGGAGATGCTGGCACTGGCCCACGAAGCCGGTTTTCGAGAGGCCCGGCACGTGTCGGCAGGCGGTCTTACTCAGCGCTACTTCGCCGGCAGGACGGATGGTCTTCGGCCGTCAAGCTCAGAGGAGCTGCTGGTAGCGACGACCTGAATTGAGCGGTCTAATTCCAGTTCGGCAGCTACGCTGCCTGGGGAGGAATCGGAGATGGGTGCACAGGGCGTCGTCGTACTGCCGGGACAAGGCTCGGTATGGAACATGTCGCCTGGCCGATCGGCGGTGCTCAAACTGCTGGGCGGAGCGACCGGCGGCAGCATCATGATGTTCGAGGAAACCGTTCCCGCCGGGACAAAGAGCACGTTCCATCTGCATCACGACAGTGACGAGGTGGCGTATGTCCTGAGCGGCGAGGTCACGTTCAAGATCGGCGACGAGGTCACGGTCGGTGGCCCCGGTACCTGCGCCTTCATGCCGCGCGGCGTTGGGCATGCCTGGAAGAACAGCGGCGCTGAAACCGGGCGTGTGCTGTTTCTCTACACTCCGGCCGGCGCGGGCGGGCTGTTGGAGGAACAGCAGCGGACGCACCAGCTCATGGCGTCGATGAACGAGCGCGAGGCGGCCGAGTTGCGCCAGCGTCACGGCTGGGAGATCGTCGGACCGACGCCGCTCTAAACCTAACTGAAGGGAGTACGTAGATGGCGACAGTGCTCATTACCGGCGCGAGCACGGGCCTTGGCCGCGCCACCGCAGTAACGCTCGCCCGCGGCGGCCACGACGTCTACGCCACCATGCGCGACCCTGCCCGCTCGCCCGAACTGCAGACCATCGCGCGCAAGGAATCCCTACCCATCTCGATCCTGCGCCTCGATGTGGACCGCGACGACTCGGTCATGCAGGCCGTCGGGCGAGTGTTGGCAGAGCGTGGTCAAACGTCGATGTGCTCGTCAACAATGCGCGCTCCGTTGCATTCAAGCGGTGCTGCCATCGATGCGCGAGCGCAGGAGTGGATGCATCGTCAACGTGACCTCGCGATCGGCGGCCGCATTACCATGGGCGCACACGGATGCTACACGGCCACCAAGTGCGCGCTCGAGGCGCTGAGCGAGGCGCTGGCGCAGGAGGACAGCGATCTTCGACGAGATGCCCGAATCTCCTCGCGCGTCGCGGTATCCGCATGAGGGTCGCCTCCGGGCTCTCCATGCCGCCGCGCTCCGCCCCTTCTACGAGAAGTACTTCGACGCGCGGTCGAACCTGAAATATGAGAATGAACGGAAGAGGTTCACGTCGTACTTCCTGACGTTTCCCGGAGGCGGGCGGTTGGAGCTGATGCACCGACCGGACATTCAGAGGATCCCCGGTTCGCAGAGCTCGCGTGAGTTCATTGGGTACGCACACCTGGGGGTGGAGCTGGGCTCTCGGGCCGCGGTCGACGCCCTGACACAACGACTGGAGGGCGACGGGTTCCCGCTTCTCGATGGGCCACGACGGACGGGCGACGGATACTACGAGAGCATGGTCGCGGATCCCGAAGGTAACCGGATTGTGATCGCCGAATGATCCACGTGGCTCACACATGGGAGTAACGCACCGGTGATTCCGGAACGAGCGGTGACCGTGCTGGTGTCAGTGCTGATTGTCATCCTGGTTGCCGTCGTTCAGGAACGTTCCCGCCATCTCGCCGCCATCCTTGCAACGATGCCCCTCACTGCGCCCCTGGCCATGTGGATCGTGTTCTCCGCGAGTAGTGGCGATCAGCGCCAGACCGCCGATTTTGTCAGGTCCATGGTCATCGGCTCTGTCGCGAGCTTCGTCTTCGTGTTGGCATGCTGGTTGGGCCTTCGGCAAGAGTGGGGTCTCCTGGTCACCCTGGCCTTGGCCTCAACCGTCTGGTTCCTGATCGCGTTGATTCCGCGCTGGATCGGTTAGGGCTCAAGCATGCCAGCTTCACACCAGCGCATCACGTCAGTGCCACCAGGCGAAGCGCCACTCTGGGTCCGTGAGAAATGGGTCGGGCTATCTCTGCCGTTTGCACAACGCAAGGCACAGGCGCGTTCACTTTTTACGTCCGGTGTGCTGTCGGGTCCGCGAGGCGGTCATGTCAGCGAGACTGGACCTGGCGCCTGAACGCGCGCGATATCTGCGTGCGCGCCCTCTCCACTCAGTCGTTTGTTTACTCTTGCTCGCGACGGTCGCCGCCGCCGAGGCCCCAGCCACCCGCCAGTCCGGGTTCACGCGCTTGACGGTGGCGACCCCGATGGGTGGCGGAGCAATCCAGACGGTCGTGTGGTATCCGACGACAGCGCCGGCGTCGCTCACCAAACTGGGGCCATTCGATCTCGATGTGGCGATCGATAGCGAGCCTGAGGCGGGCGCTCACCCGCTCATCGTGATCTCACACGGCACCGGCGGGTCCAACCTCGGACATCACGACACGGCAATCTACTTGGCCCGGCACGGCTTCGTCGTCGCGACGCCCATGCACCCAGGCGACAACTTCCAGGACACGAGCGCGTACGGAACCGACGCCCAGCTCTTCGGCCGACCTCGCCACGTCAAGGCTGTGCTCGACGCCGTGGTCGCGCATCCCGTCTTCGGGCGGGTTGTCGACACGGCGCGGATTGGTATCGTCGGCATGTCGGCTGGAGGTTACACGGCTCTGGTCCTGGCCGGCGGCAAGCCCGACTTCTCCAAGCTCGGAGCGTATTGTCGCGAACAGCCGGCCGACCCCTGGATCTGCGGGCGAGGGCGCAAGACCGAAGCGCCGCCCGCCGTCTCCGACTGGGCGCTCGTCCGGGACTCGAGAATCAAGTCGGCCGTCCTCCTGGCTCCGGCGCTCGGCCCCGCTTTCGATCGGGCTGGTCTGGCCGAGGTGCGCGTACCCATCAGGCTGTATCGGCCCGAAGCCGACGAAGTCCTGCGCCATCCGTACAATGCCGAGCACGTACGAATGATGTTGCCGCGCGCGCCCGAGTACGTCGAGCTGCCAGGCGCCGGCCACTACGTCTTCCTGGCGCCGTGCTCGCCGGTGCTCGCTCGGCAGGCGCCGCAGATCTGCGTCGATCCACCCGGCGTCGACCGCGGGACGCTCCACGCGCGCCTCAATGCCGAGATCGAAGACTTCTTCCGTCGGACGCTTCAGTAGGCCGAGCCGCGAGCGACCGATTCGAACGCCGAACCACCGCGTGGGGTTGATTTCGATCGCGCCGGGTCCTACTGTTCGGGCCATGTCGCTCACACCCGTCCGCAAGACCTGGATGCTCGTCGCCCTGCTCGTCGTTCTTCTCGTGACGCCCGCACGCGCGTTTGGCGCCGACGGCGAGATGCGCTACGGCCTGCACGTCACCCTCGCCGCTCGCTGGCTCGACCCGGCCGAGACGGAGGCGTTCAGCACGCCGTTCATGGTGCTCTACGCCGTCCACGACGCGCTCGTGAAGCCGATGCCCGGCGGCATGCAGACGCCGAGCCTGGCCGAGTCGTGGCAAGAGGCGCGCGACCATCTCTCCTACACGTTCACGCTGCGCCGGAACGCGAAGTTCCACGACGGCTCACCGGTCACCGCCGAGGACGTGAAGTTCTCGTTCGAGCGCTACAAGGGCGCCAGCGCCACGCTCCTGAAGGAGAAGGTCAGCGACGTGCAGGTGCTCGGCCCGTCCCAGGTGCGCTTCGTCCTGCGCGATCCGTGGCCCGACTTCATGCTGTTCTACGGCACCACCGCCTCCGGCGCCGGCTGGATCGTCCCCAAGAAATACGTCGAGAAGGTCGGCGAGGACGGCTTCAAGAAGGCGCCGATCGGCGCCGGGCCCTACCGCGTCGTGTCCTCCACGCCCGGCGTAGAGCTGGTCCTCGAGGCCTTCGACGGCTACTGGCGCAAGGCGCCGAGCATCAAGCGACTCGTGATGCGGACGATGACCGAGGAAACGACGCGCGCCGCCGCGCTGAAGCGAGGTGAGGTCGATCTCGCCTATCTCTTCGCCGGCCCCGTGGCCGAAGAGCTCCGCAGGACGCCCGGCGTCAAGCTGGAGGCGCCGCTGCTCACCGGCGCCTTCTGGCTTGAGCTGCCCGAACAGTGGGATCCGAAATCACCGTGGCACGACCGCCGCGTGCGGCTGGCCGCGAGTCACGCCATCGACCGCAAGGCGATCAACCAGGCCGAGACCCTCGGCTTCTCGCGCCTGACGGGCTCGATCGTCCCGCGCATCTTCCAGTTCGCGATCACCGTCGAGCCACCGGCCTACGATCTGGCGCGGGCCAAGAAGCTGCTGGCCGAGGCGGGCTATCCCAATGGCTTCGACGCCGGCGAGTTCTATCCCTTCCCGCCGTACAACTCCATGGGCGAGGCCATCATCGGGTACTTGCAGACGGTCGGCATCAAGAGCCGCATGCGCGTGATGGAGCGCGCGGCCTACTTCACGGCCTGGCGCGAGAAGAAGCTCCACGGCATCATCCTCGTCATCACCTCGGTCATGGGCAACGCGGCCACGCGGCTCGAACCGTACGCGACGAAGGGTGGCATCTACGCCTATGGCTCGCTGCCCGAGATCGACGATCTCTTCGCCCGTCAGGCCCGCGAGGTGGACACGAAGAAGCGCGAGGCCCTCGTGCACCAGATGCAGAAGGCCATGACCGAGCACGTGCTCAACGTGCCCATCTACGACCTCGCCTTCATCTGGGGCGTCGGGCCTCGCGTCGAGGTGTCCGGGGCCAACGCCATTCCCGGCTTCCCCTACTCGGCGCCGTTCGAGGACCTCAAGCTCAAGCCATGAGCGAGATTTTGACCGACGCCATCCGGTACTGGGAGTGGCGCCGGATCGCGTACAACGCCGTGCTCGCATCGATCGTCATCGTGCTCTTCTCGATGAACTGGCCGGCGTCACTGAACCGCATCACCGTCAGCCGGTTCGAGCTGCTTTTCGTCCTCGCCGTCCTGGCGAACGTCGCCTATTGCGCCGCCTACGTGGTCGACGTGACGGCGCAATCGTCCGCGTTTCGCTCGACGTGGATCCGGTATCGATGGATGCTCTTTGCACTGGGCGTTCTCTTCGCCGGGACCTTGACCCAATTCTTCGCCGCCAAGTTCTTTCACGACGCCGCCTGACCAATCACTTCAGCCGGCGGCCCGTTGTTCCGCCGCGCGAGGGGAGTCGAATTACAGCTCGGAGAGCCCGGGAACTTCGCGGGTGGCGGCCGGTCTAATAGTGCGGGAGAGCGTCCCGGACCCGCCCGGCCTCGTGGAGCGGCTGCGCGCCGGTGATCCGGTCGCCTTCGAAGAGCTCGTGAGAACGTATCAACATCGCGTGTTCGGGGTGGCGGTCCGGATGCTGGGCAACGCGGCCGAGGCCGAGGAGATCGCTCAGGAGGTCTTCCTGCGCGTCCACCGGTCCGTCGGCGAGTTCCGCGGCGAGGCGAAGCTGTCGACGTGGCTCTACGCGATCACGTCGCGGCTCTGCCTGAACCGGCTGGCCTCGGCCGAGCGCCGCCACTCACGCGCCAGCCCCGAGGCGCTCGAGGACGTGCCCGCCGGTGACACCGGTGGCGGGCTCGAGCGTGAGGAGGTCACGACCGCGCTGCGCCAGGCCATCGCGGCGCTGCCGGAGGAGCGAAGGATCGTGGTGGTGCTCCGCGACGTCGAGGGACTGTCGTACGAGGAGATCGCCCGTGCGCTCGACCTCGAGCCGGGCACCGTGCGCTCGCGACTGCACCGCGCGCGTCTGGACCTCAAGGCCAAGCTGGAGAGGTTCCTGCCGTGACGTGTCACGAGGCACGCGAGCTGTTCTCGGGTTTCGTCGATGACGAGATGGACGCGCGCGAGCGTTCCGCGCTGGACACTCATCTGGTCGGCTGCGTCGATTGCCGGCGCGAGCTGGATCGATTCCGGCGGACGGTGTCGCTCGTGCAGGCGCTCCCGCCCGAGCGGGCTCCCGCCGGCTTCGTCGATCGCGTCGTCACGCGGGCGCGGCCGGCACCGTGGCCCGTGCGGCTCGTGCGTGGCCTGTTCGTGCCGTGGACGAAGCTGCCGCTCGAGGCCGCGGCCATCCTCCTCGTCGGTGGACTCGCCGTCTGGGTCTATCAGCAGACGCCCGGGCAGCAGCAGTCGGTCCGTCTCGAGCAGGCTCCACCGAGGGCCGAGGCTCCGGCACCCGTCGAGGCTCCGGCGCAAGTGGAGAGTCCGGCAGGCGTTGCGGACCCGCGGCGCGAGGAGGCGCTGTCGCGCGTGGAGACTCCGTTGCGCGCGGACGCTCCAGCGCGCACCGAGCGGTCCGCGCCTCCGGCCAGCGCACCCGCAACTCCAGCCGCTCCCGGCGCGCCGCCAGCCCCGGCCCCGGCAACGCCGGCTCCATCGGAGCGCGCGCGAAACGAGAAGAAAGATACCCAGCAGGCCGTCGCCGACGCCCGCGCGCGTGGCGCCGAATCCCAGCCGCCACGCGCCTTCCAGGAATCGCGTGAGGTGGCGCGCGACGCCCTCGAAAAGCGCGCCGTGGAGAGCGCCCCGGCGGCGAGATCAGCCGCGCGCGCGCTGAGCGCTCCCGGTCCCGCGGATGTCTCCGGGCGGTTGACGGTGGACGACCCCAGCAGCGGAGCCACCGCGCTCGCCGAAATCACTCGCCGCGTCGGTGGAAGCGTGACGGCCTCCCGCGTCGACGGCGACGCGCACCTGGTCGACCTCACCGTTCCCCGCGACCGCTATCCCGACCTCGCGATCGAAGTCGCCCGCCTCGGCCGCTGGCAGGCGGACGCCAACGCCGCCGGCTTGCCCGAGACCGTTCGCGTCCGCATCCGCCTCACCCGCTAGCCGCCGGCACCACCGGGAACTTTCCCGCCCCTGCCCTGTCCAACCGGACGAAGGGGGTCGAATATGAAGACCAGGCTCATCGCGCTGCTGATGCTCGGCGCGCTGGCGCTGCCCACCGCAGCGCCGGCCACGCCACCCGCCATCACGCTGGATATGCAGAAAGACGTCATGGTGACCATCTACAACGGCAATCTCGGGCTCGTGAAGGACGTGCGTGAGATCCGCTTGCCGGCTGGCACGACCGACGTGCAGTTCATGGACGTGGCGGCCCTGATCGACCCCACCACCGTCCACCTCAAGTCGATCACCGATCCGGCCGGCCTCAAGATCCTCGAGCAGAACTACGAGTACGACCTGCTCTCGAGCGCCAAGCTGATGGAGAAGTACGTCGGCAAGCGCGTGCGCCTCTATCAGCCCGACGGCAGCTATCACGAGGCGACGCTGCTCAGCACCAACGGCCCCGTCTACGAGATCAACGGCCAGATCCATCTGGGTCACAACGGCCGTCTGATCCTGCCCGCCTTGCCCGAGAACCTCGTCTCGCGGCCGACGCTGGCCTGGCTCCTGCGCAACCAGGCGACCGCGCCACAGCGCGTGGAGGCCTCGTACTTGACGAGCGGCATCACGTGGCGGGCCGATTACGTCCTCGTGCTCAACCCGGCCGATACGCGCGGCGATCTCACCGGATGGGTCACGATCGACAACAAGAGCGGGGCGATCTACCGGAACGCGGCGCTCAAGCTGGTCGCCGGCGACGTCAATCGAGCGGTGGACCGGTTTCGAGACGTGAAAGCGCTGGAGATGGCGGCCCGCGCGCCCGCCACCGCCGAGGCGCGGCGCGACTTCCAGTCCGAGGGCTTCTTCGAGTATCACCTCTACACCCTCGACGGGCGCACGACGATCAAGGACAACCAGACCAAGCAGCTCTCGCTGCTGGCCGCCGCCGACATCGGGATCGACAAGCAGCTCATTTACTACGGGGCCCAGGACTACTACCGCACGCCGTACGGGACGCCGATCTCGAATCAGAAGGTCGGCGTGTATCTCGAGATCAAGAACAGCCAGGCGAACCGGCTGGGCGTGCCGTTGCCCAAGGGGCGTGTCCGCGTCTACAAGGCGGATACCGGCGGCAGCCAGCAGTTCGTCGGCGAGGACTGGATCGACCACACGCCGAAGGACGAGCGCGTGAAGATCAAGATGGGCGAGGCCTTCGACGTGGTCGGTGAGCGCACGCAGCGCAGCTTCCAGAAGATCGGGCCGAGGATGTGGGAGGTGGAGTGGGAGATCTCGCTCCGCAACCACAAGAAGGACGCGCAGACGGTCACGGTGATCGAGCCGGTGCCTGGCGACTGGCAGGTGCTGCAGTCGAGCCACGCCCCCGAGAAGATCGAGGCCCACACGCTGCGCTTCCGCGTCGACGTCCCCAAGGAGGACGCCGTCAAGCTCGTCTACCGCGTGCGAGTCCGCTATTGATCACACGGCGAGGTACCCACCCTTCAGTGCGTCCTCGTGCGCGCGGAACTCGTCGATCGGACCCGCGAACACCATGGTGCCCTTGTGCAGGACGAGCACGTGATCGGCGACGGTCAGCGCGAGACGCGTGTTCTGCTCGACGAGGAGAATCGTCAGCCCTTCCCGCTTGAGCCGCAGCATCAGCGACCCCAGCTCTCGGACGAGGAGGGGCGCGAGTCCCTGGGACGGCTCGTCGAGCATGACGAAGGCCGGATTGCCGGCGAGCGCGCGGGCGATGGCGAGCATTTGCTGCTCACCACCCGACAGGCTCTTCGCCTTCTGGTGCCAGCGCTGGCGGAGGATCGGGAAATACTCGAAGAGCGCGTCGTGGGTCCATGGCCCCCCGGCTCTCCCGGACAGCGCCGCGAGTCGCAGGTTCTCGCCGACGTCGAGGTGCGGAAAGAGCTGGCGTCCCTCGGGAACGTAGCCCAGGCCGAGGCGGGCGATGCGATACGACGGCTGCCCGGTGATGTCGCGTCCGTCGAAGCGAATGGTGCCGCTCCGCGGCGGCGTGAGTCCCATGATCGATCGGAGCGTCGTCGTCTTTCCCATTCCATTCCGCCCGAGGAGCGTCGTGATCCGGCCGCGCGGGACGCCGAACGAGAGGTCGCGGAGCACGTGACTCTTGCCGTAGAACGTGTGGAGGCGGTCCAGCGCGAGCAGCGTCGTCATTCCGGCTCCCCGAGCAGGGAGGGAATCTCGCCGAGGTAGGCCGTCTGCACATCGACGTTGGCCCGAACCTCGGCCGGACTCCCCTCCGCGATCACCTGGCCGAAGTTGAGCACGCTCACCCGATCGGCGAGGTTGAACACGACGTCCATGTCGTGTTCGACGAGGAGAATCGTGAGGTGACGCTCGCGGGCGATGCGTCGGATGACGGCGACGGTGGCCGCGGTCTCGGCCGATGAAAGCCCTTGCGTCGGCTCATCGAGGAGGAGCAGCACCGGCTCCTGGGCCAGCGCCATCGCGATCTCCAGCAGGCGCTGCTCGCCGTGGGGCAGCGTGCTCGCCGGGACATCGGACCGCCCGTGGAGGCCGAGAAACCCGAGGGTCTCGCGCGCGAGTCGCTCGGTTTCCGCCAGCAGGCTCCGCCCACCGAGGAGCACGAAGTTGCCGCCGCGCTTGAGCTGGATGGCCATCCGGACGTTCTCGACGGCTGACAGCTCACCGAAGAGGCTCGTGATCTGAAACGTCCGTGAGATCCCACGAAGACAGCGCGCGGGCTCCGGCACGTCGGAGATGTCAGCGCCGCGGAAGACGACGTGGCCCGCCGTCGGCCGGAGCAGGCCGGAGACGAGGTGAAAGAGCGTCGTCTTGCCGGCGCCGTTCGGGCCGATGATCGCGCGGAGCTCGCCGGGCTCCACAGAAAGGTCGACGTCCGCCACCGCGCGGAGCGCGCCGAACGAGCGCGAGAGCTTGCGAGTTTCGAGGGTCGGCCCGCTCATCCGGGCCGCTCGAGCTCGAGCCAACGCCGCGCGGTGCCGACGATGCCACCGGGCAGGAAGATCACCATGAGGACGAAGATCCCGCCCGTGAAGATCATCCAGTGCTCGGTGTAGCTCGACAGGATCTCCTGGACCAGGATGAAGACCATCGCGCCGACGACGGGACCGACGAGGGTTCCGATGCCGCCCACGATGACCATCATGAGGGCCTGGCCCGACAAGACCCAGAACATCAGCTCCGGAGACGCGAAGCCGCGGAACGGCGCGAACAGCGCGCCCGCGACGCCCGCGAAGCCGGCGGCGATCACGAATACGATCAGCTTGAAGCGGGCGGGGTCGCGGCCGAGTGCCGCGAACTTCCGCTCGTTCTCGCGGATCGCGACAACCGCCCGGCCGAACGGCGAGCGGACGAGCGCCCAGCAGGCGAGCAACGCGACGGCGACGGTGACGAGCACGAGAAAGTAATACGCGCGCGGTGTCCCCACAGACGGGCCCGTCCACCAGAGGGCGCTCTTTGGCACCCCGGTGATGCCGTCCGAGCCACCAGTGAGCGAGCGCCACTTGTAGGCGATCGTGTAGAGGAGCTGCGCGAAGGCGAGCGTGAGCATCGCGAAGTAGATCCCGGTCCTCCGCGTCGAGAGATAGCCGATGGGCCAGGCGATCGCTGCCGCGGACAGGGCTCCACTCGCGAGCGCCAGCGGAATCGGCAGCTGCCACGTGAGCAGCGTGAGCGCGCCCGCGTAGGCGCCGAGCCCGAAATACGCGGCATGGCCGAAGGAAACCATTCCCGTGTAGCCCATGATGAGGTCGAGCGAGAGTGCCAGGAGCCCGAAAATCAAGAGCTCGGTCAGGAGCGAGAGCTGGTGGCGCGCGCAGAGCCACGGGGCAGCGACGAGCAGACCGCAGATGAGCCAGAGGAGAACGACGAACGCCCGCCGCACTATTCCTCTTCGCCGAACAGCCCCCAGGGCCGGAAGAGCAAGATCGCGCCCATGACGGCATACATGATCGCCATCGCGGCCTCGGAGATGTAGAACCCGCCCCAGGTCTGCGCTGCCCCCACGATCAGGCTTCCCACCATCGAGCCGACGATCGATCCGAGCCCACCGACGACGACGACGACGAACGCGTCGACGATCACGTTGATCCCCATCCCCAGGTAGGCGGTCGTCATCGGCGCGGCACAGGCACCGCCGAACGCCGCGAGCGCGCACGCGAGGCCGAAGACCCCGGTGCGGACGCGGCGCACGTCGCCACCGAGGCATCCGACCATCTCGCTGTTCTGGGCGACGGCGCGCACGAGCAGGCCGGCGCGCGTCCGCGTGAGGAAGAGCCAGAGCGCCAGACCGACGACACTGCCGGCGGCGATGAGGAAGAGCCGATAGCGCGGATAGACAGCGCCCGCGAGCTCGACCGAGCTCTGGAGGAAGACCGGCGGATCGACCGACCTCGCGGTCACGCCATAGACGACGCGCACGCTCTCTTCCAGGATCATCGCGAGGCCAAACGTGAGGAGGAGCTGGTAGATCGGCGGCCGGCGGTAGATGAAGCGAAGGGTCGACGACTCGAGCGCCGCACCGATCAGCCCGACGATCGGGGGCGCCAGAATGAGCGTGAGCCAGAAGCTACCCGTGAGGCGAACCAGCGTGGACCCGACGTACGCGCCGAGCATGTAGAAGATGCCGTGAGCGAAGTTGACGACGCGCAGGATGCCGAAGACGAGCGAGAGCCCGACCGAGACGAGGAAGAGGAGCGCGGCGAGCGCGGCAGCGTCGAAGAGCTGCTCCACCAGGATGGAGGACGACACAGGCGCTCTCCGCGCTCCGAGGCGACGCTACGCGAAGTCCTCAGTTCGGCACTTCGGCGTCACCTTGTCTCCGGGATAGGTTGCCAGGATCTTCGGAATCAGGTGCGGGTACTTTGGATCCTTCACTGCCTCCACGACGAAGCCGGGCTGCACCGCCTGATGATCGCACTTGCGCATGAAGAATGGACCTTCGAGCCCCTCGTAGGTCGAGTCCTCCCAGGCCTCGATCACCTTCTCGACGTCGTCGGCGGTGCCGGCCTTCTGGATCGTCTGGGCCAGCCACTCCAGACCCTCGTAGGTCTCGCCATCGAACATGTCGGGATAGATGCCGTGCATGGCGTGGAAGCGCTTCACGAAGTCGCGGTTCTTCGGCGTGTCGACCGTGAAGGGGTAGCGACTCGAGCCGATCGTCCCGATCATGGCCTCGCCCACCGCCTTCAGGTTCTCGAGCTCGAGGATCTCGGTGACGAGCTTCACCTCGCGGGTGAGTCCGAACTGGGACGCCTGCTTGAAAAAGATCGTCGCGTCCTGTCCGGGCAGCGCCATATAGCACGCCTCGGCACGTGACTGCCTGATCTTGGCGATGTAGCTCGCGAAGTCCTTCGTACCGACCGGCGGGTAGTCCTTGCCGACGACGTCCTTCTTCGCGGCCGTGATCTGCTTGTCAAAGGAGCCGACGCTGTCGCGGCCCCACGCGTAGTCGCTGCCGAGCGCGAAGAACCGCTTCATCGGCGATTCCGCGAGGTAGAGGCTCACCGCGCGCGCGCCCATGGGCCCGCTCGTGTTCACGCGGAAGAAGTAGCGGTGCCACGCCGTGGTCGTCAGCTGACCCGCCCCGTTGATGGTCGACATGAGGATCACCTTCCACTCGGGGCACTTGGCGGAGACGGCGAGCGCCTCGGAGGAAAGGACCGTACCGGTGAGAAACTTCACGTCGTCCTTCTCGACCAGCTTCTGAGCTTTACGCACGGCGGTGGCCGGATCGCCACCGGTGTCCTCGTAGATGAACTGGAACGGACGGCCGAGCACGCCGCCCCTGGCGTTGATCTCCTTGCCGAACAGCTCACACGCTCGCTTGGCCTGCGTCCCGTACTGAGCATTGCTGCCCGACAGCGCCGAGGGGAGGCCGACCTTGATCGGCTCCGCCGCCGCCGCGCGCCGGAGGAACACCGCCGCGCCCAGAGTCGCCCCGATTCCGCCGGCGGCCGCCACTGTCAAGAACTCACGTCGCGTCGTGCTCATCGTCGTCCCTCGCCTGTCGATCGGGTTGATGGCTCCAATGGCGCGTACATCAGATCGTTCGCGTTATCGTAAGGCGGTGATTATAGGTCTGCACCGAGCGCACGAGCAAGGCGACGGGCGAACCGCGACGCCTTGCGCCGGTACCTGACGCTGTAAGAACCTGACGCTGTGTAGAGGAGCGCCCCGGCTCCGCCGGGGTGCTCCGAACGTTGCCGGGGGAGTCCGAGGGGGGCGTCGCCCCCTTCGCGTGAATGGTTTGGGGGCCATTTCGGGGCCCCCATACTGGAGAAATCATGCCGTCGTTCAAGACCCGTCTGAGCCCGGCGCTGATCGACCGCTACACGCGCTCGGGCCACTGGGGCCACGAGACGTTCTATTCGATCCTCGCCTCGCGTGCGAACGCGCACCCCGATTGCGTCGCCGTCATCGATCACCGGGGACCGGTCACCTACCGGGAGCTTCGCGAGCGCGTCGATCGGGTCGCCGCCGGCCTGCACCAGCTCGGCATCGGCCCGGGCGACGTCGTCACGATCCAGCTCCCGAACTGGACGGAGTTCGCCTACGTGTTCTTCGCGTGCGAGCGAGTCGGCGCCGTTGCCAACCAGATCGGCCCCGACTACCGGAGCCGCGAGGTCGAGTACATCCTGCGCTTCTCCGAGAGTCGTGCCTACGTCGCCCCGGCGTCCTTCAAGGACTTCGATTACGTCGCGATGATCAAGGAGCTCCGGCCCGGGCTCCCCGCGCTCGAGTCGGTGCTCGTGCTCGGCGGCACCGGCGTGCCCGGGACGGTCCCGCTCGACGAGCTCATCGCGGGCAGGCGTGCGCCGTCGGCATTCAGGCCGCACGCGATGGACGCCAACGACGTCATGCGCATGGCGTTCACGTCGGGCACGACCGGCAATCCCAAGGGCGTCATGCACAGCTTCAACACGACGCTGCCGGCGTGCCGGATCCTCAACGAGGCGATGGCCGTCGGCGAGCGCGACGTCTTGCTGGCCTACCTGCCGCTCGGGCTGAACTGGGGCTATCTGACGCTGCTCCAGGCCATCATGGTGGGCGCCCGCTGCGTGTTGCTCGACCGGTTCAGTGCGCGTGCCGCGCTCACGCTGATCGAGCGCGAGAGGGTGACGTTCATCCCGAGCGCGCCGGCGTCGATCATCGCCATGCTCAACGATCCCGAGCTGGATCGCTTCGATCTCGGCTCGCTGCGCGTGGTCATCACCGGCGGCGCCTC
>WNFT01001938.1_pt1 | contig 17585 bp, 15 predicted proteins | sample 5400191 | NCBI WGS metagenome assembly WNFT01 (sample SAMN13153359, study PRJNA577476) | soil metagenome | isolation source: 80 cm saprolite under Madrone tree | place: USA:California | collected 2016-06-14 | reverse complement strand
CCGCGCCGCCCATGGCGCCCCACAGATAGAGATTGCGGTCGTGATCGCCGGCGGCGGCGATGTCGTAGGTCGAGGCGCCAAGGCCGCCGACCACGATTGTCTCCTTGCGCTCCGCCAGCAGGCTCGCGACCACGCTGCGCCGTTCCAGAAGGTTTGCCTTGCTCATTTGGTGAAAACCTTGGCGCCGATCAGGCGCTGTGACAGCAGGACCGCGGTCGGCGTGCAGGCATTGTAAGCCTGCCCCGCCGCAGCCTCGACGACCTCACGCACCTCGTCCGGCGATGAAGCCCGCAGCACCTTGATTCCCGATAGTTCGAATACCCCTGCGGTGCTCGACCCCATCGGCACCTGCCATGGATTGAATTCGCCCCATTCGCCGCGCATCGTCACCAGTGTCAGGAACGGAAAGCGGAAAATCTGGGTCAGCGAGAACATGTTGACGCAATTGCCGACACCGCTCGACTGCATCAACAGCACCCCGCGCTGGCCACCGGCCCAGGCGCCGGCCAACAGCGCCACGCCCTCTTCCTCCGTCGTTAACGGCACCGCGCGCATCGAGGAGGCGCGCAGCACGCGTTCGATCAGCTGCGAATGCCCGGCATCCGGTACGTAAGGAACCTGGCGGACATCGAAGCGCTGCAAAATCGCAAAAATATCCTCCGGCCAGGTCGCTTCGGGCGCGGTTTCGGAGGGCGATTCAGTGCGGCCGTGCATTTTCATTTCCAGTCGGTTCGCGAAACTGTATTCCGGAGCGGGACTGTAGACGCAGCCGCGGTTTCGGATAGGGCAAAAACGGCATATCGGTCTGCACCAAAGAGTATGGCAGCATGAATGCGAACGCGCGAGAGCTGGCGGCGAGTTTCGACCTCGAGAAACTGACCGGCGAATTCTACGCCAATCCCTACCCGACGTACCGTGCATTGCGGGAGCATGAGCCGGTCAAGCGATTGCCCAATGGCTCCTACTTCCTGACGCGCTATGACGATCTGGTCAGCGCCTACAAGAACACAAAACTCTTTTCATCCGACAAGAAGAAAGAGTTTTTCCCGAAATACGGCAATTCGCTGCTCTACGAACACCACACCACCAGTCTCGTCTTCAATGATCCGCCCGCGCATACCCGCGTGCGGCGGCTGATCATGGGCGCGCTATCGCCCCGCGCGATCGCGGAGATGGAGCCCGACCTGATCGCGCTGGTGGACCGGCTGCTCGAAACCATCGCCGGCAAGGGCAGCTTTGAGCTGATCGGCGATTTCGCCGCCGCCATTCCCGTTGAGGTGATCGGCAATCTGCTCGACGTGCCCCACGACGAGCGCGAGCCGCTGCGCGACTGGTCGCTAGCGATTTTGGGCGCGCTCGAACCGGTGATCTCAGCCGAAGTCTTTGCACACGGCAACAAGGCCGTGCAGGATTTCCTCGCCTACCTTGAAATCCTGGTCGAGCGCCGGCGGGCGAAGCCGGGCAATCCGGAGCGCGACGTGCTGACGCGTCTGATCCAGGGTGAGGACAATGGCGAGCGATTGGCCACAAAGGAATTGCTGCACAACTGCATCTTCCTGCTCAACGCCGGGCACGAGACCACCACCAACCTGATCGGCAACGGATTGGTGGCGTTATCGGCAAACCCCGCGCAGAAGAAGCGGTTGATCGAACATCCCGATCTGATCAAGACCGCGGTCGAGGAAATCCTCCGATATGAAAGCTCGAACCAGCTCGGCAACCGCATGACGACCGAGCGCGTCGAACTCGGCGGCGTCACTTTGGGCCCTGGCACGCCGGTGACGCTATGCATCGGGGCCGCCAACCGCGACCCCCGGCAATTCACCGATCCGGAAGCGCTCGATATCGGCCGGACGCCGAACCGGCATCTTGCGTTTGCCACCGGCGCCCATCAATGCGCCGGAATGGCGCTGGCGCGGCTTGAAGGTGCGATCGCGATCTCGCGATTCCTGGCACGGTTTCCGAACTACGCGCTCAATGGTCCGCCGGTGCGCGGCGGCCGCGTCCGCTTCCGTGGATTTTTGAGCGTGCCGTGCGTGGTCGGCTAGGGCTGTGGACGCGATCTCGTCCGAAGCTAAAACGGACTCGGTACCAACATCGCTTCCAACTACTTCATGACCACAGCCGTTATCGCGGCAGTTGCTGAATGATGGAACGAGCTTGTTCCGCGATTTCACGGACGATTTCGCCAGCCGGCTGGGTCTTCGTTACCAGACCAACGCTCTGACCCGCCCACAGTGACATGGAGTCGATATCGCCTTCGGCATCGGCTCCAGGCGTATAGGATTGATAGCGAACGATCGGTCCGCTCGATCGCGAAACACCGATCACATCGCCCTCGCCGGGACGATCGCCGGAGGGCGGACGACCCGCAGCTTCCCAGATCCGTACTGTCTGATTTCTCAGGGTGCGATGCGGCGCGTTCGGCCAGCGGATATCGAACAGGTTGTCCAGGTAAACCGTGTCTGTTTCGTTGGCCTGCAGAAGGACCTCGCGGTAGCGCGGATGGATCGCGGCCTCCGCGCTCGCAAGAAAGCGCGTACCGATCCATACTCCCGCGGCGCCGAGCGCCAGGGCTGCAGCAAGACCGCGCCCATCGGCGATGCCACCGGCCGCGACCACCGGTGTCGACGGGACAGCATCAACGACGGCCGGTATCAGCGGCATCGTCGCGACCGTTCCGCGAACGTGACCGCCGGCCTCCCAGCCCTGGGCGACTATGATATCGACACCTGCTTCGACGGCGCGCTTGGCATCCGCAGCCGATCCGACGGTGTGCATTACAATCGCGCCTGCTGCTTTCGCGCGCGGCACCAGGTTAAAGGCCTCGCGCCAGAAAAAGGAAATGACCGGAACGCGCTCCTCGAGACAGATCTCGAGGCGCTCCTCCTGCGGAAAATCGAGATTGAGGTTCACCCCGAATGGTCGTGAGGTCAGAGCGCGCGTTTCTCGGATCTGACGCCGGATCGCGTCATTGTCCGCGCGCCAGAGCACGAGCATGCCGAGCCCGCCCGCATTGCTTACGGCGGCCACGAGTGCGGGACCGACCGCGCCGCCCATCGGGGCTTGAACGATCGGCACCTCGATTCCAAGGCGCGTACAAAGAGAGGTCTTCATGCAATGCGGTCCCGGCCAACAATCCCCCCAATCTTAGCATGCCCTTGCTTGAGCTTCATCCGTTGCATTGCGCAAAGGGATGGGGCGATCAATTTTCGCACGCTGAATCGCCTGCGGGTGCGTGGTGGCCGTGTCCGCTTTCGTCGATTTTTGACGGTGCCGTGGGCGGTTGTCCGGGATGACCTGCCTAAAGCCAACCCAAGTTCCTTCCAGTGTGCTAGTTGAGCAGATATGGTGCCTCGTCCTGCGCGGCTTCGGGGGAAGCAATGAGACGGCGCGATTTGATCACGCTGTTTGGCGGTGCAGCGGCTGCATGGCCGCTCGCCGCGCTCGCGCAGCAGGCAGGAAAGCTGCCGACCATCGGTTTCTTGGGCGCGGATGCTTCGGCCTTCGGTCCCTGGACGGCGGCCTTTGTGGCACATTTGCGCGAACTCGGCTGGATCGAGGGCCGTACAGTTGCGATCGAATATCGCTGGTCGCAGGGCCGCACCGAGCGCTATGCCGAGATCGCCGCCGAGTTTGTCCGCCTCAAGGTCGACGTCATTGTCACCGTCGGAAGCGCCGTCCCGACAGTAAAGCAGGCGACAGCGGTTATCCCGATTGTGTTTGCGGTGGGAATCGACCCGGTCGGCAGCGGCCTGGTCGCCAATCTGGCCAAGCCGGGCGGCAATGTCACTGGACTGTCGCTGCAGGCGGCCAATCTTGCCGGGAAGCGAATAGAATTCGTGCGTGAGGTTCTCCCCCAACTCCGCCGGTTGGCAATCATCTTTAATGTTGGCAACGACCAGACCGTGCTGGAGATGAGCGAAACACAGGCCGCGGCTCGCACGCTCGGCCTTGAAGTCACGCCGCTCGAAATCCGGCGGGCGGAGGACATCATTCCCGCCTTCGAAGCGGTCAAGGCCCAGGCGCACGCGCTTTATGTCGTGGTCGATCAACTCGTTGTTGCCAACCGCACACCTATTCTCATGTCCGCGCTTGGCGCGCGGCTGCCGACGATGTTCAGTACCAACGATTTTGTCCGAGCCGGCGGGTTCATGTCCTACGGACCCAACTACGCGGATTTATTCCGGCACTCGGCGGACTACGTGGACAAGATTCTGCGCGGGACCAAGCCCGGCGATATACCGGTCGAGCAGCCGACCAAGTTCGAGCTTGTGATCAATCTCGTGACCGCCAAGGCACTCGGCCTGACGATTCCCGAATCATTCCTGGTGCGCGCCGATGAGATAATTGATTGAACGGGCGAGACACTGCCCAACGGCACCGAACGGGCGTGCAGACGTAAGGCGTCGAATACGCCGCTAGATGCGCAAATCTCCGCCAGACGATGAGGGCGGTCCACGTGATAGGGGGACAGTGAGATTGCAATGAAGCGCCGCGAGTTCATCGCGCTCGCCGGAAGCGCAATCACTTGGCCGCTCGCGGCGGGTGCGCAACAGCCAGATCGGTTGCGGCGCCTCGGCATTCTCGCGGCCGGCGCGGACGATTCGTCAGGGCAATCCCTGATCGCGGCGTTCGTTGACGCGTTGCAGCAGTTGGGCTGGACAGACGGCCGCAATCTGCGAATCGACTATCGCAGGGGTTTGGGCGACGTCGCCAATATGCGCGTGTACGCGGCGGAACTGGTGGCGCTCGCGCCAGACATATTGTTGGTCTTTGGCACTGCCGCCATGGCGCCGATGCTGCAGGCGACCCGCACCATTCCGATCGTATTCGCGAATGTCGCCGACCCAGTCGGCGCTGGCTTCGTTGACAACCTGGCGCGGCCCGGCGGCAACGCCACTGGCTTTATGCAGTTCGAATACAGTTTGGCGGGAAAGTGGCCCGAGTTGCTCCGGGAGATTGCGCCTGGCGTCAAGCGGGCGGCGGTCCTTCGGGATGCCGCACTGTCCTCGGGGATCGGCCAATTTGCCGTCATCCAGGCCGTGGCGCCATCACTAGGGATTGAAGTGAGTCCAATCAACGTGCTCGACGCCGGCGAAATCGAGCGCTCAGTCGCAGCGTTCGCTCGATTTCCGAATGGCGGTCTGATACTGACGGCGAGCGGGCTATCAAGTATGCATCGCGATCTGATCACCGGTCTGGCGGCGCAGCACAGGCTGCCGGCGACCTACCCATTCCCCTACATTGCCACGGTCGGCGGCCTGATCGCCTATGGGCCCGACCTGATCGACCAGTACCGTCGCGCCGCTGACTACGTTGACCGCATTCTCAAAGGCACGAAACCCGCCGACCTGCCTGTGCAAGTGCCGACCAGGTATGAGCTGACCATCAACCTCAAGACCGCCAGGGATCTTGGCCTCGCAGTGCCTCCCACACTGCTGGCTCGCGCCGACAAAGTGATCGAATAGGATTGGTGACTTGCGTTATTGGGATACGCGGACATGACGCGATGTGTGAGCGGCGTCCGTAGCCGCGCCTTGATTGCAGCAATTGGGCAATGACTGTTGCGCGGCGATTGATCGCCACCTTGATAGCCATCAACTCGTTCACGTCTTTGCGTCGGCAGAAACGTGCGAAACGTGATATATTTATTGAGCAAAGGGCACGGTGACGAAGATGAATCCGCCAGCCAATGATTTCATCGCGCGAGAATTGCGCTTTGGCACCTATAACTACGAGCCGATCGGCGTCGTTCTGTCGCGCGGCCAAGGCGTCTGGGTGTGGGATACCGAAGGCAACCGTTACCTCGACTGCCTCTCCGCCTATTCGGCCGTCAATCAGGGCCACTGCCATCCAAAAATCCTGGCCGCCATGGTGGAGCAGGCGAGCAAATTGACACTAACTTCCCGCGCCTTCCACAACGACCAGCTTGCCCCCTTCTACGAAGAGCTCGCGGAATTGACCGGCTCCCACAAGGTGCTGCCAATGAACAGCGGCGCCGAAGCGGTAGAGAGCGCGATCAAATCGGTGCGCAAATGGGGCTATGAGGTGAAGGGAGTGCCGGACGGGCAAGCCGAGATCATCGTCTGCGCGGACAATTTTCACGGACGCACCCTCGGGATCGTCGGCTTCAGCACCGACCCGGCGGCACGCGATCATTTCGGACCGTTCGCGCCGGGCTTCAAAATCATTCCCTTCGGCGACGCCATGGCGCTGGAGGAGGCGATCACCCCGAACACCGTCGCCTTTCTGGTCGAGCCAATCCAGGGAGAAGCCGGCGTCATGATTCCGCCGGCCGGCTATTTTGCGAGGGTCCGCGAACTCTGCACCGCGCATGACGTGATGCTGATCCTAGACGAGATCCAGACCGGACTCGGTCGCACCGGCAAGCTGCTGGCGGAGCAGCACGACGGCATCGAGGCCGATGTGACGCTGCTCGGCAAGGCGCTGTCCGGCGGATTTTACCCGGTGTCGGCCGTGCTTTCGAACAACGCGGTGCTTGGCACGCTGAAACCTGGCCAGCACGGTTCGACCTTCGGCGGCAACCCGCTCGCCTGCGCGATAGCGCGGGCAGCGCTGCGCGTGCTTGTCGAGGAGGGCATGATCGAGAACGCGGCTGTCCAGGGCGCGCGCTTCCTCGATGGCCTCAGGAGCATCCGCGCCAACACCATCCGCGAGGTACGCGGACGCGGGCTGATGCTGGCGGTCGAGCTTCATCCGGAACCAGGCGGCGCACGCCGCTACTGTCAGGCCCTGCAGAAGAGAGGCATCCTTGCCAAGGACACGCACGTCCACACGATCCGCATCGCCCCGCCACTTGTGATCACCGCCGAGCAGGTCGAGTGGGCGCTGGAGCGGATCGGGGCCACGTTGACGCAGGATTTTTCCTGACGGCAATGCCCGGCAGCCGTCGCCGCCGCCGAATCTTGCGAGCGGCTTGTGCTTAGCCCTCACCCCGCATCGCAAAATCGCAGCAACAGGAGAACGATTTCTACGCTCGCGCGTTAAGATCGGTGGGCGACCCGACATACCAGGGACCTGCGATCATGCTTCCGCGCGATGTTTGCCTTGCAGCGTTTTTTGTTGGTGTCTCCGTGATCGCGGTGAGCGTTAGCTCGTCCGCCCAGGACCACAAGGGGCATGGGCCGGCTGCGCCGGCAGCCCGACCGGCGGCACCGCCGCCCGCCGTGGCACGCCCTGCGTCGCCTCCCGCGATGGCTCGTCCTGCGCCGCCCCCGGTCATGGCACGGCCAGCGGCACCTGCATTCCGTTCGGCTCCTCCGCCACAGCGCCCGGCCATGGCGTCGCGTCCGATGCCTCACATCGCTGCACCAGCGCGCCCGGCCGCGCCGCGCGTTGCAGCGCCCCGGCCCGAGTTCCATCGTGGCCATGCACCGCCGCCGCAGCGTCCGGCCATGGCGTGGCGTCCAGAGCCCCACATCGCCGCACCATCGCGCCCAAGCACACCCGCTTCGAGCGTGCGGGCGTCGCGACCGGAGCGAAACGAACAGCGCGTCCAACAGCATGAGCAGCGCATCCAGCAGCGACAGCAAATTGTGCAGGAACGGCAGCGCGAGACGCTTTCGCGCCAGAGCGCGCAGCGCCAGGAACGCATCGGTCGCTTGCAGCCGCGCGTGCAGCAATTGCAGTCGCAAAAGCCGCAAGGCGAGCGAGCGCAACGCGAGCAGCAACGGTTGCTGCAGGCGCAGAACCGCCTGCTCCAGCGTGAGCAGCGCACGCAGCAGGGTGATCTGGCGCGCCAGCAGCGATTGGGACTACAGCCTCCAGCGGCTGCGCGAGCCACCGCTGCTGCCGCCGCCGTGCAGGCTGCCGAACGCGGGCGGTTTGCCGCCCGCTTCCGCAGCAATGCCGATCCGCAGCTTCAGGCATCGCTCTCCGCCCGGCAAAATGGCTGGGCTCCCCGGCATGCCTGGCGGCGTGGCCTGCGCGCGGCGTTTGTGCCGTGGCTCGGCCCGGTGTTCTGGCCTTACGCCTATTTTGACATTTTCGAATACACGTTCTGGCCCTACGCCTACGACCCCGGCTATTGGGCTTACGCCTACGACGACTTCGTCGACACTGTGTTCTGGGGCGTGGACAGTCCGTATTCCGCCTACGCCAGCCTCCGCCCGAACGACTACCAGGAAAGCGGCGGCGCGATCACCGGTTATGGTTATCGAGCGCGCGAACGTCAAAGCGCGAGCCCGCAGACTCTCCGGCAATTGTGCGGAGATCCGGAAAAGGGCGTCACCGCCTGGCCCCTCGCGTCGATCGCGCAGGCGGTACGGCCGACGCCCGAGCAGCGCGCCTTGCTGGACGAATTGAGGGCCGCGGCGGCAAGGGCTGCCGATGTGTTCAAGCAATCTTGCGCCGATACCTATGCGATGACGCCGCCCGGCCGCTTGCAGGCGATGACGAACCGCATCAGCGCTACGCTCGAGGCGGTGCGGATCGTGCGGCCGGCACTGGAGAGGTTTTATAGTTCGCTCAGCGACGAGCAACAGGCCCGCTTCAACGCGCTCGGCCCTCATCTCGGTGAGCGTTCGCCACAACAGCCGCAACAGGATGCGAACGCGCAGGCCGAGAGCTGCGGTGAGCCGAAGTCCAGTCTGACCCATCTGCCGATCGAGCGAATCGAGGCCGTGATACACCCCGCGGGCAGGCAAAAGGAAACGCTGGACCGCCTGAGCGGGGCGACCAGGAAGGCCGTTCAAGGACTGCAGGCCGCCTGCCCCGACAACGTGCCGCTCACGCCGGTCGGACGGCTGGAGGCGATGGAGAGGCGGCTCGAAGCCATGATGCAGGCAGCCAAGCTGGTGCAGCCCGCATTGGACCAATTCTATGCCACGCTGAGCAGCGAGCAGAAGGCGCGCTTCAATACGCTGCAACAGGTCGCAAGCCCTTAACCGAACCCTGATTCGAAGAGCAAACGGGGCGCACAACGTCGGGAGGGCAGAGACGTCATCCCGCAGCTCAAACGACGGTGCGGTGCCATCGCGCAACGCGGCGATGGGCTTCAAGGGACAGGAATGACCTGCTGTACCAGCACCGTCAGCCCGATCCCGACGATCCCGGCGCCAACCAGCCGCAACGTCGGAATCTCTGATTCCCGTTGCAGCACCGCACGCGCGGCAAACATCACGGATAGGGCGACCGCACTCTGGATCGCAACCAATCCAATGAAGTAAGCTGCCAACGGCGAGGATTGCGAACCGTAGATCGATTCGCCCAGCGCATAGCCGTGCGTCAGGCGAACAGCGCCAGCGCGGCGCCGGTGTGCAGGGTTCGATCACGCAGCAACACTGCGCCGAGAACAATCACCGAGAGCGCCACGATAATTTCAGCGGCCGGCAGCGTCGTGCCGCGCACATGAATGCTAACGCCTGCGATCATTGCAAGCACGAAGCTGACCACGAGCCACGGGCCTGCACGATGCGCCGACGCCAGGCACGCGACCGCGACCACCGCGGCAAAATGATCGATTCCAATGATCGGATGGGCAAGACCAGACAACAAGCCATCGGCAAAAGTCACCGGCACACGGCCGCCCATGACGTGATGCGCGAACGCTGGATCGATCAATAAGGCAATCGAAGCGAGAAACAGCGCGCCGGTCTGTATCCATTTTCCCATGATAACATTTCCCGGGCAAATCTTGATGGGCGTACACCGTCCGATTCAATCATAGGCTATCTCGGCCATTAACGGCTTGGAAGTGGATTAGCACCAATTACCTCCGCTCCTGGCGCAAGATCGGGCCTGAGCCTACACCACCGACCGATGCCGCGCGATGCAGGTCTGCAAAACCTCATCGATCGGTTTTGCCCACCAGTCGTTGGAAAAAATCTCGATCTCGGAGTAACCGGCAAAACCCTGCGCCTCGACCGCGCCGCGCAGCGATTTGATGTCGATCACGCCGTCGCCCATCATGCCGCGGTCGTTGAGAATGTCTTTTGTCGGCACCAGCCAGTCGCAGACATGAAAGGCGAGCAGGCGATCTTTTCCGGCGCGGGCAATCTGGGGCTTTAGCTCCGGGTCCCACCAGATGTGATAGACGTCGAGCGCGACGCCGAGCGCGCCGCTGCGCTTCGGATCCAACCTATCGCAAATATCGAGCGCCTGCTTTGTGGTGTTGACGCAGGCGCGGTCAGCGGCATAGGCCGGATGCAGCGGCTCGATCGCCAAAGGCATTTGCACGGCGCGCGCATAGTCCATCATTTCGGCGAGGGCGTCCTCCACTTGCGTCCGCGCCGCCGCGATGTCCCTGGAAGGCGCGCTGCCCGGCCGCGAATATTGCGGCAACCCGCCGGCCACCAGCACGATACAGGGCGCGCCGAGCGCCTTGGCCTCATCGACGGCGCGGCGGTTATCGTCGCGCACCTCGATGCGATGCGCGGCGTCTGCGGTAAACATCCCGCCGCGGCAATAGCCTGATAGCTCCAACCCGGCATCGCGCGCCGCGCGCACCGCCCGATCAAGTCCGATGGTTGCGACCTGATCGCGCCAGGGATCAATGGCGCGGATGCCATGCCGCGCACAGGCGTCGATGATTTGCACAAGATCGCCCTGCCTGCGGACGGTTGCGGTATTTAACGACAGCCAGCGATGACTAGCGGAAAAATCACGCATCAGGCCTCGATACCGCGGAGTGCAAGCACGGCCTTCATGCGTTGCGTCGCAAGCTCGGGATTGGCGAGCAGCCCGGCCTTGTCTGCAAGCCGGAACAGTTCGGCGAGATGCAGGGTCGAGCGCGTGCTTTCCTGCCCACCCACCATCGTGAAATGATCCTGATGGCCGTTGAGGTACGCCATGAATACGATGCCGGTCTTGTAAAACCTCGTGGGCGCCTTGAAGATATGGCGCGACAGCGGCACCGTCGGCCCTAGCACGTCGTGGAAACTACCCTCATCGCCCGCGGCCAGCCGCGACAGCGCGTAGGATGCCGCCGGCGCCATGGCATCGAAGATGCCGAGCAGCGCATGGGAAAAGCCCTTGGTGTCGCCGGCGATCAGCTCGGCGTAGTTGAAATCGTCGCCGGTATACATTTTGACGTTCTTGTCGAGCCGGCGGCGCATGTCGATCTCGCGCTGCTTGTCGAGCAGGGAAACCTTGACGCCATCGACCTTCGACGCGTTGGCGTTGATGACGCCGACCGCGACATCCATCGCTTCATCGAGGTTTTGGGTGCCCCAGTAATTCGCCAATGCCGGATCGAACATGTCGCCGAGCCAGTGGATGATCACCGGCTCGCGTACCTGCGACAGCACGCGATTGTAGACGTTCGTGTAGTCATCGGCATGGCGGCCGATTTTGGCGAGCGCGCGCGACGCCATCAGGATAATGCGGCCGCCGGCCTTTTCGACCGCCGCGATCTGTTCTTCATAGGCGCGGATCACGTCGTCGAGGTTTTTGGCATCCTCGGGCGCAAGATGATCGGTGCCGGCGCCGGAAAACACCAGGGCGTTGCCCCTGGCCTTCGCCGCCTTTACCGAGCGCTGGATCAGCTCGAGTGAGGTCGGCCAGTCCAGCCCCATGCCGCGCTGCGCGGTGTCCATCGCTTCCGCGACGCCGAGGCCGAGGTCCCAGATGTGCTCCCGAAAGGCAATCGTCCTGTCCCAGTCGATCGCGGAGGTCAGCCACGGGTCGGCATCGGCAAGCGGATCGGCCACCACGTGGGCTGCGGAAAACGCCACGCGGTTCAGCGTACCCTCGAGTCTTGCGGGAAATGTCCGCGATGCCGTGAGGCGATAGGTTTCGAGCGAGCGATCAACCCTGGGCAATTTCAACGACAGCGATGAGACGGGAAAAACCGGTTTGTTCATAGCGCTTTCTCCTCACACCCTGATCGGCTCGACGTCGATCCAGCGCCGCTCGCGCCAGCTCTGCAGCGCGCATTCCGCGAGCTGCACGCCCTTGGCGCCTTCCAGCAGCGTGTATTTGTACGCTGCGTCCTCGCAGACGTGGCGAATGAACATTTCCCACTGTTCCTTGAAACCGTTGTCGTAAGAGCTGTTCTCGGGCAGCGTCTGCCAGTCGGCATAGAAATCGTGCGTGCGCTTCTCGTCGGGATTCCATACCGGCCGCGGCGTCGCCTGGCGGGCTTGGATGATGCAATCGGTGAGCCCGGCGACCGCCGAGCCGTGGGTGCCATCGACCTGGAAGGTGACGAGATCGTCGCGATAGACCCGCGTCACCCAACTCATGTTGATGTGCGCGATCACGCCGCCCTTGAGGCGGAAAGTGGCGTAGGCCGAATCGTCGGCGGTCGCCTTGTACTTGTTACCCTTCTCGTCGAAGCGCTCCGGAATATCGGTGGTGCCGAGACAGCTTACGCTCTCGACTTCGCCAAAGAGATTGTCGAGCACGTAGCGCCAGTGGCAGACCATGTCGAGAATGATGCCGCCGCCGTCTTCGCTGCGATAATTCCACGATGGCCGCTGCGCCTCCTGCCAGCCGCCTTCGAACACCCAGTAGCCGAATTCGCCGCGCACCGAGAGCATCCGGCCGAAGAAGCCGGAATCACGCAAGAATGCCAGTTTCTTCAACCCCGGCAGGAACAGCTTGTCCTGCACGGTGCCGTGCTTGACCCCTCTGGCGTTGGCAAGCCTGACGACCCCCACCGCCTCTTCGAGATTGGTCGCGATCGGCTTTTCGCAATAGACGTGCTTGCCGGCATTGATCGCCTTGGTCAGCAGCCCCGGCCTCGCTTGAGTCGTCGCGGCATCGAAGAAAATGGTATCGCTCTTGTCGGTCAGCGCCTTGTCGAGATCGGTGGTCCAGCGCTGCACACAAAACTGTTTTGCAAGACCCTCGAGCTTGTCGGCGTCGCGTCCGACCAGGATCGGGTCCGGCATCATGCGGTGGCCATTGCCAAGCAGTACGCCGCCGGAATCCCTGATAGCGATGATCGAGCGGATCAGATGCTGGTTGAGCCCCATGCGGCCGGTGACACCGTTCATGATCACGCCGAGGCGTTGCGTCGTCATATCGCCTGCTCCTTCAGAATTTTTATTTTTGGTTGCTCGAGCGGCGATAACGTCGACCAGTCCGGATGGACGCCCGTTGCAAAGCCCGGCGAGGTCAGCGATCCCGTCAGGAGATCGCCGTCATGTATCGACAGCCGGACGTTTTTGCCGTCGCTGATATAGAGATCGGGATGCGCCGCGAGAAAGGCTTGCGCCTCTGCGGCGGGGGTGTCGGCAAAGCCATCGACATAATGATGGCCGTTGCGCTCGGCATGGGTGAGGCCGATCAACGCGCCAAGCGCGAGGTCCTGCTGGACGCCGAGGCCGGCCTGACAGGTCAGGTCCTCGCCCGATACGAAGAATGTTTCGCCGCCCACGCTCCATTTGGCGGCGCGGGTCGCGTTGACGATCGACTTGTAGATCCCCTTGCAGGATTTGGAGGAGATGCCGCGATAGCCGAGCGCACGTGCGGCCGGGAATGCGTCATAGGAATCGTCGGCCTCGTCGATGATGAAATCGCGGCGCGCAAGCGCGCCAAGCGGCGATTGCCCAAAAATCTCGCGCGGCATCGGCTGCTCGATGTACTTAAGCTTTGCCGCGATCGGCGTTAGCGCGCTGTCGCGGTCGAGACGACCGACGAGTGTGCAAAGGGCCGAAAGTTCCGCATACTGCTCGTTGGCATCCAGCGTGACGCTGTAGTCGTATGGCAGCGTGGCGAGCTCCTTGCCGATGCGGGCAAGGCGCGCGGCATCGTGTTCGGGATCGCCGTTGAGCTTGAGCTTGAAATAACGCGCCCCGGCATTTTCGCCCGTATCGGCAACCCCGCCGGCGCCCTCGACCTTGTCATCGAGGCCGACGGTGTGCCTGATCGCGACGCGCTCGAGCCGCTGACGTCGCTCAAGGAATTGCGCAATATGTTCATTACGCAAATCGGCAGACAGACCGGCATCGATTCCCGCGATATTTTGCTTCATGCCGTCGAAGAAATTCACACCGGCAGAACGCAGCAGCGCGTCCAGGATGGCTTTATCAATTTCGGCCGGCCCGAAGGCGGCGGCGAGCGGCGGGATATCTTCCTTCGCACAGGCCTCGACCTGCGCCGCGATCCGTGAGGTATGGACCCCGAAGGCCGTGTCGAAGCCCGAACGCGAAAGGTAGAGATCGCGCGCGATGGTTAGCGAACGGCGCAATTCGCCAATGGTTTGTTGCGGCGACAGATGCGGGCGCTTGTCGAACCATTTCGACGCCATCAATTCGGCGCTGGCCCCGATGGAAGTGCCCTTACCTTCGACCTCGACCTCGACGCGGACGAATGCCTGCACTGAGGAGTTGATCACCACGGCGCCAAACCGAAAGGGTTTTGTGAACGGAACCGGCCGCTCGAAGAATGAAATGTCCCGCACGGCCAAACGCAGCGGCATGGTGTTCCTCGCCTCAGTCCAGCGTGCTTTGGGTAAAAAAATGCCTGCGGATGCGCTGCACCAGTTCGGTGAACACCGGATCGGCCATGGCGTCGAGCGAGCGCGGGCGCGGCAGCGGGACATCGTAGATCGCGGCGATCGCGCCGGGCCGTTCGGTCATGACCAGCACGCGATCGGCGAGGAACACCGCTTCGGGAATCGAATGGGTGATCAGCAGCACGGTCTTGCCCGTTTCGCGCTGAATCCGCATCAGTTCGACGTTCATTCGCTCGCGGGTCATGGCGTCAAGTGCGCCGAACGGCTCATCCATCAGCATGATCTTTGGATCGTGCACCAGTGCCCGGCAGATCGACGCGCGCTGCTGCATGCCGCCGGACAATTGCCAGGGCAGTTTCTTCTCAAAACCTTCGAGCCCGACCAGCTTCAACAGCGCCATCGCACGCGGCAGATATTCATGGCGCGGCAGCCGCTTCATGTCGATCGGCAGCATGACGTTGCCGAGGATATTGCGCCATGGCAGCAGCAGCGAATTCTGAAACACGATCCCGACATTGCCGTGCGGTTTTGTCACCGCTTCGCCCTCGACAAAAATCTCGCCGCTCGAAGGCGGCAGCAGCCCGGAGATCATTTTGAGCAGCGTGGACTTGCCACAGCCGGACGGTCCGACCACGACAAAGAACTCGCCGGCGTTGATGTGGAAATCCAGCGGGCGCAACGACGGCACTTCGCCGTCGCGCGAGCGATAGGTTTTCGACACGCCGGCGAGTTGAATTCCCGGCGTGCCGCCGCCGCCCCGATCGGACACGACGCGAAGATGCGCAGCCGATTGATGGACACTTGACGTTTTGGTCGCCGGGTTCATTCAGCGAGGTCCGTTCGGAAGCAGTGACGATGAGCCGTCATTGCGAGCCAACGGGTCGCGCGAATGCGCGCCCGATGATAAACTCCGCGACTTGTCCGTCGATGCCTTGGCAAAGGCGGAAGCAATCCATCGTGCCGCGAAACAAGCTGGAATGCTTCGTCGCTGCGCTCCTCGCAATGACGAGAAGGCACCCATTCATGAATTGCCTTTGGGCAGATAGTCGTTGGTGTAAAACGCCTTCGGGTTTTCCTTGGCCTTGGCGTCGAGACCGCCATACTCGACCAGCAGGTTGACCGTATCGGTCATGTTCTGGTCGGTGACCTGGAACGGCCGCTTGCCCTTGGTTTCCGGCGTTCGATACAGCGGGATCGTCAGCTCAAAGCCTTGCGTCAGTGTGTCGATCTTGCCGCCCTTCGGGTTGGCGTCGAGGATCGCCTGCGCCGCGCCCTTGGCGTCCTTCTCGGCGGCTTCGACGGCCTTGGTGGTCGCCGACATGAAGCGTTTTACCAAATCGGCATTGGCCTTGATGTAGTCGGTGTTGGCGACGATGCCTGACGAGACCATGTTGATGCCATAGTCGGCGAACTTGATTGGGTAGACATCCTTGCCGGTGGCGTCCTTGATCTTCATCGACTGGTCCATGACGTAGCCGAGCAGAAGATCCGCCTGTCCGTTGATCACCGCGTTCAGCTTGGTTTGGGCATCGCCGGCCACGGTGGTGAAGTCGGTTTCCTTCAGGCCGGTCTTCTTCAGAAACAGCGGCCAGATCTGCGTCATCGAATCGGCGGGCGTGATGGCGACTGTCTTGCCCTTGATATCCTCGGGCTTCCTGATGTTCTTCTCGACAAAGCCCATTACCGACATTGGGCTGGTCTGCAGCAACACGCCGGTGGCGACCACGGGCGCGCCCTTGATGGCCGCGCGCATCATGGTGGGGACGTCGACGTAACCGAAATTGGCGGTCTTGGCGGCGACGGCCTGCGTGGTCGCCGCCGAGCCGCGGCCTTCCTGGATTTCAAGGTCGATATTTTCGGCGGCGTAGATGCCCTTGGCCTTGCCGTAATAGAACGGCGCGTGCTCGCCATAGACGTACCAGTTCAGCATCAGCACGACCTTGTCGGCGGCGCTTGCGGGAACGGCCGCCAGCGCGGTCCAGATCAAAGCGGCTGAGACCGCTGATAACAATCGCATCATGGTATTCCTCCCTTGCCTTTGTTCTCCGTCATTGCGAGGAGCGATAGCGACGAAGCAATCCATTCCTCCACTTGCGGTTCGATGGATTTCTTCGCTGCGCTCGCAATGACGGCCCATACTTTATCTCGTTCACGAAGCGAAAATGATGTCCTCGCGCTGGCTGACATGCCAGGGAATCACAAACCGTTCGATCCGGTCGACGATCCAGAACAGCACGACACCGAGCAGCGCCAGGATCACCAGCGCCGCAAACATCGTGGGCAGATCGAAGGTGCCGATCGAGCGCTGCAGCACGTAGCCGATGCCCGAATTTGAGCCGACGAACTCGCCGACCACGGCGCCGACCACGGCCAGCGTTACCGAGACTTTCAGCCCAGAGAAAATCGCCGGCATCGCATGCGGCAGGTTGACGGCGCAGAACACATGGAAGCGGCTGCCCTGCATCGCCCGCGCCAGGTCGACCATGTCAGGGTCAACCGATTTGAATCCCTGCACCGCCGATACCACCACCGGGAAGAATCCCAACAGGAATGCTGAAATCACTTTCGGGATGATGCCGAAGCCGAACCAGACCACAAACAAGGGCGCGATCGCGATCTTCGGCACCGATTGCGAGAACACCAGGAGCGGATAGACATAGCTTTCCACGGTTTTCGATCCCGCGATCAGCATCGCGACGGGAATGCCGAACACCGCCGACAGCAGGAACCCGCATATGGTCGCGTAAGTCGTGGGCCACGCCTGCCGCATCAGCTCGGGCCAGTCGTGCCACAGCACCACCACGACATCGCCGGGAGCCGGGATCTGGTACGGCGGAATCCGGAACAGCCGGATGGTCAGATCCCAGGCGACCACGATGAAAATCAGGAACAAAAACGGCCGAATCCACGGCGCATTGAGCGCCTTCGACACGCCTCCGGGGCCTTTCGGTTCGGCCACGCTTCGCTCCCTGGTTCATTCGTTTTCGGGCACAAATTAACCCGTTGGATAAATACTGTCTAGTGTTTTTGCTGCGGCAAAATCTCTCCGTCGTTCCTGCGAAAGCGGGAACCCCGGCGTGAGCGCAATTGCGCTCATCGCCACGCCGCGGCTTCTCTTGGGGCACCGCGGCCGACAGCTTTCGCAACAACCAAGGCCGGC
>WNFT01001969.1_pt1 | contig 17602 bp, 19 predicted proteins | sample 5400191 | NCBI WGS metagenome assembly WNFT01 (sample SAMN13153359, study PRJNA577476) | soil metagenome | isolation source: 80 cm saprolite under Madrone tree | place: USA:California | collected 2016-06-14 | reverse complement strand
CACCCCGTTCTCGCGCACCGCGGCGAAGCGCAGCTGGCGCGCGCCGGCCTCGACCGCATTGCGGGCGAGGTTCAGCAATACCCGGTAGAGCTGATCACGGTCGGCCTCGATCACGAGGTCGGGCGGGATCGTGCATTCGACGCGGCGCACTTCGGGCGCGGCACTGACGGCAAGACCGTCGGTGACGAGCCGCGCCGTCGACAGGATACTGCGCAGATCGTGATTGATCTTGGTCACCGCCGTTCCCAGCGCCGCCAGCCGCGCTCGATGGCCGAGGGCTTGACGAACGGTCCGTTGCAGCACCGCCAACTCGCGCTCGGCTACACCGATCTCGTCCCGCCTGCCGCTCGCCGCAATCATCCGCGAGGCGTCCTCGGGGTCCTCGCGGAAATTCATCATATTGGCGGTGATCCGGCGCATCGGGCGAACCAGCAACCATTGGAGGCTGACATAGACGAGCGCCGCGGCGACCAAGGAGATCACGATCGACAGCTCGAGGATGCGGACCCCGAAATCCCACATCTCACCGCGCAGCGGCGCTTCGTCGAGCAGCACCTCGACCGTCTCTGCGCTGTCTGTCGTCGACGGGCCGAGAACACGCAATATCCGGGTGTCGTTGCCGAACAGGGTGCGGAAGGAGCCCCGGATGGCCAGCAGGATGTTCGGGCGGGTGAGATCGATGGTGGCGTCAGGTGTTGGCGAATTGACGCTTTCGAGCCGCAATACCGTACCGTTCGGGCGATAAAGCGCGACACCCCGGGCGCCGACCTGGGCGAGGAGCTTGTCGGTGAGGCTCGGATCGAGCGGTCGGGCCTCGCTCGCCTCGAGTGACAAGGTCGCAATGTGCCCGGCTGCGAGGCGATTTTCGAAATAGGTCATGCGGAAGCGGGCGACCGAGGGGACGAAGATCAGCACCTCGCCCAGCATTACGAAAAAAATTGTGAGGACAAGGAGACGGGCGGACAGGCTCTGCGGCAGCATGTCCAGCTCGCGTCAGCCGAAGCGCGCCAGCAGGCGCACGAGCCGCCGGGTGCGCGCCGAAAACAGGGTGGGCGTATAGAAGCTGCCGGCAGCGCGCTTGCTCGCCTCGCCGCGCGTCGGGTAAGGCACGATCAGATTGGCCAGAGCGCCGATCTTGAGCTTTTGCGAAATCGCCAGGGCCCAAGGGAATATCAAATCCCCGGCCCCGGTGCCGAGAATCGAGGCGCCGAGGATGCGCCCGTCGCGCCGGGTGACGACCTTGACCAAGCCCACCGTATCGCGCTCGGTCTGGGCACGGTCGTTCTCGTCAAAGCGCCAGCGCAAGACGCGCACCGCGCCATCTGCGGCGCGCGCGGCGGCTTCGGTCAATCCGACCTGGGCAAGTTCGGGATCGGTGTAAGTGACCCAAGGCAACGCCCGGTAATCGACCTTCGCGGGGAGGCGGAACAACGCGTTCCGGATGACGATTCCGGCATGATAGAGAGCGATGTGAGTGAATTGCGGCCCGCCGGCGACATCGCCGACCGCAAAAGCCCGACTGTTGGTGGTGCGCAACCGCGCATCGACCGTGATGCCCTTCGCGGTCGCCACAATTCCGGCGGCTGGAAGATCGAGTGCCTCGGTGTTCGGCCGCCGCCCCGCAGCGACCAGGAGATGCGAGCCGGCGATCCGCGAGCCATCCGCAAGATCGACGTGTATAGCCTCTTCGTCGCGCTCGATCCCAACGATCTCGATTTGCGGATGAGTGGTAACACCCTCGGCGGAAAGTCGCTCGGCGAGGCAGGCTGTGAGTTCGGGATCGTCGCGCGGAAGTAAAGGACCCACATCGACCACCGTGACCCGCGCACCGAGCCGAGCGTGCGCCTGCGCCATCTCTATCCCGATCGGTCCGCCACCGATCACGATCAGATGTTGGGGCAGTTCGCGGTTGGCTAGGACCGTCTCATTGGTCAAATAGGGGACGCCGTCGAGCCCCGGGATCGCGGGAACCGAAGGCTGCGAGCCGGTCGCGATCACGAAGCGCCGCGGCCGAACCTCGGTGTCGCCAGCGCGCACCGTGTGGGGATCGGTGAAACGTGCCTCGGCGCGCAGTACCCGGACGCCGAGCCCTTCGAAGCGTTCGATCGAATCGCTCGGCGCGATGGCGGCGATCACCCGCTGGATGCTGTCGCCAACCGCAGCAAAATCGATGCGCGGTGGAGCATAGGCGATGCCGAGGGCCGCGCCGCGCCGTCCAAGGTCCGCAACGCGCGACGCGGCGAGCAGCGACTTCGACGGCACGCAGCCGAAGTTGAGGCAATCGCCGCCCATCGCGCCGCGCTCGATAAGCACCACCTCCGCACCCATCTGAGCCGCGCCGGCGGCGACCGCCAATCCGCCCGACCCGGCGCCGATGACACAGAGATCCGGGGCAAAGGGCAGACTCATGCGGTCCGTTTGCCGCGCCAGTGTTTATACGCGACCGGGATAAGGGCCAGCAGGGCGAGCCCGATGATCGGCCCGAGTACGTTCAGCCGGAGCAAGACCCCGAGGCCCGGCTCCTCGACGATGTCGCCGAGACCGTTGCCGAGGCTGGCAAAGACGAAGGTACCCGGGATGATGCCGAGAAGCGTGGCCATCACGTAGGTTCGCAGCCTGACCCCCACCAATGCCGGAACCAGATTGACGAGCCAAAAGGGGAAGATCGGCACTAGCCTCAGCACCAGCAGATAGTTGAACGCATCGGCGCGAAACCCGGCCTCGAGCTTGGCAACGAGCGGCCCGGCGCGCTGCGCCAATCCGCCGAGACCGGCCCGGGCGGCGAGGAAAATCGCGGTGGCCCCCGATGTGGCGCCAATGATTGCGCACAGCATACCGATCCAGGTCCCGAACAGAAAGCCGCCGGCGATCGTCAGCACCGCGCCGCCGGGCACCGACAGCGCGACCAGAATGCCGTATGATGCAATGTAGACAAGGTCAGCGGCAAAGCCCCACCGTTTAACGAGGCTGCATAACCAACCGCGATTCTCGGAGAGGGTGGTGAAAGTCAGATATTGGTGTCCGCCGGCGGCGATAAACGCGATAGCCGTAGCCACAAGCAGGCCCAGCGGCACCAAGCGTCGCACTGAAATAGTGTTTTGCGGTGAAGTCCCGTGCGGCATCGATGTCATCGCCCTACCAAAGCGGGCACCGATGTTAGCGCGTCGGCAGCGGCCGGGCGGTCACCTTCGTGTGAAGCCGCGAAAGGCTCGGACTCTGGATTGGAGACTCAAGAAAGCGAGCGCGAGATCCGCGCGCAATGCCCTGTCGGCAGGGAAAAAACCCGTTTCAGCACCCGAGAATCTTCCCTCCGGCTTCAGAAATGTTCCGTAAATCGAGGTCTTTGGACGTGATTGTCCGAACTGGCGCACGGTTTACGGGTATCGTCGTTAATTTCTCGGATAATTATTGCAATTGTGCCGGCATTGTTGCAATATGACGCTGCATCGCTGGTTTCGGTACGGGCGATGCGCACCGCCTCGTCATCGCAGCAGGCTGGCGCGGCTGAAACCCCGGTCACGGTGACCGGGGTTTCGTTTGATTACGCGCAAGAACGAAATCTACTCCGGAGCCGGAACGCGTCGCCACAGGCGACCGCTTTCGAGGAGCTGCCACGCGGCCAACGCGGGCAATCCGATGACGAGGTCGCGCGCGCGCTTCAGCAGCGAAAGAGCGAGAGCCATCTCCGGGGTCAGCCCAAAACTCTCTCCGAGTATGATATAGGCTCCTTCCTGGACGCCAATGGCGTTCGGAACCGCAAAGGCAACGCTGCGGACGGCGTAAACCAACCCTTCGACCACCAGCACCGCGCCCCAGCCGAGGGGTGCACCGGCGAATTGTAGCGCGAGCCAGGCCTCGGCCGTAGCGGCGATCCAGCAGACAAGGTGGAGACCCAAACTGATGCTAAGTCCGCCTCGCCGCTCGTAGATAGCGGCGATTGCCGCGTGGAGCGTGGCCGCACCCGCCGCGGTCCTGTCTGCCCAATCTAGGCCGATAGTCCCGGCGAGGCGATCGAATAGATCGAACCCGTATCGCTGGGCGTACAGCAAGCCCGCTGCGAGGATGATTGCGGCGGCGAGCCCGATCGCGACAGGAACTTCGATCCGCGCATCGGATGTCAGATGGACCAGCCAAAGAAGCGCGAGTCCGGTGAATGCGATTTGGGAGAGAAATTCGAGAGTGACATCGACGATCGTGCTCGCCGCCGCGGCGCCGCCCGGGACGCCGGCGAACACAATCGCCCGCGCACCGAGAAGGTAACCGCCGACCTGTGAAAGCGGCAGTACTTCAGAGCCGGCATCCCGAACGAGACGCCCCCAGATCGAGATCCATAGGCTCGTCCCGGGCAACAGCGCCCACCAAGCGACCCCCATTACGGCGATCAGTACGACGTGGATCAGGCAGATCGTTCCGAACCCCGCCCAACCGACGGCGAGCAGCGAACGGATCACCGCGTCGGCGCCGAAATAAACGACCAACACGCCGATCAACGCCAGTCCGGCGAGGGCGGCGACGGCCGAAACGACCCTCACGCGCGTTTTTCTCGCGCCGCGCCTGCAGGGGGCCGCAGCCCGGCCAGCGCAATGCCGGCGAGCCTCGGCAGAAAATGGGGTTGAAGCAACTCGGGGTCGAAGTCCTTCATGCGCCGCGCATGTTCGGCGCGGCATTCCTCGACAAAGCCTCGGAACGTAAAGCCGTCGAGAAACACCCCCGCCTGCGTGGCCGAGAAATCTTTGCCGTCATTCGCATCGCGCCCACGCCGGACGGTACCGAGGAGGCGGCTTATCGCTCTGGCATAGTAATGCGCCGCCGTCGCGGCGCGCAGCCATGGGGCGCCCCATCCGCGGGCGACCTGGTGCCATGCCATCCAGTTGATGAAGAAGACGATGTGCCGCGTCTCCTCATGGATCAGCTTCTCGAAGATCTCGAACATCGCTTCGGGAAGAAAGCCGGAACGGCGCGCGATCTTGAACACGCCGAACCCGAGAAACGCATCGAGGCACTCACCGTAGCCGAAATCGGCAAACGCGCGCAGCGGGTCACCGCTCGGCATCTCGGGCTGGCGCTCCTCGGCGGTGACGCCGTAGCGCCGAATCATCAACCGCAGCAATTCGGCATGACGGGCCTCTTCGAAGCCCTGGAGCATGACCGCCTCACGCACGAGCGGATCGTCGATCGTCGCAGCGTAGGCGGCGACGATCGCGCCTGCACGCCGCTCGGTGTACAGCACCTCCTGCCAGAAAGGGATGCCGCGCAGGCGCTCCAGCGCAGCGGCATCGAGATCGGGCCATGCCAAGCTCTCGGGCTCGAACCGGCAATGACTCGCGATAAACGCGTTACAGAACCGCTGCTTGTGCTCGTCGGAGCCGATTTTCATGACGTTGCCATGGCCGAACCCGACCGCCGCATAAAACGGCGGACGAAGCGTACGAGAGAAGGCACCACCGTCGGCCGCAACAGCCGCGGGTCATAGCCGGCGAGGCGGCGATCGTTCTCCGCCAGGCAAACTTCGATCAGCCCTCTGATGGAAAGATCGGCGGCGCCGACAGCCTGGCTACCTGTCAGGGTGAAGTTGTTGTCCTGAGGCACCATTCCTCCCTCCCCCGCGCCGGCACCATCGAACCCCCGCGCGATGCCGATGCGCTCCCAAACCAAAAAAGCCCAGACCGCGACGATCTTGGCCCAAAAGATCGGGCGCCGCCATAGCGCCAGGTTACGCCGATGCCAGGCCACCCAATTGACAAAGAAGAGAATGTGGCGGCCTTCCTCCTGCATGACCGGCTCGAACGTGTCGACCAAGGCCGGCGGGAAAAATCCCGAGCTCTTTGCCATCGCGAACAGGCCGAAGGCAAAAAAGCTATCGATGCATTCGCTGTAGCCGGTGACCATAAAGGCCCATTCTGGATGGCGCGGGCTGAGGTATTCGGGTTCCGGCGCCAACCGGATGCCATAGGCCCGGACGAGATTGGAAAGAACCTCCTTGTGCCGTCCCTCCTCAAAGCCGTCGAGCTCGATCGCCTGCTGCAACAGCAGATCGGTGATCGTTTGGCCGTAGCTCAGAACGCGCAGGCGTGCCTTGCCCTCGGTTTGCACCGCAATGTCCCAGATCGGCAGATTGACCAGTCGGCCGCGCGCGTCGGCCTCGAGCGCCGGCCAATCTATAATCGACGGCTTGTAGGGATTGTGGGTGTCGAGCAACATGCGGCAGAAGGCGGTCTTGTGCGCCTCGCTGCCAGGGACAATCGGCCCCGGGCCGGTGGCCGCCCATACCCGGGCGTTACGGTCAGCCGCCGCGACCGCCGCGTCATCGAACATGAGCTGCCCCTCTCCTCCACCAATTGCCATCGACGCGAAGCCCCTCGAACGGAACTGCCGATAACGGTTGCCTCCCTGGCGCAGTTCCGAGCTACCGTTGACTTGCCAAAACGACTCCCCTATATAGCGGCCTCCGCTCGACAGAAATGTCCTTATTCGGAGCCGGTATCGTGAAGCGCACTTACCAGCCGAGCAATCTTGTTCGCAAGCGCCGCCACGGCTTCCGGGCTCGCATGGCGACCGCAGCCGGGCGTAGGGTGCTGGCGGCGCGGCGGGCAAAGGGCCGTAAGCGTCTGTCCGCCTGAGCCCACATCTCGGCTGTTCTCACCTCCCGGTCGCCCCGATTTCGATGGGCGGCAGACTTGTAACCCTGAAGGCCCGCGCCGATTTCCTGCGTGTCGCTGCCGCCCGCCGCCGAGCGGTTGCGCCGGGCCTCGTCCTGCAGGCCGTGCGGCGGCCGGAGAGATCGAACTGCGGCGAGATCGTACGCGTGGGGTTCACCGCAAGCAAAAAAATCGGCAACGCCGTCATTCGCAACCGCGCGAAACGACGGTTGCGGAGTGTTGCGGCTGCGATCCTCTCGCGTGAGGGAAGGCCTGAGACGGATTATGTCTTGATTGCGCGCGCGACCACGGTCGATCGGCCTTATGGAGCCCTTCTCACCGATCTGAATGAGGCATTGCGCCGAATCGACCCGGACCAGAGAAAGCACCAATCGGGTGCGGCGGAGGCAGGGTGAGATGGATCGGCAGGGCCTTCAGAGGCTGACTGTTTTGGTATTGCAAGGGCTGATCCGCATTTATCAGCTGCTTCTCTCGCCGCTGTTTCCGCCCTCCTGCCGGTATCTACCGAGCTGCTCTAATTATGCGATCGAGGCAATAGGGCGGCACGGTATCATAGTCGGTATTGGTCTTGCGGCGCGGCGGCTCGCCCGCTGCCACCCCTGGGGCAGCAGCGGCTTCGATCCGGTGCCCGAACCCCGCGACTCCGATCGGCTATGGCCGGGCGTGGGCCGCTGAGACCCAAATGGAACAGCGCAATCTCCTGCTCGCGATTGTGCTCTCGGTCGGGATACTGATCGTTTTTCAGTTTGCCTTTGAACGCATGCGCCCGCCCCAGCCTCCCGGGTCACCTCCGGGGACGCCGGTGGCGACCTCCCCATCCCCTGCGACCGGATCGGCGCCCCCCGGCTCGGGGGTTTCCGCCACAGCTCCCGCAGTCGCTCCGGCGAAACCCGCTCAGACGCGCGAGGCGGCACTTGCCGAGCAACAGCGCGTCAAGATCAGCACGCCGCGGCTGCACGGTTCGATCGACCTGTTGGGAGCCCGGCTGGATGATCTGACGCTCGCCAATTACCACGAAACGGTCGACCCAAAGAGCCCGGAAGTCGTCTTGCTTTCGCCGCCCGGCACCGAAAACCCCTATCTCGCTGAATTTGGCTGGGTCGCAACTACTCCGGACATAAAGCTGCCAGGGCCGGAAACCCGCTGGTCGGCATCCGATGCTCTGTTGACGCCGACGACCCCGGTCACCCTGACCTGGGACAATGGTCAGGGGCTTCTCTTCACGCGTACTGTCAGTGTCGATCAAGATTACATGTTTACAGTGCGAGATTCCGTCCACAACTCTGGCGACACGCCGGTCAAACTGTCGGCGTACGGGCTGATCAGCCGCACCGGTACACCGCAAGTAGCGGGCTATTACATCCTGTTCGAGGGTCTAATAGGCTACCTCGACAATTCCTTGCAGGAGGTCAAGTATTCCTCGCTCAGCCCCGGTAAGCCGCTCGATTACGGATCGAGTGGCTGGCTCGGCTTTACCGATAAATATTGGCTTACCTCTCTCATTCCGCAGCGAGGCGTAACGAGCAAGGCGCGCCTTACCCACGCGGTCGATGCCGGGGTGGATCGCTATCAAACGGATTTTCTCGGTCCGGAAGAGACAATTTCGCCGGGCAGCACCGCCCAGTCTTCGGCGCGCTTTTTTGCCGGCGCCAAGGAGGTAAGCCTTCTCGACGCCTACGAGGCTTCCGGGATCCCGCTCTTTGACCATGCCATCGATTTCGGCTGGTTCTACTTTCTGACCAAACCGATCTTCCTGACGTTGCAGTTTTTCGACAAGCTGTTGGGCAATTTCGGTCTGGCTATCCTGCTGTTTACCTTTTGCGTCAAGCTGCTCTTCTTCCCGCTCGCCAACAAATCCTACAACGCGATGAGCAAGATGAAGCTCTTGCAGCCCGAGATACAGAAGTTGCGCGAGCGCTTCCCCGACGACAAGGCCCGGCAGCAGCAGGAGATGATGGCGCTCTACAAGCGCGTCGGGGCGAACCCGCTAGCCGGCTGTTTGCCGATCGTGATCCAGATCCCGGTGTTCTTCTCGCTCTACAAGGTGCTGTTCGTCACGATCGAGATGCGGCATGCGCCATTCTACGGCTGGATCCACGATCTTTCGGCGCCGGACCCGACCTCCATCGGCAACCTGTTCGGTCTGCTGCCCGCCTGGCACCTGATGATACCGGGCGTTGGCGATCTGGCACATCTGTTCGCGATCGGCGTCTGGCCGCTGATCATGGGCCTGACGATGTTCTTGCAGCAAAAGCTCAATCCGCAGCCGGTGGATCCGGTCCAGGCGCGTATGTTTATGTTGCTGCCGATCGTCTTCACCTACATGCTGGCGGCCTTCCCGGCCGGGCTAGTCATCTATTGGGCGTGGAACAATTTGCTCAGCATTGCCCAGCAATGGGCGATCATGCATCGTCAGGGTGCCGCCTGACCCTGACGGCGGAGATCTCGACGGAAATATTTCCGCCTCGGGTGGTGGATCTTGACCTCGCCGAGGTCGGACGCCGCCTTTTCGCCCGCGATGCCCGGTTCGTTGCCGGCGCGCCCGAAGTCTGCACGCTGCCTCGAGATTCGCTGCCGGAGATCGCCTTCGCCGGAAGGTCCAATGTCGGCAAGTCGAGCCTGCTGAACGCGCTGATCAGCCGGCGGTCGCTCGCGCGAACCTCCAACACCCCGGGTCGGACCCGGCAGATCAACTTCTTCGATCTCGACCGACGACTGATGCTCGTCGATCTGCCGGGATACGGCTATGCCGAAGCGCCGAAAAACGAGATCAGGCGCTGGACCGCTCTGCTGCGCGGCTACCTGCGGACCCGCACCACACTGTGCCGGGTCTGCTTGTTGGTCGACTCTCGGCGCGGCATCAAGGAGATCGACCACCCGCTGATGCGGATGCTCGACGAGTCGGGGGTTTCCTATCAGGTCGTCTTGACCAAAACCGACAAGGCCGAAGCCGGAGGGCTCGCGCTGATCGCCGAACGGACTGCGGCCGAGCTGGCGACCCACACGGCGGCATACCCGGAAATCCACCTGACGAGCGCCCTCAAACGCTATGGCGTCGCCGCGTTGCGCGCGACGCTCGGCAGCCTTGCACTTGCTGAGAGGGCACCAACGGATATGGTGCGGCCCGCGCCCGCACCATAAAGTGCCAACTCTGACGAGCCCAATTGCGAGCCTTCCTTGTCTTCCCTGACCCCTAATCCCGATGCCGTGGTCAAGGCCGCGGTTCTGGCGGAGGCGCTGCCCTATATGCGCCGCTATGCCGGCCACACCCTCGTCGTCAAATATGGCGGGCACGCGATGAGCGGTTCGGCGGGTGGCGCTGCGGTGGGGGGCGATTCGTTCGCCCGTGATGTCGTCCTGCTGAAACAAGTCGGCATCAATCCGATCGTCGTGCATGGCGGCGGGCCGCAGATCGCCCAAATGCTGCAACGGCTCGGCATTCAGAGCACCATCGTCGATGGGTTGCGGGTCACCGATGCGGCGACGATGGAAGTGGTCGAGATGGTTCTCGCCGGTACGATCAACAAGCAGATTGTCTCGGCGATCAATGCCGAGGGAGGCTGCGCGATCGGGCTGTGTGGCAAGGATGGTGGGCTGATCGAGGCGAGCAAGGTGGTGCGTACGCGGGTCGAGGCCGGCGCCAAGATCGAGATCGATCTCGGCTTTGTCGGTGAGCCACGGCGCATCGCCGCCGCAGTGCTCGACACCTTCAAGCAATCCGACATCATCCCGGTCATCGCGCCGATCGGTATCGGCTCGCGGGGAGAGACCTACAACATCAATGCGGACACCGCCGCCGGTGCGGTCGCCGCTGCGGTCAAAGCGACGAGACTTCTGCTGCTGACCGACGTTGCCGGCGTGCTCGACGCCGACAAGCGCCTGATCTCGGAGATGACGGCCGCCGGGGCGCGCCGGATGATCGCCGACGGCGTCATTACCGGGGGGATGATCCCAAAGGTCGAAACTTGCCTGCAGGCGGTCGATGGCGGGGTCGATGCCGCGGTGATCCTCGATGGCCGCGTGCCACACGCGATCCTGCTCGAGCTGTTTACCGACAGCTCGGGTGCGGGAACGTTGATCCGGGCCGGCTAGAGGGCTGGCGATGCCTGCCGTGGCTGATCGGATTTTGGGCGAGATCGAGACCTGGATCTTCGATCTCGACAACACGCTCTACCCCGCCTCTTGCCGGCTCTTCGACCAGATTCACGCAAATATGACCCGCTTCATCGCCGAGCGCCTGGATCTGTCGCCGGAGGCAGCGCTCGTGCGGCAGAAGGCCTATTTCCGCGAGCACGGCACGACCTTGCGTGGATTGATGACGGTCGACCGAATCGATCCCGACGACTTTCTCGCTTACGTGCACGAAATCGACCTCTCCTGCGTACCTCCCGATCCGGTTCTGGTCGCGGCGCTGGCGGCCCTGCCCGGCCGCAAGCTTGTCCATACCAACGGCTCGGTGCGCCACGCCGAGCGCCTGCTCGCGCATCTCGGCATCGCAGGGTCGTTCTGCGGGATCGTCGACATTGCCGCGGCGGGTTACGAGCCGAAGCCGGCGCTCGCCGGCTATCACGAGCTGCTGCGACGCCACCAAGTGACGCCGGCAGCCACGATAATGTTCGAGGACATGGCGAAGAACCTCGTCCCCGCGGCAGCACTCGGCATGACGACGGCCTGGATCCGCGGTCGGGCCGACTGGGCTGCCGCCGGCTCCGAGGGCGACCACATCCACCACGTCGTCGACGATCTCGGCGGCTTCCTGTGGGCGGCCGCAGCGCGCTGCCGGCCCCAGCTATCGCCAACCCTGATCTCCTCCCTGTCATGAGCGTTGCCGACACCATTCGCGAGAAGCTGACGGCCCGGTTCGCTCCGCTCCGGCTCGAGATCGAGGACGAATCGCATCGCCACGCCGGGCACGTGGGTGCCCGGCCGGAGGGCGAGACACATTTTTCGGTTACGATCACCTCCGCCGCCTTCGCCGGCGAGACCCGGGTCTCTCGACAGCGTCTCGTCTATCAGACCCTGGCCGAGGAGCTCGCGACGCGGGTCCATGCGCTGTCGCTGACCACCCTGGCACCTGACGAGGACAGGCGCTGAGGAGGGGCCGTTACGCAGCCTCCGCGAGAAAATCCCGGAGTGCGTCGCGCGGCGCGTTTTGCATCACAAACGCCTCGCCGATCCGCAGCGGCAGAATGAGCGTGATCCGGCCGTCGCGGACCTTCTTGTCCTTGCCCATATGCGCGAGCAGGCGGTCGGCGGGTGTGCCGGCGAGCCCGATCGCGGAGAGCTGCGTCGGGAGTCCCATTCCCCCGAGGTGACGGCGGACCCGCTCTGATTCGGCTGCTTCAACAAGACCCAGCCGAACCGCAAAGTCGAAGGCCAGAACCATGCCGAGGCCTACTGCCTCGCCATGCAACAGCCGGGCGCCAAACCCGGTCTCGGTTTCCAGGGCATGCCCGAAGGTATGACCGAAATTTAAGAGCGCGCGGTCGCCTTCCTCACGCTCGTCCGACGCGACAATCACCGCCTTCATCGCGCAGCTCGTCATCACCGCGCGGCGCAACGCCACCGGCGCCCGATCACAGACCGAGCCGCCTTCGGCTTCGAGCCAGGCGAAGAACTCGGCGTCGCGGATGAGGCCGTATTTGGCGATTTCGGCATAGCCGGCGAGCAGCTCGCGGCGCGGCAAGGTCGCCAAGGTATCGGTGTCGGCGAGAACCAGACGGGGCTGGTAGAAGGCGCCGATCAGGTTCTTTCCCATTCGCGTGTTGATCCCGGTCTTGCCGCCGACCGAGCTGTCGACCTGAGCCAGCAAGGTCGTCGGGATCTGCACGAAGTCGATCCCGCGCAACAGCGTCGCCGCGGCAAAGCCGGTGATATCGCCGACCACACCCCCACCGAGCGCTATGAGCATCGTCCCGCGCTCGATGCCGACCTCCAGGATCTCCTCCGCCAAACGGGCGAAATGGTCGAGATCCTTGGTCTCCTCGCCCGGCGGCAACAGGACCGTGTGATGTGCGATCCCCGCGTCGTCAAGGCTGTCACACAGCGCGGGGAGGCTATGCCGGGCGACGGTTTCGTCGGAGACGATAACGGCTTGCCGGCGGCGCAGCAGGGGCAGGATCTCGCGGCCGGCGTTCTCGATCAGCCGCGGCCCCACGAGAATCTCATAGGCTCGCTCACCGAGCTCGACTCGCAGCCTCTCGACCTCGCTGGTCATTCTGGGTGCTCCGCTTTGGGCGGTACGGCCGCGAGCGGGCAGCTGGCCAGCGCCGCGATCGCTCGGCTCACCGTCAATTCGGGTGATCCCTCGCCGCTGTCGATGACCACATCGGCCTCGGCATAGACGGGATAGCGCTTCTCGATCAGCTCGGCGAGGATCGCCCTGGTGTCCCCGGTCTTCAACAGCGGCCGATCATTGCGCCGCGACACCCGCGATGCCAAGACGTCGAGATCGGCGCGCAGCCACAGCGAGACGCCGCGCCGGCCGATTACCCGCCGGGTTGCCGGATCCATAAAGGCGCCCCCGCCGGTCGCCAGCACGTGAACCGGCCCGGCGAGCAGCCGAGCGATGACCCTGCGCTCGCCGTCGCGGAACACCCGCTCGCCGCGGTTGGCAAAAATTTCCTCGATGGTCTCGCCGGCAGCCGCCTCGATCTCATCATCCGAATCGAAGAACGGAAGGCTGAGGCGTGCTGCGAGCCGTTGGCCGATCTTGGACTTTCCGGCCCCCATCAGCCCGACGAGGACGACGGTTCGGCGTGGCCCAAACCGGCGTGCCGTCGCTCCTTGCCGCCCCGCCTCAGCCGCGCCGATCTCCACTGGACCCCCTAGATCACTGCCGCTCTTTTTCCCCGCTCCCGGGAAGGGTACTAGCATATCCTCTAGCCCGATCGTCAATCGCCTCGGACGTGATCCGGCTGTCGGCGACGGGTATACGGATTGGGGCATGGGGAAGCTCACCATCGCATTTGTTCTCGTGATCGCCTTGGTGTTGCTCGGCGGGATGGCGTTTCTCGCCGTCTGGAACCCGCTGCCGACTCCCGCTCCGGTCGAAAAGGTCCTGCCCGATGCGCGCTTCCCAAAATAGCCGGCCCGCGGGTTCCTCGCCCGAAGACCCCGCGAGCTGGAAGCATCTCGAAGCATTTCTCGAGATGCTGGCCGCCGAACGCGGCGCCGCCCTCTTAACATTGGCCGCTTACCGCAACGATCTGCGCGATCTCGCTCGGTTCCTTGGCGCCCGAGGGGAGGTCCCCGAGGCTGCCGATGCAGCCGCGCTGCACGCGTATCTTGGAACCGCGACCGCACTCGCGCCGAGAACACTCGCCCGCCGAATTTCGGCCATGCGCCAGTTCTACAAGTTTCTGGTGACCGACGGCATCCGCGCGGACGACCCGACAGCTGGCCTCGACACCCCCGCTCTCGGCCGCCCCTTGCCAAAGATCCTTTCGGAAGACGAGATCGACCGGCTGATCGCCGCCGCCCGCAGCTCGACCGGAGACGAAGGGATCCGCCTGGTTTGCCTCGTCGAGCTGCTCTATGCGACCGGCATGCGCATTTCCGAGCTGGTCACGTTGCCGCTCGCCGCCGCACTGCGCGACCCGCGCTTTCTGGTGATATCGGGCAAGGGGGGCAGAGAGCGCATCGTGCCGCTGAGCGAGCCGAGCCGGCTGGCGCTTACCGCCTATCTCGGCTGCCGCGAGCGTTTTCTGCCTGCTTCTCGGCCCTCGCGCTGGCTCTTCCCGTCACGCGGCCGCGTCGGCCATCTGACGCGGCAGCGCAGCGGCCAGCTGTTGAAGGAGCTGGCGGTAAAAGCCGGCCTCGACCCCGACCGCCTGTCGCCGCATGTGCTGCGTCATGCCTTCGCCAGCCACCTGCTCGACCACGGCGCCGATCTGCGAAGCGTCCAGCAGATGCTGGGGCATGCCGATATCGCCACGACACAGATCTATACGCACGTGCTGACCGACCGGCTGCGCAAGCTGGTGGAGACCGCGCACCCGCTCGCGCGCCGCAAATGATCCGTCATTTTCTCGATTTCGAACGGCCGATCGCCGAGCTCGAGAGCAAGATTGAGGAACTCCGCCACCTTTCCACGACCAGCGAAATCAATATTGCCGACGAGGTCGGCCGCCTCGAGAACACCGCCAACCGGCTGCTGCGCCAGACTTATGCGCGGCTGACACCGTGGCAAAAGGTCCAGGTAGCGCGGCATCCGGAACGGCCGCATTGCCTCGACTATCTCGGCGGCCTGATCACCGAGTTCGTGCCGCTCGCCGGAGATCGCGCTTTTGCCGAGGATGCAGCGATTATCGGCGGGATCGGCCGCTTCCGCGGGCGCAGCGTTTTGGTCCTTGGCACCGAGAAAGGCGCCGACACCGAGGGGCGGCTGCGTCACAATTTCGGCATGGCCAAGCCCGAAGGTTATCGCAAGGCGGGACGGCTGATGCGCCTTGCCGAGCGCTTCGCCCTGCCGGTCCTGACCTTTGTCGATACCAACGGCGCCTTTCCCGGGATCGACGCCGAGGCGCGCGGTCAGGCCGAGGCGATCGCGCGCGCCATCGAGACATGCCTCGATATCGAGGTGCCTCTCGTCGCCTCGGTCATCGGCGAAGGCGGGTCGGGAGGTGCGATCGCGCTTGCCGCCGGCAATGCCGTGCTGATGCTGGAGCACGCGATCTATTCGGTGATCACGCCCGAGGGCTGCTCCGCGATCCTGTGGCGGGATGGAGAGCACACCCAGGAGGCGGCGGAAGCGCTGCGGCTGACCGCTCAGGATCTCCTGCGATTAGGGGTTGTCGATCGCATCGTACCCGAGCCGCTGGGAGGAGCGCATCGGCTGCCGAAAGAGGCCGTCGACAGCCTCGGAGAGGCGATCGAGCAGGCTTTGCGCCCCCTTCTCGGCCTCGAGGGGGGCGTCTTGCGGGCTCAACGCCGCGAGAAATTCCTCGCGATGGGCCAACGCGGGCTCTGAGACGCGAAGTCATTGATCGCTTGGCGCCGGTCCCCACATCTAGCGGTGCGCTGCGGCCCAGGCGGGCCGCGGGCGCTGATGCTCCTTGTGAGGCATTGATGACACCCCAGGAAAAAGAACTGATCACTACCCTGCTTGCGCGGCTGAAAAGTGCCGGCGGTCAGCCCAAGGACCCCGAGGCCGATGCGCTCATTCGGCAGGCGGTGAGCGAGCAGCCCGACATGCCCTATTATCTCGTCCAGACGGTATTGATCCAGGACCTCAGTCTGCACGCCGCGCAGAACCGGATGGCCGATCTGGAGAAGCAGCTCGCCGAAGCGCAACAGGCGGCAAAGCCGACGAGTTTCCTCGGTGGCCTGTTCGGCTCGCGCCCGCCAGCTCCCGCCGCCGGCAGTGCTCCCGCCGCCGGGCCGTGGACGCGGGCACCCCAAGTAGCCGCGGCACCGCCGGCGCAACCCTACGCCCAACCCGGCTACCCACCGCCGGGATACGGCCAGCCCGGTTATGGCCAACCGATGCAGGGCGGCGGCGGCTTTATGGGTGGTGGTGGCGGAGGGTTCCTGCAGTCGGCAGCAGCAACCGCAGCTGGGGTCGCCGGCGGTGCTCTCCTGTTCCAGGGGATCTCATCGCTCTTTGGCAACCACTACGCCGGTGGCCTGATGGGTGGTGGCATGACCCCGGGCCTCGGTGAGACCGTCACCAACAACTACTACGGCAGCGAGGGTGGCAGCGACTTCTCGGGAGGCGCTGCCGGTAGCGGAAGCGATTATTCCGGAAGCGATTATTCGGGCGCCTCCTTTGATCCCGGTGGCGGCTCGGACTACTCGAGCTCCGACTACAGTTCCGATCAGGATTACAGCTCCGACCAAGACTCCGGCGGCAGCGACTTCAGCGGCGGCAACGACACATCCTGCTGAGTGGATTGTCTCTGCTGTCCTTGGGTTACCGCGCCCGGTCGTCATTCCCGCGAAAGCGGGAAACCAGGGATTTCAGTCGCTTGCTCCTGGGTCCCCGCTTTCGCGGGGACGACGAATTTGGCTCTCCGCAGGATTTTGTGACAGCGCCATGATGCGCTGAAAATGCAGCCGTGCGTCTACATACTCGCAAGTCGCCGTAACGGCACGCTCTACACCGGGGTTACGAGCGACCTGAGTCGCCGCGCCTCGGAACATAGGCGCGACATCATCGATGGTTTTTCCAAGCGATATGGCGTCCACAAGCTGGTCTACGTCGAATTTCACTCCACGATGGCTGAGGCGATCCTTCGTGAAAAGCTCATGCAGTCATTCCCGCGAAAGCGGTAATCCAGGGCGCCAAGACCGCAGCGGTTGCCCCCTGTTCAAGCCAGGGGCAGGCTCTGGACCCCCGCTGTCGCGGGGGTGACGATTAACCGTTCTGAATATAGTCTCCAGTTTGAGCCATTCAGATGTTTAGCCCGACATCCGCAGTAATCATCTCGTAGGCCGGCAGGGTCAGGAATTCGTGAAAGGCCGGGGCTTCGATCAGCTCGCGGAAGAGCCGGGCCGCGTCGTCGTAACGGCCGCTGTCTCCGGCGGCTTTGCGCAGTTTCGCGAGCTCCTCGTCGAGGACGGCACGGCACAGCGCGATGTCGACGACGCGGCCGTCCTCGAGCTTCGCACCGTGGCGGATCCATTGCCAGATCTGGGCGCGGCTGATCTCGGCGGTGGCGGCGTCCTCCATCAGATTGTAGAGCGGCACGCAGCCGGTGCCGCGCAACCAGGCTTCGATATAGCCGATCCCGACATTGAGGTTTTGCCGCAAGCCGGCCTCGGTGATCGTGCCTTCGGGAACAACGAGAAGATCGGACGCGCTGACATGGACATCCTGGCGCTTGCGCGCGATCTGGTTGGGCTGCGGCATTTCGCGATCGAAGATCTCCTTGGTGATCGCGACGAGGCCCGGATGGGCCACCCAGGTGCCGTCATGGCCATCTCCGGCCTCGCGCAGCTTG
>WNFT01002787.1_pt1 | contig 17606 bp, 16 predicted proteins | sample 5400191 | NCBI WGS metagenome assembly WNFT01 (sample SAMN13153359, study PRJNA577476) | soil metagenome | isolation source: 80 cm saprolite under Madrone tree | place: USA:California | collected 2016-06-14 | reverse complement strand
GCACACCCGGCAAAGTTTTCCAGCGCCTCTTCCAGCGCGCGCAACGTGTTCACGTCAAGATCGTTTGTCGGCTCATCGAGCAACAGTACATTGGCCCCTTCTTTCAACATCTTCGCCAGATGAACGCGGTTGCGTTCGCCGCCTGACAACATGCCGACCTTCTTCTGCTGATCGGAGCCGGAAAAGTTGAAGCGGCCCACGTAGGCGCGCGAATTCACTTCACGCTTGCCGAGCATTAGCAGATCCGTGCCGCCTGATATTTCTTCCCAAATGGATTTTTCCGGATCGAGAGTGCGACTTTGATCGACGTAGGCGAGTGAAACCGTTTCACCAATGCGAATTGTTCCCGCATCAGGTTTTTCCTGTCCCGTGATCATGCGAAACAATGTCGTCTTGCCGGCGCCGTTTGGACCAATCACGCCGACGATGCCGCCCGGCGGCAATTTGAAGGTCATATCTTCAACCAGCAGATTATCGCCGTAGGCTTTGTTTACTTCTTCAGCTTCAATCACCACGTTGCCCAGACGCGGGCCCGCCGGAATGTGAATTTCCAAATCTTCGCGCCGTTTTTCGGATGACTGATCGAGCAGTTGTTCATAGGCATTGATGCGCGCTTTGCCTTTTGCGTGCCGCGCTTTGGGCGACATGCGAATCCATTCCAACTCACGCTGCAACGTTTTCTGTCTTTCACTTTCGGATTTTTCTTCACGCCGCAGACGCTCTTGCTTCTGCTCAAGCCAGCTCGTGTAGTTCCCTTTCCAGGGAATGCCCGCGCCGCGATCGAGTTCCAGAATCCAGCCGGCCACGTTGTCGAGAAAATATCTATCGTGAGTTACCGCGATGATCGTGCCCGGATAATTCTGCAAGTGATGTTCGAGCCACGCGACTGACTCCGCATCAAGGTGATTAGTGGGTTCGTCCAATAAAAGTATATCGGGCTTCTGCAAGAGCAAACGGCACAATGCGACGCGACGACGTTCACCGCCAGACAAGATTTTCACGGGCGTGTCCGCCGGCGGACAGCGCAACGCATCCATGGCCATCTCCAAACGCGCATCGACGTCCCACGCATCCTGATGGTCCAACTTCTCCTGGACTTCGCCCTGCCGCGCTAAAAGTCTGTCCATGTCCTCGTCGGACATTTCCTCGCCAAACCTGGCGTTGATCTCATCGAATTCTTTCAGCAACGCTACAGTTTCTTTAACAGCTTCTTCGACAACCTCGCGCACTGTGCGCGAATCGTCGATTAGTGGTTCCTGTTCGAGATAGCCGACAGTGTAGCCGGGCGAGATGACGGTCTCGCCGTTGATGTCTTTGTCGACGCCGGCGAGGATGCGCAACAGCGACGACTTGCCCGAGCCGTTGAGACCAATGACGCCAATCTTCGCGCCGTAGAAGTAGGAAAGATAGATGTCTTTCAGCACGGCCTTCTTGTCATAAAACTTACTGACGCCGACCATGGAATAGATGACTTTGTTTGGTTCAGTGCTCATTGGGTGAATTTCGGATTCTGAAATCTGTAATTTGAAATCTCGTCCTGGTTTCGAAATCTGGAATTTGGAATCTGGAATTTGTTTTCTGCCTACTGCCTTGTGCCTTCTGCTTTCTGCTTTCTGCCGACTGCCTGCTGCCTACTGTCTAGTGCATATTGAATGGACCACCAGGAGGCTCTGGAACCAGGTCCGGGCGCGTCGAATCCTGGACCACCTCGTGCAACTCCAATTTGTTTGACTGCGAAAACGCTTCCTTCGGCAGCGTGCCTGATTGCGCATGTCCTTTGACAAACTCATCTGAGCGGACCCAGTTAAGAAAATCCTGCCGGCTGTTCCAGAAAGTGAAAACGACGTACGGGTCGCCTTCGTTGACCGGGCGCAGCACGTGGTTGGAAATAAATCCCGGCATCTTGTCTACCAGGCCGGCGCGTTCGTGAAATCTCTGCTCGAAGGCCGGCGCGTATTCCTGCTTGACATAGATACGATTGGCGACAGTTATCATTGCGAGCTCCCTTTTGTCTGATGATAGCACTAGCGGCGTTGGGTAGAAGAGCGGGGGCATGCCCGCCTTCCCGACCATGAGCTGCTTTTGGTTGAGCCTTAATTTTTGATCGAATGGCTTTCAACGTGCGCTCAACACGTGCGTCTTTATCTCAAGGGTTGGGAAGGAGGCATGCCCCCGCTGACTGTCCACTATGTAATGTTTTAAGGAACTGAGTTATTCATCAGCCGCGGGCTTTGAGCGTAGTCGCTTGATCTGCGAGCGTCGCGCTTTTGCTTCAAGCGTGCGGTTCTTCACGCTACGTGGCACGCGCGTGGGGACGCGTTTGGGCCGCCGGTAGTTTAGAAGCGCTATCTTCGAACGCAGCTTCTCCAAACAGATCGCTTTATTGCGGTGCTGGCTCCGTTCCTGCTGCGAGCTGACGACGAGGCCTGAAGGCAAATGCCTGAGACGCACTGCGCTTTCAGTTTTATTCACATGCTGACCGCCGGGCCCGCTGGCACGAAAGGTTTCAACCTCGCATTCGCGCAGCAAATCCGCATCCGATTCCGGTAGACTAATCATGCTGTGTCCGCGTGCCCCCGGGAAATGGTGCGGCAGAACTGCTCACTGCTCACTGCTCACCGCTCACTGTCATTCATCAACGCTTTCGAGCACACCCTTAACCTCTTCGTTTACTCTGACCGCACTGCTCACAGCCATTATGTTCTTACCATTCACGATTTACGATTTACGATTTACGATTCACGGTTTTTCGGAGTGGCACAGCGAATGCCAAGGGATATGGCATGAAACACTTACGAGAACGTGGCATTTACCTGGCGCCAAACGGCGAGAGCTTTGTGGCGAGTCGAGAGAGGACAACAACTGCGGACGGCAAACGAATTCTGTCGGAGTTGGGTAGCCGGCTGGCTTGTTTTCTTTTTGGCCGCTATGAATGGGCCTTCCACGGCACCCCAGCTTACGAGGTCGCTACGACAGGAAGGCTGCTGGCTCTCAAGCAACCTTCGAATTTCCGGCCCGACCAGTTGATCGATACCGGCGCCACCGCCGGCGCCCATTGAAATGATCGCTCCGGTTAATCCGGGTAGAATGCCAACCCTAAAGAGACGGCGTGAGGCATAATGCTCACTGCTCACTGCTCACTGCTCACTGCTCACTGCTCACCGCTCACCGCTCACCGCCCACCGCTCACTTATTAATTCCCAGCGTCTCCGAAATCTGCTCGTATAGCGTCTTGAATATGAAGTCAGGTGCTGGCCGTGCCTGGTTGTAATGCCGCACGATCGTCACGTCGATGTCGGGGCAATGATAGACTGAAGTTCCCCAAAATCCGGTGTGTCCCCAACAAACATTGCCGGCAATCGTTCGGCGCTGAATGCCCATCGCGTATGGACCACCCGGCGCTTCCTCATTCGTCTGTGGCGCCGTCAACATTATCTGCAGCGTTGACGCATGATGAAAGATTTTTCCCCGCACTAGCGCGCGATAGAAACGCGCCAGGTCTTCAACCGAAGAAACTAGTCCACCGCCACCATACAAATCTACCGACGGATCGAAATCTGCCGCATCCACCTCACCAAAATATGGGTGCGCAAGCGGCTTGATTCCCGCAGGCACAGGCTCCAACGTCTCGAGATAAGTCTCATCGAGTTTTAGCTTTTTGAAATCCAACACCGAACGCAGCGCGGGACCCAAAGGCTTGTTGGTCAAACGCTCGAGCATTTCACCAAGCAAGACATAACCCGTATCGGAGTAGTGATAACCTTTGCCCGGCGCGGCGTAAGGCTTGCCCCACTTCATGGCATCCTGCACCTGCTCCAGCCGCGTCCAGCGATGTTTCGGGTTGCCTTCGACGGCTGCATAGTATTCCGGCGTTTGTGCATAGTCGAAAAGGCCGCTCGTATGCGTAAGAAGCTGCCGCACGGTAATGTTGTTCGTCGGATAACCACCGGCGTCGAGCATCGTGGTGTATTCCTGCGGCAGGTAATGATTGATCGGATCGTCGAGCTTAATCTTGCCGTCTTCATAAAGGCGCAAAATCGACGCAGCCACAAAAGTCTTGGTGACACTGGCAACGCGAAAGACGTTATGCGGATCTAGCGGACGTTTCGATTCCCGATCAAACACGCCGGCAGCCAAACTGACATCAATGTCCTGCTGCGGCGCCTGAACATGCAACAGCTCGCCCGGCAAACTCGGATGCGCCGCCACCTCGGCCGTGAGCAGCTTTTGTAATTCGGCAATTACCTCGGCCGGCGGCTTTGCGTTAACTCGTTTGGCAGTCTGTGCAAAGGCGATCGACGAGGAACAAACGGCTATGAGAGTTACGATTGATAGAGATCGTCTTGGACCCTTAACAACATTCATACTCTTTACCTCTTACTGGGACCGCGGGCGTCCCGCCCGCAAGCGTCGGCGGCATCAAGTGTGAGTCTTCCCTTACTACTCGTCATTGCGTTTTTATCCTGTCAGGTTGGATTGTGCAAGGAAGGGAAAAGGGCCGAGACGTTCAGCGGCTTGGTCTTAAAGGCTTTTTGCAGATCCTTAATATCCGCGTTCATCCGCGGCTGAAATTTTCTTCGTCCGCTTCTTCTGCTCACTGCTCACTGCTCACTGCTCACTGCCCGCTGCTCACTGCTTACTGCTCACGCATCCACATTAACCACAATCGACCCGGCAAAGCCGTCCTGCAGCGTTCCATCAAGACTCAACAATCCGCGCGCGCCGTGCTGGCTGGTGTAGACGCGATCGTCAGAGTTATTTGTAAGAGGATTATTGTCCTGCGTGTAGACCGAGCGCAGCGCTTCGTTCATCGCCGGCGGAAAAAAGATCTGCCCGCCATAACTCGAGTTGCTGCCGGCAGTGGAGTACGAAGAGCCTGAGGCCGTGCCGCCGGTGCGCACCTTGAGATGAATGTGACAGGTACGGCCCGCGTACCAACCCGGATAAATTGTTTTGAATTTAACGAGCCCCGAAGCATAAGTGACCTGAACTCCGCGGAGATACTTTTGCCCGACCGTACCTTCCTGCGACTTGTCGGAGTATTTGCCGAGACTGCTAGCCGACCAGATTTCCACCGCCGCATTCGCGATAGGTTCACACTTCGCTGCTCGCATCACTTTGATCGAAAGCAGCAGCGCCACCCCCATTTGCCCGTCGAGCACATCCGATCGGAGTAGACCTTCGTCAACATAGAACGGCCCCTCTTCCTGCTCCGGATTGAGCGGACACGGCCCGCTCTCAGAACCAGGATTCAAATTACTTGGACCACTGCCAAAGTCTCCGCTGCGACACGCGTTGAGCAACACCAACCCCGCGCCACCAACCGCGCCACCGATCACCGCGCACACGCTCCTTCTCAGGAACTCTCTCCGATTCATCTTACCCAGCGCTCATTACTCACTACTGTTTACCCGCTCACTACTCACCGCTCGCTGCTCACTTAAAAACGGTCACAACATCTTTGGGAAACCTCACTTCCGTTGCAGCTATGTCCAATCACCGCTGACTCGCTACTGCCGCTTTGCTGCGCTCCGATTCGCGGTTCAGGTTGAGCAGCCGGAAGTCAGAAAAGAAGTAAAAAGTACGTCAGCAAGAGTTCTCTTGTTAATCAATTTGCCAGAAAAACTTCCAACGTCATGAAGGAAACATGGTCTGGATCCTCTAGATTTGACAGGAATGCGTCTTGGAGTTCGTGGCCGGCTTGGGCTACGGCGGTCGTCAGCCAAGCGATAGCTTCTTTGACATCCTTTGGATGGGGCGTGCCAATCTTGTTGGCCTCGCGGTCGTGGCGGTCAAAGAAGTGCGCCTTCGGATCATAGCCACCCCGCCTGCCGAGGTAGGTTGCTGCGCGGCGGCCTAGGGCGAACGGGCAATCTTGTCGAGGCTGGGCGAGTTTGCCGAAGGCGAGGCCGAGGCCAGCACAACTCAGCTTCGCCTGTTCCTCGGTAATCGGGCCGGGGTTCAGATGGTCGGCGAGCGACAGCCCTCCTAGCCATGCGTTGGTCAAAGCATTTTCTGGCTCATCGCCACTCTCGCCTTCGCAGACACTCCACTCATACCAGTAGCCGCGGATGTTGTCCTCGTAGTCGACCTTGGAACGAGCGTCCGCCAAGTTGTTTCGGAACACCTGCACTGCATCGATGAAGCTATCAGCGAACCGGTGTGTTCTTCCGAGGTCTGTGATGAAATCTAATCTGTCAGGTTCTGCTTCAACCACAGCGTTTGCCGTTGCAATCGCTATTTCCTTTCGACGTTCTTCGGACAACTGCTTCGGAAGGGCTTTCTGCAGTCTAGGGCCTGCGTGGACAATCTTTGCGTGGCTTTGATAGCCCACAGAAACATCACGACTCGTCCGAACCGTTTGGCGCACCACTGCGCTCCAGATTTCAGCGAGATCCACACCCAATGATTGATCAGCCTCCACCAGTACGGCAGCGGCAACTTTGCTGTGGCGCGTGAGCACGTGACCTGCGCTTTGAACTCCCGCCGTCTCCTCACCCAGTTGGCGCACGACGCGGCTTTGAACCCAATCTCGCGGCACGCCGACCAAATCAGCTAGTACGTTTTCATCGAGACCGGGGATGCCAACCGCATGACACGCGGCCACGTAAACGAGAGCATCGAACAGAGAGCGAGTGCTGCCTTCAATGGCCTCCTCCTTCAGGTGATTAAGAAGTGAACGGACGTGGGCACTTAGCCCTTGTTGACCGAAGCGTACCGTGAGCAGGCCGCCAAATAACGAACCTTCGTCGCGTATCTGAGCTGCATCCTTTACCGCATCCACAAGGGCCGTCACTTGTTCATCAGCACTTGCTAGTGCGGCGAGTTCTCTCAACCCGTCTGCGCCGCACTTGCGCCACGCCTCTACTACAGACTTTGCGTCACCTCTCGTAATCCCCCGGAGAAGGATGTCTTTCTGGCGCTTCAGCCAGGTGTCCCACGGCGGATTGTCCCCGCGGAAGAAACGCCAATCGGTGTCGCGCGCGGCGAGGAGAAAGTGGACGTTCGAGCGCCCAGCCTCGTGTAGAAATCGGGCGGATTCGGCGAGGTCGACCACGATATTCTCAGCGTCATCTGCGACAATGAGCCACTGTTTCGTCGTGTCCAGACCCACGACATGCTCAGGCGGCAGACCGACGTGCGGCGAAGGTCGCCACAAAACGATCCACTCGCCGCTTTGGACTGCATCGCATGCTGCCTGGAGTAGTAGCGTTGTTTTTCCCTCGCCTCCGGCAGCGCGAATAAGTTGGAGTGAACAATCGTCCTTGCCGAGTTGGAGTTTCGCCAGACGGTTGGTCACATCAGTCACGGCTTGGCGCCGAGGTATCGCATCGGATACTGCGTGTCGCCAAGTTGGCACCGCACCGTCGAAGTATCGAATAACCTCTTCTGGGCGCAGTTTTGGGAGGGCGGAGAGGTAAGCTGAATTTGTCCGCTGCCAACCGGCAAGCGGACATGAGAGAACCATTTTGGCTAAGGGTGCCGTTGGCGGGAATGCGCCGATTTCACCAAATATGGCATGGCAGTCGATGCCGCCATAGGCGAGGAAGCGCCCCCTAATTATCGCAGGTTCTACTCTCTCAAAAAGCGTCGTGTACTTTCGTTTTACTTCACCGATTTCGGTATCTCGAAAACACCACAGAACATTGACTTCCGAGGCGTCGTCGACGGCCACCTCAGCCAGCGCTCGGGCGAAGACGTCATCCCACCCTCCGTACGCAGCTACGATTAAAGTGCGTTGTTTGAGAATCTGCTGAAGAGCCGCTCTGAGTCGTGGTCGTGAGGCTGTGAGTTGAGCAGGCGTGTGCAGGGTGTCGGAGTCGCGCCAGTAGCCATGCAAATGAACAACATCTATAGAACCAAGCGGCTTGACGTCGTAGGCGAGTCCGCCGTCTGATTGAATAACCCTCAGATGTGCTTGTCCGCCACCCTCCTCAATAGCGAGAGACAAAAGAGGATCGAAATTCGTCGTGAGTAGGGGTCCCGGATACCGCTCGCGATCGGAACAGACGAGTAAGGCGAGTTGGCGCGTACCATTAGGGATGTACCATTCGCCCGCGGCACCGTCGCCATAGAAAGTTGCGGACGAAGCCGCCTTGCGAGCTTTCAATACTGCAGCGTGAACAACTCGGTTAACCGCCGACTGCCCGAAGTTTGCTTGGAGCCATTCCAGAGCGGCTTGGTATGCATCGCTACCTGACTTGCCCGCTAGCGCTGCCTCATACCGCGACAGCTGTGATGAATCGCGCGCTCTCACTTCAGCGCTCACAAGCGATAGCATCGGGGAAACTCCGGGAACACCACCTCCAGAATCTTCAGATAGAGGTGCTCCAACGAGGAAGGCTACTGGCTTGTCCGCATTGCGGGCAATTGAAATTAATGCACCTTTGTCGTGGAGTTTGATATCCAAAAGTTTCTTCGCCCATGCCCAACCGGTTAGGCACGAGTTAATGCGTTCGCTTTAAGTTTCTAACCGCAACGTTACTTCTCCGCAGAAACGCATGAGAAGCGCTGAGAAAGCAAACAGAATAGCCGGTGCCGAAGTAGTTGAGCGATTAATAATCAAGGCTCACTCAATGCGTGGAGATTGCGAGGCGCGGGGAGTGAAGCGGCCAGATAGTAAATCGTAAATCGTGCGAATAGCAAACAGCAAACAGTAGACAGTGGACAGTAAGACACGAGTGGCAATCGACAGGCAAGGCCTAGCCTTTCACCAATTTCTCGACCATAGTCTTCGCGCCTGCCATTGCCAGCGCGCCGGCGTTGGCGATAAATACGCTGGCGTACTTAACGCTTGACCTAAACCCGTAAGGCCAGGTGCTCATCTCGTAAACGTCTTCGCGCTGCTTGCTGTAATACTCACCTTCCTTCCGTGCCGCCTCACGATCTGAAGCCAACACGCTCGGGTCGTTAGCGCGTGTTCGCAGGTCCGCCAGCCGCTCGTCTAACTTGTCTTGCTGATCGACTTTGTAATCACTTAGCACTCTGCTTATCTCCGTGGCTGGCGCCAGCAGGACAATCAAAGAAAGGGCAAAGGGCCACGCTATCCAGAACCACCTGAACCCCCTAACGACGAAGCTCTCTTCTCCGGCCCAGGGAAACTTCATGATAAAGACGGCGATCAAGACGCCCATGACGAGCGTCACTGAACCAAACTTCACCAGCGCCTCCCCCAAAAAGCGCATGCCTCCGCAACCGTCAGGCGCAGTGTAGTCGAGTTCCAGGTGCGGCGCTGTTATGAATTCTTTGACTGTTTCAAGCACACCGTAAATCCCCAACGCTGCCATACCACAGACGAAGCCAACCACAAAGAAGGCGCTAAAAATGGCGATACGGCCCGACCAATTATAGGCAGCGGGAACTCCGAATAAATAACCCATCGCGCAGTTAACAATCCCGAAGAAGACCCCGGCCGCCATGAAGTTTCTATCGCTTAGCCGCTTTCGCACTGTCCGATAGTAAGTCTGTTTTGCGCGACGAAAAGGCTTGCCGCGCTGGTGTAACCGGCTGTCCATATGTGGGAATAAGTTTCGCAGCGTGTCAGTGGCATAGTAGAGAGACAACATGCTGGTAGTTATCATCGCGCTGAGGAGCCAGACCCAATCCCCCAAGATGCCTTTGCCAATGGTAATAAAAAGAGCGATGAGGAAAGCAACGCCAAACGTGACTGAGAGACCAACCTTCCAAATCAATGAAGCGGGACCGGGCAAGTGCGCCGTAACGGCTTCATAGAAAGGCTGGAACTTTCGCGGGCGGCTCTCAGTCCGAGTCACCTTGCTTCCGTTGCCTTTCGAACCAACTTCATGTAATCGTGGGTTGCTCACTGCCAATTAGATATCTAACTTTTGCGATTTCGGACGCGAAGAAATTCATTGAGAAGAATCCGCTTCTAAACGGTGCAATGATTAGTGACTAACTCGGCTCACTCGAGATTGTCAGGCGCGAGGGAGCCAACATAGTAAATCGTGAATCGTAAATCGTAAACAGATGAAGAGCCGCGGAGGCGTGAACCGGGAACTGTTAACCGGGAATCGGCGTCAGTCAACACCACATTTCGCCATTGGTTCACGATTCACGATGGCGCGTCTATGTAAAGCCAGCTTGCCGAGTTCTTGCTCCGTTTACGACCAGCTGCCCCAGTTGCCTCCGGGCGAAGTCTGGCTGATGCCGGACAACACCTGTTTCAAGGTGATAATCCAGAGCTCAACACAGCCGTTGTTCTGTTGCGCGGCAGCCAGCTCGTAGCATTCTGGCGCATTCGACCAACTGCCCTTGGACCAACCACTCCAGTTACCGCCGGGCGAAACTTGATAGTCGCTGACGAGCACGTAGTCTTCGGTGATGCCCCAGAGTTGCGCGCCGCGCGAGCCGCCCTGCTGACACACGGCGATATTGATTAGAAGTGGCGCGCCATCCCAGTTAGGCGTGGACCATGCCGTCCAATCACCGCCCGGCGAAGTTTGATAACAACTCCAAAGCTGGCGCTTGGTGTCGAGTGCCCACAACTGCACGCGCCCGTCGTTCTGCTGCGCCGCAGTGATCTCGATGAACTGAGAATTTTGGGACGTGGCCGCCCAACCCTGCCACGCGCTCCAAGTGCCGCCGGGGGTCAACTGGTAACAGGTATGGAGCGAATAGTCGTCAGCGATGCCCCAGAGTTGCGCCCCGCGTGTGCCGCCCTGCTGCGACGCGGCGATGCGCTTCATTCCCTGTGGCGCTTTGTTCCAGTTCGGCCCTGACCACGGGATCCAGTCGCCGCCGGGCGCGCTCTGGGCGGTGGTCCAAAGTTGCAGCTTCATGTCGAGTGCAAAGAACTGGACGCAGCCGTTGTTCTGTTGCGCCGCTGCCAGCTCGTACACCTGTTTGGGATAACCTGCTGGCGCGGCCCAAGTCGGTCCCAGCCACTGGCTCCAACCGCCGCCCGGAGTTATTTGATAAATGGTGTTGAGAGTGCCGTTGATTTGGACACCCCAAAGTTGTGCGCCGCGGTTGCCTCCCTGTTGCGAGGCTGCAAGCTTGTTTAATGCGGGGGCGTTTTGCCAGCCATGACCGGCACTAGCCTGTCCTGTCTTTGACATACTTCGCTCTCCTTTTCTGTTGTTGGCGAGGATGAAACTGCGTGGTCACGATCGATTGCGACGCGTAGCGTCAACGTGAGTTTGGCCCGGCGGTTTTAAACCGGGATTACTGGCTCTAAGATCGGCCGCCACTCTTCGGTTACTGCAGTGACAACAAACGAATCATCTCTTTGCTGCGACCGAGGGGAAATCGACGCGCAGGGACGCGCTCGGTATGCAGCGTTTCTACTTCGCTATGGCCGGCCGTATGAACCGAGACGACGTCCAGTTCTCCCAGGCTGTAAAGCAGCGCATAACCTTCGAGAAATTGGCCGGGCGGCGTGTTCGTATGTTTGTAAATGTTCTCGCAATCGATCCCCATCGCATGGTCCGCCGGGATAGTGCCGCCAAGGAATTCCGAAAGCTTTCCGGGGCGCTCTTCGGGCAGAGCGATGGCAAACCGCTTGATGTACCTCACGGCCGTAGTGGGCGAGGCGTTATGCACGTTGATCGCGGTGAAGTATTGACCCGGAGAAACGATCCTTCCGTCCGACTTACCGCAAACGAATTTTGCGGCATAGAGAAAGATCGTTAACTGCCGAACTTGCGCCTTTGCCGGGAACGGGATTGAGATTGAAGCGAGGAAAAGGAAAAGCGTGGCGATCGAAGCTGCTTTTTTCATGAGGATCTCCTTGCGGCAGGCCGCGGTTTGCAGTTCTGTGTCTGGTAGTGACGAGTGCTGAGTTGTTGGCGACGGGCGAATCGTCGCTGGTTAACGTAAATCAAAGTCCGTCTGAGAACTGCCTTGTATCACGATTGGCGCGATGATGTCGAGGATGTTTTCGACGCCCTTGAGTTGCGTCTCAGTGGGATGGTGGCGGCACTTCTCTCAGAATCCGCGAGCCCCACGGGCACATGACGTTCCCCGGCAGAAAAGATCCGCCGACCGCCTCAAGACCGGTTTCCACGGGCAAGATCGCCGTGTCGCACACTTCAATCGCGGCGTCGGCGAAACCGATAGAGCCGGGTTCGAGATGGAAATGCCACGCTCGGTTGTAATAGATAGGTTCTTTGAGGACTCTGCCGAGGACGATCTTGTTTTGCCCAATCAGGCTCCTTGCCTCGGCGATCCTCGCCGGATCGCTTAACTTAAAGACGATCGTTTCGGGTCGGGGTGGGACGTCGAACTCGAAGAAAGCTTCCGGCAACGCGTCGCTCAGCGTGAACCGCTCGCGATACTCGCTGGAGATGATGAACGACTTGACCATCTCGGCCCGAACGAAGTCGCCGTCAAATTGGTTGAGCTTGTTCACCCAGAAATCGAACCCAAGGAAGTCGGGCTCGCGCCGGAGGTAGCCGAAGTACTGCATCATCACAAAAGCGGGACGGAATTCCCGGTGCACAAACTCCGCGTTTTCCGCAACTCTGCGTAGCACGCTGGCGCGCGTTTCCGTCCCCATGCTCAGCCCGTCAATCAACGCCTGGCGCTCATCCGCGCCTGGGGTGATTGCGATTTTCCGGAACAGGCCGTCAACGTATCGGTCGTCGGTGAGCGGCTGGCCCGGGGTTCCGATCTGCGATTCCAGCACAACGCGGTGGCGGCTGTACCAGTCCTCGATGAACGCGCGCTTGTTGGCCTCCAGATGCTCTTGCCAGCCTGGTGCGTTGACTACTACGCCGCGTCCGACTTCCTGCACATCGCGCATGAACTCGCGCCAGATCGGCCAACGCGACGCAAAGTAGAATTGGTAAAGGCGGCGAACGAAGTATCCGGTCTCCTGGAACTCGATGGACAAAAAGAACGCGGCGCTGACGTTGATGCGTCTCACCTCGCGGCACTGCGCGTCCGAACCGCACGACTCAATCTGGTTGGTCCAGAAGTCCAGCCCAGCCTGGTCCGGCTCGCGCCCGAGGAAGTCGTAGTAATGCTGGCGAACGAAGAAGCGCGCGTCGTCAACGGGGTTCGCGGAAGATGGCGCCGCGTCGTCGTCCTTGATCGTCACGACTGCGGCGTCCGGCGTCGACAGGACCGCCCCGCCTGTCGGGTTGAACAGCATTACGTCAATCGTCTCGTCACTTTCGGGCGTGAAGTTATCAGTGATGAAGATGGGGAACGTCTTCGTTGTCTCGCCGGGTGCGAAGCGCAGTGTGCCGAGCGCGGGAGTGAAATCCGTGCGCTCTGAGGCCGTGCCATTGCTGGTGGCGTAGTCAACCGTGACCGCACCCGCCGCGTCGCCGGAGCGCATGACAGTAACTTCGACACCGCCTGCCCCTTCCTGCGCGGCGTAGGACGAGGAACCAAATCTAATTGTGGACGTTGCTTGCGGCGCCGTCGCGGCCGGCCCAAAGGTAAAAGCCGGATAAGCAAGCAGAAAGCAAAGAGTGCCCGCCCAGTTCATGACGCGGATGACCTCGAGGATTAGGCAATGACGTGGGGGAGACCATTCGGGGAACCGACGCGCTATTTTAAGACGCGCCTTTTTCTTTACACGCGGAACTGTTAGTCGAACAACCTTGCCGGTTGCAAACTGTGAATCGTGAATCAATGAAAAGAGTTACGCTGCTTCCCGGTTCCCGTTCACTCTTTCCACGGTTCAACTGTTCACGATTCACAATTTCCGATTCACAGTTCCCGGTTCACAGTTTCCGGTTCCCGGTTATGAAACTACGTGCTTCGCAGCCTTCTTAGTGCCGCGGCCAAAGTGTCGGCCCGCGCGCCCGCTGTGTCTGCCGAAATGCCTCCCAGCGCGCAACAAGCGGCCGTGTTTTATGTCGTGGCCCGCGGTAGTGCCGGCGCGTTTTACCTCGCTGCCGCTGGTCTTCATTTCACCCTTGGCGCTGTTGTTGTTTTCCTGGGCGTTTGCTGACATCAGTGTGAACGACAAGATTAATCCCAGAGACGTTACAGTTAAGGATTGCATAATTTTCCGCTTCATGTTGCCTCCTTGGTAGGCTCAGTCAAATACAGATAGTCCCGGACAATCCAGAACTAACAAACTCAGGGGATAACAACTTAGGGGATAAAAGTGGTTGGCAGGGATTATACGGCTAATAGCTGATCCGGCGTAATGTACAAGAACCGATAAGCGGAACGGAGCATATCAGACGCGGAAAAGGAAAACGCGAGTTAGCTTTGCCCTAAAAGTACTTCGTTTGGTGCGGCTTCGGCTTTGCCGCCGGATGTGCGGCGGTGGCTATGCCCCGCCGGACAGCCGCTAGATTATTCTCGGGGCTATGCCCTGGTTCCGGCTTAGCCCTTTGGATTTATTGGTGTCAAAGGCCGCACCAACGGGCATAGCCCTAAAGTGATAAGGCATCTCTACGGCGGGGCATAGCCACCGCCGCACATCAGGCGGCAAAGCCGAACCTGACAGGCCCATGACTTTTAAGGCAAAGTTACGCCGGTCATTACTGGTTTTGAGCGGCTGCGGCGTAGGCAGCGACCGCTTCCATGGCGCCTTCGTGCATTCTCTCAGGACGAACATATAGCCAGTGCTTTTCAAATTCCTGCTCGGTCATCGTCTGGTTGGCGGTACGTTCTTTGTCCTTTAGCCAATCTTCCGCCCACTGCCGGAGTTCCCGATCCTGGTTCAGTGCTGATCGAGCTGCGTGCATGTTAAGAGGCATGTTCATTGGTTCGTAAATAGTAAACCGGGAACCGGGAACAGTAAACAGTGGACTGCAGGCGATTCCCTGTTTCCCGTTCATGATTTACTGTTTACTGTTTGCTGTTTACTGTTCACCGCTTCTTGCAGCTCTTCGATGTATTTCCTCAGCCACTCTTGCCCGGTGTATACCCAGGTCTCCCGGTGCGTGACGTTGGTGATCAGCTCGTGAGGGCTGTTATCGTTTCTGTCCGGTATAGTCCTAACGAAGTGCTGGTTAATATATACGCTAGCCTCGTTGCCTTTGAGAGTAAGGCAGTCGATGTTGACGCGCGTCTTATCGCTAACCGCATAAAACCAATCGTACCCTTGCTGTATTCCCTTGCGGACGTCTGCCCGTGCACTAACTGAACCATCCCGGTTCTTCACCGCAAAGTCAGTCGTATCAAAGTGCATGGCAGCTGACACATCCTTTGCTTCATCGGCCTCGATCGTTTGGTCGATTCGTTGCTGAATCTCCCGGCGCGCAATCATCACCTGAGCGGTTGGCTGGGATGAGCCACCAGCAGCGCAGGGCGTTAGCGCCAATGAATTTTCAATGCACATGCATCCTGGCGCTGTAGAGTCAGGTCGGTCGATGTGGGTCTGCGCCGAGGTGGGCTGAGTGCACACACCTGCGCCGATGCAGACAAGAAGCAGTAATAACGACGGTAATGGCCTCATGCTCGTTACTCCTCTCTAAATCTCTTTGTCTGGAAAGTAAACACCACACACCAGCTTTTTGTTGCAGGAAAAGACGGGAGCCGGGAACCGTGAACCGAAAACCGGTTTACAGTCTATTGTTCACCGTTCACTGTTCCCCGTTCTCGATTACGGTTTGAGCGTTATCTCGCGCAGATAGCGGGTGCGGATATAGTCGCGCAGCGGGAAGCGAGTAACGTCGTTCTTAGTGTCCCGCTTCTCCTTGTTTTTTTCGCCGGAGATTTCCGCGCTAATCTTCTGAATCTGATCCTCGATGGACTGGTTATAGTTCAGCCTGCCAAAGTCGGAATAGAGATAGCAGATGGCGATGTCCCAGTCTTCAGGACCACTTATGGCAGAATTAATCAGCACCTTGCTGTCAAGAATGATGCCGGCCTGTTTCTGCTTCGCGGCACTCTTTGCGAAGTTTGCTCGCAGATACTTCAGGTACTCATCAAACTTACCGGGCTTAGTGCGGTAATAATTGACTTCCCATACCGGGCCTTCGGTGTAGTTTTCCTGGGCCTGTGCTCGCTGTACAAATCCCAAAGAACAGCAGATGAGAATGGCAAGCAGAGTTACTTTCTTCATCGGGAGACTCCCTTATTTTTGGAAGGTGGAAAAGCAAGGCGCTTTTATGTCATGGGATAGGGCCTTGTCAATGAAAAGGCGCGAATCGTCTAAAGCCGTGATTCGTAAATCGTAAATCGTGAATGGTTGAAAAACCGGGAACTGTGAACCGGGAACTGTAAACCGGAAACCGCTCTAGGCTGTCTACCGTCGACTGTTTGCTCTTACCATTCACGATTTACGATTTACGATTTACGGCTTTTAGGCTCACCAGCCGGTTGTGTTCGAGCCCGTGCCGATGAGGACACGCACGATTACCGGCGAGTTCGCCAGCAGCATCGTGAGCCACGTGCGCCGGCGGTGAATGTCTTCGGCGAGATAAAACATTCGCGGCGGGAAGTAAATCAATAAGGCAATGAAACTCAAAAAGAAGAGTCTGCCGCCAAAGTCCAGCAAATTTTTGGGATGGCCGAGGTCGACGAACGTCAACATGTTCCAACCGACCTGAAACAAAATCATGTTCAGGAACAGGCAGACGTCACCGAGATTTTCGCTTTGCTGACTGAGCAAGAACGGTGACTGCGGCGGCTTTTTCGGCGGTATGAAATAGCGATAGATCAAGTAAGTTTGAAAGATAGTAAGAATCAAACCGCTGATGACGAGCGGAATGAACACCGGGCCACTGTCTGCATTCTTTCCCAGAAAGAATTCGCCGAAACCGGCCAGCAGCGCCGAAGTAATCACCAGATTCAGGCAAAAATAAAAGATTGGGTTGAACAGGCAACCCGCAAGTTTCGTCTCTTCCTGTTCAGCCGAAATGCCCTGAGCTTTGAGGCGTTGATGAAAGTGCCAGCGCTTCATAACGGCGCCGGCCGGTGGCAAGATCCACATCGCCAGCAAGGTCAGGCCAAGCACTAGTTTTGCTATTGGGTCGTCGGCTGAAGCCTCGTTGAAGACGTTTATGAATTGATGCGTCAGAAAACGCATCAGAAAAATGTTCAGCACGAAAACGAAGACGTCTAATAAGAGTCCGCGATTCGTTCTGGCGAATAAATTTGATAGTGAGAGTTTTGCTGGCTGTGGTTGAGGACCGCTGACGCGGGTTGAAGTTCGTTTGGGCATTTAAGCAGCGGCGTTAAGTTCTCTTGTGCAACCTCTCTGTCCTCTGTGCCCTGTGGTGATTAAACGTCCGACAAACACTCACCACAGAGACACAGAGCGCGCAGAGGTAACACAGAGAAATTGAATCTTAGAGATCACTGCACTGCAAAGTGTGGCTCTAACGAGCGAAATGCGTCAGCCAGCCTGCAAACGCGAGCCATGCGTGTGTACCGCCGAGCAGCAATCGCAGCGGTTGAGAGGCGACGATTAGCAAAGCCGCTAATGCCGTAGCGCGATGGATCCGCTTCAGCGTAATCAGATCATAAAGAAGACAAGCAACCACAAACACATCTGTTAAGCCGAAGAACGCCGGCGGACCGGCTTGCATAATCGCAAAAGGCAGTCGTGCGATCGCTGCCGCCAAAATCGAAATAGTCGCGAGCAGCATCAGCCGTTTGTGCACATCGGCACGGCGCCGGTAATAGAAACCCGCGCCCACTAAAATCGCAAACACAAACATGTCGCCGAGTGG
>WNFT01001932.1_pt1 | contig 17610 bp, 13 predicted proteins | sample 5400191 | NCBI WGS metagenome assembly WNFT01 (sample SAMN13153359, study PRJNA577476) | soil metagenome | isolation source: 80 cm saprolite under Madrone tree | place: USA:California | collected 2016-06-14 | reverse complement strand
AAAACGTCGCCAAGAATGGAGTCACTTCCGTCCAGGACAATTCGGCTTGGGAGGATTTTGAGGTTTACAAGCAGCTCAAAGAGGAAGGCAAACTTACCGTGCGCATCACGGAGTGGCTGCCGTTCAATCTGCCGCTCAACGAGTTACAGAATATGCAGGCGCAGGGCGGCACCAAGGATCCCTGGCTGAAGACTGGCGCGCTCAAAGCCGTTACGGATGGCGCTCTCGGTTCGCGCACGGCGGCAATGTTGGAACCATATTCCGATGATCCTTCCACCACCGGAATCCTCATTTATGATCCAGAAAAACTGCGCGTCATGGCTATCGAAAGGGACAAGGCCGGCTTCCAGCTCAATTTCCACGCCATCGGCGACCGTGCCAATCGCATTGCGCTCGACGTTTTCGAGGCAGTAGTCAAAGCCAACGGCCCCCGTAATCGCCGTGACCGCATCGAACATGCGCAAGTCGTCGAGCCGATGGACTTCGTCCGTTTTGGCCAACTCAAAGTCATCGCCTCCATGCAGCCCTCGCATCAGACCACGGATATGCGCTGGGCGGAGGATCGCATTGGGCCCCAGAGAATCAAGGGCGCCTACGCCTGGTCAACCATGCTTAAAAATGGTGTTCGCCTTGCTTTCGGCACCGACTACAGCGTGGAAGTCATCAGCCCGTTCCGCGGCTTGTACGCCTGCGTTACTCGCGAACGCCCCGATGGCGGGCCGAAAAACGGCTGGGAGCCGCAGGAGAAAATTTCGCTGGAAGACTGCATCCGCGCGTACACCTCAGGTTCCGCGTACGCGGAGTTTGAAGACGGGAAAAAAGGTGAGCTGAAACCAGGCGAGTACGCCGATTACATTGTTCTTTCTAACGACCTCACCAAAGTTCCCCCCGCCCAATTCACCAAGACGCGTATCCTCCGCACCGTCGTCGGCGGCCGCACCGTCTACTCGGTACAGTAATTTGCAGCCACACACTCTCGAGCCGATTTCATGTGACTCAGACACATCAGCTCAGCGGCCTGCGGGAAGTTGTTTGTGAATTTGCTGTAGCTCGGGCAAATCGCGGTCTGCCTTGCCCCAAAGCTTTTCCGCAGCCGCAAGCGCCTGGCGCGCCTCAGCCGAATTGCCCGCGTGCTCAGCGGCGAGGCCATAAGCAAAGTGCCCTCCCGCATAATTTACGTTGTGCAGGATCATCTGCTGTGCCAGGAATCCGGCCAGTTGCCAGTCGCCGGCATTGCGAGCGCTACGCGCCATAGCTTCGAGTTCGAATTGCGCGGAAATCCATGCGTCTGGGCCTGGCAGCCCTTGAATGGATTTAGTCACATTCATTGCCAGGGGCTCGCCTTCCGTGGTGTTCTTCTCCTGCAAAAGAATATCGGCCCGAAGAATCGCCGGGTAGGGAAGCGCGGCGAGCGCTCCTGGGGGGAGCCGTTCGGTTTCCCTCTCAGCCAAAGTCATCTCCTCACGAGCCTCCGCCGCCGAACCCATTCCGAGCAGGGCTTGACCAGTCAGGGTGTGCCCGGCAAGGCGGGCAAGCGGCCATTCGCTCTTTGCCAACTCACGAGCGGCAAGCAGAGCCTCTTGAAACCGTCCGCGACCGAGCAGGAACTCCGGCCAGCACTTGCGGTTGTAGTCCAGAAAATCCGTATACGTAGGGGAAGAGAATGTCTCGTGAAAAAGTGCCTCGGCGGATTTCATTTGCCCCAGCGACTGGTAGCTCATTGCCAGTAAAGTAAGATTGTGTGCGTGGTGCCAGTCGTAGCGGGCAGGAATTTTCTCCGTCCGGTAGTAAGTTTCCTCTAGTTCCTTCGTTTTCAGAAACTCGCCGATGGCTTCTTCTGTGCGCCCGCTGCGCATGAACGCATGACCGTGCATGTGATGCGCGTGCGGAATCGCCGGAGCCATACGCGCATAGAGGGCGCTCTCCTCGAGCGCGTCCTTCGCTCGCCCCATGTTTTCGTAAGCGTGAGCGCTATAGTGATGCGCAGCGAGATTTCCAGGAGCAATCGCCAGTGCTGTTCTGTAAAACGCGAGAGCGTCTACGCCGGCGGCCTGGCCATGAGTGAAGGGACTGGCCTCGTCCGCCAATCCGCGCTGGATCCATAGCCAGGGGTCGTTGGGATTCGCTTTCAGCGCCTGGTTGATCGACTTACGGTACGCGGTGTAACCATTGGGATTCCCGGGATCCTCAACGAATTCGAGTTCGCTTTCACGGATGGAGAGCCACGTCCGCTCGCGTTCACTCATCCTTTTTTCCAATGCTTTCGCGCGTTCAAGCGTGGCCCGCGCTGTCCGCATGTCCTGCAGGCCAATAAAAGCGTCTGTCAAGCCGAGGTAAGCCATGGCCAGATTTGGATCCACGCGCAAGGCTTGGTGAAACGAACGTGCCGCTTCAATCCAAACGTAGGAATGCAGGTAGGCAAGCCCCTGATCGTATAAAGACTGGGCTTCCGCCGACTGTGTGGAAACTTTTTCGTGGAGTTCGCCAATTCCCGTGCGAAGCGTCACGGGCCGCTGTAGAACTTCCAGAGGGACCGGTCCCGTAGTGGAGTGTCCCTCATGAGGCGATTGTTGCGCTGGCGATGCGACGCCTGGATTGACGCCCAACAGAACCAGTGAAAAGACCAACCAAGCGACTCGCCTCACCCATTCACCTCGATGTTTTCAGGCATGCAGAAAATCCACTCATACTTCCACAATCTCGACCGTACGCACATAGTATCCCGATTCAAGGCGTCTGGTTTGAATCCCCGGATCTGTAATCGCCAGCCGAATCGAATGCGTTCCCGGCTCCTTGGGCGACCACGCGTGCGTCCAGAACGTCCAGGGATCGTTCTTCGTTTGAGCAAAGCTCTCCACCGGAACGTAACCTTCTTCCGGATTAAAACGAATCATCAGATTCTTGACCGGGGCAGTTCCGCCCCACGCGATCCCCACAACACGGTATTTGAGCTTTCCTTCGACGAGCCATTTCTCTACTCGAATGGGCATGGCCGCCGGGTCAATCGTTGCCGGCTGAAAATCGCGCGCCAATGACGGCATTCCGCGCTGGTGAGTTCTTCCCGCGTACTCTTGCATTTGCGAAGTTGCCTCCGCGGTTTCGCCCACCAAGGCGATGCGTGTCACCCACTTAATGCAGGCGCATCCATACCATCCAGGTACCACCAGGCGCACTGGCGCGCCGTGGTCGGCGGTCAGCGGTGATTCATTCATTTCGGTAGCCAGGAATGCTTTTGCCCTTTGCAGTTCTTCGAGAGAAAAAATCCAGCTCGCGCCGGGGACGGAGGTCACCGATTTTGCAGCGTACTGATCGAATCCGGTAATTAACACGCGCGAGCGTTGGCGTTTCGCGCCAGGATTGTCCAGAATCTCCGCGACTGGCACGCCCGTCCATCTGGCCACGCTGATGAGCCCGAAATGGACCAACGGGACATTCCCCGCGCATTCCATCAAGTGCAAACCCACTGGCTTCGCCGCTTTTCTCAAGTATCCAAGCGTAAGAGTTTGCGGTTTCTCCAAGAATCCCTCGACTCGCACCTGCCACGATTTGATATCAGCCAAGAGCTTCGACACTCGCGTCCGGATATAGAATTTTTCCGTCGCCGTCGTTGCGTCCTGCATGGAAACGCTCGCCAGGTCGGTGTACAAGCGGCCGTCGAGTTCGTCTCCCAGCACTGCTTGCGTAGGCGCCTGCCCTTCGCGTAGGAAGTCCACTAAGCCGAGCTGCTGGCCTCCCGAAAACGGATCGCCAGATGGGTGCTGCGGCGCGCCAAGGCTCGCCATTGGCCAAACCACCCGCTCAAATCCCGCCAGCAGTGCGCCGCTGCACATCGCTCCCTTTTTGGCAAAATCCCGCCGCGTTAACATGTACCTTACCTCTGTAAGGAGTTTATCGGTCCGGATCCCTTTACTGCTCGCGAACTGTGAGCACCTGATCGGCCTTTATGTTGTTGAGAATTTGGTGCGTACCGCTGGGCCAGAATAACTCAAGCTCCTGGACCAGCGCCCGCCCGCCGAGGCCGAAATGAACCCGCACATCAGAACTGCTGGCATAACCGCCGCCGGTGCTAACAGCATTGTATTGGACGCCGTTTTGCGTCACCAAACGGATGCGTGTGCCCATACCGTCGCGGTTGCTTTTCGTTCCTATGGTCCGAATGAGCAGCCAGTGATTGGCGGCCGGACTGACGTTGTGAAGGATTCGCAACGGTCCATCGAGTTCAGTGAGAACCACATCGACGCGGCCATCGTTGTCCAAGTCACCAAACGCTGCGCCGCGGTGAACGCCTCTCCGGGCAAGCGCCGCACCAGCCCCGGGCGTGACGTCAGCAAACTTCTCATTGCCCAGATTCGCGAAGATAATGTTGGTCTGCGGCACAGTGGTGCGCAGGCTGCCTTCGGCATCCATCACATGGCCGCAGGCGGCGAATAAGTCCTTGCGACCGTCATTGTTGAAATCATAGATACCATTGCTCCATCCCGTCTTCGCGAGCGAAGCATGCGCCACACCGCTGGCGAACGTGATCTCCTCGAAGCCCACCTCGCCCAAATTGCGGAACAGCGGCATGGTTTCATTAACCAAAGCCGTCTCGAAGATATCCGGTAGCCCATCATTGTCGATGTCGCGAGCATCTACTCCCATCCCAGAGATGGCTGCGCCGTTCTCTGTATAAGCGACGCCTTTTTCAATTGCGGACTCTTTGAACGTTCCGTTGTGCTGGTTCAGGAACAGGCTGTTAGGAAGTGTATCGTTTGATATAAACAAATCCGGCCAGCCATCGCCGTTGAAGTCGGCAGCGGTCACCGCCATGCCCTTACCGATGCTCTGGCGAATTCCAGAGGCGGCGGACACATCGGTGAACGTACCGTCCCCGTTGTTGTGGAACAAAGAGTTGGGAACGCCCGCGTAAGCGCGCGGATAGCAGAAGTCTGGCAAGCCGCCCTTCTCGCAAACCGGCTCGGTCTTCGGATCCCATTGCACGTAATTTACGACCAACAGATCGAGCAATCCGTCGCGATGATAATCCACCCAGGCTGCTCCCACAGCCCACAACCTTCCGTATTGGGGGTCCGGGCGCGCCAGTCCAGCGCGTTCCGTGACGTCGGTGAAGGTTCCGTCTCCGTTATTGTGATAGAGGGTGTTGCGGCCTACGCCGGCTACGAAGACGTCCTCACAGCCGTCGTTATCGTAATCGCCGATGGCCACGCCGATGTTGAAACCCTGGCCAGTCAGGCCAGCCTTTTCCGTCACGTCAGTAAAAGTGCCATCGCCATTGTTGCGGAATAGGCGGTCGGAATACTGCGGACCCTCTTTTACCAGGCCTGGCATACTCGCACCGTTCGCGACGAAGATATCCAGCAAACCATCATTGTTGTAATCAAAGACAGCTACTCCGCCGCCCATCGTTTGTGGCAAGTACTTACGGGCAGTGCGCCCAGTGCGTGTGACGAACTGCGGCGCCGGTTTGTCCTCAAAGCGAATTGGATCTACCCCGCTTGTCGCTGCTGCCAGAAAGCCCAGGGCCGAAGCCTGGACCAATCGGAGAAACCTCATTTCGGAACCTCGGCGTTAGCTCTCTGTTGAACAATTTCCTGATAGCGCCGGAGCCGACTAGCGGCCTTTTCATCCTCGCCCAGCCTCTTGTAGGACTGGATGAGCATCTGGTGAGCGGCTTCCATATCCGGTGACCGCCGCACTGCCTGCTCCAGGTATTGCGTCGCTATCCGATAGTCATTTTTGCGATAAAAGTAGAGCGAGCCGAGCCAGTAGTACGTGCTGGCGCGGTTCGCATCCAGCTCCAGCGAGCGATTGAAGTGTTCGAGCGCGCGTTCTGTTCCTTGTTCGGTCTTCATCCACGCCTGGCCGGCGTAGAACTGGATGCCGGCATCCCCGGGTGCAAGTCTGGCAGCTTGCTCCAGAGTGGCGATCGCCTCCGGATAACGCCGCAGTGCCAATTGAATCCTCCCCAACAGAGACAGAACAGCGGGGGATTGCAGATCAAGCGCGGCCGCCTGGCGCTGCATTTCCAGAGCCCGCTCGGGATTGCCGGCCTCTAGTTCAATGCTTCCGGCTTCGACCCGCGCCACCACCGAGTGAGGGAAGTGCGCGACCGCAAGAGTCATCGTCTCGGAGGCGGGCCCGGCCAAGCCTTCTCTGGCGAACAGATGCGCAAGCCGGAAGTAATGGCTCTCAGTATCCGGATCGAGGTCTATAGCGGCTTGGAAGGCCCGCGCAGCCCTGCTCGCGTCCTTCGCCAGCTCATAGCACTGTCCCAAGCGTGAGAACCACAGGCTCCCGCTGCTGGTTTGGGAGGGCGCGAGAGCGATGACTATCTCGAACTCTTTGTTTGTCACCTCTCGAAATGTGGAGCTGGCCAGCCAGCAAGCCGCTTGCGTGTGTAGACCAAGGTTGGCAGGTGCCAAGTTCTCAATTTGGCGCTGTGCATGGGCAGCGCCTTTCAGATCGTCTTCGCCCACGGCACAGCGCATCAGGTAGGCCCAAGCTGCCGGCGCAGTGGGCGAAATGACAACGTACCGCGCAAACAGCGACCTGGCAGATGCAAAATCCCCCTCGTCAGCCATCAGCCGCCCAAGCCCGAACAATGCTTCCTTGTTGGTGGGATCGCGCTCTAGCACCTGGCTCAACTGGCGCTTCGCTGCCTCACGCCCGGCCTGTTCGTTCTTTGCGGGGCCAAGTTGCGGCTGAGAGTAAGAATTGGTAGCAACAAGGCAAGCCACCGCCAGCGCCAATACTACGCGGAGCTTCATCTGAGCCCTCCGACCCTTGCTAAGCGTTGTCCAGTGTACTGCCGGGCGCCATGCCCATCCAAGCGGCCGGTGCTACGCTTTAACCTTCCTCTCATGTCCGCGAGATCCACATGCCAGTGTGCGCTATGAACCTTGCCTGGTGACGAGAAACAGTTCCTTCTCAATCAGCAGTGGATAAAATTGATTTCGCTTTATCTAAGGTTTATCTCAGGCGCTCCTAACTTTATACTTGACAAACGGTTGCAGCGGTTATTCAATACGCGCAAATGAGTGGCTTCGCCTGTGATCCCCGGCGCAGCTGAGGTGACGAAATCCTAAATCGTCGAGAGATATGGGGCCCTGTGGTAGTTTGCAAAATTCTAAATCAGCTTTCTAAATTGGGGGTGTAGTGTGAGAAAGGGAACTTTCTTTGTTTGTCTTGCTGCGTGCCTCGTGATTCTTGCGGCGAGCAGTGTGGCGTGGTCTCAAACCGTGCAAGGCGTCATCACCGGCACAATCACGGACCCGACGGGCGCGGTAGTCCCAAACGCGACTGTGACGATTACGAATGCTGGAACGAACATTTCTCAGAGCACCACGACGGGTTCTGATGGTTCTTATCGTTTCGGTCTGGTGCCGCCGGGAACATATACCATTGAGATTAAGGCTGCCAACTTTGGTGGGGTCAGAGTTTCAGGAATCGTCCTTGAGGCGAGCCAGACCATTGCCATTAACCGCCAGTTGGAATTGGCCAAAACCTCGCAACTCGTGGAAGTGACCGCCGAAGTTCCGCTGGTGCAGACAGCGACCTCCGATCTCGCGTACCAGGTGGATGCCAAGACCATCGAGAACGCAGCGCTGGTCGACCGTGACATTTTTGACGTCCTCCCCTTTATGGCGCCCTCGGTGAGCCCGGGGCTGGACATGGCTCCGACTTCCGGCGGAGCCAGGGAGGCCGGCACTTCGTACATGCTCAACGGCGCGGAGGACAACAACAACTTTAGCGCGGGCGCTATCAATATCAATCCGCCACTCGAGTCCGTGGAAGATTTTTCCATCCTTACCAACAGCATGGGCGCCCAGTATGGCCGTGGTGCAGGGGCTCTTGTCAGCGCGAACCAGAAGTCCGGGACGAACAAATTTCACGGCGCGCTCTACGAACAAAACCGCAATGCCACGCTGAATGCGAATGACTTTTTCTACAACCGGGACTACATCGCTTCGGTTGCGGCTCACGCAGCAGACCCAACAGTGCCCGCCCTTCCCAAGAGGCCAAAATATATCAAGAACCAGTACGGAGGCGCTGTAGGCGGCGCTATCCGCAAGGACAAGACCTTCTTTTTCGTTGCCATTGATCGGCTCAAATTAGTTCAGGGGTTCACCTCTGCAAACAATTTCGAACCCACCAGTACGGCGCTTGCCACCTTGACGGCCAATGCCGGGCCCCTCGCCAAGCAAATCCTCGCCGCGTATCCTCCCATTACTTCCAACTCGCGGTGCCCATTAAGTGTTGATCCGGGACCGGTATTTGTAACCGGCGGCACCAACGCGGTAGGATGCCTTTCCTTTTCTGATCCGGTGACCACCACGACAAACAGCTACTATGGCCGCCTAGATCAGAACTTCAGTACCTCGGACCGGCTCAGTTTTGTTGCCAACATTACCCGACTTACCCAGTTGGACAAATATGGCAATTTTCTTGGGGCCGGGGGCAGCATTCTGGCGAATGGCGGCAACATCCCCGGGTTGAACACCGTGAATCAGCACAATCTGGCTCTCATTGAGACGCACACGTTCAGTCCGCGCGTTGCGAACGAACTAACCTTCTCTCACAACCGGTTCTTCAACCCGACAATCGAAGGCGACCCGGCCAAGCAAACGGCTCCCCAAGTCACCATTGACAACATTGCGGCGGGCTGCCTGGGTTACTCCTTTGGCCCCTTTGAGGGCGTTCAGATCATCAGTTTCGTTCAGGACCGCTGGGCCTTGCAGGATAATTTGACATGGACTGTGGGACGCCACGCCCTGAAGTTCGGTGGCAGCGGCAACTACGGCATCCTCTACCGTAACTGGGATCTGGGACTCCCGGGCTTTTACGAATTTGGGGAACTGTCCTCCTTCAATAACCCTGTGGTTGACCCCGTAACGGGTCAAATAACTTACCCCAGCTCGAATCCGAACACTCCAGGTGTGCCGGCGTGTCCGGCCAACGGGCTTATTCTGCCGTCCTGCGATGCCGGGAGTAACAGTACTGCAACTCAAACCATCCCGGTGCTCCAATCCGACGGCACCTTCGCCAATATCATCAACGCGGGCAACGCGAATTTCGCGGGCGATTACGCTTACTTTGAGGAAACCTCCATTGACCCGCGCAAGGCTGCCCCGAATAAGGCGGACGCCTACCGTCACTACACCACTCACGATTACGCGGTATTCGCTCAGGACGACTGGAAGGTCACTTCCCGCCTGACCGTCAATCTCGGACTTCGCTGGGAACGCTTCGGGGCTCCCAGCGAAAATCACAATATCGTTGCGCAGTTTTCGAACATTAGCGGCTGCAATATCCTCACGGATGCCGCATGTATAGCTGCAGCCAGGGTTGGGCCAGCCAGCCGGATGTGGAAAACGTACAACAAAGACTTCGCGCCTCGCTTCGGGTTTGCCTGGGATCCGTTTGGGAAAGGCAAAATGGCCGTTCGCGGCGGTTACGGTATCTTTTATGACCGCATCTTCGACAACATCTGGTCGAATGGAGCGTGGAACCCCCCCTTCTATGCGCTGCTCGACTTCAACGCGGCCTGCTCGGACGCCATCTTCTACTCGAATCCCGCCTCGATTGGTGCGGCGTATGACCCTGCCGGTCCGAACGGCCCTATTCCGTACCCGGGGAAAAGGGTCTCCGTCCGGACGATGGACGTCAACATGCGCGACTCTTCCGGCCAAAACTTTTACCTAGGTGTGGAACGGCAATTCTTCGGTGGCTTGCTTCTGAGCGCGAAGTACCAGGGATCGCTGGGCCGTCATTTGCCCATGCTAGAGAATTACAACCGCGTAGATGGGATCGGGTATTACACAAATATGGTGCAACTGGCCGCTAATCCGACTGCCACTCCAATCCCGAACCTTGGAATAAGTCCCGTGCGTCCCAACCCGCTGTATACCGGCTTCAACTACCGCTCGAATAGCGTCAGTTCCAACTACAACTCTCTTATCCTTGAGGCCCAGAAGCGCATGGGCCACGGCCTGCAGTTTCAGACGGGCTATACCTACTCAAAGCTGCTGGACGTTAACTCCGAACTGTTTGCGGGGTGCTCCACCATCGGCGGCTTCACTGCGCCCTACTACTACGTTTCAAATACTCACCCAAAACTAACCTATGGCCGGGGGGCAGAAGACCACCGGCACGCGTATAAGCTCAATGTGACCTACGAGCTGCCCTTCCTTAAGAGTGAAAAGGGCTTCGTCGGTCACGCTCTGGGCGGCTGGTCGCTTGGGAGCTTCCTCCAGTTCTATTCAGGCCATCCCGTTGATGTTTACGTTGGCGCCCTCGCAAATGGTTTGTGTACACGGTTCCGTGCCAGAGATGCAGGTAAAGCGTTAGTCACGGACCAAAACGGAGTGCCTTTCAACATCGGAGGTGATTACAACCTCGATCGGGTTTGTAACGACCATCCTGTGTTTGTTGGCTCAAACCTGAATTCCGTCTACGGCACTGGCAGCCCGGCTGATGGCTACTTTACGGACAACCATCGGATTGGGTGTGGTGAGGCAGGGCTGCCCGCTACCGTCGCCAATATCGGCACCTGCAATGCCTCGCTGGCAGGGGGAACTCCAAATACCCTTTTCACCAATGCCGCGTACCCATCTGGAGCCACGCCCTACGAGCGCTTTGGCACGCTCGGCCGAAATGTTTTCCATGGGCCGAGATTTGTCACTCTGGACTTGGGCGTGCATAAGACAGTCAAGCTGACTGAAACCGCTAACCTGCGCTTCAGCGCGGAGGCCCAAAACCTTGCTAACCATCCAAACTTCGATGGCATCCAAGGTAACCTGGTCAACAGCCAATTCGGGCGAGCACAGCTTGTTCTCGGCGGGGCTGGCCAGCCCACGCAGAAATCGCGCGTGATGTCCCTCAGCTTGCGGTTAGCCTTCTAGCCTTCTTCCGCAGTTCGCAGGAACTGCGCCGTAATTGGGGTAGTATCAGCGGGGAGAGTCGAATAGGCTCTCCCCGTTTTCTTTTCGTTTCGGATTGAAAGATACAGCACCAACTATTGAGAACTAAGAGCCGCTTCAGCGGCCGTTAGAGTAGTACTTCACGTCGACGGACTCGTACATGGTGGCGGTGGCGGCGTGCATCTTTTCGTAGGCGGTGATGTCCGGCTCGTGTTGCATCGTCGTGCCGATGTCGTCGAGTCCCTTCAGCAAAACTTCCTTGCGCGATGGAGCGATTTCAAATTTGAACATCAGGCCGTGTTTGTCGGCGACGGTCTGGTTCGGCAGATTGACGGTCAGCGAATAGCCTTCCTCTTTTTCCGTGCGCTTGAAGAGTTCTTCGACCTGCTCTTCGGACAGCGTGGCGGGCAGGATGCCGTTCTTGAAACAATTGTTGTAAAAAATGTCGGCGTAGCTCGGGGCGATGACTACGCGGAAACCATAGTCCTTCACGCCCCAGGGGGCGTGTTCACGGCTGGAGCCGCAGCCGAAGTTGGCGCGTGCCAGCAGAACCGACGCGCCTTTGTACCGCGGAAAATTCAGCACAAATTCCGGATTCGGTTTCTCTCCGGACAGATAGCGCCAATCGTAAAAAAGTATCCGCCCAAATCCTTCACGCGTCAGCGCCTTCAGGAATTGTTTTGGCACCATCTGGTCGGTGTCCACGTTGACGCGGTCCAGCGGCGCGACCAAGCCGGTGTGTGCTGAGAATGGCTGCATACGATTCAGTCTCCCAAAACTTAAAATTCTTCAATGTCGCCGAACGGAGTCCAATACGCCGCGCCCTTGTCTCTCTTTCCGTCGGCACGATTCGTCGATATCAAGATGTAGGTAATACCGCAGCACGGCTCAGGCCTGTCACACACAGTCAACGCATGCAGTCGGATTTCCAGCGATTCTCCATCTATAAGCTCGACGCGCATTCGCTTGCAGACGTGTTCCTGGTTCAGTCCGCGCGTGGCTACCCGCATTGGCGATTCCATCTACTCGACAGATGCCACGTCGAGTTCGCGGATGTCGACGAAATGGCCGGCAATCGCCGCGGCGGCGGCCATGACCGGGCTGACCAGGTGAGTGCGGCTGTCTTTGCCCTGGCGGCCCTCGAAATTGCGATTGCTGGTGCTGGCGCTGCGCTCGTGCGGCGGCAGGACGTCCGCATTCATCCCGATGCACATGCTGCAGCCGGCGTCGCGCCATTCGAAACCGGCGGCGGTGAAAATCTTGTCGAGGCCTTCTTTTTCAGCTTGCGATTTGATTCCGCGCGAGCCAGGAACGATCAACGCCTGCTTGATGTTTTTCGCTACGTGCTTGCCTGCCACAAAATGCGCCGCGGCGCGCAGATCATCAAGGCGCGAATTGGTGCACGAGCCAATGAATACGCGATCCACCGGAATGTCGACGATGGGCGTGCCGGCTTTCAGCCCCATATATTTGAGTGCGCTCTCGGTGGCTTTCTGGTCGTTGAGGTCCTTGAAGTCGTGCGGATCGGGGACGCGCGCCGTGACGCTCGTGACCATGCCGGGATTCGTGCCCCAGGTGACTTGCGGAGCGATCTGCTCCGCTTGCAGCTCGACCTTCATGTCAAAGTGGGCGCTGCCATCGCTCTTGAGCAGTTTCCAGCGCTCGACAGCTTCCTGAAACGCTTTCCCGCGCGGTACAAAAGGACGTCCTTCCAGATACGCAAACGTAGTCTCATCCGGAGCGATCATTCCCGCGCGCGCGCCGCCTTCAATCGTCATGTTGCACACGGTCATCCGCCCGTCCATCGAAAGAGAGCGAATGGCTTCGCCGCCGTATTCGGCGACATGGCCGTTGCCGCCCGCAATGCCGGTTTTTCCGATAATGGCCAGAATCAAGTCCTTCGCAGTGACGCCCTTGGGCCGCTTGCCGTGCACCAGAATGTGCATCGTCTTGGAGCGCGACTGGACAAGACACTGTGTCGCAAGCACGTGCTCGACTTCGCTCGTGCCGATACCGAAAGCGAGTGTGCCAAACGCGCCGTGCGTTGAGGTGTGGCTATCACCGCAAACAATCGTCTGCCCCGGCTGCGTGATGCCGAGTTCCGGCCCGATGATGTGCACGATGCCTTGGTTCTTGCTGTTCATGTCGAACAGGCGCACGCCGGATTCGCGGCAGTTTTTCTCCAGGGCATCGAACTGTAGCTTGGCATCGTTATCGAGGATGGGCAGCGTGCGGTCCGTGGTGGAGACGGAATGGTCCATCACCGCGAAAGTGAGATCGGGGCGGCGGACTTTGCGGCCTTCCGCGCGGAGCCCAGCGAAAGCCTGGGGCGAGGTGCCCTCGTGGATAAGGTGGCGGTCAATATAGATGATCGAGGGCTGGCCGGGATCTTCGCGAACCACGTGGGCGTCCCAGATTTTTTGATAGAGCGTCTTAGGTGTCATGGGAGTTCCATTGAATTCTAGCACTCCTGCGGTGGGAGGCAAACGGAGGACGAAGGGTTGGAAGGTGTTCGGAGGCGTGGTAGAAGTAGCAGTGGCGGAGGGGCGCGACGTGAAACAGGGCAAGGTCAAGTGGGGAGTGCTCGGGGCAGCGTCTATTGCAATGAGGAAAGTAATTCCAGGGATGCAGCGCGGAGAGTGGAGCGAGATTGCGGCGATTGCCTCACGAGACTTGAAGAAAGCGAAAGATGCCGCGAAAAAGTTGGGAATAGCGAAGGCGTATGGTTCTTATGAAGAACTTTTGGCGGATGAGGAGATCGAGGCGGTTTATAACCCGTTGCCGAATCACTTGCACGTTCCGTGGTCCATCAAAGCAGCGGAGGCAGGGAAGCACGTGCTGTGCGAAAAGCCGCTGAGCTTGACGGTCGCGGAGGCAAGAACACTCTTAGATGTGAGAGACCGCTGCGGAGTGAAGATCGGCGAAGCGTTCATGGTCAAGACGCACCCGCAATGGCTACGGACGCGTGAACTGATTCGCAAAGGCGTGGTTGGTGATCTGCGAGCGATTGTAGGAGTCTTCAGTTACTTCAATCGAGATCCAGAGAACGTAAGAAGCAAGCTGGAGTGGGGTGGCGGCGGGCTATTGGATATCGGGTGCTACCCGATTACCACGTCGCGGTTTATCTTTGGAGAGGAGCCGGTCAGCGTGTTGGGACTGATTGAAAGAGATCCGGATTTCAAAACGGACCGGCTGGCGTCCGCGATTCTTGAATTCCCGTCGGGGCAAGCAGTGTTCACGTGCAGCACGCAATTGGTGCCGTACCAGCGCATGCAGTTCCTCGGCACACAGGGTCGCATTGAGATCGAGATACCATTTAACGCGCCGCCGGACCGGCCTTGCAGAATTTTTGTTGATGATGGGCGCGACGTGTTTGGTGGAGGCATTCGGATAGAAACGATTCCGATCTGCGACCAATATACAGTGCAGGGAGATGCGTTTTCGCGGGCGATTCGGGAGGGCGGCGAGGTCCCGATGCCGCTCGAGGATGCGATTGCGAACATGGCGGCCATCGAGGCGGTGTTCCGGGCAGGGGAATCAGGGAAGTGGGAGCGGCCTGAAGTTTAAGGAGCGTAGAGGTTTTGCGATGGCGATTAGAACAATTCTGCAACTAGGTGATCCTGGATTACGCGAGGTCGCGAAGAAATTGACCGACCCGGCGGCGCCGCAGATTCACGCACTGGTCGAAGATCTTGCCGACACACTGGCGTTTTGGCGAAAGTCCACGGGATACGGCCGGGGCATTGCCGCGCCGCAGATTGGCGCGAATTTGCGCGTGATTTTTCTTGGGCTGCCCGGAGAAGAGCCGTGGCCGCTGGTGAACCCGGAAATTACCTGGCGAAGCGCGGAAAAAATTGTGGTGTGGGATGCGTGCTTGAGTTTTTTGTCCATCTTTATGCAAGTCGAGCGGCACCGCGACATCAAAGTGCGGTATCAGGATTTGCGCGCGGTGTGGCACGAAGTTGGCGCCAGCGAAGAGCGGAATCTTTCCGAGCTTTTGCAGCACGAAATTGACCATCTCGATGGCATCCTGGCTGTGGATCGCATCATCGATATGAAGACGATGTGCACGCGCGAAGAGTTTGAGAAGAGGTATCGGGCGGGGAGCCCCTACGCTGTTGCGCCTGCTGGCAGAGAAGCAGCCAGCTCATAGAATAAACATCGAGAACACGCCAGGGCGAAAACTTGGGAGGCAGGAAAAGATGAGTGCTGTGTATTACACGATGTTCGATAGTCCCGTCGGGCCGCTGCTTTTGGCGGGCGATTCAAGCGCGCTGCGGCGCATAAGTTTTGAAAGCAGCAAGCCCTTAGCAATTCCGCAGGGAGAGTGGAAACAGAATCGTGCTCCGTTTACCGAAGTCATTCGCCAATTGCAGGCTTATTTCCGCGGACAATTGAAAGAATTCGATGTGCCCCTGGCGATGGAAGGGACGGACTTTCAGCTTCGTGTGTGGAACACGCTGCGCAAGATTCCTTACGGTGAAACGATTTCCTACGCGCAACTCGCCGAACGCATCGGCAATCCCCAGGCCGTGCGCGCCGTGGGACTGGCGAATGGGAGCAATCCCATCCCCATCATCGTGCCATGCCATCGAGTGATTGGCAGCGATGGCAGCCTCACGGGATTTGGCGGCGGACTCTCGACTAAGAAGAAGCTTCTGGACCTCGAAAGCAAGCAGCTGAGTTTGCTTTAGACGATTCCCGCGCTGGAAAGATTAGATCTCTCGGAGTTCGGATAGGAACGACGCTGCCGCTTGGATAGGCGTGTGGAACGCCAGAAGGAGCAGCGAAGCGCAGGCGTAAATGACGAGCCGAAGTCTCATACTTTTAGAAACACTGCGCGCCAACAAAAGTTGCGGCAGGCGGAGCCGGAACGGACTAGCAGCCGCCGGCGATTGAGGGAACTAATAAAACACGATCGCCTTCTTTCAGGGTGCAGGATTCGCCGCCGAGGAAGCGGATGTCTTCTTCGTTGAGGTAGACGTTGAGGAATTGGCGGATCTGGCCTTGATCGTCGCGGACGTGGCGGCCGAGATCGGGGAAGCGGGAGGTAAGCTCGTTGAGGGCATCGGCGATGGTGGCCGCGCTACAGTCGACTTTCGGCGCGCCGTTGGTGAAGCGGCGGAAGGCCGTGGGAATTTCGATGGTTACTGACATCTTTGTTTCTCCTTCTTCGGTTTCAATTTATGCCTTTGCAATTGCCGTTGCGGCGCCGAGTTGCGCGTCCAGGTACGCCTCGAAGGCTTCGAGGCGCGGGGCGATGGCATCGGTGGCTGGGAATTCGGCGGCGATGGCGTCAGTAGTCTTCAGGCCGTTGCCCGTGATGCAGACGACGGTGGTTTCGTCGGGCTTGATGCGATTCTGGGCGATGAGTTTTTGTGTGACGCCCGCTGTGACGCCCCCTGCCGTCTCGGTGAAGATGCCTTCCGTTTCGGCAAGGAGCTTGATGGCGGCGACGATTTCGGGGTCGGAGATGTCTTCGGCCCAGCCGCCGGACTCGCGGATTTGCTTGATGGCAAAGGGGCCGTCAGCAGGATTGCCGATGGCGAGCGAGCGCGCAATGGTGGTGGGCTTCTGCGGCTCGAAGCGAGCGAGATTGCGCTTCACGCCGTCGGAAATCGGCGAACAGCCGGTGGCTTGCGCGCCAAAAAACTTCACCGGCTTGGCTTCCACCCAGCCGAGCGTGACGAGTTCGCGGAATGCTTTTGCAATTTTGGTGATCAACGAGCCGCCGGCCATCGGAACGACCACATTGTCCGGCAGCGTCCAGCCCAGCTGTTCGGCGATTTCATAGCCATGCGTTTTCGAGCCTTCGGAATAGTAAGGGCGCAAATTCACATTGACGAGTCCCCACTGGAAGCGGTCGGCGATTTGCGCGCAGAGGCGGTTGACGAGATCGTAGTTGCCATTGATGCGCACGATGCGCGCGCCGTAAACCGCGGTATTGAGGACCTTGGCGGGCTCGAGGTCGGCGGGAATGAAGACGCAAGCGTCGAAGCCTTGCTGCGCGGCTTGCGCAGCGACGGCGTTAGCGAGATTACCGGTCGAGGAGCAGCCCACGGTGGTGAAGTTGAAGCGGCGCGCGGCGGAGAGCGCGGTGGCAACGACGCGGTCCTTGAAGGAAAGAGAAGGAAAGCAGACGGCGTCATTCTTGAAATAAAGATTCTGCAGGCCCCATTTCGCGGCGAGCTTGCGCGAAGCGACCAACGGAGTGCCGCCAACGGCGTTTGGGCCGGTGTAGCCTTCTGGAAGAGGGAGAAGCTCGGCATAGCGCCACATGTTGAAGGCGCGACCAGCGAGGTTTTCCCGGCGGACAGTTTTCATCAAGGCATCGTAATCGTAGGCGACTTCGAGCGGGGAGAAACAGTCTTCACAAAACGAGCGGGGGACGTTGCCCCAGGTTTTGCCACATTCGCGGCATCGAAGTTCGTAGTTGACAGACATTGCGAATTCACCTTTCAGAGAGCGCGGGCCTTCAATAGACAAGGCCGGGGCGCAGGCCGGGCTAAAGCCCGGCCTCTACAAGAGCAAGACGTCGACGTGGAATACGTTTTAGGGCAGCAGGGAGGGTAGAAACGAAAAACCCTCCGTGCCAAAGTGCTCGGAGGGTCTCAGAAAATCTTCTGGGAAACTCGAAAAGCTCTTTAGCAGTTTTTTACGTGGAGCAAGTTGCCCTAAATCGCCACGTGTC
>WNFT01002491.1_pt1 | contig 17613 bp, 16 predicted proteins | sample 5400191 | NCBI WGS metagenome assembly WNFT01 (sample SAMN13153359, study PRJNA577476) | soil metagenome | isolation source: 80 cm saprolite under Madrone tree | place: USA:California | collected 2016-06-14 | reverse complement strand
CCGAGAAGCATCAGCAGCATGGCGGCAATCTCGAGGCCGCCTCGGAGGCGGAGCAGAAAAAGAAGAATGATCGGAAAGAGCGCCGTGGCGGGAATGGAGGCGGCCATCTGCACGAGCGGTTGTGCGTAGCGCGCCAGGCGGGGACTCGAACCGATCGCCACGCCCACTGGAACAGTCCACAGTGCGCCGAGGATGAGCGCGGTGTTAACGCGCAGAAAAGTGAGCGCGGCGCTCTCCAGAAGATCCCAATAATCTTCCCGGTGAAGATCAGACAATTCGCGAGCGGCGTGGAAAACGGCAAAACCCAAACCAACGACAACACCTGCCGCCAGCGTGTGAAGGTACGATTGAGCCAGTTGAAAACGGGTTGAATCAGAAGCCGGTATAAGCGCAGAACGATCGAAGCACGGCCGATGAGGTTGAGCAGAGTGGTCTGTGCTGCGCCGGAGCTTTCGACTTGTTCGAACTTGAACTTGTCGGCCCAAACGATGATGGGCCGCCAGACGATTTGATCCAGGAAGACGATGACGGCAATCATTGCGGCCACTCCCCAAAGAATCGCGCGAGTGTTGCCGCTGCTCGCGGCCGTCTGCAGGAAAGAACCAAGACCGGGAAGCCGGAAGTCGCGCTTGCCCAGGACAAACATTTCGCAAGCCATCAGAAAGAACCACCCACCCGCGACGGACATCATGGAATTCCACACCAGACCGATCGTGGAAAAAGGAAGGTCAAGCTCCGCGAAGCGCTGCCAGCGGCTAAAACGATAGATGACCGCGGCTTCGTGAAGTTCGCGCGGGATACTCTTCAGCGAGGAGTAAAAACTGAACGCAATGTTCCAGACTTGTCCCGTAAAGATGAGCAGGATGGAGCCGAGTTCCACGCCGAACTGGCTGTGCGGAAAAATCGCAACCATGGCCAGCATGACTCCCGGTAGAAAGCTGAGCACGGGGATGGACTGTAGGATATCGAGAAGCGGAACCATGATGACTTCGGCGCGCCTTGAGCTGGCGGCGACATAGCCGTAGGCGAGAGCAAATACTAGGCTGAGCGCGTAAGCGACGCCTATTCGAACGAGAGAGTAAAACGCGTAAAGAGGAAGGTCGCGGAGATTCTGTGAAATTTGAGCCTGCGGATGAACGGGACCGAGCCAGGAACGGCCAATCGCATACACCCCAAAAATCGCCGCGAAAACAAATAAGAAAACGGCGATATCAATCAGGAATGCCCAGCTCCAGCGCGAGCCCGCGGGCCGCTTCACGGTGGGGGGAAGCGGCGTGGCTTGCGCATTCGAGAGAGCGAGATCCGTCACGGGAGCGTCAAGCCTCGGTGAGCGTCAGCTTGCCGGTGGCGGCGTCATAATCAAAAATTTCCGCGTAGCGGCCCCACTGGATGGCGGTTTCGAGCTGGCGGCGGGATTCGTCCTCACCAAAATGCTCGTCAAGCAAATCGTGAAAAAACTCTTCATTGAGAGTGCGGTTGGACTTCGCTTTCAGCGCCTGCTCCATCTGCCGCAGCAAGGGTACGTTGGCGAGCGCGGCTTTGCGAAAGATCGTTTTGCGCGCTTGAATGTCACCTTGCGCAAAGGCCTGGCCCTCCGGCGTAATCGTCACGTCGCCTTCCTCGACTCGGAGAAAACCCAGCAAGGCGGCCGTGTCGACGGAGGGCAGCAAGGCGTCCACTTCAAGACTCAGTTCATCCGCAAGGCGATGAAGGTCCACTCGGCCGCCCTGGTCGGCAAGAATCTCCAAGAGGCCGGCAAGTCCGCCGGGGCGCGTGTGGGGTAGCATGACGATCTTCGGCCGCACTTCCCTGCCGGGACCGAACGTTCGCGACGGAGCCGCTGCGTCTTTGTGATCCGGCCGCGTGAGGATGCGATAGATGGAGTCGACCAACTCGACGAAGTGGGCGGACTTTCTGTCGCGAGGATGCGGCAGATCCACTTTGAAGTCCGCGTGGATGTGCGCGGGATTGCGCCCAAGAACGATAATGCGGTCGGCGAGGACGACGGCTTCTTCAATGTTGTGAGTGACGATAAAGATTGCGCGCGTGGGAATTTTGTGGCCAAGCCAGAGTTCGAGGAGTTCGCCGCGCAGTGTTTCCGCAGTGAGAACATCAAGCGCGGAAAATGGCTCGTCCATGAAAAGAACTTCGGGCTCGACGACAAGGGCGCGCGCGACGCCGACGCGCTGCTTCATGCCGCCCGAAAGTTCCTTGGGGTAGGCGGTCTCGAAACCGTCCAAGCCCACGGCGTCAATAATGCGCAAGGAGCGCTTGCGGCGTTCGATGGGAGGAGTGCCGCGGGCTTCGAGAGGAGCTTCGACATTTTCGAGAACGGTGAGCCAGGGAAATAGCGCGAAACTTTGAAAGACGATGGAAACGTTGGGCGATTCGTCACGCACCGGGTGGCCGTGCCAGTAAACCGCCCCGCCGCTGGCAGGAGAAAGCCCCGTCAACATGCGAAGCAAAGTGGATTTGCCGCAGCCGGAAGCGCCGAGCAGCGCGATAATCTGGCCGGGGTACACGGCGAGATCGGTGGCGGCGATAACCTGGATGCGGCTGCCGTCGGGCTGGGGGTAGGATTTCTCGAGCTGGCGCGCTTCGATGATGGGGGTGGGTGCGATGTTTGCGGTGGACATGAGCGCGTGTATTATCGCTCAACTGCCGCGTAGCCGCACACTATTGGATGGAAAACGGCCGCGCTTTAGCTGAGCGATTACAATGGCATGAACACTGCATGACATCTTCCGCCGAACAATCAAACAAGAACGACGTACGCGCAGGATTTCGGGAGTGGTGGCTCGCGCTGAGCGTTTCCCTGGGCACGGCGTTGCTGGTGGTTGCGCCATTTTTTTGGCTGGGGAATGCTTCGGGGCACGACTTTGGATTTCACGCGGCTTCGTGGCTGGACGTTGCGGGGCAGTGGAAAGAGGGCCTCTTTTTTCCGCGGTGGACGGAGTGGGCGAACCACGGATTTGGCGAGCCGCGGTTTATTTTTTATCCGCCGCTGTCGTGGATGCTGGGGGCGGCCCTGGGTTTTGTGGCTCCGTGGAAAACGGTGCCGGGAGTTTTCATCGTCATTGTGCAGACGATGGCAGGACTTTGTTCGTTTGCGCTGGCGCGAAGATTTTTGCCGAAAAGCGCGGCGCTTTTTAGCGCGGCTTGTTACGCGGCGAATCCCTATGCGCTGGTCATCGTTTACATGCGCAGCGATTTTGCGGAGCAACTCGCGTGCGCGCTGGCGCCGTTGCTCGTGCTGACGACGCTGCAGCTTTGCGGCGTGGTGGAGAATCGCCGGCGGTTGTGGCCGCGGTCGATGGGGTTTTTCGCGGTGGTGTTCGCGGCGGTGTGGCTATCGAACGCACCTGCCGCCGTGGTGGCAAGCTACAGCGTGGCGCTCATTTTTGCTTGGGCCGTGTTCGAGAAAAAGTCATTGCGTCCTTTGTGGCGCGGCGCGGGCGGACTGGCGCTGGGTTTTGGATTGGCTGGCTTTTATCTTTTGCCCGCGGCTTACGAGCAGCACTGGGTGAATATTTCGCAGGTGCTTTCGTCGGGCTTACAGCCTGCGGACAATTTTCTCTACGCCACGATCAGTGATCCGGAACACAACGCGTTCAATTGGATCGCGTCGAGCGTGGCGGTTCTGCTCTTAGTGGTGACAGGAATTGCGGCGATTGCGGCGCACCGAGCATCGGCTCGGGGGCAAGAAGGAGACTTGGCAAGGAAATTGTGGCGCGTGTTGCTGCTGCTTTCGGCGGCGGCGGCGATGCTGATGATTCGCCCTAGTTCATTCATTTGGATGCACCTTCCGAAGCTGCGATTTGTGCAGTTTCCCTGGAGGTGGATGGCGATCGTCGCAGTGGCGTATGCCTATTTCCTGGCGGCAGCGACGGTGCGACACCGCATGCGGTGGATGTGGGTCTTGGTGGTGATTTTCGTAGCCGGTGGAACGGCGACTTTTCTGGTGCGAAAGACTTGGTGGGATCCCGACGAAATTCCGACGTTGCGGGAAGCGGTGGCGAACGACCAGGGTTTCGAGGGTACGGACGAGTACGATCCGTTGGGCGACGATCGTACCAACTTGCCGGAAAAAATGGCGCGGGTGCAAGTTCTGCCGGCCGATGAATCCGGAGGAAGCGCTCCGCACGCGGAGATTCGCATTGAGCGCTGGACGGCGGAAGAAAGAGTTCTGCGAGTGACTTCGCGCGAGCCGTTGCGAGTGGGGTTGCGGGTGCTGGACTATCCGGCGTGGCGCGTGGAAGTGAATCACAAGGCGGTAATGCCAGAGCACGCCGAGACAAACGGAGAGATGATCGTGCCGCTTTCGGCTGGGACGGAGCGCGTCACGGTAAAGTTTGCGCGCACGCCGGATCGGAAAGTGGGCATTGCCATTTCCTGGGCCGCGGTGCTGACGCTGCTGGCGCTGCTAAACGCTGGCGGCATGCGCTTGCTTTCGGCTAGCCCTTGAGCGGGCTGGATTTCAGATGGAAGAAAAGCGGCGGCCCTTCGGCTTCGCTCTGGGTAAACAAGCCGCCGCACTCCAAAGGGCGATAAATCTGAACAAGCCGTTGTTAGGCGCTTCGACTCTTCTGTCCCACTCCCTTGAAGAAGGTATAGCAGAAGACGCCGTCGGCCTCAGTCGTTCTGCGCAGATCTCGAACACCTGCATCAAAAGATTCGGGATCGGTGATGCCGGCCTCAATCGCGGATTTGCGAACGCCTTCGATCATCGCGATGAAGGTTTTTCTGGTGAAGCCTTCGACGAGGGCAGGTCTGCTCGAATCCACATAGACCATACGTGGAGACACGTGAACCGCTTGTAGACCGGCCTCGACCATCAATGGATAGAGCTGGCGGCCAATCAACGCATTGCCTCCCGCCAACCGCTGCAATTCGACCAGGCACTGTATGGCCATGTGAGCGGCGCGGCTGTCGGGGTGGAAGTAGGCCGATGCGTGGTCACCCTCGATGACGGTCATGGTGCCACCGGGTCTGAGCAGGCTGTTGAGAATCGCCAACACTTCCATAGGGCGCGAGAGGTGCTCCAGGACGAAACAGACGAAGACATGATCGAAAGATTCGGGGGCGAAGGGCAAGGCAAAGATGTCCGCCTGCTGGAACTGCACATTGGTGAGTCCTGCCGCCTCTGTCGTCCTCTTGGCTTGCGCGAGCGAGTCTGCGGAGACGTCAACGGACGTGAATCGTGCGTGCGGGCTCCGTTGAGCTAGAGTGACCGTCTGAGCTCCAACGCCACAACCGGCTTCGAGAACCACACTCCCCGACGGGTATGAGGTGTCGGAGTGCAGCAGGTCGACCAACGTTCCGGCCTGATCCAGCAGGCGTTTGTTCTCACGGGGGTCGTAGCCGTGGACATAGGCTTCGCTCACTGAGTTCTTCTCCTGCTGCGGTTAATCATTGTAATCCTAGGTACTCTATCGCCGCTTCAAGAACCTTTCTGGCGAATCTTGGTGAGTTTGGATCGGTTGTGGATGGAAGAAAAGCGGCGGCCCTTCGGCTTCGCTCAGGGTAAACAAGCCGCCGCCCTCCCAAGGGATTTCTAGTTAACAATAACTGCCCCCCTCCCCCTGATTTTTTGTAAATGTTGCATCTAAAGAACTTAGAGTTTATGTAAGTGGTTTAGAATCAACGTGGCGTGTAAGTGTTGATTCTAAAGGAGCTTACTGTCGGGGGAATGCGACCGGCCTCGCCGAACTCCCACCACGGGGTGTCCCCACTGGGGCCACTTTGCGGCGTGGACGGGCGGGATTGCGATGGGTGGACCGTTCGACCTTGCTCGGGACAGGCGGGCTGGGGGGCTGGCGCGGGCGGCGGAGATGGACGGGTTGCGGGAGTGGGAGGGGTCGGGTTTGCTGTCGATGCAGCTGGTTGAGAAGGAGGCGACGCGGGCTGGGAGTTGGGGGAGGATGATTTCTCACCGGTCTTCTCGGTCGAACTGGGACGCACAGAACGCGAAAGACCGGACGTCATTACATGCTGGGCGAATTCGGCGCTTGTGGGAGGCAGGGGAGTGTGCGGCGATAGGGTTGGTTGGACATGCGGGGTGGCTGGCAAGGAGCCGGGCTGAAGCCCAGCCGCTACATTTGAAGCTCCCATAGTCCGAGCGGGAGGTTGAGGTTGGGGTTCGCTGGAATGCTCGGGTTGCGGGGCGGCGCCAGCCTGAAGGCCGCCGCTACGATGGGGGGTGGGCCGGAAGAGGTAGTCGTGGTTGTAGTAGACGGAATCGCGGATGGATTCGCGCCAGCCGTTGGTACCGAAGGCGTTGATATATTCCTGCTCGGAGATGCGGATGGTTTGCAGGAGAGTTTGGGCCAGGTAGGCGACGGTGCGGGCGGCTCTGGGTTTAACATCGCCGCGGACAACGGCGGGGATGAGGCGGCCCAGGGCGGAGCTGAGATCGCAGGCGGAGAGGTAGTCGCCGGAGAAGAAGTAGGCCAGGTCACTGCCGAGCGATTGCGCGGCGCGGGCGCGAGCTTCTTTTTGGGCGTGGTCGAAGCAGAAATGGGGATTTTTGCCGGTGCGCGGAGTGCGGCAACGGCGGCCATCCGCGAACGTGAAGTGACACAAGGACACGCGGTCCTTGGCACTGAGAGAGGACATAAAAGTCTCCTTAGAGTTGAGATTTGGGATTGCTTAGTGAAGAGAACCGATAACCCACGCCAATTGGGAGATTGGCGTTCCCGGCGGACCCTTGCAGGTAAGCCGGCGGTACAAAACAGAAACGCCCCGGCTGGAGCCGGGGCGCAGTTCTCAACAGGAATATTGTACCACAGTGGTAATGCGGCTCAAGTTAGAGAATTAGAAGCAGAAGAAGGAAAGAAAAGCCAAAACCCGCTCTTGCCTTACGGCGGTTGGAGCCTGCATTAGAGCAATGGCGATAATCAAGGGAATCCACATTACGCTGCGTCCTGTACCTTGGCCGTGCAACCTCTAGTTTGAGACATCAGGTTTATTTCGAGGCGAGTTTTTGGGCGGTGGTGAGGGCGTCGGGGGCGGGGACTTTTACGTCGGGGGCGACGCCGGTGCCTTCCCAGTTGGTCTTGGTAATCGGATTGATGGCGCGGGCGAAGGGGACGCCAATCATGAAGTGGTCGTCGATGCGGTGACCGGAAACGGGGTGGGCGCCGCCCCCGGTGGTTTCGCCGATGATGGTGGCGCGCTTGAGGTTCTTGAGGTTGTAGCTGAACTCCTCGGCCCCGGAGAAAGTTTCCTTCGAGGTCAGGACGTAGGCGGGCTTGCCGTCCAGGTGCTTGCCTGGGACGTAGGGCAAAGTCCAATACTGATGGGTCACATCGCCCTTGCGCTCCCAGAGATCATTCAAGTGAGTAGGCTCTGAAAACAGGTAGGTGGAAACGAAGGCGATCATTTTGGGGTCGCCGCCGCCGTTTTCGCGCAGATCGAAAATGATGGCGTCCACGTTAGCGAGGAAATTCATGGCGGCAACGGCGGTGGGGCCGCAGATTTCCGGGTCAGCGAAGAAATTGAATTTGAGGTAGCCGACGTTGCCGGAGAGAATCTCCACCTTGTCGAAGCCGCAGTTCATGCGCTCCATGTCCTTGCGGTAGCGGGCGCGCTCGTCGGCGTTCGGCGGGCCTTCGTGACGGTCCGGCATAGGCGCGGGACTGAAGTCCACGCGGAGGTGCTTGTCATGGCTCACTTCCTGGAAATTGTTGGTGAGCATTTTGGCAAAGGCGTCACCGTCGGTGATGGAATCGTAGTCACCTTTCCTTTGTTTCGATTTGACTAAGTCTCCCATCTTTTTCGCCGTTTCCGGAAAGACGTAGAACTCATTGAGCTGGGCGATGGCGCCGTCGATTACGCGCGTTCGCGCTGCCGCGTCAATCTTGAAGTTCAGGTCCGACACTTTTGTGCCGGGAGGCAGAGCGCGCAGACCAAAGTCGGCGACCTGGGCGGGATCGCCCTCTTTCACGTCCAGCTTGCCGATGGCCTGGGTGTCGCCGCGGCGCTCCTTGACGAGGAATTCGAGGTGAAGCGGTTCGCCCTTGACGATTTGGAGAAGGTCAAAACCGCCAGTCATGCCACGGAACTGCATCTCGTTGTCGAGCGACTTGGCGGGATCGTACTTATGGAGGTAAGCGTCGAGCTGGGCGCGGTCACCGCTGTTGAAGGCGTCCAACCAGGCTTTTAGCGTATGGCCCGCCGGAGTTTCCGGAATTGCCGGTTGCGCCCCTACTTGTGGACGGGGAACGGCTTGCGCGGTCAATGCTGCCGCCAGCACTAAAACCAAGACCAATCGTGATGGAGAGAACATGGGCACCTCGGGGGGGATTTGGCTGGGAACCCTTTCGACTGGCGGAGTATACCACCGAGGTGACAGATGCCGGAATGACAAGTGGCGACACACGGGCTGGGGGAGGACTGTCGCGGGATGTCGCTTGCCAAGAGCCCGGACGGGGAGCATCATTCGGTCCGATTCTGGAGGACAGCAATGCGGAGGGGGCTACTGTTGGGCACGCACCACCAAGTCACGCTTGCTTAACCCAGAGCGCCGGTACATATTTAGGCAAGTCATTCGGCTTTATCTACCAGGGAAATCGACCTGCAACGAGAGGTGCTCAAATGGGACGATTAATTGCGCTAAGTCTAGCTGTCGTGTGCCTGTTGTTTGGTGCGCCGTCAACTTGGTCGCAGAGTGAGAGCGCAATACTTAAGGTGCGCGCTGTCCTTGTTGACAAGGATCTGAACCAGAAGCCTGTTCCCAAGCTTGCGTTCGTTGTGGCTCCGTTTGAGGGCCCAATGGGGGCAGGGGTGACCGGGAAAACTGGCTTCGACGGCAATGGCGAACTGCAACTCGCCACTGGGAAGTATCATCTCTCGACTGCCGAACCGGTAGAATTTCAGGGCAAGAAGTATTCGTGGGAAGTGGACGTCACGGTTTCGGCTCCGGAAACGACTGTCGAGCTCAGTAATGATAACGCGAAAATGGTGGTGGTGGCAGCCTCCCCTCCGGGCCGAAAAGTGGATGAGCTCACGACTCTGTTTCAAAAATATCAAAATGCTGTGGTCACGGTGTGGAGTGAAATAGGTCACGGTACCGGATTTTGCGTCGATAAAGCTGGCCTGATCATCACGAACCAGCACGTTGTCGGACCCTCGGATTTGATTTCAGTCCAATTCGATCCGAAGAAAAAGGCTTCAGCAACCGTATTAGCTTTCGATCCGGAAAAAGATGTTGCTGTCCTTTGGGTTAATCCTTCGGCCTTCCCTGAAATGATCACCGCTCCCTTAGCAAAGTCCGAAACGGGTAAGGAATCCGTGATCGAAGGAGAACGCGTATTCACGATAGGAAGTCCACTGACTCAACGAAAAATCTTAACTACTGGGACGGCAAGCAAGGTCGAATCTCGCGCCATCATATCTGACATCAACATAAATCACGGAAATTCTGGAGGACCGCTCTTCAACTCAGTGGGTGAGGTGGTCGGAATCACAACATTCCGCGACACTGGTCCCGGGGTTGCAGGCATAGTCAAGATAGAGGAAGCGTTGCCTTTACTAGAGCAGGCTCGTAAGAAAATGAGTGACGGAATAGTTCCGTCTGCACGCTATCTCCTAGTCGAGCCCACGGATCCTTATCCCCTTGATGCCCTGAAAGAATCCATCAGCGAAGAAAAGTTCAACAGGCACCCGTATCTTTTCTCAGAGTCAGGATTCGATGTGAGTATGGTCACACCAGTGCTTAAGTATAGGAATGATGTCGAAGTTCAATTGGCTGCCGCCAAAGAGAAGAACAAGAGGACCAAGAAGCACGAAGCTGCTATTCAGAATACATTTGAGCCACTACAAGACCTGCATGGCTGGGCGGAATACGTTGGGGAGTACAAGCCCGTACTGCTGGTTGTGGCGAGGCCCCAGCTTAGAGAAACGTTTATGTCTGCGTTAGGTCGCGGCTTGGCGGCGTCTGGCGGAAATTACGGCGGGCCAGCACGCATGAAATATAAGACGGATTTTTATCGGATGCGATTACTTTGTGGCGGCAAGGAAGTTGAACCAATCCAGCCCGGGAAGGCTGCGAGCGTTGCGAACGCTCACAACGCATTTGTGAGCGTCACTGATGCGACGTACGTTGGCGTCTATTCTTATCCGGCAGACGCGCTGCAGCCGTCATGCGGAGAGGTTGCCCTGGAGCTGTATTCGGAGAAAGACCCTAACAAAGCGAGCAGGAAGGTTCTGGACAGCAAAGCCGTTGAGCGAATCTGGGCTGATTTCCAACCTTACCTTGCAAAGAAACAGAACTAGATCTCAGCGGCGGTCGACGGTGCGGTGGCGGATGTCCTGGCCCTGGACGAGGAAGATGACTATTTCGTGCCCTTCTCGAGCTCCGCTTTTAGATGCACGTTGCTGCCACTGCTAACCTTTAGTTTCTTTTCCCAGGTTTGGAAACCATTCCTCTTCACGGTGACTGTGTGCTCGCCTGCGGGCACATCGATGTCGGATGGTGTGTTACCTACGAAGCTGCCATCCATTTCAATGTCAGCGCCGTCTGGAGTCGATGTGACCGATAACTTTGCCGTCGTGGGAGTTGTGGCGGGTGCCGTAGCCGCAGGCGATTGTAAGGCTGCGGCTTTGCTCTGTGCTGCTGCTGCGGCCGCACGAATGGCGGAGCCATGCGTGGCCCAATCCTGATCAATGGCTTCACAGGCGGTCTGTACTGAGCCGCCGAGCGATAGCGTGGATTTGCTGACAACTGAGTCGCCGCTCACGCGGTTAAACACAGCCACCTTGTTCCTGTGAGTTAGGAATCCCTTCCCGCCCTCATGATCCAGGACTACGACATAGTCTGTATTCGCCTGAATATTGTTGGTCACGACCTGTGGGCAGCGTTCACCGAAAGTCTTGATGATTTCCGCGGTCTGTGGACGCGCTCCGCCATGGGTCTCACCGCCAAAACCTCCACTGGTCCCTCCAGCGCGCCCACGCATTTCCCAAGATTGGCTATCGGTGATAAAAACTCGTGCTTTGTCTTGTGTGGCGGGCGGCCTTTGGTTGTCCTGAGCAGCCGTAATGGAAATGAATAGCGATAGGGACAGTAGAGATAGCGGGATAGAAGCCGTTATTTTCATCGGAGCACCTCCTCAGGGTTACTCCGATGGTGCTACCCGTATGGCTTCTCGCTCTCTCTTTGCCAGAGTGGGACGTACGAAAAGTTACTAACGGCGGTCTACAGTGTTATGTCGGATATCCTGGCCCTGGACCAGGTAGATGACGTCTTCGGCGATGTTGGTGGCGTGGTCACCGATGCGCTCGAGGTTCTTGGCGACGAGGATGAGTTCGAACGCAGGAAAGACGACGCTGGAATCGCCCATCATGTAGGTAAGCAATTCACGGAAAATCTGGTCGCGGTAGTGGTCCACCTGGTCGTCGGTGGCGAGGACGCTTTGCGCCAGCTCGACGTCGCGACGAACGACGGCGTTGAGGGCGTTACGAACCATCTCTTCGGCGAGTTCGCTCATGCGCGGGAGATCGACGTAAGGTTTCACGCGCGGATGGCGGAGGACACGGAGGGCACCCTGGGCGATGTTGACCGCCTGATCACCGATGCGCTCAAGATCGTTGTTGATGCGCGAGACGGCGAGGACGAAGCGGAGGTCGATGGCCATGAGCTGGTGCAGCGCGAGAAGCTGGACGACGCGGTCGTCGACTTCCATCTGTAGCTCATTGATGGCGTCTTCTTCCTCAAGGACACGCTTAGCGAGCTGTTCATCGGATTCCAGGACGGCGTGAACGGACTGGTGAACGGCGCGTTCGGCGAGGCTGCCCATCCAGAGCAGGCGCTCTTTCAACTCGTTCAGGTCTTTTTCGAAGTGACGTTCCATGAACCCTTCCGGTAATTTCTCAGAGCGAAAAAACAGATTCCTCCCGCCGCGGCGGGCTCGGAATGACAATCAAAAACAGTGCTTCCAAAACAATGCCTCAACCAAAGCGGCCGGTGATGTAGGCCTCCGTGCGCGGATCACCGGGCGTGGTGAAGAGCTGCGGCGTGGGGCTGAACTCAATGAGCTGCCCAATAAGCAGGAAGGCCGTGAAGTCACTGATGCGCGCGGCCTGCTGCATGTTGTGTGTAACAGTAACGATGGTACAGAGATCTTTCAGCTGTATCAGAAGCTCTTCGATTTTCGCAGTGCTGATGGGATCGAGCGCGGAGCAAGGCTCATCGAGAAGCAGGACTTCGGGCTCGACGGCGAGAGCGCGGGCAATGCACAGGCGCTGCTGCTGGCCGCCGGAAAGTTCATAGGCGGACTTGTGGAGATGGTCTTTGACTTCGTCCCAGAGGGCGGCGTGGCGCAGGCTCTTTTCGACGGCTTCGGAGATAGGGGATTTCGAGCCGTTGATGCGCAAGCCGTAGGCAACGTTCTCGAAGATGGACTTGGGGAAAGGGTTGGGGCGCTGGAAAACCATACCGACGCGGCGGCGATAGAAAGTGACGTCTTGCGCAAGGATGTTTTGGCCGTCGAGCAGAATTTCACCCTCGAGGCGCGCGCCGCGGACGGTTTCGTGCATGCGGTTGAGGGTGCGCAGCAGGGTGGATTTGCCACAGCCGGAGGGGCCAATGAGAGAGGTGACCTTGTTGGTGGCGACGCCCATGCTGACGTCGAAGAGGACCTGCTTGCTGCCGTAAAAGAAATTAACTTTGGTGATGGTCATGCGCATGGAGAGGGCTGACGCGCTCTCGCGGGCCGCCGCGCTGGTCACGATTGGAGGTAAGTTCACGAACAAAGCTGGCCTCACAGTTGCGTGCATGGGTTACGACCTCGGAACCGCAATACCCCGGGAAAGAATCGCCCGGGCAACGATGTTAATCACCAAAATCAAACCGAGCAGGACCAGCCCCGCGGCCCAGGCCTGCCGGTGCCAATCATCATACGGAGCGATGGCATATCTGTAAATCATCTCGGGAAGCGCAGCCGTGGGCTGATTCCAGCCTTGGCTCCAAAAGCGATTGCCAAAGGCAGTGAAAAGGAGCGGGGCGGTTTCACCAGCGACACGGGCGAAGGCCAGCAAAACGGCGGTAAGGATGCCGCGATAAGCGGCCGGCACGATGACGGTTGCGATGGTTCTCGACTTGCTGGCGCCAAGGGCCATGGCGGCTTCGCGGAGCGAGTTCGGGACAGCGCGGAGAAACTCTTCGGTGCTGCGCAGGGTGATGGGAATCATCATGAGGCCAAGAGCGAAGCCTCCGGAAAGCGTAGAGAAATGCTTGAACGGGAGGACGACCAGGCTATAAGCAAAAATACCGATGACGATGGAGGGCACGCCGTTGAGCAGGTCCGCGGCATAACGAACGATGAAGGCCGAGGTGGCGCCGCTGAACTCTGCGAGATAAATGGCGCCAAAAAATCCGATGGGAACACCGACGAGGGAAGCAAGTAGGAGGAGCTTGGCGCTACCGAGGATAGCGTTGGCCATGCCACCGCCGGATTCGCCCACGGGCGCAGGCAACTTGGTGAAGAAGTTCCAACTGATAGAAGTTCCGCCGTGATAGACGAGGTAGCCAAGGATCAAGAAGAGCGCGGAAACAGAAACCAAGGCGCACGCGCCGGTCATGGTCAGCATGAAACCGCTCACGATCTTGCGCCAACGCAGACGAGGGCTCATGCGTGTCCCATTCCAGCACCCCGTTGAGAAGTAGCCACGATCAGCAGGCGAGCGAGCCCATTGAGAATGAAAGTCAGAAGAAAGAGTACGAGTCCCAACTCGATGAGGGATTGATAATGCAGATTGCTGGTAGCTTCGGTGAGCTCGTTGGCGATAACCGCGGCAATCGAATACCCGGAGGCAAACAGAGAAGCGCTGATGGCAGGGGTATTGCCGATGACCATGGTGACGGCCATGGTTTCGCCGAGAGCCCTCGCGAGGGCCAGGAAAATCGAACCCAGGATGCCGCCTCGAGCATAGGGGACGACCACCTTCCAAGTTGATTCCCATCGTGTAGAGCCAAGAGAGAGAGCTGCTTCGCGCTGGTCGCGGGGAACGGAGAGGAGCACCTCACGCGAGACGGAGATGATGTAGGGGATCACCATAATGGCGAGGACAATGCCGGCGGTGAGAAAACCGATGCCGTACGCCGGTCCCTGAAAGAGCGGGAGAAAACCGAGGGTGTGTTTGAGAGCCGGCTGAATGTATTGGCGCATCAAGGGAACGACGATGAAGACGCCGAGTAGCCCATAAATCACGCTAGGAACAGCAGCGAGCAGATCGATGAAAAATTCGAGCGTGTCCGAAACTCTTGCAGGAGCGAGTTCCGCGAGAAAGATCGCTGCGCCTATGCCAAGCGGCACAGCCAGAATCAGCGAGACGGCCGCGGTTACGAGCGTGCCGTAGATGAAGGGCAAGGCGCCAAAATGGTCGAAAATGGGGTCCCACACGGAAGTACGGAAAAAATTGAAGCCGAATTTGTGGCGCGAGAGAACGGAGCCTTGCCACAAGTCGAAAACGAGGAGCAAAGTGACAAGCACCACAGAAGCGGCGAACAAAAAGGTGACCATGCGCGCGATTTCATCGCCTTCGCGGAGGCGGGAAAGAAACGAACGCGAGCCCGCAACAGGGCCCGCGCTCGGCACGGTGGTGGTTGTTGTTGCCAATCTCTATCAGCCCGTCTTATTGGATCTTGTCGACGGCCTTTAATTCCTTGGCCACAACTTCTTTTGGCAACTTTGCGTACGACAGGCTTTCCGCATAGCCCTGGCCATCTGCCAGCGCCCACTTGACGAAGCCCTTAATTGCGTCGCGCTTAGCTGTATCGGAGAACTTCTCTGGAATCAATAGCCAAGTGAACGTGGAGATCGGATAAGAGGCCTTGCCGGGCGCATTGGTGATGGAGACGCGAAAATCGTCGGGCATGTCCTTCGCAGCTCCCGCCGCTGCGGCGCTAACAGCTGCGAGTGAGGCCTTGACGAATACGCCCGCGGCATTCTTCACATTGCCATAAGGTATTTTATTGGATTCGGCATAGATCAGTTCCACATAACCGATGGAGTTCGGAGTATTCTTGACGGTACCCGTGACGCCTTCACTGCCCTTGCCGCCAAGGCCTACGGGCCAGTTCACGGAGCCCCCTTTGCCAACCTTGGTCTTCCATTCGTCGCTGACTTTGGAGAGATAGTCGGTCCAGCAGTAAGTCGTTCCGCTGCCCTCCGCGCGATGCACGACGACGATGTCCTCAGCAGGAAGCTTGATGCCTTTATTCGCGTCGGCAATGGCCGGGTCGTTCCACTTGGTAATTTTTCCGAGGAATATTCCTGCAAGGGCCTCCGGCGTGAAGTTCAAATCCGCGCTGACACCGGGGATATTGTAAAAGGGCACAACGGCGCCCAGCACGGTGGGAAAATGCAGGATTCCGGAGCCGTGTTTATCCGCGTAAGCCTTCAGTTGCTCATCGTTCATCGGGCCATCGGTGGCGCCGAAATCCACGGTACCTTCGGTGACCTGCTTGATGCCGCCGCCGGAGCCGATGGATTGATAGTTGATCGCAATATTAGCGTTCTTCTTGTGGTATTCGTCAAACCACTTGGAATACATGGGGTAAGGAAATGTTGCGCCCGCGCCGTTGATCGAGAGGGCGCTATCGGCCCACAAAACTCCGGCGACGGCGAGAACTACCAAGAGCATTCCTGCGATTCTCTTCATGCGTCATCTCCGTCTAAAATATTCGTCTTTTCCCAGGGCAGCACAGTATGGCAGCCGATTGTTACGGCATTGTTACAAGCGGTTCACGGTTGCTTGAATCGGGGGCAACTCCCGACCAGCAACCGTGCCTAAGCCTCTGCGGATGAGGGATTTAGAGAGTGTGAAAAGCGGAGACGCGCCATCGCGGCATTGCTAGGCGCTCAATAGATTGAGTGAACGGAAGCATCTAGACTTACGAAGATATTAGGACTGCGCGATGCGGTCAAGGGGATGCCTGGACTTGCCCACCCCCAGTTTTTAGTGCTTTGGAAGAAAATCCTTGCAATGCATGTGTGTTATATGGCACACATACGATATGAGAGCTAAAGCTGATCGAGTGAGTGACGTGGAGCGCTGGTTTCGTGAGCAGCTCGCCCCCTTGTGGCCGGTGGCTCTGGGTTCTCTCAGCCTGCGGCGGAGCCCCTGCATACGACCCCACTGCCACAGCTGCGAGACCGGAGAACAACATGTCAGCTACGTCCTCTATGGTCGCCACCAGGGCCGACGCTTTGCCGTCTACGTTCCCGATCGCTTAGCGCCGGAAGTTCGCAAGGCCTTAGAGAACGGCCGACGACTCCAAGAATTGCTCTATGAGACTGGACAGCGTTACCTCCTTGCTCTCAAGCAGTCGAAGACCAGCAAGCGTTGAGGCCCAAGAGGGCCCTCTACTGGCGCTGTTGGATGCGGCGGTATCTAAGGCTTTCTCTGCTCTGTGCCGTCCGGTGCAGAAGAACCTGGCGGTTTTGACGGTGGCCTTTCTGCGGGTGCTCGGAGCGGTACGCAGCGGGCACGGCCAACTCTCTCTGGCCGCCCTGTTTCGGGTGCTGCCGACGCCCGGTACCCCGCATGCGCGCGAGAAACGTCTGCACCGTTTCCTGCGCAATCCTCGCCTGGACCCGCGTAGCGTCACCGACGGATTGGCTCGGCTCATTTTTGGTTCCCGTGGTCGGGGACTCTGGCCGATTCTGTTCGACCAAACCAAAGCCGGTGCTACACAAGCTTTGTTCGCGGGAGTCCCTTTTCAAGGCCGGGCCCTACCTTTGGCCGTTTACACCTTCCAATATCCGTGGCAGGAAAAGACCGCGCGCAGCCAGAATCAGCTGGAAGAAGTGTTTCTCGCGGATATCGAGACCGCCTTGCCCACTCGTGTGCGGCCGGTGTTCATTGGGGATCGTGGCTATGCGCGGGCAGCGCTGCTCCGGCAGTCGAATCGTCAAGGTCGTCTCTACATCATTCGTGGACGCGCGGGCACGCGCGTTGAATACCAGGGCCGGAGCTGTAAGTTGGCCGAGTTGCCTGGTGAGGATCGCCGCGCCATTCGTTATCCCCGAGTGCTTTATCAAGCGCGAGAGCGTGTCCCGGTCGATGTGGTGGTCTATCACGATCCGGAATTCCAGGAACCTTGGTGGTTATTGGTTCCCAGTCAGAGCAGCGCACTGTTACCAGTTCGCACGGTAGTGGCTTTGTACCGCGAACGCATGCAAGTCGAGCAGAGTTTCCGGGACTTTAAAACTCACTTGGGGCTACGGGGCCTGCGTCTGAAAGTGAACATCGCCGAACGCACCGGCCGCCTGCTGCTCGCTTTTACCATGGCTTACTGCTTGGCACTGCTCCTGGGAGTTTCGCGGGAAGCGGAAAAAGCTCGGCAAGATTTGGAGATTCCGCGTCGACGCCCGCGCCACGGAAGTTGTCGGACTTTGAGTGTGCTCTACGTGGCGCTGGCCATGTTGTCACACCCGCGCTGGAGAGAACGGGCCCAGGTGCAACTCCAATTCCTGGTTGGTTGGGTGGCCGCAGGTCGCTCCCTGCTGCGACGGGCTCCGCCCATGGTTGTGTATCGTCACAGCGCCGCTGCCTGAAATCACCTTGATCAGCACCGCCGCAAACGCTGCTGGGAAATCTTTCATCCTC
>WNFT01008731.1_pt1 | contig 17619 bp, 12 predicted proteins | sample 5400191 | NCBI WGS metagenome assembly WNFT01 (sample SAMN13153359, study PRJNA577476) | soil metagenome | isolation source: 80 cm saprolite under Madrone tree | place: USA:California | collected 2016-06-14 | reverse complement strand
CCAGCCGCGTGCCTGAGCAATGCATTCCCGTCACGATTAAACTTGGATTCTGGGCTTTATTGGACAACAGGGTGCTCCTCGCGTGAAGCTGTGGGTTATCGGACAATCGGTATCACACCTGCCAGTTCAAAATCAAACTCTGGGTGGTAACTTTCAAATCGGTTTAGTATAATGCGGCACACTCAGTCGCACCACACCAGAAGGGATTCCTGGATTAGCTCTGATTTAAAACTTAATGACACCAGAGACCCTCGTTTCCATAATAATCCTGAACTACAACGGACGTGAGCATCTCGAGGCTTGCTTGTCGTCTTTGCAGGACCTCGAGTTCCCCAAGCAACAGTTAGAGATCATCGTAGTCGATAATGGCTCGACAGACGGTTCGTTGGGGTTCATCAAGGCCCGCTTTCCAGGTGTTGTTCTGATTCACAATGAAACCAACCTTGGCTTCTCTAAAGCAGCCAATATCGGAGCCGAACGTGCGAAAGGCGAATATGTCGCCTTCCTGAATAATGACATGCGCGTCGGAAAGAACTGGCTGTCGGTTCTGCTGGAAACAGCTCGAGCAGGAGAAGGCTTCGCCTGCGTAGGCTCGACGGTTTTGAATTGGGAGGGAACCAAAGTTGATTTCAAGGGACGAATAGACGACGCGTTCTGTTTGGCCTATGAACCCTCTAACGATCCTGCTGCTGACTTGTCAGAGGCTGCACCTTGTTCTTTAACTCTCTTTGCTTCCGGAGGAGCAGCGCTGATTCAGCGCCAAGCCTTTCATGAATTAGGCGGCTTCGATCCGGACTTCTTCCTGTATCAAGAGGATGTCGATCTGGGTTGGAGGCTTTGGCTGCGGGGATATGAATGCGCCATCTCCTCAGAATCGGTTGTTTATCACCGAGGCGGAGCAAGCTCTAACAAACTGGCCCCCGAGTATATTCATAAGCTAAGTCAGACACACACGCTCTGTTCAATTTTTAAGAACCTGGACGACCGCAATCTAAGAACGACCCTGGCAATCGTTCTCTATTTCTTTCTTGAGCGGAACCGTTGGGTGCCTGCGGCGCGAGAATCTTTGGAAATGGCCGTAGACGAATTTAAGGCATCTCTTGATTCGTTGATCGTGAAAAGAAGCGAAGTACAACGCACTAGAGTAAGGAGCGACGCGGAGTTGTTTGCGCTTCTCGGCCACCCTTTCAATTTCCTGCTGCGCCAGGAATCGTACACGCCGATTCGAAACCTGCTAGTGAACGCTGATGCGGACCTTGAGTTCGACCCAAGTGATGCTAGTTCGGTTCGGTTAGCAATTTCCGCTTGGTTGAACAAGGCGCACTTTATTTACGAATCACGCCTGGCAAACGATTTCCAAAGACAGCGTGAGCAAATTGCCGAAAGGGACGAGATCATTATCGCTCGAGGCGAGACTATCAACCGCATTCAGGACGACCTGACCGCACGGCTGAAGACCCACGCGCGGATCGAGAATGAAATGCAGACCAAACTGGCCGATTCCGAAAAGAAGAAGGCCGATTTAGAAGGGAAGACTCTCCTGCTTTCAGCGGAGTTGTCGGCGAAAACTCACGAACTCGATAAGATAAAGAATTCCCTCGGATGGCGCATGCTAAGTCGTTACGGCAGATTTAAATACCAACGCCTCTTACCCGTGTACCGTGCACTTAAGCTTCCTCCATATGGTCGGAGACGAATCGAGCCTGAGGCGTTAGATCAGAACGGTCAACCGACAGCAGCGGCCAGCACGATAGACGCGGCAATCCCACTTGAATCGAATGCTTATGATGTGATTTGTTTTCCAATAATTGATTGGGACTTTCGCTTCCAGCGCCCTCAACAGTTAATGTCACAGTTCGCCGCTGATGGTCACCGGGTGTTTTATCTGAAGCAAAGCTTTCATTCCTCCGGCCCCGCGTACACAATTCAAGAGAAGCGTCAAAACGTCTACGAGGTTTCGCTTCATGGGCTTAGCCGCGTTGTCTACCGCGACGTTTTGGACGAGCGGGCCTGTGACATTTTATTCACTTCGCTGGATGCGCTGCGCCGCGATTTATCGTTAGGCGCTACGGTAGCCTTCGTACAGTTGCCTTTCTGGTGGCCGATAGTCGACAAAACGAGAGCGCAATTTGGCTGGCCGGTCATTTATGACTGCATGGATCACCACGCCAGCTTTTCCACTAATGACCAGGCGATGCTGGACCACGAACCCGCACTAATATCGTCTGCTGATTTGGTGGTCGTTTCTTCGGACACCTTGGAAACCCAAGCGCAGCAAGCTAGTCAAAACGTTCTCCTCGTACGAAACGCCTGCGACTACGATCATTTCGCGCGCGTCAGTGTCAGAACCGAGAGCGGTAGCGACCGGGCCATGCGAGATGCCAAACTCCAACAATCCACCCCAGCCTCTCAGAAACACAACTCAAGATCAGTAATCGGTTACTACGGCGCCATCGCCGATTGGTTTGACTCTGAACTGGTTGCCGATCTGGCGGAGAGACGCCGTGACTGGGACTTTGTTCTGGTGGGCTCCACTTTTAGCGCGGACATAAAGCGATTATCAAAACTTCCCAACGTTTCTTTACCAGGTGAAAAGCATTATGCAGAGATTCCCGACTGGGTTGGCAAATTCGATGTTGTCATCATTCCGTTCAAGCGTACTCCACTCACTGAGTCTACGAACCCGGTTAAAGCATACGAGATTTTAGCCGCCGGCAAGCCGATCGTTTCTGTGCCGATACCCGAGATGCGGGCTCTATCGCGCTTTGTGCGTTTAGCATCGGATGCGAAAGAGTTCGAGCAGGAAATCAGCGCCGCGCTGACTGAGAAGGAACCGAAGCTTATCGAAGCCCGGCGCGCATTTGCGAAAGAGAATACCTGGGAGAAACGTTACGAGGTGCTCGCTCCCGCCGTTCGTGATGTTTTCCGGAAGGCGTCGATTATCGTTGTCACTTATAACAATCTCGGATTGAACCGGCTGTGTCTGGAAAGCATCTATGCGCGAACTGAGTGGCCAGATTTTGAAGTGATCGTGGTCGACAATAACTCCACCGACGGCACTCCGGAGTACCTCAAAGAAGCCGAGGACAACTTCCCCAATCTGCGCGTGATCTTAAACGAGAGCAACCTCGGCTTTGCCGCAGCTAATAACATTGGCTTACGGCAAGCGACGGGCGATTATCTGGTGCTTCTGAACAATGACACTATCGTTACCCGCGGCTGGCTTTCGACTTTGATTCGGCATCTCCAGATTGATGCCAGTATTGGATTGATTGGTCCAGTGACTAATACTATCGGCAACGAAGCGAAAGTCGACGTTGGCTATAGCGATCCGGCGGACATGCCCGCCTGGGCCGCAAGCTTTGTCCGAGAGCATGATGGACAGGTCTTTTCAATTCCGATGTTGGCAATGTTCTGCGTGGCGATGCGGAGAGACGTTTTCGAGAAAGTAGGTCTGCTCGACGAGCAATTCGGGATCGGTTTGTTTGAAGACGATGACTATACGCACCGGGTCAAGACTAACGGATTCCGAGTTGTATGCGCGGCCGATGCATTTGTCCATCACTTCGGCCAGGCCGCCTTTAAGAAGTTGGTAGCGAATGGCGAATATCAGGAGTTATTTGACGAAAACCGCCGCCGCTACGAACAAAAATGGAATGTTGAATGGGTACCGCACCAGTATGCACAAACAAACAATTGATTATTCATTTGCCGAACGGACTCTGCCTTTTGTACGTGCCGAAACGCAAAAAGAAACCGTAACGCCAAAAACCCCTATGCTTATCGCAACATCAGATGCCAAATGCCTGTCGAGTCTAAAAAGGCTCGCGCCCTTCGTCCCGGTCATCATTCTCACCATGAGTCTGCTCGCGATGGCCGCTTGTTCCGGGCCAAGTCCGAGCAACACCAGTACGCCTCCGCCGCCATCGACAGGTGCAAAGAACGCCACGATCACCGCGGATCCGAATCCGATTCAAGTGTGCGATGGCTCAGGGACAGGAGTAACCAAACTCACCTGGACTTCGGTTGGCCCCGCTGTAGTTGAGATGCACGTCAACTCTCCGAATGGAGATCTTCTTGCCCGCACGGGAGCGAACGGAACCGCCGCCACAGCCAAGTGGGTAACCAACGGCATGATCTTTTATTTGCAGGACGTGACGGGAGGTAAGTCACTCACGCCGGAGAACACCCTGGCTACGTTCACAGCCAAACTGACCTCCGCTGGTTGCCCGTAGATTCCTACATCAGTACCTGCTGTGAAAATAAAATGAGGTTAGAAGCGTTCCTTACAAATCTGGATAGACCTTAGATTCTTGCGGATAATGGCAGCGACCAGTCAAGCTGCCAGTAGACCCCATGATCGAAATCCGGCGTTTTGTAAATCTTGACCCGACCGAATCCTGCTTGTTCGAATTCGCGCAGCAACGATGATTTTGAGAACAAGCGCATCTCGAGCGTTGAGCCGATGCCGCCATGAAAAACTAAGTGATCGAAAATCTGTTCTACCCCGTCTTCAGTTACATTTCTTAGTACATGGGTACCATCTCGCTCCAGGACTTCATAGTCGTGCAACTGCGCGAAGTGTTCGAGCGTCTCTTTCCCTTCCTGCGAATAAGGAACGCTGAAGATGAGCACCCCATCGGGTTTGAGCAGCCGGCGCACGTTCTCGAAAGCTCGCGAAATTGGCGGCGCGATGTGCTCGAAGACATCAGTTGCAATTACGAAGTCCATCGTCCCTTCGAGCTTTGCATCGATGGCGCGAAGATCCAGTTTTGGCTCCTGATGATAATAGGTATTGGTATAATTGAACTTGCGGGCCAGGCGATCGGCATAAACTTCCCAGTCGCTGATGCCCAGCCCCTCAATGTCGCTCCTAATTGGAAACTCTGAAACACTTAAGCTGCGGCCGAAAAGTTCCAGTGAGAGGATTTGAATGATGGCCCGCAACCTAACGTTAGAACCGCAACCTTCGCAAGTGGGTGTCTCTCGATCGAGCGCCGCCATTCGCGTCAAGCCTGGTCGATCGCAGATATTGCACCGAAATGACAACAGGCCAGGTTCCAAAAGATCGGGCGTGCGAAATGGGCTCGATACTGACATAAGATCTAAATGTTTTTGTTTGAGAATCTAGCTATAACGAACCCTAGATGCCTAGATAACCAGCGCAATGAGCCAAGGACGCAATAGTTTTCCGAATGGCACTATCCTTACATTGATTGCCATACCAAACTCGCTCGGCGAAATGTATGAAAGTAGCTTTCGTCAATAAAGATTGGCAGTTTCGTGAGAGCTACAAACCGGGTGACCGCGTAACAAACGATCAGCGCCTGCGCTGCTACTCTGTTCGCAAAAGCGTTTCGAGTGCTCGTGATCATTTGGAAGTCTTGTACTCTACCTGGCGGAACGAAACGTCGTCAAACCAGATAGAACTCGGATCCAGAGGACTGGCATACAATATTGCACGCGCGGCCTGGGTTGGCGCTTGCAAGCCGATCTCATAGTGTTTCCACACGGTCCCGGATTCAAAGGTGCTGATGTCCTCTTTTACTAAAGCGCCTTGAGAGTCGGTCCAATTGACCTGCAGTTTTGCTGTTTGCGACGGGGCCACCGCACGAGCTTCCCAACTGACAAGATAATGCTGTCCCGGATTAATGACCACCGTTTGATAAACCAAGTCACCAGCCCTCTGACAATGTACGGCCACGGAACCGCTAAAACTGTATTTCCCGGAACGATCCACAACAGGACTTCCGGCGAATTCCCAGCCAATTAGTCTGTCGTTTTCAAAAGACTCAAAGTCCGGGTTCCGGAAGATCTCACTAATTCTACGCTCGATGACTGCATTAGTTATCTCAAAAAGCTGAATGGTTTCTGTCTTAAGAATTGGTTTGAAGTGACTCTGGAAAAAGCTATCTTGCGGAAGGTTAATTCTCATGCGTAGATGATTTATCAGAAAGTAGTCAGCGTCTAAACTCTTCAACTCATTATAGAGAAGCTGCCCATTATTGAGCTTGTCCCAGATTCGAGCGTAGCGTGCGGGACCGAAATAATCTCCCTTATACACTCCATCAACGAAGTAGGCCAGATTCTCATCCTGCATTGCATACAACGTGTAGCCGGCTCCTTTGAGGTTGTTTAGTAGTTTGTGGGCCGAATATGATGGCAGTAACTGGCCCAGGTAAGTATCGCGCTGTTCCTGAGTTACGGGCAAAGGCCCGCGCTCATTTTTTCTTAGCACGCTGTACCGCCAGCCTGGATACGCCAAGACCACGACGACGAGGACAGTGACCACATGTGAGCGGACGATATTCTGCATCCACGGCAGCTTGCTGGCCAAGTAAACCAAAGTGCCGGCAGCCATCAAGCTGAGCAAGGGAAGAGCGGGCACCAGGAAACGGAGATCACGGACGGTTAATAGCCAAAAACCAAGATAAGCAACAAACAAGGCGAGCAACCCTCGGACGCGGATCTTGCTCAGGCTGACGACAAGCGAAATCGGGAACAACAGAAAAGGTATGCTCAAGATCGAATGAGTCTCCGGAGGAATGCCTCCTGTTGTCGCCACATACCAAAGCAGCACAGGTGCCGGTTCACGACTAATTCCAGTCGTCGAAACGGCCTCGAGTAGTCCGCGGTAGTACTCACCCTGCGAGTGCCCAAAACCAAACAAGCGGCCGAATTGCTCGTAGAAGAGTGGAAACAGGGGATTGTGCGTGTAGTAAAACGAACGCGCAAACCATGGGGCCGCGACAGAGATCGCCACGGTCGCAAATAGAATTGCCGGCTTGTAGCGGCGTTCTTCCCTACGGCAAGGCCACACAAAATGGCGCTTAACACCAACCAAGACCTTTGTCGCGATTCCAGCCAGTTCCAAAATGCGTAGATCGTCGCGGTGATAAATAAGGTCTCGCCAATGTCGATATAAGCGACAGATCCCAGCCACAAAACCAGCGGGCTACCCACCAACATCGCAGCGGCCCACAAACCTGCCCGGGTCGTAAAGTAGCGTTGGCCAAAAGCGATTACGCCAGTCACGAGCGTAATCATCATTAGCAACTCGATGAGCTGGGCCAGTATGTCGTCATAGATTAGAAGAGCTCCCGTAAATAGCATCTGATTCGTCTGCTGTAACACCGGATATCGCAAGTAAGGCGTATAGACAAGCTGATGCTCTTGAGCGTAGATCTTGGCCGAGGTCAGATGGTACATGATCGAGTCGAAGGCCGTCGGCGGATATAGAGGAAGAGCCAATATGGGAATTGAAAGCGCCACCACAATCACCGCGCCACCGAGAGAGAATACAATTCGCCTCTTTCCCGACGCTCTATATTTTCTCCACAGGACACGCAACTCTCGCGGCCAACCACTCCAGACCGGATAACAGATTGCCAGGCCCATGAGAAGGGCGAGTAGCAATAGCGATGGATATAGGAGCCGCAGCACACCCAATAGCAGGATAAGATAAGCAATGACACCAAGTCCGAGTGTCACTGAGAAACCTGCTTGCTCCAGGAACGATTGATACTGAATCCGCCGGCTGAGTCTCCGTCCGAAGACGTAACTCAGCAGCGTCAACAACGCCAAGGCAAGGTAATGCGACGCGACAAATCTGAGCTCGTTAATCAACAATCTTATAGTCTTTGACGCGCTCTTCTAACGCATCCCAGATCTCTTTGGGAGCCTTGCCCGCGGCGAGGTTCTCGGCAATGAAGCGCCCCATGTCTGCGCAGTGATCAGAGTTGTTGTAGTTGTACATTCCTATTCGTCCGGTTAACAGAAGGTTCTGCACGCGTTGCAATTTGCTGCTTACGATCTGCATTTTTTCCACATACTGCAGATCGTAACGAGGATAGAAATTCCGTCTGCGCTTGACGACGTAACCGGTGACTTCATCGGACTTAATAAATCCGGCCGAGACTAGTCCCTCTACGCACTTGTCCGCCAATTCCTGGTCGGTAGCCTGCCATTGCCAACTATCATCAGCACCCGTGAAATCACAACAGATCGCTGTCTGATCGTGCGGGCCAAGATCGGGGTTCATCTGTTTCTGTTCGAATATTCGGCTGAAGATAAACTGACGTTCAGGAAAGAATATCCACTGAGCATCTAAGGCCAGGGATCGCTCAGCAAAAATATAAACCAAAATCAAATGTCTGAACTGGAGACCTTCAACCGCTCGATTGAACTCCTCGTCGCCATGGTGGAAAACCATGCGGCCAAGCACTGGCAACGGGATCGACGATATCAGGTAATCACATTGGAAGGAGACTGGCTGCCCACAAACAGTGCCAGCCACAGCCGTGATGCGCTGTTCCTTCATTTCAAGTTTCTCGATCCGCGCATTAACAATTACTTCGCCGCCTCGGTCTTCGATTCCTTCTCTTAACGCTTGCGGCCAATCGCCAAAACCTCCACGTGGGTAGTAGAAAAACTCGGCGTTAGTTTCCGAGGTCTCTTTCTTAAGACCAATCAGTTTCAGAATCACCTCAAAGCCGCCCGAAGCCGGCACCCGAGTGCGCGCCATCTCGGAATGAAGCTGAGCCGGATTGCCCCAAACCTTCTCCGCTAACGGCTCGAAGACCATCTCGTACTGATTAAATAAGTTCGCTGAAAACGCAGCCGCGTACCCCGCTGCCAATTTCACGAAGGATGCCGGACCAATCGCCCGCGCGAGATTACCAAATCGGAGGGGATAGTCGACCAGATGGCCTCTCAGATAAAGTCGATTGATCTTGGGAAGCGTGAGCAGCCGGTCGCTCATCACGTCCTTAATCTCGTCAAGCACGCCAGGAATGACGGAGTAGAGCTTGTGCGCACCGTAATCAAGCACGAATCCATCGTGCTTAAAACTGGCACACAGACCGCCGACTACAGGCGCTTCTTCAAGAACTTTGACTGCAAACTTCCCGGTTCGGGAAAGAAAGTAACCCGCAGCGAGTCCACCCACACCAGCACCGAGAACAACCACTTGTTTCTTATCTTCCAATCTTCGAATCCCCCCACTATTCGCGTTGACGGGCCAGAACCAATACCTGGCCCATCCAATATGGCACCTGGAGATTTTGCAGGCGCAAAGCGTTCGTTACCTTGCTGCCCAGGTTCGATGCCCACGGGATGTAGGGCTTCATGCGCAAGAAGATGTAGCCCAGCTCCAGACTCTGCCAATGTTTGCGCCGCTCCACCATCCGGAACCCTGTGCTCTTCAGCATCTCTTGGATAGTATTCAGCGTGAAGTAGTAAAGGTGCACTGAAAGCAAGAACACCCACTTCCGGTTCATCAGTCGGGCTACGGATGAATTAATGTCAGGATAATTAACTACTAACAACCCGCCGGGCCTTAATACTCGGTGGCATTCTGATAGCACAGCTTTAGGATCGGTTGTGTGCTCAAGGACGTCCCACAGAGTCACCACGTCAAATGAATCGTCCGACAATCCCATATCAAAGATGGTGCCGGCGTGAATCGGAATTCCATATCGCTGCTTGCCCCATTCGCACAGCCATCGATTAGGTTCGCATCCCGCTACCTCCCAACCACGTTCCTTGGCAACTCCGAGAAACGATCCGCTCGCCGTTCCCACGTCCAGAATACGACCGCGACCAGGCGCCGCGCGTTCGATCGTATCCAGGCATTTTGCAAAGGTGCGTTCGCGAGCTGCGACTTGCGAGACGAACGCCTCGTCGGCGCCTTCACTATAACCGCTCAATACCAGGTCCTGTCGCAGTCGTGGACTCAAGTATTGCAGCCCGCATTGCTTGCAGCGAACGAGCCGGTCCACAAGGATTTCGTCACCCGAAGAGCGAAACGTATTAACGATCTCCTCGGGATCTGCCGCATCATAGCGAGGAGGATAAATCACTTCATAGTTGTCGTCGCCGCAAAGATTGCAGGCAACAGTCTCCAATAGGTCCTCGTAACGGTAAGCGCTATTTAACATCGGATTCTTTTAGTTTCTTCAGAATTTGATTCATCTCGCGAAAGCGAGTGTTGATGACATTAAGCGTCAAGCCGATTCCCAGCAGTATTAAGCTCAAAGGGGCCAGGAGCAGCAGAACGCCTGTTAGCATGGACGTAGGCAAAGTTGTAATTCCCAGATAAGCCATGATTCTCAATACTGCCGCAGTGAAAGCAATTAGCAGACAGACCAGGCTGGCAACACCAAAGAGTCTTAGTGGATAGAGATCCCGCAGAAGAATCGACGCGGCCATCATAATGCGATAGCCGTCGCGAAAAGTCCGCAGTTTTGATTCGCTACCGGCCGGCCGGCTTTGGTATGAGATGGGCAGTTCTCTTACCTCCACACCCTCAATCAAAGCTCGCAGCGTCAACTCCGTCTCGGTCTCGAACCCAGGAGTTAGCAAAGACACCGATTCCACGACCCGGCGATTCAACACGCGATAGCCCGATAAGATGTCCTGGAAACGTGACGCAAACATGAGATTCACGCAAGTCACGATAGCGTGATTGCCAAACTCGTGCAGCCAGCCGAGGGAATCTCTTGAACCTCCTGCAAGACGATTGCCTACGACCATGTCTGCCTCGCCTTTTAGAATGGGCTCAAGCAAAACCAGCGCTTCGTTGGCAGCGTACGTATCGTCGCCGTCCACAATAATCACCGCGTCGGCGTTGATGGTTTCGAAAATTGCCCTCATGACATTGCCCTTGCCCTGCTTATGCACATAATGCATGATCGCCCCGGCTTCCTTGGCTAACGCTGCACTTCCATCTGTTGAGTTGTTCTCGAAGACATGAATGGGGACCTGCGGGAGGACTTCCCTAAAATCGCTAACAACTTTTGAGATTGTCGTGGCTTCGTTATGACACGGTATAGCCACGGCCACGGTGAGTTCACCTGGGCTCTTTAGTTGGCTCATGTATTCTGTAATTGTGTTTGCAACTCAAATTCCTTGCTCGTTAATCGTCCAGTCGTCTCATCCACTTACCCCAGTGCCCAGCCACTTGAGCACCATGGCCCGATAAGGGACCATTTCCATCTTCGTCTCGAACCGGCGTCGCAAGAAATTAACCGGCTGCCGCAAAAGTTTCAAGGGGTGATAGCGCAATTTCCACAAAAGGAACCTCGCATATAACTGCAAACGAAAGTGATTCAAGCGTTGATAGTCTTCCCGCCAGGTTGGCGAGAAGTTGAGTTCCGACAGGGATTTGTACCCTTGCAGCTGTTCATAGATGGCTGAGCCTGGCACGGGCGTGATGATGAACAAGGCAATCTCATCGACACCCACACGGGTCAGATCGTGCACGAGCTTCGTCGTCATTTTCAGATCTTCGTCGGTCTCGCCTGGATATCCCAACACAAAGCAGGCCTGCGACCGAATGCCTGCTCGGTTCATGCGTCTGACCAAGCGCACGGCATGTTCAAGATTGAACGGCTTTCGCATTTCCTTGAGCAAGCGTGGCGAACCTGTTTCCGGCGAAATTGAGATATAGCGACATCCCGCCCTGGCCATCAAATCGATCGTCTCTTCACTGCGAATCGTCTCGACCTTAGTGCCCGCGGCAATTTTCCAGTTTACCTTCAAGTTGCGTCTCAGAAGCTCAGCGCAAATGTCGCGAATGCGTTGATCTGAAATGGTTGGATCAAGGTCTTCAATGTGAAACTCCCGAACATGATACCTGTTAATAGAACTCTCTATCTCATCCACAACATTCGTGGCGGAACGAGGCCGCCATTTCTGATTATTCGTAGCGGGCACCACACAGAACTTGCATGGATAGGGACAACCACGCGAGGTGAGCAAGGGTAAATACCGACTGGTTTGTACGGGGCCGTGGCCGAAATGGAGATGCCAGTAATTCTCGAGCGGGAAGAGATCCCACGCTGGAAAAGGCAACTCATCCAACTCCTTGATAACACCAATCGGCGCGTTGTAGAACCGGGCCGATCCTAACCCATCCAAATGCTCAAGATGTTCCGCTACGCCACCGTTGAGGATCGCTTGCGCCAATCGAACGGCCCGTAGGTCGCCTTCTCCGGTAAGCACGTAATCCGCGCCCGCTTTATAGAACTCCTGCGCAACTAAGCTTAGCGCATAGGCAGTGACCGCCTGGGTATTCTCAAGGATTACCACGGGCAAGGATGGGCGGGCTTGCTTAATCGCTTCCACGATTCCAACAGTTGACAAATGATTCGTAAGATTGATTGCATACACAAAAGCAGCCTTGCAGTCTGCCGGTATTAGCTCGACGACCTCTCGATAACTCAGACCGAGCAGAAGAAACTTGCCTTCGCGTCTCGCGTGGCGCGGCTGTTCGCCGAAGGCGTCAATAACACTAACGTGAATCCCGGCGGCACGAAGCGAGGCGGCGATGTATGCAAGGCTTACTGGCATGTACACGATGCCCGTAGTAAAGGGATCGTCCCTCTGGACAACAAGATTCGGGTTAATAAGAACAATCACTCCGTTGTCCTCGCACCAGAACTAACTAAACAAGATGATATGAAGATTTTGCGATGCCTTTCTTCCAGTTAAAGCAGCTTTGCAATTTCGTTGACCCCGCAGTCTGCCTGGTTTATCTTCTGCGAGCCGAGCGCACCAATAGACCGACTTCATCCGATAATCTCTCAAAACTCGGCGGATTCAGGGGCCACGAAACCGCGCACACAACGCGTCTGAGAGTAAATAGCTGCCAAACCTAAATGAAAACATACAACACCATCTTCGTTCTTAATCTATGTCTTAAAGAGATTGGAATTCAGCGTTATTGTTACTTACGCATCTGGACGCGTTCTGGCATGATTCGAGAACATTCTGGTAGTTGATGATGCACCAAGCATTCGTATAACGCAAAGGCCGAAGTCGTATTGCATCCACTGCAACTATTCGAAAAGTTTAGGATGCTCGAGTCGATTTTGAGCCGTTGCCAACGGCGCACCTGCGCGCTAGTATTGCGTGCGTGGCTGCTCCTTACCTTTCCCTGGTCGTGCTCTGCTATCGCAGCGGACGCTCTATGATCCCATTGATCGAAAGGCTCCGCTATGTGCTTTCGCGCTGCAACTTCACGTGGGAACTTGTGCTGGTGGGCAATTATATCGAAGGCAGTGACGATGAAACGCCTGAGGTGGTGAGAGAACTAGCAGAGCGATGGCCCGATGTAAGCGCCGTGGTTCGGCCCAAAGAAGGGATGATGGGATGGGACATGCGCATGGGCTTAAATGCCGCGCGCGGCGAATACATTGGCGTCATCGATGGGGACGGACAGTTTCCCGTCGAGGCGGTAATTGCGTGTCTCTTGAAAGCCGAAATGGACGGGCTGGATCTGACCAAGACTTATCGGGTCCGCCGCGACGACGGTATTTACCGGCGAATGATCTCTTACGCTTACAACGGCTTGTTTAAGCTCTTGTTCGGTCTGCAAATTCACGACGTTAACTCGAAACCGAAGATCATTCGACGCGATAAATACGAGTTGCTTAATCTGGAGTCAGACGACTGGTTCGCCGACGCCGAGATTATGATTCGAGCGCGCGAAGCCGGGCTATCAATCGGCGAAATTCCGGTTCACTTCGCCCTGAATGAAACTCGCGGGTCGTTCGTTAAGCCGCGAGCGATTCTTGAGTTTATGTCCAACCTGATCAGATATCGATTCGGCAGTCGCAAAAGTGCGGTTGAATCTGAATCCGGCCAAAATCAGCCAGTCACTCAGGCGGACAAAGCTCAACGCTCGGCTTAGGTGTCGGGCTAAGACGTGCACCTGAGCGTTTCTCAATTCGGTCCAAGTAAAAGCTGATAGTGATTTGAAGCACCACCTACGAGATTGACACGGCCTACTTCTTCCAAGCGAGGGGTGACAGTGAGCGTCATCGAGAGATATTCAGAATAATTCGGTGGTCTCTCCATAACCATAAAATAAAGAGGCTTCCATTTCGACCCGGCGGACACTAAGCTCGGCGCGGATGAGATCGCAACCAATGGGGAAATGGTGGACCTGTGTTTGACCAGGTTCGTTGACGCACCTACAATTAAGCCCAGTCACCTTTTGCACCTCGATGGCTTATTAAACACCTCGCTTGATTTCTCTAAAATCGTTGCTATGCGCGAGGACTATGAAGGAATAAATTTGCGGATTTGCCGAGATGGTTTCGAATAAGAGCGTAGTAGTGATTGGAGCAGGGCCTGCCGGGCTGACGGCCGCCTATTTGCTCGCAAAGCATCAAATACCGGTGAGCGTCATCGAAGCGGATCCGATTTACGTCGGCGGTCTTTCCAGAACCATAAAATACAAAGGCTTCCATTTCGACATCGGTGGCCACCGGTTCTTTTCGAAATCAGAAGCCGTCGAGAATTTGTGGACCGAATTGCTGCCAAACGATCTGCTCGAGCGGCCGCGTTCCTCACGAATCTATTATCGCGGGAAATTTTTTTCCTACCCGCTCAAAGGCACGGAAGCGCTGATGAAGTTGGGTGTGGTTGAGTCGGTATTATGTTTTGCCTCTTACCTTAAGGCAAAAATATTTCCGGTGAAAGAGCCCGGCAATTTCGAAGATTGGGTCTCAAATCAATTCGGTAAGCGGCTCTTCACAATTTTCTTTAAGACGTATACCGAAAAAGTTTGGGGCATGGACTGCAAAGAAATATCTGCGGACTGGGCCGCTCAGCGTATTAAGGGCCTATCGCTCGGCACCGCAATCTTCCAGGCCCTGAAGCCAAAACGACGACCTAAGAACAGAGACCGGATTGTCAAAACCTTGATTGATTCTTTTCGTTATCCGCGTAAAGGACCGGGGATGATGTGGGAGGCTGCTGCCGACCGAGTTGCAGAGCTGGGAGGATCAATTTTGATGGGGAGAAAAGTCGTCGGTGTAGCGTACGACTCAAACCGCCGCACATATGAAGTCGCCTACCAAGACGCTCAAAATCAAAAAGAATTCCTCGAGGCGGAACACGTTATTTCTTCGGCTCCGCTTCGGGCCTTGATCAATGGACTCTCTCCCAAACCAACAGACGCGACTCTCCAGGCCGCTGATTCGCTTAAGTACCGTGATTTCCTGACAGTTGCGCTTATCTTAGAGGACCGAAATCTGTTTGACGACAACTGGATCTATATTCATGATCCGGCGGTTAAGGTGGGGCGGATCCAGAATTTCAAGTCATGGTCACCAGAGATGATTCCCGATCCTGCTTTGTGCTGCTATGGACTTGAATACTTCTGTTTCGAAGGCGACGGACTCTGGAACAGTTCAGACGAAGAGCTGATTGAATTGGCGAAATCAGAACTTGAGAAAATCGGTTTGGCCGCGCGCGCAGATGTTCTTGATGGTTGTGTCGTGAGACAACGAAAGGCATATCCCGTCTACGATGATGAGTACACTCGCCACGTAGACACGATTCGCGAGGAAATCGACCAGCGTTACCCCAATCTCCACGTTGTTGGCCGCAATGGAATGCACAAGTACAACAACCAGGATCACGCCATGATGACGGCAATGCTCACCGTCGAAAATATTTTGGCCGGCAAGCAACTCTTCGACGTCTGGCAAGTTAATCAAGACGCCGAATACCATGAATCCGGAATGGCTGGAGAACAAACTTCCGTTAGTGGACTGAGACTGGTGCCGAGCAAGGCGAGTTAATATTTTGTTCTCAGCCTTCAAATTACTGAGCGATTCTGTGGCCCAGGGATCTAGATACTGTGACCAAACCCGCTCCTGAAGGGAGCCAAACACGCGAGATGCAACAGCCGCCGCCAGCAGCGCCTCGCACACTGGCACGCTCCCTTCTCTCGTGGAAGGTAGTCCCGATTCTGGTTGCCGAAACGGGACTGGTGCTTGGCGCGTGGATCCGCGTGCCGTTTTTCCGCAGCTTTCCTGATTCGATCCCGACCCCTGATACGTGGAGCTATCTCACCGGCGCTTTTGGTCTGCTTCAAAGAGGTCATTTTGATCTGTACCCTCAACGAACGCCGCTTTTCCCGCTAATTGTCTGGATCACACTCGCATTCTTCAAGAGCTTTGCGGCGCTCAACGTCTTTCAAGGCTTACTTACGCTGATCTCGGCGGCAGTCATTGGATTTGTCCTGCGGGCTTTTGGTGGGCCGTGGCGGTGGCCCGCGGCGCTAGCCGTTATCTTCGTTGCTTTGCATCCACACATTTTCTTTTGGGAGCACTTCGTCATGACAGATGGCAGCTTCCAGGCATTCTTTGTATTTTCGCTCGGAACCGCGGCATGGGCCACCCTGCGGCCAACACCGAGGCGAGCAGCAATTGCCGGCATAGTTGCGGCGCTCGCGGTACTTATCCGTCCCCAGGCAATGTTCTTGACACCGGTAATAGTGCTGGCTTTGACATGGACCGGACGTCGCCTGGCGCGTCGCAAGTTGGCGTCGCTCGTCGTCGCTGCCATTGCCGGTCCACTGTTGTTGCTCGGCGGCTGGTCAGTACGCAACGCCGCTGTGCATGGCTTTTTCGGCCTCTCGGACCTCGGGCCGATCACGTACTTCAGCATCGCGGCGCCATGGGTAGAATTGGAGTCCCAGACCTTGGCCGATGACAAAGCGCTGATTGCCGAATCAATCCGGCGCTACCGTTCCATGCCCGAAGATCCGAATTGGGTGGCGTACAATCCGGCGGGGCCCACTGCCATTCTGACGCAGAAGTATGCGAACGACATAAACCACCGAGACGAGGTCTTGAATGAGTTAGCGCGGGAGGCCATCTTTCATCATCCGATGGCGTTTTTGCGCCGTGGATTGCACTCCACTTATTTGTTAGTCACCTCAAGAGTGACTCATGCCTCGTACGATTTTGCCGCAGCGCTTAACTGGGAGAATGAGTGGCAGGAACTTGCGAGGTCATTCCCCGTGGATCAGTACCGTGCAGCTTTAGACCAAACACGTTTTCCAATGCAGGAACGCAATAACATATACACTGGCGAGGTTCGCCCGATACTTGAGTGGGAGATGCCGTTCATTCAAGCCTCGCTTTACATGCTTGGCTCAGCGATGCTCGCACTGCCCTTCTTGCATGGCCCGCGGCGGATAGCCACAGCGATGGCGGTGATTTCAATCATATTTCTCATTCTAGCGACAGGCTTCCTCGCTCAACCTGCCGAACGGTATTTAACGGCGATCCATGGCGGCGCGGCTCTGGCCGGCGCCCTTGCCTTTACTGGACTGGTCGAACGATGGCAAGAGCGCGGCGGTCGCCCACGTAAGAGACAATTTTAATGGTCACCACGTCCATTAACCTCGATGAAACCAAGTAACGTATTTGACCAGGCTTGATCAAGAGACCTAAAATCAACTCCCATTTATCGCTTGTCTCGGCAAGCATTGACTGCGGATAAGTTCAAGACTCGAGTTTCCAGGATATCAACACTCACGAATGATTGAATCAACCGCAACTGGTTCCCTGCTGGATCGAATATCGAATCAACGGATCATTCTGCTGTTCCTGCTGGGGCTTTCGTGTTTCATCGCCGTGGCGCGTTTTCATACTTATGATGAACCGCTCGAGCACGACATTACCGCCACCGCCGTCATCGCAAACGAAATGCGAGCGGGCCGTCCGTATTATTCTGACCTGTGGGAGAACAAGCCGCCGGCCCTTTACATCGCGCATATCGCCGGCCAGTACTTGTTTGGCTATGGCCGGGGTTATC
>WNFT01004665.1_pt1 | contig 17623 bp, 15 predicted proteins | sample 5400191 | NCBI WGS metagenome assembly WNFT01 (sample SAMN13153359, study PRJNA577476) | soil metagenome | isolation source: 80 cm saprolite under Madrone tree | place: USA:California | collected 2016-06-14 | reverse complement strand
GATTCGCGCCTCGTGGTTTGGGATATCGTGCTTGACAAGGGGTAACACCCTGCGCGGGCGACGCCTGGGTCGCCGAACAGCGCGTTTGAGCGGACCGCTGGCTCGCATTCGCTCGCCGCAGCCGCTCAACGCGGCGGTTCGGCAACGAAGAAAGACGGCTCTTTCGCTCGGATCGAACTGAGAGGGAACAAGTATGCTTAACTGGCTTAAGTCGATCTTCAGCGCCCCCAAACCTTTGGGACCCCCAAAGACGATTCGGCTGTTCCACACCAGGGACGCGACGTTGAGTAAGGACTCGATCACCGTCGCGCAAGATCGCTGGGTTGTTGATGCGAAGGAAGACCAGACGATCCGGCTGTTCGAGATTCAAAACCCGGACGCTGAGCAGTGCCTCGTCACCTACAGAGCAACGATGAAGACCGAGGGTCTGGCTGGCCGCGCGTTCCTGGAAATGTGGTGTCGTCTGCCGGGCCATGGGGAGTTCTTCTCAAAGGGTCTGAACCAAGCCATCACGGGCACTACCGACTGGGGTTCCTATGAGATCCCCTTTCATCTGAAGAAGGGCCAACGACCCGACTTAATCAAACTAAATTTGGTCATCGAAGGAAGAGGCAAAGTCTCGATGAAGGATGTTCAACTGCTGAAGACGCCGTTAGGGTCTTGAATTCGGGACGATCCGGGCTTCAGGCCCGATCCCCGACGACGGCGATGGCCTGGATCTCGATCTCCATGCCGGGGCGAGCAAAGTTGGTGACGGTGATGAGCGCGCTCCCCGGGTAGTTGCCGTCCGGGAACTTTTGCTTGCGGAGCTCGACGAAGCGGTCGCCGTACCGAGGCTCCTTGATGAAGACCGTCATCGTGACGAGATTCGCGAGCGTGCCGCCGGCGCGCCGCAGGGTCTGGTCGATCAGCGCGAACACGCGATGCGTCTGGGCCTCGAAGTTGCCGGAGATGTCCTTGCCGTCGCCGTCGACCGTCGCGGTCTGCCCGGCCAGCCAGACGATGCGCCCGCCCTCGGTGACGACGGCCGGCGAGTACGCGCGGCTCTTCTGCTGCTCGGTGCCTTCGAGATACTTCGCCATCTCGACTCCTTTCCCCGGTCACCGCCTTCCGCGATGAACGGGCCGCGGACCGCTGTGGCCGCGGGCGCGGCGAGTATAGGACTCTGATAGACTCGCCGGCGTAAATCCTCCGGGGATGAAGGAGCGTCTGCAATGGACCTCGGCTTGAAGGGACAGGTGGCGCTGGTCACCGGGGGCAGCAAGGGCATCGGCAAGGCGGTCGCGCGGGGTCTCGCCCAGGAGGGCGTTCGCGTGGCGATCTGCGCGCGCAGCAAGGCCTCGCTCGAGGAGGCGGCCCAGGAGCTCGCCAAAGCGACGGGAGCGGAAGTGTTCGGGGTGGCGGGTGACCTCACGCGGCCCGACGACGTCCAGCGGATCGTCGACGCGACGGTCTCCCGCTTCGGGCGGATCGACGTCCTCGTCAACAACGCGGGCGCGGCCCCGGGCGGCGAGATTCTCGACCTGACGGAAGAGGACTGGCAGAAGGCGCTCCAGCTCAAGTTCATGGGCTACGTCCGGTGCATCAAGGCCGTGATCCCGCACATGCTGCGGCAGGGCGGCGGCCGGATCGTCAACATCGTGGGCAACGACGGCGTCAAGCCCATCGGGATCGAGCTCTCCCCGAGCGCGGCCAACGCCGCCGATCTGGCCATGACGGTCGCGCTGGCCGAGCAGTACGGCCGGCAGAACATCCTCGTGAACGCGATCAACCCGGGGCCGGTGGCCACCGAGCGATGGGGCCAGCTGATCGGCGGCATCGCGCGCATGCGCAAGATCAGCGTCGACGAGGCCCAGCAGCGCGCCGAGCGCAGCATTCCGCTCGGACGGATCTGCACGCCCGAGGAAGTCGCGAACGTGGCCGTGTTCGTGGCCTCACCCCGGGCGAGCTTCATGAACGGGGCGATCATCACGCTCGACGGCGGGCAGCGGAAGGCGTTGCTCGACTGACGGCGGCGTGATCGTCGACGTCCACGTCCACTACGTCTCGCCCGGCGCCTTCGATACGGTGCGGCGCCGACCGGACACCTACGGCGTGCGGCTGCTGCCGGGCGACGGCGTGCGGCTCCAGGTCGGCGACGAGCCGCCGACGCGGCCGCTGCTCCCGGCTCTGCACACCCTCGACCTCCACGTGAAGTTCCTCGACGAGCAGGGGATCGACACCGCGGTCTTCGGTCCGCTGATGGACATCGCGGGCTACTCGCTGCCGCCCGCGCAAGGGGCGGCGTGGAGCCGGCTCCAGAACGAGGCGCTCGCCGCCGCGCTCGACGAAGCGCCGGGCGAGCACCGCGGCCTCGCCACGGTGCCGTTACAAGATCCCGCGGCCGCCGCCGACGAGCTGCGGGTCGCGGTGCGAGACCTCGGCCTGCGCGGCGCCATGATCGATCCGAACGCGCTCGGCCGCCCGCTCGGCGACGCCGCGTTCGATCCGTTCTGGAAGGTGGCGGCGGACCTGGAGGCGCCGGTCGTGCTGCATCCCTATCTGCTCGAGGCGGTCGAGCGGTTCGGCCGGCACTATCTGCACAACCTGGTCGGTTATCCCTTCGAGACGACGCTGGCCGCCGCCAGCCTCATCCTCGGCGGAACGCTCGACCGGTTTCCCGCGCTCTCTGTGGTTCTGGTCCACGGCGGTGGCTTCCTGCCATACCACATCGGCCGCTTCGACCGTGCTCACCGAGCCCGGCCCGAGGCCCGCGCGGACGGCGCCGGGCTTCCGAGCAGTTATCTCAGACGCTTCCACTACGACACGCTCGTCCAGCGACCGGAGGCTCTCCGCTATCTGGTCGGTCTCGTCGGCCACGATCGCGTCGTGCTCGGCAGCGACCATCCCTTCTGGCTGGGCGATCCCGATCCGGTCCGTGTCGTGCGCGAAGCCGGCCTCGATCGCGACGGCGAGACGGCGATCCTCGGCGAGAACGCCGCGCGCGTCTTCCACCTCGATCCGTGAATCCTCCAGCTCGAGCCATGAATGCGGTGAGCCCGCGCGTGGTCGGCGTGCCGATCAAGCGCAAGGAGGACTTCCGGCTGCTGACCGGGCGCGGCAAGTACGCGGCGGACGTGCGCCTGCCGGGCCTGCTGCACGCCGCGATCCTGCGCTCGCCGCATCCCCACGCGCGCATCGCAGCCATCCGCGGGGACGCGGCCCGCGCGCTCCCGGGCGTGGTGGCGGTGATCACGGCCGACGATCTCGGCTCGGTCGGGCGCATTCCCGTGCGGCTCGGGCAGCGGTCCGGCGCCGGCGCCACCGCGTGCCTCCAACCGCCGCTCGCCACCGGAACGGTCCGCTACGTGGGCGAGCCGGTTGCCTTCGTGGTCGCCGCCAGCCGGTATCTCGCCGAGGACGCGCTGGAGCTCGTCGAGATCGACTGGGACCTCCTGCCCGTCGTCGCCGACGCGCGTCGCGCGAGCGAGCCGGGCGTTCCAGTGCTTCACCCGGCCGCCGGCGGTAACGTCGTCGAGCGGCTGGCGACGCGCGCCGGCGATGCGGCGGGCGCGCTGGCGGCCGCCGATCGGCGCGTGCACGAGCGCTTCGCGGTCCAGCGCCACACCGGCGTGCCGATGGAGACACGCGGGCTCACCGCCGCCCACGATCTGGGCACGGGCGTGCTCACGCTGTGGGGCGTGGCCAAGGTGCCCCACTTCAACCGGCGCGTCCTGGCGGACCTGCTGGGCTATCCCGAGCACCTGATCCACTTCATCGAGCTGGAAGTGGGCGGCGGCTTCGGCGTGCGCGGCGAGTTCTATCCCGAAGACTTCGTCGTGCCCTGGACGGCCATGCGCCTGGGACGTCCGGTGCAGTGGATCGAGGACCGGCGCGAGCACCTGATGGCGACGAACCACTCGCGGCAGCAGTACCACGACGTGGAGATGGGCGTCCGCCGCGACGGAACCATCGTCGCGCTGCGCGACAGGTTCATGGTCGACCTCGGCGCCTACATCCGCACGCACGGCGTCGTCGTCCCCGAGCTGACGATCGCGCTCCTGCCCGGCCCCTATCGCATTCCGAACTACGAGTGCGAGGGGCTGTGCGTGATGACCAACAAGACGCCGACGGGTACCTATCGCGGCCCCGGGCGGTACGAGGGCACGTTCGTCCGCGAGCGGCTGATCGACCGCGTGGCGGCCGAGCTCGGGCTCGATCCGGCCGACGTCCGTCGGCGCAATTTCATCGGCGCGGACGAGATGCCCTACGAGGTTGGCGGCGCCTCCCTGGGCCAGCGCACCGTCTACGACTGCGGTGATTACCTCTCCGCGTTCGAGCAGGCGCTGGCGGCGGCGGACTACAAGGCGGTGCGCGCCGAGCAGACGCGGGCGAGAGGGGAAGGCCGCTATCTCGGAATCGGCTTGGGCTGCGTCCTGGAGAAGGCGGGGCTCGGTCCCTGGGAATACGCCCGCGTCGAGGTCGACGGCTCGGGACGTGTGGTTGTGTATTCCGGCGTCGCCGCCGTCGGGCAGGGGATCGAGACGACGCTCGCCCAGGTCGTCGCCGAGGAGCTCTCGGTGGCCGCCGAAGATGTCACCGTCGTCCACGGTGACAGCGCTCGGGTGCCATTCGGGATCGGCGGCTTCGCGAGCCGCGGCGCCGCGGTCGCGCTTCCGGCCGCGCTCGAGGCGGCGCGCAAGGTCCGCGACAAGATCTTCCAGGTGGCGGCGTCGCTCATGGAGGCCCACGCCGGCGACCTCGTGCTCGAGAGCGGCGCCGTGCACGTTCGCGGCCTGCCCGAGCGCGCGGTGACGCTGAGACAGCTCGCGCGCGCTGCGGTGCCCGGTCCACCGGGGATGGACCCCGGGCTCTACGCCGCCCATTTCTTCGAGGCGCCGAAGATGACCTATCCCTACGGTACGCACGTGGCGGTCGTCGAGGTCGATCTCGCGACCGGCCGCGTCGCGCTCCGCAAGTACGTCGTGACGTACGACATCGGCCGCGCGATCAACCCGATGATCGTCGAGGGCCAGATCGTGGGCGGCCTCGCCCAGGGGATCGGCGGCGCGCTCCTCGAGGAGCTGGTCTACGACGACCAGGCCCAGCCGCTCACGACCACGTTCATGGACTACCTGGTGCCGACGGCCATGGAGATGCCGGAGGCGACGATCGTGAAGATCCTCGAGGAGACGCCGACGCCGCTCAATCCCCTCGGCGTGAAGGGCGTGGGCGAAGGCGGAAGCTCGGGCGCCGGCGCCGCCATCGCGAACGCCGTGGCCGACGCGCTGGCGCCGCTCGGCGTCGCCATCGCCGAGCTGCCGCTATCGCCCGACCGGATCGCCGCCCTCCTCCGCGCGCGCGGCGCGCACGCCTAGACCGACAGGAGATCGCACATGGCTGACCGGATTCGATCGCTCCTGAAGAGTGCGCTCGCGTCGCTCGTGCTGGCTCTGGCGATGGCCGCCGGCCCGGGAGCCGCGACGGCGGCGGAGACGATCAAGGTGGGCTTCATGGCGCCGCTGAGCGGAATCTTCGCCCAGGCGGGCAAGGACATGCTCGAAGGCATCAAGCTCGCCTTCGAGCAGATCGGCTACCAGACGGCCGGCCGGAAGATCGAGCTGATCGAGGAGGACGACGAGGGCAACCCGGCGGTCGCGCAGGCGAAGTACCGCAAGCTCGTCACCGCGCTCGGCGACTACGCCGCGCGGGTGCTCAAGTACAAGAAGGTCGCCGCGATCGCGATGGACAACCCGTTCGGCCACGAGCAGATCGGGGGCTTCCAACGGGTGTTCGAGGACCAGGGCGGCCGCGTCACGCAGAAGATCTGGGTGCCGCTCAACGCGCTGGACTTCGCCCCGTATCTCACCCAGGTCAGCCGGGATGTGGACGCGGTCTGCGCCGTGTTCGTCGCGGCCCAGGGGGTGCGCTTCATCAAGCAGTACGCCGACTACGGCTTGAAAGGGAAACTGCCCCTCATCGGCAGCGGCGTCATGACCGACGAGCACGTGATCCGCAACCTGGGCGACGAGGCCGTCGGCGCCGTCGGCGCGCTCATCTGGGCCCCGACGCTCGCCACACCCGCCAACCGCACCTACATGAAGCTCGCCGAGGCGAAGGTCGGCAGGACGCCCGCTTACTTCACCGCGGTGATGTACAGCGCGGGCCGCTGGGTCGCCGAGGCGGCGAAGATCGTGGAGGGGCGCGTCGAGGACCGCGAACGCTTCCTGGCCGCCATCCGGAAGGCGAGCGAGACCGTCGAGGACCCGCGCGGGCCCATCAAGCTCGACGAATGGGGGAATCCGACGCAGAACGTGTACATCCTCAAGGTCGAGCGGGTCGGCGGCAAGCTCACCAACACAATCCTACAAACCTATCCGATGGTCTCGCAGTTCTGGACCTACAAGCCCGACGACTTCCTCAAGCTGCCCGCCTACAGCCGCGACTATCCGCCGGCCAGGCCGTGATGGTCAGCCCGATGGTGCGGGATCGGGCCGTGATCGAGAAGGGCAAGGGCTATGAAGGCCCGGACTGTGCAGGAGCTCGTTGACCTGGTGGCCCCGGGCCATCGCGGCCACTGAGATCGGAGCGATCGGGCGTACTCTTGCCTCGATGGCCGCACGAGATCATTCCCGACATACTGAGGACGATCGCCGCTCTGAAGCTGACCACGGGCCAGCGCGCGCGTGAAAGACCCCGTGTGCGGCATGGACGTGACTCCCGGCGAGGCGGCCGGCGGCAGCGCTGAGCATGCCGGTACATCAGTCGGGGCGCCCCAGACCGTGGACGGCCGCGTCTACACGTGCCCGATGCATCCGGAGGTCCGTCAGGAGGTGCCGGGCTCGTGTCCGAAGTGCGGGATGGCGCTGGAGCCCCTGGCGCCCACGGCGCCGACAGTGGCCCGTGTCGAGTACACCTGCCCGATGCATCCTCGGATCGTCCGGTCAGAGCCCGGAGCTTGCCCGATCTGCGGCATGGCGCTCGAGCCCAGGACGATCAGCGCGGAAGAAGAGGAGAACCCCGAGCTTCGCAACATGACCCGGCGCTTCTGGGTGAGCACGGTGCTGACGCTGCCGTTGCTCGCCTCGGTGATGGGCGACATGCTGCCCGGCCAGCCGCTGCGCCACCTGGTCTCGCCGCGCGTCGCGGCGTGGGCGCAGCTTGTCCTGGCCACACCCGTCGTCCTGTGGGGCGGCTGGCCGTTCTTCGTTCGCGGCTGGCAGTCGCTCGTGCACCGCAGCCTGAACATGTTCACGCTCATCGCGCTCGGCACCGGGCTCGCGTACGCCTACAGCGTCGCGGCCACCCTCGCGCCGGGGCTCTTTCCGGCGGCGTTCCGGATGCACGGGGAGGTCGGTCTCTACTTCGAGGCCGCCGCGGTCATCACGGTCCTCGTGCTGCTCGGCCAGGTGCTCGAGCTACGCGCGCGAAGCCAGACGAGCGGCGCCATCAGGGCACTCCTCGGCCTGGCGCCGAGAACCGCGCGCCGCGTGCGCGCGGACGGGGGTGAGGAAGACGTCGCGCTCGACGCAGTCCAGGTGGGCGATCGACTCCGCGTGCGACCCGGCGAGAAAGTGCCCGTCGACGGTGTCCTCGTTGAGGGGACGAGCGCCGTCGACGAGTCGATGGTGACCGGCGAGGCGATCCCGGTCGAGAAGACGGCCGGGGACCGCGTCATCGGCGGCACGGTGAACGGCACCGGCGGCTTCGTGATGCGAGCCGAGCGCGTCGGCCGCGAGACGCTCCTCGCCCAGATCGTCCAGATGGTGAGCGAGGCCCAGCGGAGCCGCGCGCCGATCCAGCGCCTCGCCGACCTGGTCGCCGCCTGGTTCGTGCCTGCCGTCGTCTTCGTCGCGGTCGTGTCGGCCATCGTCTGGGCGAGCGTTGGGCCCGAGCCGCGCGCCGCCTTCGCCATCGTCAACGCGGTCGCCGTGCTCATCATCGCCTGCCCGTGCGCGCTCGGGCTCGCGACCCCGATGTCGATCATGGTCGGCACCGGTCGAGGCGCCGCCGCGGGCGTGCTCATCAAGAACGCCGAGGCGCTCGAGGTGATGGAGCGGGTCGACACCCTGGTGGTGGACAAGACGGGGACGCTCACCGAGGGCAAGCCAAAGCTCGTCACGGCCGAACCCGCGGCCGGATTCGAGGAGACGGAGCTACTCGGGCTCGCGGCCGGAATCGAGCGCGGCAGCGAGCATCCGCTCGCGGCGGCGATCGTCGCCGGGGCTACCGCCCGTGGGATTGCCGTGGCGCCGTCGGAGGAGTTCAAATCAGTCACCGGCAAGGGGGTCGTCGGACGCGTGTCCGGCCGCGCCGTCGCTCTCGGCAACCGACGACTGATGGAGGATCTCGGCGTGACGCTCGGCGGCCTCATCGAGCGGGCCGAGAAGCTGCGTGGCGAGGGTCAGACCGTCATGTTCGTCGCCGTGGACCGGAGCCCCGCCGGGCTCGTCGGCGTGGCCGACCCGATCAAGGCGTCGACACCCGAGGCGCTCGAGCTCCTGCGCGCCTCGAGACTGCGGATCGTGATGCTGACGGGCGACAGCCGCGCAACGGCGGAAGCCGTGGCGCGCAGGCTCGGCATCACCGAGATCGAGGCTGAGGTGCTGCCCGAGCAGAAGATCGCGGTCGTCAAGCGCTTGCAGGCGGAGGGCCGGAAGGTGGCCATGGCCGGCGACGGCGTCAATGATGCCCCCGCGCTCGCTCAGGCCACGGTCGGCATCGCCATGGGCACCGGCACCGACGTCGCCATGCAGAGCGCCGACGTCACACTCGTGAAGGGCGACCTGCGGGGCATCGTGCGGGCGCGCCGGCTGAGCCAGGCGACGATGCGCAACATCCGCCAGAACCTGTTCTTCGCTTTCGTCTACAACGCGCTCGGCGTGCCGATCGCCGCCGGCGTGCTCTATCCCTGGCTCGGCATCTTGCTGAGCCCGATCATCGCGAGCGCCGCGATGAGCCTGAGCTCGGTGTCGGTCATCGGCAACGCGCTGCGGCTGCGGCGCGTCCCCCTGTAGAGTAATGTCACCGGCGTAGTGATGGACCCGCAGGTGGCACGACATCCCGCTCTGGCCGGCGCTCTGCGGCGGAGACCGAGCCTCTCCTCGCGTTGAGCCGACGAAGAAGAGAACCGATGGGCCAGCCGGCCAGGCTACAGCTGAAGGTGCGCCATTACGAAGTGGACCAGTACGGCCACGTGAACCACGCGCAATACGTCCACTATCTCGAGGTGGCCCGCATCGAGGCCCTGGAAGCGCTGGGGCTGTCGTTGCCGGAAATGCGGCGGCAGGGCTATCTCATTCTGGCGGTCGACCTGTCGGTGAAGTATCTGGCGCCGGCCCGGTCCGGTGAGCTGCTCGAGATCGTCACGTACGTCCGTGAGATCCTGGGCGCACGATCCTTCTGGGTCCAGGAGATCCGCGATGTGGGGACTCAGCGCCTGCTCGTGACCGCCGAGGTCACCGGGGCCTTCGCGACCGAGGACGGCCGGCCCACCCGCGTTCCGCCGAGCTTTCGCGAACGGTTGGCGGCCCTCTACGTACCCGACGCTGGGACCGCCCGAGGGAAGTAGCGGACGATCTCTCTGGAGAGCGATCATGAAAACGGACCTGCTTCTCATCCCGATGAGCGCCCGCTACCGTGACATGCGTGCCGCCGCCCTCGCCGCCGAGGACGCGGGGTTCGACGGTCTCTGGACCTGGGACCACCTGCGGGATCCCGACGGAGACTCCGGGCCCGGCGTGCCGGAGGCGTGGACCGTCCTGACGGCGCTCGCCGAGGTCACAAGAAGGATCGCCCTGGGACCGCTCGTGCTCAACGTGGCCAACCGCCATCCCGGCGTCCTGGCCAACATGGCGGCGACACTTCAAGCCGTCTCGGGCGGCCGGCTGCTCCTCGGGATCGGGGCCGGCGGGAGCCGCCGGACGCCCTATGCCGCCGAGCAGCAGGCGCTCGGTCAGTCCATCGAGCGGGACGAGGTGCGCGCCCGGCGGGTCGCCGAGGCGATCGAGCTCATGCGCCGGCTCTGGTCGGGGCAATCCGGGTTTCTGAATCCCGAGCCTGCGCCGCCGATCATCGTCGGCGGCTTCGGCCCGCGGATGGCCGGCATCGCCGGCCGACACGCCGACGGGTTCAACACGCAGGCGATGCACCCCCGGCTCGGCGACCTCGTGCGTCTCGCGCGCGACGAGCACGCCGCCGCGGGACGCGATGCCTCGCGCTTCATCGTGACGGTGTTCGCGGGACTGGACGAGCGCTGGCTCCGGCCGGACTCGCGCGCTCGGCAGACGCTCGAGCGCGTCGGCGTCGAGCGGCTGATCTTGCTCGTCGAGCCGCCGTTCGATCCGGGCGAGATCCGCGAGGCGGGCGGTCTACTCGCCGGCGCCGACGCGCGGTAGACCGGAGCGGCTCAACGCGCAGCCGGAGGCCGGTTGCGCTGGACGGCCTCGGGATGGGTCGAGTCGGCACCCATGTAGATGCCCTTCTCCCAGGTGCGCTTGAGCGGATCACGGACGTTGAGGCGCATGCGCCCGACACCGTGGATCTCGAAGTCCACGACCTCGCCGTTCTGCAGCGGCCCCAGGCCCTCGTGGTTCGTCCCGCACGCGATGAGGTCACCTGAGTTGAGTGTCATGATCGTCGTCGCGAACTCGACGAGCTCCGGGACCAGGTGCTCCATGTCGTCCGTGTTGTAGTTGTGCCGGAGCTGGCCGTCCACCCAGAACTGGACGTGGACATCGTTGGGGTTCGGGATCTCGTCGATCGTCGCGATGCAGGGGCCGATCGGGGCGAACGTGTCGAAGGACTTGCCGAGCCAGCTGCCGGCCTTCCACGTGCGCCGGCCCTCGCCGCGCGCCGACACGTCGATCATGCCGGTGTAGCCGAAGACGGCGTTGCGCCAGTTGTCGCGCTTGACCATCTTGGCCGGGCCCTTGATGACGAGCGCCAGCTCGGCCTCGTGCATGAAGATCCACGGCTCGGTGAACTCCGGGAGCACGATCGTGTCGCCGGGGCCGATCACCGCGTCCGAGCTCTTCAGAAACATGTTGAGCGGCCGAGCCTCGAGCGCGCCGTGCTCCCAGTAATTGGCGATGCAGGCCAGGATCTTGCCCGGCCGGGCCAGCGGCGGGCGTAGCCGGACGTCGGACGCCGGAATCGCCGTGCCCTCTTGGGTCAGCCGCTCCAGGGCCGGACGCAGCCGGTCGAAGTTGTCGATGATGCCCGTCATCGTCGACTGGGACGTGGCGCCCAAGGGGACGGCGTCGGCGATGCTCACCACGCCCCGGTCGGTGAACAGGCCGGGCATCACATCCGGCTTCCCGGCGATCTGGAACATCACGAGCTTCACGATGCCCTCCTCGCTGTACTTCGCCTGGCGGACCGGGTCAGTCCAGGCGGAACAGTCGTCGCTCGACGTTGCGCGCGCGAAGACATAGCGCCGCGTTCCCCGGGTGTCAAGGGCCATGCGTTTGCGTGTAGACTTGGCCCCGCGAGCGGCGTATATCCCAGGCGAGGCAGGGTCGGGGGAGCCGAGGAGGGCAGAGAGATGATACAGGCCACCGGGATCGACCATCTCGTGCTGCACGTCACTGACGTAGGGCGCGCCAAGAAGTTCTACACCGAGATCCTGGGTATGAGCGTCTACCGAGAGAACGACCGGCAGGTGTTTCTGCATGCCGGTTCGCAGGGGGTGGCACTGTTCAAGAAGCAGGGTGATACCCCCCTGACGACGGGCAATGACCTCAACCACCTAGCCCTGAATGTGGCGCCCGGCACGTACGAGGCGCTCAAGGCGGATCTGGAGAAGCACGGAGTGACCGTGAGCGGCCGCCCGGGGGAAGATCGATGCATTTACTTTCAAGACCCTGACGGGCACCGCCTCCAGCTGATGGTCCGCTCGTGATTGTGGTGGACGACGCAGAACGAAGGAGGAGCGTATGAGGGCCGGATTGCAAGCGTGGGACGCCGATACGCACGTGAACCCTGCCGCAGAAGTCCTGGACCGGTACGTCGATCCGAGCTTCCGGCCGCGCCTGGCCGAGCTGGCGTCGCACCGACACGCGACCGGCCAGATCGGAGGCACCCCCGGCACCCATCAATACCGCGTCGGCACGAAGCTCTACCGGCGTGTCCTCGGCGAGGCGAGCGCCCATGAGACGTTCACCGGGCGAGGCACGAACTGGAGGGGGACGAAGCAGCCGAGAGCGGGGGTGCAGGACGACCAGGCCGAGAACCGCATCAAGGACATGGACGACGAGGGGACCGACGCGCATCTCCTGATCCCGACATCGTGGGTCAGCGTCGTCGGCCTGCCCGATGTCGAGCTCGAGGTCGGGTTGATTCGCGCCTACCACCGCCATGCGGCGGACTTCTGCGGGCAGTTTCCGAACCGCCTCAAGACGATGGTCGTGGCCTCGACCCGTAACGTCGAGGAGGCGGTGCGCGAGATCCGCCAGTGGGGGACATCCAAGTGGGCGGTGGCGGTCTGGCCCTTGCTCGCCAAGGACATTCCCGTCGACCACCCGGATCTGGACCCTATCTGGAAGGCCGCCCAGGAGTACGACCTCGCGGTGATGCACCACAGCTTGACCTGGAATCCCCCGTATTTTCCCGGCTACCAGGACCTGTGGGACAACATCTTCCTCGGTCGTCTCGCCTCTCACCCGTGGGGTGGCATGCGGTTCATGGCCGCCTTCATCGGCGCCGGGATCATGGACCGCTATCCGAGCTTGCGCATGGGCATCCTGGAATGCGGCTCGGGCTGGCTGCCCTTCTGGGCCAAACGCATGGACGAGCAAGCGGTCTATGTCGGGGGCATCGCACCGCTCAAGCATGCTCCCAGCGAGTACATGACCAGCGGACGGTTCTTCTGCAGCATCGAGCAGCATGAGGGCGAGGACATGTTCAACTACGTCAGGAGCGTCCTTGGGGACGACGTCCTCATGTACGCCTCGGACTATCCCCACTCGGAGTGCCAGTTCCCCAACTCCGTCGACAACGTCCTGAAGTGGTCGAGCCTCAAGCCGGACACGAAGAAGAAGGTCCTGTGGGACAATGCGGCCAGATTCTACAAGCAGACCTGAGGGGTGACACATGCCTGAGATCAGCGGGTTGGGGCACGTCGGGCTCTTCTGCAACGACCTCCCGAAGATGAGGGACTTCTACGCCCGCGTCCTGGGCCTCACGATCAGCGACGAGAACCTGGAGCGCGGCATCTGCTTCCTGAGCGCGGTGCCGGACGCCGAGCACCACGAGCTGGCCCTCGTCCAGGCCAAGGAGCCGGCGCAGAAGACGCACAACGTGCAGCAGGTGTCCTTCAAGGTGAAGCGCCTGGACGACGTGCGGGCGTTCCATCATCGGCTCCAGAAAGAGGGCGTGAAGATCGATCGCACCGTCACGCACGGGATCGCCTGCAGCGTCTACTTCTTCGATCCCGAAGACAACCGGATCGAGCTCTACTACACGACCCCCTACAAGGTGCGGCAGCCGCTCGGGGAGCACATCGACCTGGATCGCCCCGACGAGGAGTTGCTGGCCTTCGCCAAATCGCTCGAGGAGATCAAGGGGCCGCCGCGCGGCGCCCAGCAACCCGTCGGGTAGACCCGCGGGCGAGAGCCTACCAACCGGCGCGGTGATGTACACGCACGTCCTCAACCGCGGTCCGGCTGCCGTCCGGAGCCCGGCCGACCGGGTGTTCCCTTCGTGAATCCTGCGTTTCCACCGAAGTCTGCCTAGATACGCTGCACGACCGCGCAGCCTATCCCGACCGCGTCCGCCGCAGGCTCGCGCGCGAGCGCGATCGATGACGCCGGCCCCCCGCTACCGCCCCACGAGATGAAACCAGTTGTAGGAGCTCGCGAACACCGGTGCGATGACGACCAGCTGCGCCCCCAGGGCGACAAGCGCGATCGCGATCGTGACGATCAAGAGGGCGCCGGCGCTGCGCAGCCGCGCCCAGCTGAGCGCCCCCTGGAGCCCGTACAGGTACAGCGTCACGAAGGGGACCAGGGTTCCCACCAGCAGTCGTCCCTGCGTGAAGTACGGGCGCGCGCGCGAGGGATACTGATTCTGCGTGCCGAAGTCGAACACGATGGAGAGCGCGGCGACGGCCGCCACCGCGAGCAGGAGTGTCGCCGCGCTGATCCCCAGAGCGAGACGCTCGGCCCGGACCCGGGCGCCGGCCGCCCGGATGACGGCGCACGTGAGCAAGAGGACCGAGGAGAGGATGTAGACGCGATCGATGCCCGGCAGAGTCATCGGCCGGCCGTGCCACGCGATTTCGCCCCGCCAGAACGTGGCGAGCAAATCGGTCCCGAAGTCACCGATGAGGGCGCCGATCGCCCCGCGTCCGAAAAACGGGTGGTCCCCGATCGCCGCCAGACTCTTGACCGACCAGCCGAGCGCCACTGCCTTCTGATGCGAGCCGGTTACCTCCCCCGCCAGCCACACGTTCCGCGAGACCCACGCGCCGATCAGGACGAGCACGATGAGGACGAGTCCCCCCAGGCGTACATATTCCGCGCGATCGCGGCGCGTGGCACCGACCACTGCGAGCGTAAGCCCCAGCGCGCCGACGATCGCCACGTGCGAATACTTGGTCAGCACCGTCGCCGCGACGAGCACGCCCGCCAGGACGTACCACGGCCACGGCGGCGCCGCGCGGAGGATCTGCAGGAGCGCCCACAGCGCCGCGCCGAAGAGCAGCGGAGCCAGCGGGGCGTCATTCGTCGCCCCGTAAAAGCTGTCCTGAGGAAAGGCCGCCACGAGCAGCGGGACCGCGAGCGCGAGGGCGCGATTGTCGGGGCAGACGGCGCGCGCGAAGAGCGCGGCGATCGCCACGAGGCCCGCGGCGAGCAGCGCGTTGAGAAATCGCGTCCAGTAGAACCGCTGGCCGCCGGTGAGTCCGAGGGCACCCCCGAGGCGATACCAGGCGCCGGCCAGCGCATAATAGACGGGCGGCTCCATCGCTTCGTAGTTGACGCTGTTCCAGCGTTCGCGCCCCCAGGGCAGTACCGCCTCACGCACGGTCGCGGGCGCCGTCCACACGGGCGGCGGCACCGCGCCGTCGGGGGGCAGCGGATTCAGGTACTCGGGACTGTGGTGCAACAGGACCAGATCCGGACGCGGGCGCGACCAGCCGGTGCCGTAGAGCACAATCGTCGTCGTCGTCTCGGCGCTCAGTCGCTCGTCCAGGAGCCGGACGGGCACGTGGCCGGCCGCGTACTTGACGATCAGGTCGAAATGGAAGGGCTCGTCTGTGGAGTGGAACGGGGGGAACGCCGCGCTGTATGCGAACACCCGGAGCGCGCCGAGGAGACACAATCCGGCGACGATCCGCCGCTCCCGGTGTCCCAACCAGGTCAGCATCGGTCACCGACCAGTCTACTGCGGATCACGGCACCGGACGATGCCTGAGCCCCGCGCGCGGCCGGCACAATGACTTTGCCGGGGCGGCGCCGAAGCGTGTACTCTCCGGGCAACACGAGCGCTGACGGGAGGAGGCTCCCTCATGTACGACCTACTGCTGAAGGGCGGCACGGTGATCGACCCGGCGCAAAACGTGCGCGGGACGTTCGACGTCGCGGTGGAGAACGGGAAGATTGCCGGCGTAGCCGCGAACATCCCGGCGTCGGAGGCCCGGCGCGTCATTCACGTTCCGGGTAAAACCATAACGGCCGGGCTCATCGATCTCCATACCCACGTGTTCGACGGCGTGGCGGCCAACGGCGTCCACCCGGACATCGCGGGGGTCCGCGCCGGCGTCACGACGGTCGTGGACGCGGGCAGCGCGGGGTGCGCGACCTTCAGCGCGTTCCCGCGACACATCCTGCCGAGGTGCGAGACCGAGGTCATCCCCCTGCTGCACATCTGCCAGACCGGGCTCGCCACGAACCCGGACATCATCGCCGAGAGCAGCATCGACCTCGAGAGCACGTTGCGGGTGGCGAGGGAGCACAAGGGGCTCATCAAGGGGATCAAGGCGCGCATGGTCTCGCCCGCGCTGGAGATCTTCGGGATGGAGATGCCCCGCCTGGCCAAGCGCGCGGCGCGCGAGAGCGGACTGCCGCTCATGGTCCACATCGGCGACACGACCAAGCGGTACGACCCCAACGTGATCCGCGAGCTGCTCCCGCTGCTCGAGCCGGGAGACATCGTGACGCATCTGTTCACCGCCAACCCCGGCGGCGTCCTCGACGCCAACGGCAAGCTCGTGCCGGAGGCCAAGGAGCTCGCCGGTCGCGGCGTGTGGCTCGACACCGCCCACGGCCGCATGAACTTCGGCTTCAACGTGGGCCGCCGCGTGCTCGACCAGGGGCTGATCCCTCACTGCATCAGCACGGATCTGACCATTCCGGGCCGGCTCAACACCGTGCACAGCATGGTGGAGATCATGGCGCGCTTCCTCGGGATGGGCTTCACGCTCGAGCAGGTCGTCGCGGCGTGCACGGTGAATCCGGCGCGGGCGATCGGCGAAGACGGCCGGCTCGGCAGCCTCGGGGTGGGGCGCCAGGCCGACATCTCGGTGCTGGATGTCCGCGACGGCCGGTGGGTGGTCTACGACACGCTTCGGGACCCGCTGAAGATCGACAAGACCGTGGTCCCGGTGCTGACCGTGAAGCGCGGGCGGGTGTTCGAGCCGGAATGGGGTCCCCATCCGTGGGGCTGGGAGCCCGAGCGGGCGGGCTGACGATGCAGTTCGGCCTGATGCTGCGGGCGCAGTTCCCGCAGGGCGACGACCTGCAGGCGCGCTTCCAGGAACAGCTGGAGCAGGCGCGACTGGCCAACGCGCTCGGCTATGCCTCCCTCACCAAGGGCATGCATTACAGCAGCGCGCCGTGGCAGGGCCTGCAGCAGCTTCCCTTCCTCTGCCGGGTCATGGCGGAGGTGCCGGACCTGCGCATCAACTTCGGGCTGATCTTGCTCTCGCTCCACAAGCCCCTGGACGTCGCCGAACAGATCGCGACGGTCGACGTCATGAGCGGCGGGAAGGTCATCTTCGGCGTGGCGCTCGGCTACCGCGAGGTCGAGTTCCTGGCGTTCGGCACGACCCAGAAGGAGCGGGTGAAGCGCTTCGAGGAGAACCTGGAGGCCGTCCGGAGACTCTGGACCGAGGACGTGGTGGACATGGTCGGCTCGCACTTCACGCTGCTGGGCGCCTCGACCTCGACGAAGCCCGTGCAGAAGCCGCATCCGCCCATCTGGATCGGCGCCAATGCCGATCCGGCGATCCGGCGGGCGGCGCGGCTCGGCGATGCATGGTACGTCAACCCACACAACCGGATCGACACGATCTTGCGGCAAGTGGAGGTGTACAAGCGCGCGCTCGACGCGCACGACAAGCCGTTCCCCGCCGAATTTCCGGCGCGGCGTGAGGTGTTTGTGGCCAGGTCGCGGAGCGAGGCCATCCGGTTGTGCGCACCGTTCCTGGCCGCGAAATACGAGGCGTATCATCGGTGGGGCCAGGACCGGGCGATGCCCGAGGGCGACAACGACCTCGGCGCGGGCTTCGACGATCTGATCCGCGACCGCTTTCTGCTGGGGTCGCCCGACGAGGTCGCCGAGCAGATGCTCGCGCTCAACCGGGCGACGGGAATCAACCATCTGATCATGAGCGTGCAGTGGCCCGGGATGCCGCAGAGCCTGG
>WNFT01001929.1_pt1 | contig 17623 bp, 14 predicted proteins | sample 5400191 | NCBI WGS metagenome assembly WNFT01 (sample SAMN13153359, study PRJNA577476) | soil metagenome | isolation source: 80 cm saprolite under Madrone tree | place: USA:California | collected 2016-06-14 | reverse complement strand
GACATGAGGCGCCGTCTGTTGCCGGCCAGGCTGCCTGAGGCACCGGCAATTCGGAAGCGGAGAATTCGCGATGAAGATTGAAGTGTTCGCTGATGATGTGTCCACTGCGCAAGCGGCCGCGAAGGCCCTTGCTGCAGAGGCCCGCTCCGCAGTCACGGCGCGGGGGCGCTTCGTGATGGCTGTCAGCGGCGGTCATACTCCCTGGATCATGCTGCGCGCCCTGGCAGATGAAGAGCTCCCGTGGCCGCGCATTCACGTTGTGCAAGTGGACGAACGCGTTGCGCCACTGGGGCACGCGGATAGAAATCTCACCCATCTTCGAGAGAGTCTGCTCAATCACTCGGCGATTCCACCGGAACAGATCCATGCCATGCCCGTGGAATCGTCTAATTTAGACGCCGCAGCCAGGGAATACGCCTCGCTCCTCGGTGAGATCGCTGGCTCACCGCCGACGCTAGACCTGATTCATCTGGGTCTTGGGCCGGACGGACACACCGCGTCCCTGGTGCCCGAAGATCGGGTCCTTACGATCACCGACGCGGATGTGGGTGTGACCGGCATCTACCAGGGAAGGCGCCGAATGACACTGACATATCCCGTCATCAATCGAGCCCGACGGATTTTGTGGCTGGCGACGGGAAGTGAGAAAGCTGGCGCGCTGCTTCGCCTGCGCGAGGGCAGTCTGTTGATTCCTGCGGGGAGAATTTGTCGCCTTCGGGCTGTGATTTTCGCGGATCGCGCGGCGACCGGAGGTGTGGCAGCCGAAATGTTTTCCACCAACGCCTTTATTAGAGAAACAAGCGCTTGAGGAGCACCGCCAGAAGTAGCCCATTTTTCACCAGACGCAGCCCTATTAATCAAGGATGAAAACGATCGTAGCTGGCCGCAATGAGTGATAACGGATTGGACAGGGCGAAAAGAAAAGGCAAGGATTCGACCGGAACCGCGTAACAAAAAGGCACATTGAACAATTCAATCCAAGTGGTGCTTGCCGACGTGGACGATCTAGGGCGCACCCAGCCCGCGGCGGCTGCGCACACCAAGCGCCCGACCTGGGAGCAAACCGAAGGCAGCCCGTTGCCGCTTGGCGTGACCTGGATGGAAGAGGAGCAAGCTTTCAACTTCGCCGTTCATGCGGAACACGCGGAAAGTGTCACACTATTGCTTTACACTTCCACCGATTTGGTCAACCCGCGTTTAACGTACCGCTTCGACTTTCTGCGTAACAAGTCAGGACGGATTTGGCATTGCCGGATACCACTCACCGAAATTGGTGAGTCTTGTTATTACGGATACTCGGTGTCGGGGCAAGCTGTTTCCTACGTTCATAGCTTCGACCCACAGAAGGTTCTGCTCGACCCGTATGCGAAATGTGTGTTCTTCCCGCCCGATTTCGATCGCGAATTAGCAATGAGAGAAGGACCCAATGCAGGTCGGGCGCCTCTCGGCGTGCTGAGTGCCCACAGGTCGGAATTTGATTGGACGGGAGACCGAGCGCCGCATCACGAGTCGGATGCAATCATTTACGAACTGCACGTGAAGGGCTTCACGAAGAACCCCAACTCAGGCGTAGATCCATCTCGGGCCGGGACATATGCAGGCTTGGTCGAGAAGATCCCCTATCTGAAAGAGCTCGGGATCACTGTGGTCGAACTGATGCCGATTTTCCAGCGCGATCCACAGGAGGGTGACTACTGGGGCTATATGCCTCTGAACTTCTTCGCGCCCCACGCCCAATACGCGAATACCCGCGACGATGATGAGCAGCACCTGGAATTCAGAAATATGGTGAAGGCGTTTCATCAGGCGGGCATCGGCATAGTGCTTGATGTTGTTTATAACCACACCTGTGAAGGAGATCACAGAGGCCCCATCTACAGCTATAAGGGCATCGACAGCGCTGGCTATTACATGATGTCAGGCGATCCGGCGAATCCGTACGCGAATTACTCCGGCACCGGCAATACCTTGGATTTCGGGGAGCCTCACGTGCGCAAGATGGTGATGGACAGTTTGCGTTACTGGAAGCAGGAGATGCACATCGACGGATTCCGCTTTGATCTGGCATCGGTGTTCAGCCGAAACACCGATGGATCTCTCAACTGGGGAGACGCTCCCATCTTCAGTGAAATTGCCGCTGATCCGGAGCTAGGTCGGCTGCGCTTGATCGCGGAGCCGTGGGATACAGGTGCTTATCAACTCGGCCGCGGATTCCCCGGTATAACCTGGCTGCAGTGGAACGGACGATTCCGCGACGACGTCCGCCGTTTTGTCAAAGGCGATCCCGGAATGGTTCCTGACCTGATGCGGCGTGTCTATGGCAGCGATGATTTTTTCCCCGACAGCCGCGCCGACGCGTATCACGCCTACCAGAGCGTGAACTACGTGACTTCCCACGATGGCTTCACCCTGTACGATCTCGTTTCTTATAACCAGAAGCGCAACTGGGCGAATGGTCACAACAACCAGGATGGCATGGACGACAACTACAGCTGGAACTGTGGTCATGAAGGCGACGAGGCCGCACCCAATGAAGTGCTGGCGTTGCGCCGCAGGCAGGTGAAAAATTTCTGCTGCTTGCTCATGCTTTCGAACGGAACTCCAATGTTCCGAGCCGGGGACGAATTCCTGAACACACAGTTCGGCAACAACAATCCGTACAACCAGGACAACACAACGGGATGGCTGGACTGGAGCCAGCTTCGGGCGAATCAGGACATTTTTCGTTTCTTCAAGAGCATGATTGCGTTTCGGAAAAGCCATTCTGCGCTGAGCCGCAGCCGGTTCTGGCGCGAGGACGTCGACTGGTACGGAACGGGCGAGAGAGTCGACCTTTCCTATGACTCTCACAGTGTGGCGTTCTGCCTGCACGGAGCTTCGCAAAACGATGATGACATCTACGTGATGATCAACGCCTACTGGGAGGAGTTGGAGTTCCACATTCAAGAGGGTACGGCGCAAGAGTGGGTGAGAGTCGTGGACACTGCGTTAGCGAGCCCTGACGATTTCGCGGAGCCCGGAGAGTCTCTTGGCGTGGCGAGCTATCTGGTAGCGCCGAGATCAGTAGTAGTTCTACTTCGGCGCAGAAATTAGTGACATAAACAAAGAAGGAATGGGTGCTTAGGCTTATGAGTGGGAAATCCAAGGTCGTTATTATTGGAGGCGGATTCGGAGGCCTCAGTGCGGCACAGGCGCTGAAGTCAGCGCCAGTTGATGTAACCCTGATCGATCGCCGCAACTATCATCTGTTTCAACCTCTGCTCTATCAAGTTGCCACCGGTTCGCTTTCACCGGGCGAGATTGCAGCGCCGTTGCGCGGCGTGTTGAGCCGTCAGAAAAACACTCGGGTGTTGCTGGGCGACGTACTGGACATTGACCCGGTCTCGAAGCAGGTGGTGCTCGCCGACGGAGCAACTTTCGATTACGACTCTTTGATTGTCGCAGCCGGCTCGCAAACCTCTTACTACGGCCACGACGTGTGGTCGCGGTGGGCCCCTGGCCTGAAGAGCATCGAGGAAGCAACCACCCTTCGGCACAAAATTCTCTACGCATTTGAAGTCGCAGAACGGCTCTCAGATCCTGCTCAGCGGCGCGCCTGGCTCACGTTTGTGATTGTCGGCGCAGGGCCTACGGGAGTCGAGCTGGCAGGAGCGATCGGAGAGATCGCGCGGCAGACGCTCAAGCACGACTTTCGTTCGATATGTCCCGAAGACGCGCAAATCATCCTGCTCGATGGAGGCCCACGGCTGCTCCCGTCATTCCCCGAGGACTTGGCACAAAAGGCTGAGCGGTCTCTTGCCAAGCTCGGTGTGCAAACCAAGATGGGCGCGATGGTGCATGATGTTGACCGGGACGGAGTCGGCCTTCAGGTCAATGGAACCGCAGAGCGCCTGTCAACAAAAACTGTGATCTGGGCTGGCGGTGTCATCGTTGCTCCCCTGGCGAGGACGTTGGCGAAACGTACTGGGGCGGAGACCGACCGCGGCGGAAGGATCAAAGTTGGACCCGACCTCACCATCGCTAATTTTCCCGACATCTATGTGGTCGGAGATCTGGCACTCTCCCTGGACGCAAGCGGAAAGCCGTTGACGGGGGTGGCGCAGGTTGCGATGCAGCAAGGGGCTTATGCCGCGAAAGCAATCGTGCGGAAAACGAGCGGTCAGCCAAAGCAAAAACCCTTCGCGTATTTCGATAAAGGAAACCTGGCGGTGATTGGACGCGCTGCCGCGGTGGCCAATATTTTCGGCGTGCATGTTTCTGGGCTGACGGCGTGGTTGGTTTGGGCACTTATCCACCTGACGTACATTGTCCAGTTTCAAAGCCGGATCCTGGTTTTCATTCAGTGGGCAATCCAGGACCTGACGTTCAGTCGTGGAGCGCGACTTATCACTGGCATGGCTCCCACCGATTTCAACTTCAATCGAGAAATGGCGGGTGGGGACCGTGCGGTCGAGCCTAAGGTCGAGCCCGGAAGTGGGACGAAGACCGATTCCGTCGCTGTGCCGGCGCGGTAATCCAGAGAGTTTGCCGGGCAGGTGCCGTCGTGGGCGAATCTCAATTCTCAGCCGTGCTTGATGATAAATGCGGTTTTATCGTCAGTGAGGTCTTGCTCGCCGATCTGGCGAAAGTATTCATCCTGCGTTAGTGCGTAGTCCAGGATCGCATTGCAGATCTCCCTTGCCGGGCGGTCTTTATGGTCACGAACTATGCGTTCGATCCTTAGGCGAGCTTCTATATCACTGCCGTCATACACGCCGTCGGAATACAGAAAAATGATGTCTCCCGGACTCATCAATGTGATCTCCGCTATATTCGAAGCGTTGATTTGCCTTTGCCGGAGCGCCATCGAAAAATACTTGTTTCGGTCAGGATGGTCCTCGGGAATTTCCAATCCGAGGGCAGGGAATTGCACGAGGTAATCGGTATTCATCGGCACAAAACACCCGAACTCCGCAGAAAAGACCAATGGTGGAGGACTGCCGAAATTCACAAAACGGAATTGCCCTTCGGGACGTATTTCACCGTAGAGCATGGTCGCAATTTCACGCGACTCGTCGTGCGCATCGCGGCCCAGAGCATTGCGCGCAGTGACGGATTGCGCCAGACGGAGATTAATGTCCTCGAATAGCTTAGGGGTCGTCCTCCCGTAGCGGTCGAGTTCGGCGAGGATAAAAGCATGAAAGGTGTCGTGTACAGTCGAGGCTATCTTCGCCGAGATTATCCCATGCCCCTGAGCATCCACCAGGAGGACGCCTGCGGAGGTGTAGAGTTCGCGCAAATTCTCTGCGACCATGAGCTGTTCTGAGCTCTTCGCCCTTCTGTACTCGTCCTCTTGCAAGCCGTTCGGGGGCGGATTCGATGCAAGCCAATGCACAAACTGATCAACTGAGTTTCGCGGAACCTGGCCTTCGGAGACCGGTTCCAGATATTCTTTGGACAACCGTAAAGCGCGGGCGATACGTGCGTCGATGTTATAGCGTTGCTGAAAATTGATGTATTCGAAGAGATCGCCACCCACGCTTCCAGCGGGAATGGAATTCCCGTACATGTCGGTCCGGGCGAGGTGTGGGATGGCGCCCTCGACCGGCATCAGCCGCTTGCGGAGATACTCGTCAATTCCGGGTTCTGTCTGAATTGCCATAGGGCCTTCTCTACTCCGCTGCACGCCAGGGAGGAGGATTAGCAAGTTTGAATTATACGCAGGCCAGTAAAGGCTCTGAGGCGGGATGACAATTTCGAAGCAGTATTCATTAGTGGCAGTCTTCGGCTAGTGTCCGGCCTCGGATTGGCAGTCATATCGTGCGGACACAGCTAACCGTTCTTGGCGGGGCAGCCCTCCAACAGCATTTCGAACGCATCCGGCTCCAGAAGCTCAAGAGACTCCACGACAACATCAGCGGGCAGGTGGGCACCGTTGTGGCTCACCCCGATGCTTCTCATACCAGCACTGCGTGCTCCCTGTACACCGGCAACGGCATCTTCCACCACAATGCACCTGTCGGGTGATACTCCGACGCGAGCAGCAGCGGTCAGATACACTTCAGGATCCGGTTTTCCCCTGTGCACATCCTCAGCGGAGACGATGCCCTGAAAAGTATGGGTAGCCGACAGAGCCTCAAGGACTGCCTCGATATTCGCGCGCGGCGCCGCCGAAGCGATGGCCTGAAGCCATCCCTCCTTGTGAAGCCGGTGCACCCAATGAGCAACCCCGGGGAGAGGCGAAATGCCGTCCCGGCGAAGCAGTTGACGATATAGCTCCTCTTTGGCGTTTGCGATTCTCTCAATCCGCTCTGGAGTCGCCGCAGTGCCCAGCCATCGGGGAAGGATGAAATCGTTCCGCTGGCCAAACGAGGAAAGAAACTGCTCATGAGTGATCGCAATGCCCTCATTGGCGAGCGTGTCCCGCCAGGAAATCCAGTGGAACTCCTCTGAATCGATCAGGGTCCCGTCCATGTCCCAAAGAACCGCGCGACTAGCGCTCATCTATATACAACCTCCATCGCGGATATCCCTTGGTGAATGCCCGATCTGGCGATGGCCGACAAGAAAAAAGACCAAATTGCGCAAACGACGCCGTGCGGCTCGACCTGGGTGAGCCGCACGCTTCGCTGGGGCCAGTACTCACCCGACCTTTTCGGCAACCTGGGAGAGTGCGTAATCTTCCAGGTGCTGCGCGTCGCTGTTGAATTTGCGGATGCCCTCGGCGAGCTTCTCCGTCGCCATTGCGTCCTCGTTGTGCATCCAGCGAAAGGTCTTTTCATCCAGATGGAGGCGCTCTTCCTTGCTGGCCTTCGCTTTCATCGGATCGAGTTTACGATCCAGCGTTCCCTCGGCTTGCTCCAGTTGGTCAAGAAGCTCAGGACTGATCGTGAGCAAATCGCATCCGGCCAGTCGGACGATCTGGTTCACATTCCGGAAGCTGGCGCCCATCACCTGCGTTTTGTAGCCGTATTTCTTGTAGTAATTGTAGATGCGAGTGACGGACCCAACGCCGGGATCCTGGTCCGGGGCAATCTCCTTGCCCCCTCCCTCCTTCTTATACCAGTCGTAGATACGGCCGACAAAAGGCGAAATCAAGGTGACTCCAGCCTCGGCACACGCGACTGCTTGCGCGAAGCTGAAAAGAAGCGTCAGATTGCAGTGGATGCCTTCCTTCTCCAGAAGCTCGGCCGCACGAATGCCCTCCCAAGTGCTGGCGACCTTGATCAGGACTCGTTCGCGCGTCACGCCCTGCTTCTCATACAGCGAAATCAGCTTGCGGCCCTTGTCGATTGTCGCCTTGGTATCGAAGCTCAAGCTGGCAGCGACCTCCGTAGACACGCGGCCGGGAACTACCTTGAGAATCTCTTCTCCGAACAAGACGAAGAGCCGATCGATGAACTCTGCCGCCATTTCTTCGTGACGGCCGCCGCGCTTCACGGCCAGTTCGGCAGCTTCCTCCACCAAGTGCCGATAGTCTGGCATCTGGGCGGCGTGATAAAGGAGGGAAGGATTGGTGGTCGCGTCCTGCGGACGGTGGTGCGCAATCGCCTCGATATCCCCCGTATCCGCTACAACGGTCGTGTATTTCTTCAACGATTCAAACAGCGTCATTGTTTTCTCCTGTGATTCACGCTCAAATGCCCTCAAACTGCATTGCCTTAAGTCGCATGGGCAACCGTGCTGTGTTCGAGTTGAGTAACCTTGGCCAGCCGGCGACGATGCCGGTCTGCCCCGCTGAACCGAGCGCTGAGGAAGTTTTGCGTGCACTCCCACGCGATGGCAATACCAGTGGTGCGGCCTCCGAAGCAAAGTACGTTCATGTTGTCGTCCTCCACGCCCTGTCGTGCCGAAAAGTGATCGTGACACAGGGCGGCTCGAACGCCGACAATCTTGTTGGCAGCCACGGAAGCTCCCACGCCGCTGCCGCACACCAGAACGCCCCGATCTATCTCTCGGTTGGCCACAGCGCGGGCAAGGGGAATTGCAAAATCAGGATAGTCGTCGCTGGTGTCATAGACCTTGTTGCCAAAATCGACGACTGCGTGGCCTTCTGCGGTCAGCAATTCCGCAAGCTGCTGTTTCATTTCAAATCCTCCGTGGTCTGCGCCCACACCTACTTTCATTTTGTCCCCCCGTGCCGCGCGATCTGGCTCTTTGCCGCGGCTACTACCTTGTCCGTACTGAAGCCGAATTTTTTCAACAGTTGTTTGAGAGGCGCCGAAGCGCCAAAGCTTTCGATGCAAAGGTTGTGCCCTTCGGAACCGGTGTATTTGCACCAGCCAAAATCGGATGCTACTTCCACTGACACTCGCGCCTTCACGCTTGGAGGCAAAACTGATTCACGGTAGTTCTTATCCTGATCGTCAAACAGCTCCCATGACGGCATGCTGACTACTCGCGCCCGCACGCCCTCCTTACTCAATTGCTCGTAGGCCTCCAGGCAGAGCGCAACCTCGCTGCCGGTGCCGATGAGAATGACTTCCGGGGCGCCGCCGGAGGCGTCGGCCAGAATGTAGGCGCCACGGGCCAAGCCCGAGGCGGGAGCGTATTTCGTCCTATCGATCGTGGGCAGGGCTTGGCGAGTGAGCACCAGCACCGCTGGCTCATGATGCAGTTGCAATATGACCTTCCAAGCCTCGGTCACCTCATTCGCGTCGCCGGGCCGAATCATAATCAGGCCGGGCATGGCGCGCATGTGGGCGAGCTGCTCAATGGGTTGATGGGTGGGTCCGTCTTCGCCGACTCCAATCGAGTCGTGAGTGAACACGTAAATAACAGGAAGCTCCATTAAGGCGCTTAGGCGGAGAGGTTCCCGCATGTAATCGACGAAGATGAAAAATCCCGAGCCGAAGGGGCGAACTTTCACCAGACTCATCCCGTTGAGTATGGCGCCCATGGCGTGCTCGCGGATTCCGAAGTGGAAATTGCGTCCGGCATAATTCTCGGCCGAGAAATCCCCTGCCCCTTCCAGCGTGATCCGGGTCTTGGTGGAGGGAGCGAGGTCCGCAGATCCACCGATGAACCAGGGGATGTTTTTAGCGACTGCATTCAGTACTTTCGCGGAGGATTCGCGGGTCGCGAGGCCTTTCGGATCTGTCGGGAATGTGGGCAGGTCGCGGTCCCATCCTTCCGGGAGCTGGCGATGTTGCATACGGAATAATTCCTCAGCTAGATCTGGGTACTGCTTGCGATACTCAGCGATTCGCGCAAACCAAGCGTTACGTAGCTGTTGACCCCGCTTTCCAATGCCTTGAAGAAAATGATCGTAGACTCCATCCGGCACATAGAACTTTTTGTCTTCCGGCCAGCCGTAGTTTCGCTTGGCAAGCCGGATCTCTTCTTCGCCCAGCGGTTCGCCGTGGGCGCCACTGGTGTCCTGCTTGTGCGGAGCGCCATAGCCGATGTGGCTATCCACGATGATCAACGTCGGGCGATCGTTCGTACTCTGAAAGTTGTGGAACGCGCGGGCCAGCATATTGAGGTCATTTGCGTCACCCACCCGCGTCACGTTCCAGCCATAGCCGATAAAGCGCGTGGCCACGTCTTCGCTAAAGGCCAGCGCAGTGTTGCCTTCGATCGTGATGTGGTTGTTGTCGTAAATCCAGCAGAGATTTGAGAGCCGCAGGTGTCCGGCGATCGAGGCAGCCTCGCCAGAGATGCCTTCCATCATGCATCCATCTCCGCACAGGGCGTAGACGTTGAAGTCGAACAGGTCCTCAAAGCCCGGGCGGTTGTAACGCGCAGCCAGCCACTGACGGGCAATCGCCATGCCCACGCTGGTGGCGACGCCTTGGCCGAGAGGTCCCGTTGTGGTCTCGACGCCCGACGTCCAGCGGTATTCCGGATGTCCCGGGCAGCGGCTATCCACCTGGCGAAATGCCTTGATGGCATCCATCGGCACCGATACTTCGCCAAGAGTTTCATAGTCCTTGCTGACTGCTCGGACTTGCGTCAAGTGAAGCAGTGAATAAAGCAGCATAGACGCGTGCCCGATCGACAGCACGAAGCGATCGCGGTTTGGCCAGACGGGGTCCTGCGGATCGAATCGAAGGAACTGCTGCCACAGGCAATAGGCCACCGGTGCCATCGCCATCGGAGTTCCGGGGTGTCCCGAATTTGCCGCCTGCACACCATCCATGGCAAGCGTGCGAATGGTATTGATACTGGTCAGATCCATGTCTTGTTGTACTCGGGAAATGGGAGTTGCGATTGCTACACTCATGTAAGATCCTTTCGCGCTGCCTTTCGCAGGCGGTCCACTCTGTTTGAAGGAGGCTGTGATGGCCGCCTTCTTTTCGTGCCGGCCACCCCTTACACCCGGTCAAGTCATTCAGACCGGTGCGGCCACCTCCACCCTGTAATCTCCGGGCTGTCGATGCCGTTCTTGTATGCGTAGGCCCGGCAGGCGATTTGTTTGTTGCGGAATTTTTCTTTGGCGTGCGCCCCGATTTTTTGCAGTCTCGGGATTCGGTCAATGGCGTCAATCGCCAGGGTGTAGCGATCAATTTCATTGTTCATCGCCAGCTCCATCGGGGTGTTGATGTTGCCTTTTTCTTTGTAACCGCGCACGTGCAAGTTCCTGTTCGTGCGAGCATATGCGAGACGGTGAATCAGGTAAGGATAGCCGTGGAAGTTGAAAATGATCGGCTTGTCAGCCGTGAAGAGAGAATCAAAGTCACGGTCCGTTAGCCCATGCGGATGGTTCTTGCTGGGCTCCAATTTGAAAAGATCCACCACGTTGACGAAACGAATCTTTATGTCGGGGAACTCTTCCCGCAGCAGCATTGTCGCGGCCAGCGCCTCTTGGGTCGGTATGTCGCCGGCGGAGGCCATCACGACATCGGGTTCCACACCCTGGTCGTTACTGGCCCAGTCCCAAATACCGATGCCCTTGGTGCAATGCTCGATAGCCGCATCCATATTCAGGTATTGCAGGTGCAGCTGCTTGTCTGAAACGATCACATTGATGTAGTTCTCACTTCGCAGGCAGTGGTTGGCTACCGACAGTAAGCAGTTGGCGTCGGGCGGAAGGTAAATACGCGTGACCGCGGCGCTCTTATTTAGGACAACGTCGAGGAAACCGGGATCCTGGTGCGTGAAACCGTTGTGATCCTGACGCCAGACCGTCGAGGTGATCAGAAGGTTCAGTGATGCGATCTTCTCGCGCCACGACAGATTGTTGCAGATCGAGAGCCATTTCGCGTGTTGGTTGAACATGGAGTCGATCACGTGGACAAAGGCCTCATAGGAGGAGAAGAAACCATTTCTGCCGCTCAGCAGATAGCCTTCGAGCATGCCCTCCATGGTGTGCTCGCTCAGCATCTCAACCACACGCCCATCGGTCGCCAGTTCGCCACCGTCCTGGTCTTCGGGGAAATAGTCGGCAATCCAGAATTTCTTGGCGACCTGGTAGATAGCTTGTAGCTTGTTCGATGTGGTTTCGTCTGGGCCGAAGACCCGGAAGTTGTTCATGTTTTCCTTCATTACATCGCGAAGGAAGTTGCCCAGAGGCGGGACGTTTTCGGTTTCGAGGGTTCCCGGCTGGTCCACTTTCACCGCATAATCGGCGAAGTCAGGCAAACGCAGAGCCCTCCTAACCCTTCCACCGTTGGCATGAGGATTCGCGCTCATACGGCGGTCCCCAGTTGGCGCCAGCGCTTTGAGTTCCGGAACGAGCTTGCCATCCTGGCCAAAAAGCTCCTCCGGTTTCTGCTCATGCATCCACTTCTCGAGTATGCGCAGCTGTTCCGGGTTCTTCTTGACATCGGTCAAGGGCACCTGGTGCGCACGCCAGAACCCCTCGAGGAAGTGACCACCTACTTCTCGCGGCGCGCCCCATCCTTTCGGGGAACGCAGCACGATCATCGGCCAACGCAGCCGCTTCGCAACGCCGCGGGTACGGCATTCCTGCTGATGCGCTCGAATTTCTGTGATGCAGTGTTCCACCGTAGCCGCCATGGCCTGGTGCATGCTTTCAGAATCCGATCCCTCAACGAAGTGTGGCGTCCAGCCATATCCGCGCATGAGGTCTTCCAGTTCCTCGTGGCTGATGCGCGCCAGCAGGGTCGGGTTATTGATCTTGTAGCCGTTCAAGTGAAGGATGGGCAGTACCGCTCCATCGCGAATGGGACTCAGGAACTTGTTGATGTGCCACGAAGTTGCCAGCGGTCCGGTTTCCGATTCACCGTCTCCAACCACAGCAGCGACAATCAGGTCAGGGTTATCGAACGCAGCGCCGCAGGCGTGGGAAAGCACATATCCCAGTTCGCCGCCTTCGTGGATCGAACCGGGAGTCTCTGGCGTGCAGTGACTGCCGATGCCACCTGGGAAAGAAAACTGTTTGAAGAACTCGTACAGGCCACGTTCGTCTTCGCTCTTTTCGGGATAGATCTCGGAGTACGTTCCCTCGAGATACCCTGGGCCCAGAACGCCGGGCGCGCCATGCCCAGGACCCGCCATGAAAATCATGTCCAGATCGAACTTCTTGATCAGCCGGTTCAAATGGATATACATGAAAGCGAGGCCGGGGCTCGAGCCCCAGTGTCCGAGCAACCGATTTTTGATATGCTCCGGCTTCAGTGCTTCCTTCAGAAGGGGATTGGCCTGGAGATAAATCATGCCGAGCGCCAGGTACTTGCAGGCTCGCCAGTAGGCGTCGGTCTTTCTCAATTCCTCTGAACTCAGCGGCGACCCTTGAATGGTGGATCTCGCTATTCCATAAGCGCTGAGGGAGGTTGAGGTTGTTGATGGCTCTTCTACTTCTAAGACAGGGGTCATTTCTTATGCTCCTTGTGTCAACGCGGTGGAGTCGGAATGGATTTTCATTTCGTTGTGCAGTGGTTGGCTCTTGCTGCTCGCAGGTGGCGAAAGCGCCTTTTGAAGAGTGCAACCCTTAGGCCAGTTGTAAGCCTTTGAAATGTTAGCCGAACGTCGACGGAGTGGTGTCAAGACTATAGCAAGTGACAAAGGCTTGGCGGGGCCGTATTGTTGCGCTGCGAAGGAACCCATACCGTGCCCCAGCAGCATGAATGGCGCATCGGGGATCTCCTCCTTGGCGATGTGGCTCAGCCGAACCATGTCCTCTACTAAAGAGTCAAAGCCGCCCTCGCCGAAATCTCCGAGATGTGCGGCGGAGGGCGCAGTGCGGCCGTGTCCGCGGTGATCGTTTCCATAGACAGTCAAACCGGCCGATACCAGCACTTCGATCGTGCCAACGTACCGCCCGATATGTTCACCCATACCATGCGCAATCTGGACCACGCCGCGCACCGGGCCGAGGCTATCCCACCGGGAGCAGGCGACGTGCAATCCCTCGGTGCTGGTAAGTCGAAACTCGGCGGAAGGTATCGTTGCAGCATAACCGCTTTGCACTGACATAACCTCCTGAAACGCCTGTCGATTAGTTTCCCTTGCTCGGAGCGGGGCCAGGAGGCGGCGTCAGCAGCTTCACGATTGCCCGCTCCATCGTCCGGTTCATCTCAGATACAACGGCGGGTACATCGTGCTGGCCGAGTGTTCCAACCTCGGAGACCGCATTGGTCCACACTGTCGCACCGGTGGCAAGACTCGTCATCTGAGCGGAGATTGCAACTTCAACCTTGACGCCACCTTCGTAGTCAATTTCCTCAAGCTTCTCCAGTCGCCCGCTAAGAACGTAATTGATGTCGGGGCGTCCGTCGTACAGTTTTACCTGAGTGAAGGTTCCACTCGCGCGCAGACGATCCGCCACGGCGTTGGTCAGGAACTCACGCGGATCAACCGCCCAGCGGTGGTAATTATAGAAGCCGATTTGTTCCGGAGACGTTTTGTAAACGATGGCTCCCTGCCGCAGGTAAGTGGGCGATCGGAATTCGCGTATCGCCAATGATGCGCGGACACCCTCCTGCGCCGGCGGATCCGGAGGCGGCGGCACGTGGAGAGCGTAGTAGTTCGGGTACTTCACCGCGCCTCCGCAGCCAACTAAGATGATCAGGGCTGCCAGCGCAAAAGGAACTATCAGGTGCTTATTCATATCCGTCCTCTTTATTACTGCGGGACCTTGCGGTCTTTTTACTTCGGGACCTCGCGCTCTTTCGGCTGCTTGATCCGAATCAAGCTCCACGGACGCTGCTTCAGCGAGTCGGTCAGCTGGTCCAGGTTGTCCGTTGCCGTCCGCAGGTTTTCCACCGTATCGTCAATCTTGTAGTCATTCGCTCGCACCATGACCTGCATGTCCGACAGCAATTGTTTGGCTTGCTGCAAGGTGTTCTGCAATTCAGCCAAGTCTTTGCGTATCGGCTCGCGCACATCGGTCACGGTGCCGTTCACGTTCTGAATAGTGTCATCGGCGTGCTGGCTGAGCGCGATCAATTGGTCGGAAATATGATCGATCTTAGGACCTTCGGTCGCCAGCATTCCGTTGACGCGATCCAACACAGCTTGAATCTTCTTTTGAGTGGGCGGCCCCGTCACAGTATTCAGGTTGGCGAGCAGACTTCGCGCATCGCCGCTGATCCCTTCCAGTTCTCCCCGCGCCTGTACGATCAAGCCGTTTGCGCTGTCCGCGACGGTGGCCATCTTGCCGGCGATCTCATCCAGGCTGGCGGCTTCCTGCGATTGAATGGACGACCCGGGCGGCAGACGCTTGGCGTCGTTGCTGCCGGTCGTGATCGACAGCGAAGCGCCGCTCATGACGCTGGTCAGACCCAGTTTGGCCACGGACTTTTCATTCAGCGGCGTCTTCTGTTTGACCGCCAGCAGAATCTCGATCTTCGTTGGATCTGACGCCCAAGGCCGCACGCCTGTCACTTCCCCCACGTTGATTCCGCCAAAGAGCACCGAAGCTCCCGGCTCCAGCCCGCCCGCATAACGCAGATAAGTCCGGTATGGAACTGTATCGCCGCTGAACTGCGCATGCATGAGGTAAATGACCGTGAACGCCAGGACAGCGAAACATCCCAGGACGAAGGCCCCGACCTTTGCTTCCGTTGTCACTAGTTTGCCTCCTGAGTCTGCAAATATTTTTCGAAGTAAGCGGCTACCGCCGGCGCTTTCGCCATGTCCCCGGGAATCCGGTCGAGGAACTGCCGGACGCGGGGATTCTGGCTCGCCCTGATCTCGTCCTTAGTTCCAACCGAGCTAAACGTGCCCTTGTATAACATCGCGATGCGGTCGGCGATCCGGAACGCGCTCGGCAGTTCATGGGTAACGACAACGACCGTCATTTGGAAGGCTTCCTTAAGAAGCACAATGAGTTCGTCCAACTCCGCAGCAACAATGGGGTCCAAACCCGCGGAAGGCTCATCAAGCACCAGAATCTCGGGACTAAGCGCGAGAGCACGCGCGACGGCGGCGCGTTTCTTCATGCCACCGGACAGTTCCTGCGGATGTAATTTGCCAAATTCCGCCAGACCAACCACGGCCAACTTCATCCACACCATTAGCTCGATGATGGATGGCGCGAGCCTGGTGTGTTCTCGCAGGGTGAGGGCAACATTGTCCTCGACCGACAGCGAATTGAACAGAGCCGCGCTTTGAAACGCAACACCGATGGAGCGCCGGACGGTTTTCAGTTCGGCTGGCGGGCAGTGCGTGATGTCAATCCCCTTCACGTGGACATTGCCTGACTTCGGACGCTCAAGCCCGATGATCTGGCGCAACAGCGTGCTTTTCCCGGAACCGCTGCCGCCCAGCAGGACCATCGTCTCTCCCTGTTCGATGTCGAGATTCAGCCCGTTCAATACCCGCCGCCCGTCGTATTCGACCACCAAGTCGCGAATCGAAATGATCGGCATCAAGGTTTCACCGTGAAGTAGAAGATGGCGGTGAATACCGCATCCGCGACGATGACGAGGAAGGTTGACTTCACCACCGCGCTGGTAGTGGAGCGGCCTACCGAATCGGGCCCTCCGCGAACACGGAACCCTTCCAGGCAGCCAACATGAGCAATGATGGTGGCAAAGGCAACGCTCTTTATCAGTCCAGTGACCACGTCCCGCAATTGGATCGAGGTGAACACGTAGTGGAGATACAGGAACGGGGAGAGATGTGTGCTGAAGAACATGAACAAGCCGCCCGCCAGAATGCCGCAAACATTCGACATGATACTGAGACAAGGAACAGAGATCAGCGCCGCCAAGTATTTTGGCGCCAGGAGGAACTCCACAGGTTCGAGCGCCATGACCCGAAGGGAATCCAGTTCCTCGGTCACCTTCATGGTTCCGATCTCAGCCGCAAAAGCGGAACCGGAACGTCCGCTGACGGCGATGGCGGTGAGCAGCGGGCCGAGTTCACGCGTGAAGCCGACCGCAACCAGATCAATGACGTAGTGCAAAGCCCCAAAGCGGCGCAACTCAGAGGCTCCCTGCATAGCGAGAATGAACCCAGTGCAAATCGCCATCAGGGAGACCATCGGCAGCGCATCAACGCCGATCTCCAGCATTTGGCGCACGGATGCCTGCCACCGATAACGGTTCCCTACAAATGGCAACGCGTTGCCTATCGCGCGCAGCGTCGCCCACAACTGAATGTTCAAACTCCCGACGTAGTCGAGTTCACTGATGGTCCTTTTTCCGACATCTTCGAGAACAGTTGCCATCAAGACACCTTCGACGCTGAGGAAATACTTGTACAGCCACTCATCTCGAACAGAGCCAACACGCCCGTCACCTCGAATAGGTGACGTAGACGGCCTTGCAGGCCCTGCAAGCACAGCGTGGTCTGACGATTGCGCGCGATCTTAAGTCCTTCGAGCAAGGTCGCAATGCCGGAGGCATCCATGTAAGAGATTTCCGTTAAGTCGACGATCACGCCTTCCGGCGATGGCCGCCGCAGCATGCCCAGAAGCTGATCGCGAAGGCGTGGCGAGGAGTCGATGTTTAGGCGGCCATGCAATCGCACAATGGTGCCATCCTCGCCGTGATCCGCGGTGATCTCAAGACCGTCGGTCGCGGTGACTTTGCCACGCGTCAATAGAATTCCCCTCTTCGTTCAAGGCATGCACTCTTCCACACCCAGGCACATGGCCTCCCGCACCCGATCTCTTTCTATGACAGTCGATTAGCTACCCATGCCGGAGAAAGGAACCATTTGTCCTGCTGTCCTAAGGAACGAGAATGACAAGCAGTTGGCATTTGACAGAGCACACGCTCGCGGAATTGCCGTTGTGACGCCGATAGCTTAGGGTGCCGACAACCCTGTCGTGCGGATGTCGCAACCGTTCAGCACCCTCTGACGCTGTCATGAGGCAAGTTCTTGGCGTGAGATTGCGGAACCGGGACCGGCCATTTCCTGTCGAAGGCGCGCAAGTGATTCTGACCGACAAAGTTGCCTTCTCCTCGGTCCATTGCCTCCGAACCGGACCGGAGATTGCTTTTTGGAGACAGAGCTCGGAGTGACACTGGTCCGGGTAGAGCTTCAGACAGAAACTCAAATTTTGGTGAACGAGGACAGGAAAATGAAAAAAGGTCTGATTCTAGCTGTTGCAATACTAATCCTCTTAGCGCTCGCGGCGAGGGCACAAGAAAGCCGCCGCGAAGTAAGTGCTCAAGGAACGGTTTTCTTTGCAAAGCACAGCAGCGGCCAGGGCGTTTCGCGGGAAACACCTGTTTCTCCTAGTGTTGGTAGTTGAAATGCTGTGTATCAGATTGGAAAGCGCCGCAGT
>WNFT01004997.1_pt1 | contig 17625 bp, 15 predicted proteins | sample 5400191 | NCBI WGS metagenome assembly WNFT01 (sample SAMN13153359, study PRJNA577476) | soil metagenome | isolation source: 80 cm saprolite under Madrone tree | place: USA:California | collected 2016-06-14 | reverse complement strand
GACCTCCGCGCAGCTCGCCGATCCGTCGTTGCGCCCCCTCATCGATCGCTTCCTGCGCGGCGCCAAGGACGTCACGGCCGAGCAGCGGGCGCGCATCTTCCGGCTCGCCTGGGACTTCGTGGGGAGCGCCCTCGCGAGCCGCGGCGAGCAGTACGAGCGCTTCTATCTCGCCTCGAGCGGGCGCGCGTTCATCCGCGCCCAGACCTTTGCCTCTCCCGACCGCGCCCGCCGCCTGATCGACCGCTTCCTCAGCGAGGAGCTGGTGCCCGGCGCCTGATCACGTGCGGATCAGCGTCACGCCGTGATCCGCGAGGGTCAGCGCCACCATGTCGCCGCGAGAGAGCGGCTCGCTCACCGTGGGACTGGTGACGAACAGCCCCCCGATCTCCGTGGCGATCGAGTACTCCATGCGCGAGCCGAGGTACGCGGCATGGCTCACGGTGCCGAGGAGCGCTCCGCTCGTCGCCGGGCCCCTCTCGATCAGGATGGCTTCAGGGCGGATGGCGACCTCGACGACGCCGGCAGGCAGGCCGCGATGGGGGAGGATGTACTGGAGCCCACCGATGGTGACGCGGCCCGTCTCGCCATCAAGACGCTGGAGCACGCCGGTGACCCGATTCGCCTCCCCCATGAAGCCGGCCACGAAGGCATCCGCCGGGCGCTCGTAGAGGTCGCGCGGCCGCCCGTCTTGAGCGATGCTGCCGTTGTTCATCACGATGATCCGGTCGGAGACCGCGAGCGCCTCCTCCTGGTCATGCGTCACATAGACGACGGTGATGCGGAGGCGGCGCTGGAGCTCCCGGATTTCCTCGCGGACCTGGCGCCGCAGGCGCGCGTCGAGGTTCGACAACGGCTCGTCGAAGAGAAGAACGCCGGGCTCGAGCACGAGCGCGCGGGCGATGGCTACGCGCTGCTGCTGGCCCCCCGACAGCTCGGTGGGGAACCTCGCCTCGAGGCCGGCGAGGCCGACCGTGGCGAGGCTGGCGCGGGCGGCGGCCTGGGCGGCGCGCCGGGGCCGTCCCGTCACGCTTGGCCCGTAGGCGACATTGTCGAGGACGGTCATGTGAGGGAAGAGGGCATAGCTCTGAAACACCATGCTCACGTTGCGGTCGGTAGCGGTGAGCGTGGTCACGTCCCGGTCGCCGATCAGGATGCGCCCCGCCGTTGGCGTCTCGAGGCCGGCGGTCAGGCGCAGCGTCGTCGTCTTGCCGCAGCCCGACGGGCCGAGGAGGGTGACCAGGCTGGCGGGGGCGATGGAGAAGCTCACGTCGCGCACGGCGGCGACATCTCCATAAGACTTGCTGACGCCCTCGAAGGTGATGCCGATCGCGCGGTCAGCGCTCATGCCACTCTCCCGATGACTACGGGCGTGGCGGGGGCCACCGCCCGGCGCCCCATTCGCCGAGTCCCCACCAGCCACTGGATGATCCCGATGGCCGCGAGCATGAGAAGGATGAGCACGGAGCAGTAGGCGATGGCCACGCCGTAGTCGCCGTTGATCACCCGGTTGATGATGTACGTCGTCGCCATGTCGTACTCGGCGCTGACCAGGAAGATGACCGCGCTCACCGTGGTCATCGCCCGCACAAAGCTGTAGACGAGGGCGGCCACCACGGCCGGCCGGAGCAGCGGCAGGATGACCCGCCGGAGGGTCGCGAAGCTCCGCCCGCCGAGCGTGCGCGAGGCCTCGTCGAGGCTCGGGTCGATCTGGCTCATGGCGGCCATCCCGGCGCGCACGCCCACAGGCAGGTTCCGGAACACGAAGCAGAGGACGAGGATGATGCCGGTGCCCGTGAGCTCGATGGGGGGGACGTTGAAGGCGAGGATGTAGCTCACGCCGATCACCGTCCCGGGAATGGCGAAGCTCAGCATGGTCGCCAGCTCGAGCGCGGACCGGCCGGAGAAGCGCTGGCGCACGAGCAGCCAGGCGGTGAGGAGCCCGATGCCGGCCGTGAGAGGTGCCGCGATGGAGGCGAGCTCGAGGGTGGTCCAGAGGGAGTTCCAGGCGGCCCCCGACCAGATGAGGCCGGCCGGGCCGCGCTCGATGGAGAAGGCCTTGGCGTAGTGGCGCAGGGTCGGCGTGTAGTTCCGGCCCCAGGTCTCCACGAACCCGCCCGCGAGGGCCATCAGGTAGATGAGGAGGGTCAAGAGGGCCCACGGCAGCGCGATGCCGAGAGCGACGCGCCGCACGGATGTGGGCAGCGGAGCCGGCTGGCCGGCATCTCCCTTGCCCGAGATCGAAATGTACAGTCGGCGGCCGACGAGGTGGCGCTGGAGGAGGAAGACGCCGAGGGCGAAGGCGAGCAGGATGAGACCCAGGGCGGCGGCTCGCCCCTGGTCGAGCTGGGCCCCCACGATGGAAAAGAAGATCTCCGTCGAGAGCACGCCGAAGTTGCCGCCCAGCACGATCGGATTGCCGAAGTCCGCGATGCTTTCGATGAAGCCGATGAGGAAGGCGTTGGCGAGCCCGGGGCGCATCAGGGGCAAGGAAACGCGGCGGAAGGTCTCCCAGCGGCCGGCGCGGAGGGTCTGTGAGGCCTCCTCGAGCGACGGGCTCACCCCTTCGACGACCCCGATCAAGACGAGGAAGGCGACCGGCGTGAAGGCAAAGGTCTGAGCGAGCCACACCCCAGGCAGGCCGTAGATCCAGCGCGACGGCGGTACCGCGAAGGCCCACTCCATGAGCTGGTTGACGAAGCCGGCGCGTCCGAAGATCAGGATGAGACCGAGCCCGATGACAAAGGGCGGGGTGATGATGGGGAGCACGGTGAGCAGGCGGAGTACGCGCTTGGCCCTGAATCCAGTCCGCGTGGCCACGAGAGCGAAGGCGAGCCCGAGCCCTGTCGTGGTAGTCGCCGTGAGGAGCGCCAGGGCCAGGGTGTTCCAGGCGACGCCGCACTGTCTACCACCTCCCAGGCAGTCGAGTCTCCAGACCTTGGCGGTGCCGAGGCGACCGAGGAGGGCGCTCATGGAGAGCGCCCCCCCGTCGGCTTGCGCGGCGCTCATCAGGATGCGGACGACCGGAAAGAACGTGAAGAGACCGACGAGGACGGCGACGAGGACCACGGCGCCGGCGACGAAGGCGTCGCTCCTGAAATAGCCCCGGGCGGCGAGCCCTGTCGCGAACAGGAAGAGGAAGGAGGCGAGAACCACGAGCGCGCCGCCGCCCAGGCCGAGCTGACGGTCGTCGAGAGCGCCGAAGAGCCGCTCGAGAAAAGGCCAGGACCAGCCGGAAAGCCCGATCGCGAATCCCTGGGCGAGAGTGTAGAGGAAGCCGGCGGCTCCCAGCAGCACCAGGGAACGCCCGAAGACCCGCGGGGCCAGGCCGGTCGCGACGAGAGCGCCCATCAGCACGAGGCCCGGCGCGAGCAGCCAGGGGCGTCCGAACTTCACCGCTTGCAGGACGGCGGGCGCGAGGTCGCGCTCGGTCAGCATCCGGGCGGGCCAGCCCAGGCCGAAGAGACCGTCAGGGAGCGCGTACCACGGCAGCACGAGAAAGCCCAGGCTCCCGAGGATGCTCCAGACCAGCGCGCTCCGGCGCAGACTTCGGCGCATGGCCCCGTCGCTACTTCGGCTGGCTATTGACCTCTTTCTCCCATCGCTCGAGCAGTCGCTTGCGCTCCACCTTGGAGCCGTATTTCGCGAAATCGTAGTTGATCAGCTTGATCTCGGCAAACTTGGGAGCTTGGGGCGGCAGCTTGGCCTCCAGGTTGGAAGGCACCTGGAACTGCTTGTTGTCGGCACCGATCTTTTGGGCCGGGGCGGTCAGCGCCCAGTCGACGAACTTCTTGGCATTGTCGAGGCTCCGCGCGCCCTTGATGATGCTGAGCGAGCCGATCTCGTAGCCCGTGCCCTCGCACGGGGCTTGGGTCTTGACGGGGAAACCCGCGACCGCTTCCGTAACGCCGTCGTGCAAGAAGCTGATGCTGATCGAGGTCTCGCCCCGGGCCACGGCCTTGATGGGACCGGTGCCCGAGCGCGGGTACTGGTTCACGTTCTTGTGCAGCTGCTTGAGGTACCGAAACGCCTCGTCCTCCCCGAAGAGCTGGACGATGGTCGCGATGGCGACGTAGGCGGTGCCCGAGGAATTGGGGTTCGCGATCTGGATCTCGTCCTTGTACTCCGCCTTCGGGAGATCCTTCCAGCAGGCGGGCGGGGCAAGCTTTCTCTTCTGAAGGAGCTCGGGATTGTAGCCAAAGCCGAGAGCTCCCGCGTAAATGCCCACCGTCTTGTAGCCAGACTGCTCGGCCTGTCGACGGGCCCAGTCGTGCAGCTTGTCGAGGTTTGGCGACTTGTACGGAAGGGTGAGATTCTGCTCGGCAGCCTGAAGATGCGGATCGCCCGTGCCGCCGAACCAGACGTCACCTCTGGGATTGGCGGCCTCCGCGGTCACCTGCGCGAGCGTTTCGCCGGAGCCCTTCTGGCTGATGGCGACCTTGATGCCGGTCTGACGCTGAAACTCGGTGGCGATGCCCTGACACCAATCGGCCTGCACGCTGCAGTAGACGTTGAGGCTGCCCTGTGCCGCCGCTCCAACCGGAAGCGTCAGAAGCGCGGTTAGGCCCACGACCACGAATGCGCGCATCATGCTCTCCGCCTCCTTCGTTGGAGTGGATTCGCGGTATTCTCGCACAGGCGAGACGGCCGCGAACCGGCGGAATGCCGGTCGGGCTTGACAGCCTCCCCTCGGAGCCGTCAGAGTCTTCCTCATCATGCTCAACGCCACGCGCGACGCCATCCTGCCCACCACCATCACCGGATCCTATCCGCGGCCGCACTGGTTCACGGAAGAGCTGCGCGGGCGCGGCTTCAAGGACGCCATGGGCGACTCGCGCTTCCGCGAGCAGTACGTGGACGCGGTGGCCTGCCTGGTGCGCGAGCAGGAGATGGCCGGCCTCGCCCTCGTCACCGACGGCGACTCGCGCTTCGACCTCACGGTCGGAGGGAAATCGTGGTTCTTCTACGTGATCGAGCGTCTGGGCGGGATCACCGGCCACGTGGACCGCTCCACGGGCGGCGGCTGGCGCGGGCTCTCGGCGAGAAGATCACGGGCGGCCCCCTCCAGTACGCCGCGCTCTTCAAGGCGGCCCAGCGTCTCAGCGCGCGCCCCGTGAAGTTCGGCGCCATCACCGGCCAGTCGCTCGCCAAGATGCTCGTGAACCGCCACTACCCGTCGGATCGTGACCTCATTCTGGCGCTCGCCGACGTCTTCAACGCCGAGCTCAAGGAAGTGGCGGCCGCGGGCTGTCGCGTCATCCAGGTCGAGGAGCCGCAGCATCATATAGCTGGCGCCAACGGAACCGCCACCGACAAGGATCTCGAGTTCTTCACGGAGGCGGTCAACCGAGAGATCGCCGGCGTGGAGACGGAGATCTGGCTCCACACGTGCTGGGGGAATCCCAACCAGCAGCCGCTGCACTGGGAGCGGCCGTCGTACGAGCGGTCCTTGCCGTACCTGCTCCAGACGAACGCCGACGTGATCACCCTCGAGTGCGCCTCCACCAATGGCCGCGATCTCCCCCTCCTCGCCAGGGTCCGCACCGACAAGAAGATCGCCATCGGCGTGGTGAACCACTCCACGGCAGCCGTGGAGCCGCCCGAGTTCGTGGCGGGGCTCATTCGTCGGGCGCTCGAGTACGTGCCGCCCGAGCGCCTCGTGCTCTCCACGGACTGCGGGTTCGGCCGCGAGGGCCTGGCCCGCCGCATCGCCTTCTACAAGTGCGTGGCCATCAACCTCGGGGCCAACATCGTGCGCCGCGAGCTGAAGCTGCCTGAGGTCGAGATCCCCGCCGCCGACCCGCGCTGGACTTTCGCCGGCAATCCAATCTAAATCCCTCTCCCCCACCGGGGGAGAGGGGTAGGGGTGAGGGGTCAGACATTGCACCCAACCGGCCCATCCCTTGACTCCCCTCCCGGCGTATGGCACCGTCACGTTCACCTTTCTCTTTCCTTCGCAAACGTGTCGACAGAGACGTCTGACCAAGAAGGAGAGCCCGATGTCCATCGCCGACCGAAACGGTATCCATGACGGCCGCCGCCTCGTCATCGACCCCCGGCTGACCCAGTCGGTCGGGCTCTTCCAGTTCGCCGGCCTCGTGCACAACCGCCTCCTGCGCTACCGGTTCACCGACGAGGCAACGGGCACCAACGACCTCACCCTCGTGGGCGATCTCGCCGAGTCGTGGGAGGCGAACTCCGATTACCGCGTGTGGACCTTCAAGCTGCGTCACGGCGTCAAGTGGCAGAACGTGGCGCCCCTCAACGGACGCGAGCTGGTGGCCGCCGACGTGAAGTATTGCTTCGACGCTTACGCCAAGGAGGGCGTGCAGTCGTTCACGTTCCGCGAGATCGAAGGCATGGAGACGCCCGACAAGTACACGCTGCGCGTGCATCTGAAGACGCCCAACGTGCTGTTCGCGCACAACCTCGCGGAACCCATCGCCGTGATCTTCTCCCGCGAAGTGCTGGAGGAGGACGGCGATCTCAAGAAGCGCATGATCGGGAGCGGACCCTATCTCCTCAAGGAGCACACGCGCAAGGTGCGTATCGTGCTCTCGCGGAACCCCGACTACTTCGACAAGGGCCGGCCCTACCTGGACGAGTACACGATTCTCTCGACACCTGATGCCGCCACCCGCCTCGCGGCGTTCCGCTCGGGACAGAGCGACATCATCTGGCAGGCGAGCCCCGCCGAAGTGGAGACCGTCCGGAAGACCAACGCGTCCGCGCAGATCCAGGCCTACGCCAACACCCTGGCCCCCTTCGGCGTGGCCCTCGCCCAGGACAAGCCGCCCTTCAACGACCTGAAGGTGCGCCGCGCGATCTCCATGGCCATCGACCGCCAGAAGCAGGTCGACACGGTCTACGAGGGCCACGGCATCCCCGGGTGGGGCGTTCCCTACATCTACTACCAGGACAAGCCGCCCACGCTCGCCCAGCTCGGTCCGTGGGTCCAGTATCGTCCCGCCGAGGCGAAGAAGCTCCTGAGCGAGGCGGGGCATCCGAACGGCTTCGAGACGACGCTGTTCTACTACGAGTACTTCCCGCAGATGACCTCGCAGGTCCAGCTCGTGCAGCAGGACCTGAAGAGGAATCTCAACATCAATGTCAAGATCACCAAGATGGACTACACGACGTACTACGGCCGCTACGTGGAGAGCAAGTGGGAGGGGATGTCGTGGGGATTCCAGTCGGGCCACGCGGTGGGGCTCGACGAGCGGACGTACCACTACCTGCACTCCAAGTCGACGAAGAATTTCTTCCGCGTCAACGATCCGACCATCGACGAGCTGGTGTCGAAGCTCCGGCAGACTCCCGATCGGGCCGAGCAGCGCGTGGTGACCAAGAAGATCGTCGATCGGGAGTTCGATCAGGTCTTGAGAATGTGGATGCCGTACGACAACGGCTTCCTCGCGTTCCAGCCGCAGGTCCGGAACATGGCCGCGGCCGCGCTCCGGCGCACGGACGGCTATGGCTCGCCGGCCCTCGCCCGGGTCTGGCTCGACAAGTAGCGACGACGGGCGAAGGGACTCCGCCCGGTCATGTTACTTGCGCGCTAGTGCCGGTGTCACAGGGGGCACACATCTGAACCGGCGACACTTCATTGCTGCCCTCGGTGGAACAGTCGTCGCGTTGCCGCGCGTAGCCGCCGCGCAACGTGCCTCCAGGAATCCCAAAATAGGTGTGCTCTGGCATGCTGGCAGTGCTGAGGAAGAGGGGCCATATTTCACGGCAATACAAGAAGGGTTCAAGGATCTTGGCTACGTCGAAGGACGTACGATCGCATTCGAGCATCGTTTCCCGAACGAAGAGCCCGCGAAATTCGCCAGCATGGCATCGGAGCTGGTAGCGCTGAAGCCAGATGTCTTGTTGGCGGCAGGGGGGTCGGCTTCGATTGCCGCCAAAAACGCGACAGCAACGATCCCTGTCGTGTTCATCGTCGTGCCAGATCCAATCGCGAGTAAATTGGTGGACAGCCTTGCCAAGCCATCCGGAAACGTCACGGGATTGAGCAATTTCGCGGTTCAAGTGGCGGCGAAACGTCTCGAGTATCTCAAGGCCGCGCTGCCGTCGCTGTCCCGCGTCGCGTTACTTGTAAATCCGAACGCTCCGATCATGCGCCGATATCTCGAGGAGAGCCGGGAGGCCGCGGAGAAGCTGGGGCTGAATGTCCAGCCGTTCGAGGCTCGATCATTGCCCGAGATTTACAGTGCATTCGACGCGATGGTGAAGGCTCGAATGCAAGCGGTATCGATCAACGCCGAAGGCTTGTTCTTTCAATACCGCGCAATCATCGGGAAAGTCGCGATCAACAATCGTCTGCCGTCATGTTCGTTCTCGAGAGAAATGCTCGAGGGCGGCGTCTTGATGACCTACGGCCCTGATCAACGGGAGCTCTTCCGGCGCGCCGCTAGTTTTGCCGACAAATTGCTCAAAGGAGCAAAGCCTTCTGATCTCCCCGTCCAGCTACCGAGCAGGATCGAATTCCTCATAAATGGCAAAACCGCGAAAGCGCTCGGCACCACCATCCCGTCGTCGCTGCTGGCGCGCGCGGATGAGGTGATTGAGTGACACGGACACCCAGGGCCGCCGGGTCCGAGAACAGGCGGTACCGGACTTAGGGCAGGAGGCTGCCGGCATGAGAGCGGTTCGAGATCTCTTCACGGCGTTGCTCGTCCTCTTGGTCTCGGCTGTCACCGCCGCGCCCGCCCTCGGCGCGCCGGAGGGCCAGATGACGTGGGGCGTCCACATCTCCCTCGCCCCCACGTGGTTCGATCCCGCGGAGACCCCGGGGATCGGCACGCCGTTCATGATCCTTTACGCTCTCCACGACGCGCTCGTGAAGCCCATGCCCGGCAATGCCATGGCTCCGAGCCTCGCCGAATCGTGGAGCGTGTCGAAGGACGGCCTCGTCTACGAGTTCGTCCTGCGCGCGGGCGCCCGGTTCCACAACGGCGAGCCCGTCACGGCCGACGACGTGAAGTTCTCCTTCGAGCGCTACCGGGGCGCCGCGGCCCGGCTCATGAAGGAGAAGGTCGCGGCGGTGGAGGTCGTGGATCCAGGCCGCGTCCGCTTCCGGTTCAGGGAGCCCTGGCCGGATTTCATGACCTATTACGGGAGCCTCGCCACCGGCGCGGGCTGGATCGTGCCCCGGAAGTACCTCGAGAAGGTCGGCGACGACGGCTTCAAGAAGGCGCCTATCGGCGCCGGCCCGTATCGCTTCGTCTCGTTCAATCCGGGCGTGGAGCTCGTGCTCGAGGCGTACGAGCCGTACTGGAGGAAGAGCCCGAGCGTCAAGCGCCTCGTGCTCAAGGCCGTCCCCGACGAGACGACGCGGCTGGCCATGCTCAAGCGCGGCGAGGCCGACATCGTCTACCTGCTCCAGAGCGAGCTGGCCGAGGAAGCGCGACGGACGGCGGGGCTGACGCTGCGGCCCACCCCCATCGTGTCGACCCACTGGCTCGTGTTCCTCGATCAGTGGGACCCGAAGTCGCCGTGGGCGGACCGACGCGTGCGCCTGGCCGCCAACCACGCGATGAACCGCCAAGCCGTCAACGAGGCGATCACCCTGGGATTCTCGAGGATCACCTGGAGCATCATTCCCGCGAGCTTCGATTTCTACTGGCAGCCGCCCGCGTACGCCTACGATCCCGCCAAGGCCAAGCAGCTCCTCGCGGAAGCCGGCTACCCCCGAGGCTTCGACGCCGGCGATCTCTGGTGCGATGCCGCGACCGCCACCATGAGCGAGGCGCTCATCGGCTACCTCCAGGCCGTGGGGATCCGGGTGAAGCTCCGCCCGCTCGAACGCGCGGCCTTCTTCAAGGCCTACCAGGAGAAGACACTGAGGAACCTGGTCTACAGCATCAGCGGAGCTTTCGGAAACGCCGCTATCCGTGTGGAGAACTTCGTGGCCGCGGGCGGCCCCTACGTCTACGGAAGCTACCCGGACATCGACGGGCTCTTCAGAGAGCAGGCCGGAGAGCTCGATCGGAAGCGTCGGGAGGCCATGCTCCACCGGATCCAGCAGCTGATGCACGAGAAGGCCATGTACGCGCCCGTCTGGGAGCTCGGCTTCATCCACGCCCAGGGTCCACGCGTGGCGGAGTCGGGCCTCGGGCTCATCACGGGCTGGGCGTTCTCCGCGCCCTACGAGGACGTGAAGCTGAAGGGAAGGTGAACCGTCGCCTCTGCTACAATCTGACGCGCTGACGCTGGCCACGGCACCGCGGCGGCGGAGGAGAGGGGAAGGGCATGGCAGAGATCACCCTCGGCATCGGCACCTCGCATAGTCCCATGCTGAGCACGCCCCCCGAGGCGCTGGCCGGCCTCGGCGACCTGGATCGCGGGCGCCTCGCGGCGTTCGCGGGGAAGGCGCGCGAGAACGCCGCGTGGATCGGCCGCGAGCTCGCCCCCGAGGTGACGCGGGCGCGACACGAGGCGACGCAGGCGGCCATCCAGCAGCTCCGCGGCGTCCTCGCCGAGGAAGCGCCCGACGCGCTCGTCGTGATCGGCGACGATCAGGACGAGTGGTTCAGCGCGGACAACCAGCCGGCCCTCTGCATCTACTGGGGCGAGACGGTCGAGAACCTGCCCCCGCCCATCGCGCGCGTGCCGCCTTTGCGCCAGCTTTCCTACTGGGGCTTCTACGGCGACGGCACGAACCGAGCATTTCCCGTGGACGCGGCGCTCGGCAAGTACCTGGTGGAGACCCTGACGCGGGAGCACGACTTCGACGTCGCCCACGTGCGCGTGCAGCCGCGGCACGGCCCCTTCGGGCACGCGTGGAACTTCGTGCACCAGCGGATCATGGGCGAGCGCGTCGTGCCCATCGTGCCCGTCATGCTGAACACGTACTATCCGCCGAACCAGCCGACCCCGAGGCGCTGCCACCAGCTCGGGCGGGCCATCCGTCAGGCCGTGGAGGCCTGGCCGTCGGGGAAGCGGGTGGGGGTCGTGGCCTCGGGCGGCTTGAGCCACTTCTTCGTCGACGAGGAGCTGGATCGGCACGTCCTCCAGATCCTCGCCAAGAAGGACGCCGACGCGCTGAGCGCGCTGCCCGCGGCCAAGCTCGAGTCCGGCAACTCCGAGATCCGCAACTGGATCACGGCCGCGGGTGCCCTCGAGCACCTGCAGATGCAGCTCGTGGACTATGTCCCCTCCTACCGATCGGAGGCGGGGAGCGGCGTCGGGATGGCGTTCGCGGTCTGGCAGTAGTCGAAGGGGGAGAAAGACGATGCTCTCGAGCGAAGACAACGAGCTGCTGTGCCGGGTCGGACGCGGCACGCCCATGGGCGAGCTGCTGCGCCACTACTGGATGCCCTGCCTGCCCTCCACGGAGCTGCCCGTGCCCGACGGCCCGCCGAAAAAGGTGCGCCTGCTCGGCGAGAACCTCGTGGCCTTCCGCGACACGCAGGGAAGGGTGGGGCTCTTGCCCGCCAACTGCCCCCACCGCGGCGCCTCGCTCTTCTTCGGCCGCAACGAGGAATGCGGGCTCCGCTGCTCCTATCACGGCTGGAAGTGGGACGTCACGGGCCGCTGCGTCGACATGCCCAACGAGGCGGAGGAGAGCACCTTCAAGGACAAGGTGCGCGCCCGCGCCTATCCGTGCCGCGACGTCAACGGCGTGATCTGGACCTACATGGGCCCGCGGGAGACGGCGCCCCCGTTTCCCGCCTTCGAGATCAGCACGCTGCCCGCCGAGCAGGTCTATCCGCCCCTCATGATGCTGGAGGAGTGCAACTGGGTGCAGGCCCTGGAGGGCGACATCGACTCCTCCCACATCGACTTCGTGCACGCCAAGGTCTCGCCCGAGAGCAAGCAGCGCGGCACGTATAACCTAGACCGGCGGCCGCGGCTCGAGGTGCTGCCCACGGACTACGGCGCCTGCTATTCGGCCCGGCGGCGCTGGGACACAGATGGGTTGTACTGGCACCGCATCACGCAATTCATCATGCCGTTCTTCTCGATGATTGCGGCCAGCGATCCCCACATCGTCTCCGCTCGAGCCTGGGTGCCCCTCGACGACAACTACAATCTCCAGTTCGTCATGCGCGGGCGGCTCGATCGGCCCGTGACGGAGGAAGAGCGGGGGCAAATCCGCAATCCTTTCGCTGCGTGGGGCGGTTACGTGGAGGCGACGAGCGATCCGCGGACCCGCTTCTACACCGCGGCGAACATCCACAACGACTTCAAGCAGGACCGTGAGCTGCAGAAGGAGCTCATTCTCGGCATTCCTTTCCTTGGGAATCTCCAAGATCGGGCCATGACGGAGACCATGGGGTCGATCTACGACCGGACGCAGGAGCATCTGGGGACCACCGACGCCATGGTGATCCTCATGAGGCGGCGGCTCATCGACGCCGCCAAGGCATTACGTGACGAGGGTGCGGTGCCCGTGAACGTCGACGATCCGAACCTCTGTCGAGTACGCCCGGCCTCGGCCCTCCTGCCCGAAGGCGAGAGCTGGATCGTGGCGACGGAGAAAGCGCGCCAGTCCGACGCCGGTGTGCCCATCGCCTGGGTGCCCTTCGTCTGATGGGTCCATCTGCCAGCGAGCCTGATACGGCCCACGACCTCGCGTACTACGAGGCCGTGCCGTACCTGCTCGTGATGCAATCGGTGGAGCGGCAGGGCGAGTGGCTCCGTCGCGCGGAGTATCCCGAACTGCCCGGCTGCGCCGCCGAGGCCCCCTCGGCCGTGGAGGCGCTCGACAAGCTGGAGCACGAGCGCCGCCGCGTGCTGCGGCAGCTATGGGATCGTGGGTCCGCGATACCCGAGCCTCGCCCGCCGCTGCTCGCTCCCCGGCCTTCGCGCTTCCATCCGGAAGCCTTGCCGTAACCCCCTGCGTCGACTCCTTCTATCGCGCCTTGATCTCGAGACAACGTACGGTATTGTTCGCTCCACTTCTCGCGCTTGGCCTCATGGTCTTCGCGACATCGCCGGCAGCCGATGCGCAGCAACCTGGCAAGATTCCGCGCATCGGCATTCTCTCGGGCGCGTCCAACTCCTCCACGCCGATGTTCGAGGCATTTCGAGAGGGGCTTCGGAATCACGGTTACGTCGAGGGTCAGAACATCGTCTTGGAATTCCGATTGGCGCGGGGAAAGTTGGACCTGTTCCCGACGTTGGCGGCCGACCTCGTCCGACTCAACGTTGACGTCATCGTCACCGATGGCGGGAACGCCGCGCCCTTGGCGGCCAGAAATGCGACCCAGACGATCCCGATCGTGATGGCCGTGAGCGGACAACCCGACAAGGCGGGGTTGATCGCCAGTTTCGCGCGGCCGGGCGGCAACGTGACGGGGTTGACCCTGCTCGCCCAGGAATTGGCGGCCAAGCGGCTCCAGCTCTTCAAAGAGGCCGTACCGCGCGCCACTCGGCTGAGTGTCCTGCTGACCGTAGCCAACTCGCGCACGTCAGACTACATGCGTCTCATGGAGGCGGCGGCGCCGACATTGGGTCTGAAGCTTCAACCCGTACCCATCGAGGTGCGGAGCTCGAATGACCTCGACTCTGCATTTCAGTCTTTGATGCGGGATCACGCGGATGGCTTCGTGACCATCCCGGATGTCATGCTGTGGAACAATCGAACGCGCATCGCGGACTTCGCGCGCAAGAACCGGCTCCCGGCCATGTTCCCGGAACGCGAGTTCGCGGACGCCGGCGGCCTCATGGCGTATGGGCCGAATGTCCAGGCAAATTTCCGGAGGGCCGCGGCCTTCGTCGACAAGATCCTGAAGGGCGCCAGGCCTGCCGACCTGCCGGTGGAGGAGCCTACGAAGATCGAGCTGGTGATCAATCTCAAGACCGCAAAGGCGCTCGGGCTGACGATCCCGTTAGCACTCCTGCAGCGGGCAGACCAAGTGATCGAATAGTGGGCCGCCCAGAGCTCATCAGGCGTATGCGCAGCTTGACCTGCCTGGAGGATCGACCATGCCGAAGCTGACGAAGAGCGACGTGCTGAAAAAGGCCGAGGAGCTGAAGAACTGGGGGAAGTGGGGCCCCGACGACGAGCTGGGTGTCCTCAACTACATCACGCCCCAGGACATCGTGAGCGCTGCACGGCTCGTGAAGAGGGGCAAGGTCTTCCGGCTCGGGCTCGAGCTGGACGAGAATGGCCCGCAGCGTGGCATCTTCGGCGGGCGCTGGAATCCCTTGCACCAGATGCTGGCCACGGGCACCGACGCCGTCGCCGGCAAGCACGACGTCACCCCCGGCCTGCGCTACGCGGACGACGCCATCAACCTGCCCACCCAGGCGGCCACGCAGTGGGACGCGCTCTCCCACGTCTTCCTCGGTGAGCAGATGTGGAACGGCTATCCCGCCACCCTCGTGGACAGCCGGGGCGCCCACAAGAACGGCATCGAGAAGTTCGCGAGCAAGATGGTGGGCCGCGGCGTCCTGCTCGACGTGGCGCGCCACAAGGGCGTGCCCTTCCTCCAGGACGGGTACGGGATCACCGTGGCCGATCTGGACGCCACGGCCAAGAGGGAAGGCGTGGAGGTGCGTCGCGCCGACTTCGTGATCATCCGCACCGGACAGATGGAAGACCGGCTGCAGAAGGGCGAGTGGGGCGGCTATGCCGGCGGGGATGCCCCCGGGCTGGCCTTCGAGAGCCTGGAGTGGATCCACGGCAAGCAGATCGCCGCGATCTGCAGCGACACGTGGGGCATCGAGGTCCGCCCCAACGACACGGGGCCGGACGTCTTTCAGCCCTGGCACTGGGTGACCATCCCGGCCATCGGCATCGTGCACGGGGAGATCTTCTATCTGAAGGAGCTGGCCGAGGACTGCGCCGCCGACGGCGTGTACGAGTTCTTCTTCTGCGCGCCCCCCCTCGTGATCAGCCGCGGCACGGGCTCGCCCATCAATCCCCAGGCCATCAAGTAGGGGGTAGGTCTTGCCATCCGACTTCGACGCGCGGGTCATCAGCGAGTACTGGGGGCGGGAGAAGCTCGCGGAAGCGATGCTCGACGCCCTCAAGGCGCGCGGCGCCAACCTCGACGCCCTCACGCCCGACGAGGTCGCGCCCGTGGACCAGTTCCACGGAGGCGGCAAGCCGGTGACCGTGCGTCTCGCGAAGGTCGCCGGCGCCGCTCCCGGCATGCGGGTGCTCGACGTGGGCGGCGGGTTCGGCGGCCCCGCTCGCACGCTTGCCGTCGAGTTCGGCTGTCACGTCACCACGGTGGACCTGACGGAGTCGTACGTCCGCGCCGCGAAGATGCTCACCGCCCGCATGCGTCTCGAGGATCGCGTGAGCCACCACGTGGGCAACGCCCTGGACCTGTCCTTCCCCGACGGCGCCTTCGACATGGTGTGGACGCAGAACAGCGGCATGAACATCGCGGACAAGGCGCGGCTGTACGCGGGCTTCCATCGCGTCCTGCGCCCCGGCGGCCTCCTCGCCCTCCAGGAGCCCATGGCCGGACCGACGCAGCCGCTCGTCTATCCGGTGATGTGGGCGCGGGATCCCTCGACGAATTTTCTGCGCGCGCCCGCGGAGATGAAGGCGCTCATCGAGCGGGCGGGCTTCGCGGCGCGCGTGTGGGACGACGTCACCGCCGAGACCGCGGGGCCGTCGTCGGGCGCGGCCATCCCCGCGCACAGCATCCAGCGGCTCGTGATGGGCGACGCGATCGACGAGATCATCCGTGCCGGCCACCGCAATCGGGCGGAGGGCCGCCTCGTCTCGGTGCAGGCAGTCTTCGACCGGCCCTGACCTGAGGAGGGCAAGATGAAAGTCGCGACCTGGCGAGGCGAGAGCCGCTTCAGCATCGACGAGGTGCCCGATCCCGTGGCGGGGCCGGGGCAGGTGGTGGTGGGGATCCACACCGCGGGCATCTGCGGCACCGACATCCACGCCACGCAGGGGCTGTTCCCGTGGACGCCGCCCATGGTGCTGGGCCACGAGTACACCGGCGTCGTGCGCGAGGTGGGCCGCGGGGTGAGCCGTGGGTTGATCGGGCGCGCCGTCGGGTGCGAGCCGTCGTACGGGTGCGGGGAGTGCGCCGCCTGCGCGGCCGGGCGCACCTCCCAGTGCCCGCGCGCGGTCCGGGTAGGCGGCTTCGCCGAGCGGGTGGCGCTGCCCGCGAAGTGCGTGCATCCGCTGCCGAAGAGCCTCGATCCGGCGACGGCCGCCCTGACGGAGCCCGCGGCCTGCTGCCTGGCGGGTCTGGAGACCTTCCGCATGCCCCGCGCGGCGACGGTGCTCGTCATCGGCGGCGGCATCATGGGACTTCTGACCATGGCCATCGCCCGCCATCGAGGCGCGCGCCGCCTCATCCTCTCCGACCCGATCGAGGAGCGACGGCACATCGCGCGTCGCCTGGGCGCCCACGTCGTCATCGACCCGTCGAAGGAAAGCCTGCGCGATCGCGTGATGGCGCTCACGAAAGACCGCGGGGCCGACGTCGTCTGCGAGGCGGTGGGGAAGCCGGAGCTCGTGGCCGAGGCGATCGGGCTGACGCGGTCCACGGGATATGTGCAGCTCGTGGGCGTGAATCCGAAGGGCAGCCGGCTGCCCCTCGATCTGTGGGACGTCCACTACCGCGAGCTCCACATCGGCGGCGCCTTCGGTCGCGGGACGGCCTACCGTCGTGCCCTCGCCCTCATGCCCAAGCTTGGCGTCAAGCGGCTGGTCACCGCGCGCTTCCCGCTGGCGCGCGTGGAGCAAGCCTTTGCCCACGCCGCCGCCGGGCACGGCGCCAAGACCGTCATCACTCCCGGCTAGGGCCAGCTCTTACAATCCGACATGCGGATCAATGCGAAACCTGATCTCAGACAAGGAGGACAGAACCATGCCGACCATCGAGCACAAAGGCACCAAGCTCGCCTACGAAGAGAAAGGAAGCGGCACGCCCGCCTTCGTCTTCGTCCACGGCTGGACCTGCGACCGGTCGTTCTTCGCGGCGCAGGCCGGGCACTTCGCGCAGCGTCACCGCGTGGTCTCCATCGATCTTCGTGGCCACGGGGAGAGCGACAAGCCCCAGGGGCCGTACCCGATCACCGCCTACGCCGATGACATTGCTCACCTGATCACCACGCTGCGGCTGGGCAAGGTCGTGGCCGTCGGCCACAGTATGGGCGGCATCACCGTTCTGCAGCTCGGCGCCGCCCATGCGGACAAAGTTGCCGCCATCGTCATGGTCGACCCGGCGCCGCTGGTCTTCCCGCCCGAACTGAAGGCGGGAATCGACCGGATGGTCAGCGCCATCGAGAGCGGCAACCAGGAGCCCCGCCGCCAGTTCATCGCCGACGCGCTCTTTCTGCCTACCTCGGACAAGAAGCTCGTGGACCGTGTGTTGAAGGTGATGATGGCGGCGCCTCCCCACGTCGCCGGCGCCGCCATGAAAGGCATTCTGGCCTTCGACGGGGCCGCGGTGGCCAAGCAGTGCTCGGTGCCGGCGCTCCATCTGGCGGCGGCGACGCCGCTCAACCCGCCGCACCTCATGTCGCAATGGCTGCCGAAGGTCGTGAACGGCTGGACCGTGGGCGCGGGCCACTTCAACATGATGGAAACGCCGGATCAGGTGAACTCGATGATCGAGGGCTTCCTCCGCCACCACGTCTAGGGGTCAGGTCTCACAATCCGACATCGGGCCCTGTCCACGAGCATCGAGGCGGGTC
>WNFT01001928.1_pt1 | contig 17631 bp, 16 predicted proteins | sample 5400191 | NCBI WGS metagenome assembly WNFT01 (sample SAMN13153359, study PRJNA577476) | soil metagenome | isolation source: 80 cm saprolite under Madrone tree | place: USA:California | collected 2016-06-14 | reverse complement strand
TGTCGCCTACGACATCGACGCCATGCGCCGCGGCCTTATCGACATAGCCCCAGAGGAACGCGTCGTCATCCGTCCGGCGGGCGATGCCTTGATCCTTTCCGGACAAGTCTCGAGCTCGGACCGGTTGCGCCAAATTCTTGCTGTCGCCGAACGCTATGCGCCGGGCGGGGTAACCAATCTGCTGTCGCTCGGTTCGAGCCAGCAGGTTCTGCTCCACGTCCGGTTTGCCGAGGTGCGGCGCTCGGTGCTCAAGGATCTCGGCGCCAAGGTGACGGTCAGCTCGAAGGGCAACGACAATTTTTCTCTCCAACCGGGAGCGGCAGCCGGCATCTCGTCTAGTTTCGCCACCCTTACCGGCAGCTTCATCGGCGGCGACATCCAAACGAAGATCGACGCCCTGGAAATGCAGGGGCTGCTTCGAACGCTTGCTGAACCCAATCTGGTGGCCCTTTCCGGCGACACCGCCAGCTTCCTTGCCGGCGGCCAGATTCCAATTCCGGTTGCACAATCCACCGTGGCAACCGCGACCACAAACAACCTCGCGATCACGGTTCAGTTCAAGGATTTCGGCGTTGGGCTTTCTTTCACGCCGACGGTGATCGGCAAGGAGCTGATCAATCTCGAGGTGAATTCCGAAGTCAGCTCGCTCGACAGCAGCATCGCGGTGCTTGGCATACCGGGACTCAAAGTCCGTAGGGCGAAGACTACCATCGAGCTCAAGGACGGCCAGAGCTTCTCGATCGCGGGTCTGCTCCAGGATGATTTCCAGGACGGTGTGACCAGATTGCCGTTGCTCGGCAACATTCCCATTCTGGGCGCGCTTTTCCGCTCGACGAACTTTCAGCAGCAGCAAACGGAACTTGTTGTTCTCATCACGGCGCGTCTTGTCGATCCCGGTATCGCCAGGAATCTGGCGTCGCCGACTGATGCTGTTGTCCTGCCCTCGCCATTTTCGCTCTTTGGCCAAGGCAAATTGGAAGAGGGAACGCCTCCAGCCGCCGGGCCGGGAACCGCCAACCCATCGGGATTCGTTCTGCCATGAACATTTTCAAATTCAGAAGTCTTGCGATTCTGGCCCTGACGCTCCAAGGCTGCGCCGATCGGCCGATTGGATTGGAATATCCCGGATTTGGCGATGCCGTCCGGACGAACATGGCCGCGCAGACGGTCAATCCCATGGCCCCGACCGATCGCAGTCCGCTCACCACGGAGGGACAGCGCGCGGCGCTTCAGCAAAACAAATACACCACCGATACGGTGGAAAAACCGTTGGACGTGGGAACACTACAGGCAGCATCAGGAGGAGGTGGCGGCGGCGGCGGGACAGGGGGCGGCGCACGCTAATTGTACAGAGGTGGAGTTACCATGAAGTTGGGCGAGTTAGTGCCGGCTGCTGCCCCCCTAGCGCGGCGGTTGTGGGACAATACGGGCGGGTCGCTGACAATCCCAGCGATCGTGTTCTTTACTGTTTTGATGGCGGTCGGCGGACTGGCCATCGATCTGCAGCGCCTTTATGGCGTGCACGGCACGATGCAGGCCTATGTCGATGACGTGGCGCTCGCTGCGGCCGCCGAATTGGATTCGCAAAGTGGAGCTCTCACGCGCGCCGTAAATGTCGCCTGTGGCGCTACGTGCCCCGGCGGTGGCGGTGCCGGTGTTCCTCTGGTTGCCGGGCCCGCGAACTCCGCGCAGTTCGCGACGGTCACCACTCTGACGGTCCAGAAGATTACATTCCTTACTAAGCTTGATGCCGACCCTGGGCCCCTCGGGGACACGCCGACCACGCTGGAGATGAGCAGCGTTTGGGCTGTGTGCAAGTATGACAACGGCACCTGGTATCAGAATCTGAACGGCTCGTGGTCGCCAAACAATTGCAGGACCAACGCCGGCTACGAAACGAGTGTTCACTTTGTCGAGGTGGTCGCGGCGCCTCGTACGGTTTCGTATCTTATTCTTCCCGTTGCCAATGTTCTCGGGCAGGTCTTCTCCAATGTTCTCGGGCAGGCATCCGGTAGCGTGGATCTGTCAGGGACCGTTCATCTCCGCGCGACGGCAGGTCGCAGGGAAGAGATCTGCAACGCCCCGCCTCTTTTCTTCTGCAACCCGAATGAGGCGGGAGGCAACCTCGGCGCCGGTTTCAACCTCGTGCCTGGAAAAAATATCCGCGGCCAAGTTCAAACCAGCGACTTGCAGCCTGGGGACTGGGGTGTTGTCGATATCCAGAACCTGCAAAACGTTTCCGAGGCGATGGCGCTCCTTAACCCGAACACGCAATGTTTTTCGAACATAGCCGTCAAGCCGGGCGTCAACGCGGGTCCCGTTCGAGACGGACTGAACACCCGTATGGACATGGGGTCTGATGCAACGCATCCGCCCGCACCGAACGTCACGAAAGGCTCGTTGCCGCAGCAAGTCGCATGCAACAGCTTTAAGATATCAGCTCAGACTATTCCTTTCCCACGCGACAACTGTTTTATGGCGTCGCCAACGCCAAACTTTGGGCAAAACTGCCTCAACGGTAATGACGGTCAGGCACGGGTCGGAGACGGCAAGTGGGCGAGGACTGAATATTGGAATCAAAACCACCCGGGCGATCTTCAACCACCAGGCTATATCGACCCATTGAACCCTAATGGAGGCATGAGCCGCTACGATGTTTATCAGTACGAGATCAACACTCCTAAGCTCGTAAACCTCGACGAGAAAGGCGCCCCGGTCTGCAGTGCGCCTTACGTGAACGCCAATCGTGACCGGCGTGTGATCTATGCCGCGGTCGTCAACTGCCTGCAGAACGCCGCTGCGATAAACACTCATGCCGCTATCCCCTCGAACGTATTTGCCAAGCTGTTTCTGACAGAACCGGTGGCCAACACACTTTGGGACGGTGCCCCCGCCCGTGGCGGAGTTGCGTTTGCGAGCCCTCCGAACGGCAGCAACATCTTCGTCGAGATGATGGGCGTCGTGCCGCCCAACGACGTCAGCGGGGCGCTTCATATCTATCCCGTGCTGTATCGGTAGGCTGCTCTATGCCGGTCAACACGCCTTCCTTAAGGAACTTCATCGCCAACTCCAACGGGTCGATGGCGGTGGAATTCGTTGTCCTGGTTCCCATGCTCCTTAGCGCGTTGGTTTTTTCTTTCGAGTTCGGCAAGGCGTTCTGGGCCTACGATACGATCACGCGCGATCTGCGCGGCGCCGTGCGCTATCTTGCTCGCGCCTCCACCGACTGTTCGACATTCCATACCGAAGCGGAGAACATCGCCACAACCGGTGTCACGTCCGGTGGAACGGCGCATTTCCCGTGGACCGGCTCGCCGGCATTCAATTACACGTACGCGCCTTTCTCGGGGCCAAATTACAACAGCAGCGGCACGGTCGTAACAATGAAGGCGGATGTGCCGATCACGTTGACGTTCTTGGACTTTCTCAACCGTATTCTCGCAACTCGGGGACCGAATCCCGCGATCCAAATCGACTATACGCTCTCCGTCGCCTATCAGGCGCGATGCATCGGAAGTTGACCATGGCAGGATGTTGCAGTTTCATTCGAGAGGAAAAAGCCGGTGCGACGGTCGAATTCGTCGCGCTCATGCCGGCATTCTTCCTGCTCACTTTTTTCATTTTTGAAATCATCATCGCCGTTCTCTGGGTCGGGACGGCCGAGAAGGCCGTGCAGCTCGGTGCGCGTCTTGCCGTGGTTTCGGACTACGCGGTCAACGGCCTGACGGCGACCAGTACCAATGCTTTGGCGGCCGGCTTTTTTGGTCAGCCTTGCAGCGCGGGCGCGTGCGTTGCGTTTACCACGCAGACCTGTACCGGGGGCACGGGCGCCCAATGCAACGCCACGAAATTTAACGCCATTGTTAACCGTATGAGCCGCATCTCAAACCTAATTCAAAGCCAATATGTTACGATCAGTTATACGTATGTCGGACTTGGCTATGCCGGTGGGCAGGTTGTACCGCGCGTAACTGTCACGCTTGGACAAACAAACCCTGTCGGGTCATCAGTTCCCGTCCCATACGGGGCCGTAGTCACGACAGTGTTAGGCAATTTCATTAAGTTGGGGGACAAAACTGCTTCATCACCTTTGGTCAATTTGCCGACTATTTCGGTGACGTTGACCGGGGAAGATCAAAGTTCTGCTGGAGCATGATGAGATGATGAATATAGACCGTAAGAAGCTTCTCGATCTCGGCGAGCCGCTGACCGACTGTGCCAAAACTCACAGTCGCAGTATCGGGTATGCATTATGGTCCAGTCATGACCGATCTGATGACGCGCATCTAACGATGGCTGGAGCATGACGCCATGATGAATATAGACCGTAAGAAGCTTCTCAATCTCGGCGAGCCGACGCCTCCCGGCAGCCAGCTGAGACTCTTGATCGTGGGCCGCGCGCAGTCCGAAAGCGTGGAACTACAAGCCGCATTGGCGCCGCTGCACGACATCATCGTCGAAACGGTTCCCACGCTGGCGCGGCTTTCGATCGCGCTTCAGAAGGGCGGCTCGCCGCCCGATCTTGTCATGGTCGACGTCAATCCCGACAACCCGGACGATATTTCTCTCCTGCGCGATCTGCGGAAAATCACCGGCATCGGCGACATTCCCATCGTTGCCTTGACCGAAAGGGCGACGATTCATGCGCCTTTGCGCGCGATGCGCGCCGGCGCCGACGACGTTCTCCTGAAACCGATCGATTTGGAGGAAGCCCGCGACGTCTTCACGCGCGTCATGGAGCATCCGCGGTTGAACCGGCCGGGTTCGTCAACGGTCGGAAAGGTCGTCGCCTTCATGCATCTTTCGGGCGGCGCCGGCGCCACGACGCTTGCCGTGAACACGGCCTGCGCGCTCGCGCGCGTGCCCCGCACCAAGCCCACCTGCCTGCTCGATTTCGACATCCAGTTCGGCAATGCCGCGAGCCTGCTCGATCTGCCCTCGACCTCTCCGATTCAGGAATTCATCGACGATCCGACCAGGCTCGACGTCGGAATGCTCGAAAGCATGATGCTGCGCCATCAGTCGGGGTTGCAGGTCCTGACCGCGCCGCGCGCCCTTTTGCCTCTGAACGCCTACGCCTCGGACGGTCTCAGAACCATGATTGATGTGGCGAAACAGCACTTTGGATTTATTGTTTTCGACCTTCCCGTTGCCTTGGCCCCTTGGACGGACTCCGTTTTGAAAACGGCGACGGTGATCTATCTCGTCACCTCCATGTCGGTGCCCTCGGCGCACCGCCTGATCAAGTTCCTCGATTTGTTGCACGAGGAGGGCGTTCGCGAGCTGCCGATGAAGATCGTCGCCAACAGGCACCACAAGAGCGGTAACCGCGGAAGCGATATCTCGGTGGCGCAATTCGAGAAGGCGACCGGCCGCAAGGTCGATTTCCTCATTCCGAACGATTACTCGCTGATCTCGATGTCGCATGGGCAGGGCAAACCGGCCATCCGGTTGAAGCCGAACAGCCCGTTTACGGTGGCTCTTACGGAGATGCTGGGGGCCGATCTCGGCAAAGATGTTTTCACGAAACCCAAGCGGAGCTTCTTTTCCTTTAGAAGGACGTAGGAGTTATGTTTCAAAAGTACACGCGTGGTGGGTCTGCGGCGCAGGAGTTGGCGCCGGGCCGTCCCTTGGTGGGTGCCTCGCCCGCACCGGCGCCCGAGAATGAGAGCAAGCCGGCAACGGCCTCGGCGCGCCATATCGCGCTCAAAGTCTACCTGCATGAAAAATTGTTGTCGTTGCTCAATCTCAGCGTCCTCGACAAGATCACTCGCGACGAGCTGCGCCGCGAGCTGGCGCCGTTGATCCGCACGATTTTGACGGAAGACGGCATCGCGCTGAACACGATCGAATATCACCAGCTTGTCGATGAAGTGCTCGACGAGGTGTTGGGACTTGGCCCGCTCGAACCCTTTCTCAAGGACCCGACGGTCTCCGACATTCTGATCAACACCCATAAGCAGGTCTTCGTCGAACGTACGGGAAAGCTCGAACCGACGCCGGCGCGGTTCAAGGACGAACGCCATCTGATGCGCGTGATCCAGAAAATCGTCAGCGCGGTCGGCCGTCGTGTCGATGAATCCCAGCCCTGGGTCGATGCCCGCCTTCCCGACGGCAGCCGCGTCAACGTGCTGGTGCCGCCTTGCGCTGTGGACGGGCCGCTGGTCTCCATCCGCAAATTCTCCAAGATGCCGTTCACGATTCCCCGCCTGATCGAAATCGGTTCGGTTGATGAGCGGATGGCGATCCTATTCGAGCTGATCGTCCGCTCGCGCTTGAACGTGCTGATTTCGGGCGGCACGGGCTCCGGCAAGACCACGCTCTTGAACGCTCTCTCCAGCTACATCAGCAACCGCGAGCGCATCATCACCATCGAGGACACCGCCGAGCTTCAGCTTCAACAGGTTCATGTCGGCCGTATGGAAACCCGTCCCGCCAACATCGAGAACATGGGCGAGGTTACGCAGCGCGATCTCTTGCGCAACGGCCTGCGCATGCGTCCCGACCGCATCATCGTCGGCGAAGTGCGCGGCGCCGAAGTTCTCGACATGCTGCAGGCCATGAACACCGGCCACGACGGCTCGATGACCACGGTGCATGCCAATACGCCCCGCGATGCGCTGACCCGCCTCGAGCACATGATCGGGATGACCGGTATTGAAATTCCCTTGAAGGCATTACGCTCGCAGATCGCGTCGGCGCTGAATGTCATCATTCAGGTTTCGCGTCTCAGCGACGGAAAGCGCCGCGTCGTCAGCATCCAGGAAATCATCGGCATGGAGGCGGATACCGTCACCATGCAGGAGATCTTCAAATTCGATCGCACGGGCACCGATGCCGAAGGCAATGTGCTTGGGAAGCACCACGCGACAGGCATCAGACCGAGATTTTCCAAGCGTGCCGAAGAATATGGCTTTCAAGTTCCCGTCGATCTCTTCAAAACGGAGTAGGATGTCGCGATGCAGCCGATCTATGCGATCATTCTGTACGGTTGCCTCATGGTCGGGGTCTATCTCGTCGTCGACGCCATCGCGGGCTTCCTTCGCCGGGCTGGCGGTGACAAAGCCGTCGAACGCCGGCTCGCAACGCCGACTTTGGTCCGCGTTCAAAGCGGCGCCCACGTCAATGTTTTGCGCGCCAAGGGGGGCCTGAGCGCAGCCTGGCAGGAATTTGTTCCGTTCTACCCGCGCTTCCTGCTGTTGCTCGACACCTCCGGAACAGGCATGACGATTCAGCGCGCTCTCGGCATCATGGCTGCGGTTTCCCTGGTCGCCTTCGTTTTTCTCGCCTTCGTTGTTCCCTTGCGCTACTTCGCGCTGTCGATTCCGTTCGCGCCGGTCATCGGCATCGGAGCGGTCCTCCTGTATCTCCTGAAAGCACGCAAGAACCGCAGAAACAAATTCGAAGAGCAATTGCCCGATGCCATCGATTTGATCGTCCGCAGCCTCAAGGTCGGTCACCCCTTGAGCGGCGCCATGTCGGTCGTCGGACGCGAATTGCCACCCCCCATCTGCATCGAATTCGCCGCGGCTTTCGAGGAGGTCACTTACGGACAGGATATTCCGGCGGCCTTCGCGAAGATGGCCGATCGTGTAAAACTTCAAGATCTCGGTTATTTAAGCATGGCCATCCAGATCCAGCAGGAATCCGGCGGCAACCTCGTCGAGTCTCTGTCCAAACTGAGCGGCGTGATCCGCGGCCGTTTCCGCATGTTCCGCAAGGTGAAGGCGCTGACCGCGGAAGGCAGATTTTCGGCCTGGTTTCTTTCTTTCTTTCCGTTCTTTCTGATATTTGCGATCCAGCTGATCAAGCCGGACTACTATACGCAGGTCATGGGCCTGCCGGTTTTCCCCTATCTCGTGGCGGCTACTTTCATTCTGCTCACGATCAACGTCTTTGCGATGCGCATTATCACCAACATCAAGGTCTGAGCGCATGTTGGAAATTCTCTCCGGCGTCAATCTTCTGCCCATCATCGGCGGCATCCTTCTCTTCGTCTCGATCGTCTTGATCGTCGTTGGCGCGGGCGCGATGCTGACGGAGCAGGAATTCGTGAAGCGCCGCCTCGCGGCGCCACGCGTGGCGGCGTCCTTGGCGGAAGCCGGTGTCGCGGGAAGCGTTGTTTTGGAGGACGGGCTGCTCCAGCGGTTTGATTCGTTTGTCACGCCGAAGAACCTCGCCGAGCTTTCGCAAATCCGAAAGAAGCTTGTTCAAGCCGGTTACCGCTGGCCGTCGGCCGTGCGCGTGTTCTACGCCGCGAAGGCCATTCTTGCCCTTGGCTTCGCCATCATTGCAGCGCTCTTCATTCCTTTTCTTGCCGGCGTCGTGCCGCTGCCGATCATCGGCTTGATCATCCTCTTTGCGATGTTCATCGGCTACCTCTTTCCATCCTTTTGGGTGCAACGGAAATTCGAATATCGCCGGCAGAACGCGGAAATTGGTTTTCCCGACCTGCTCGACATGCTGCTCATCTGCATCGAAGCCGGCAATGGCCTCGACCAAGCGTGCCGCCGGGTTACCCGTGAAATCAAGAGCGTCAACGTGGTGCTCGCCGATGAGCTGGGCGTCGTGAACGATGAATTGTACGCCGGCAAAGCCCGCACGGCGGTGTTCCGCGATTTCGCCGACCGGCTCTCCGTTCCCGACATAAGCGCCTTTGCCGCGGTGCTCCGTCAATCCGACGAATTCGGCGTCAGCATCGCCGAGACGTTGCGCGTCTATGCCGCCGAATTGCGCGACAAGCGCGTCATGCGCGCCGAGGAAAAGGCCAACATGATGCCGATCAAGCTCGCGCTCGGCAGCATCATGTTCACCATTCCGCCCACGCTGCTCATCATGGCGGGGCCATCCATCATCATGATTATCCGCACTTTCGCCGGCCTGGGGGGCTAGAAATATGCGTCGCATCGGTCCATTGCTCATGTCTACCGTGCTTGTCGCCGGTTGCGCGGGATTTGCCGCAAAGAACGAAAGCATCCGCACGCTGCTCGAAAAGAGTGCGCAGTCACAGCCGAAACTCTCCGCCTACGACCAGGGCAAGCTGCAATTGCAGCTCGGCAATGCCGGCCTTGCCATCGACTCGTTCCAGAAGGAGCTCAAGGAGAACCCCCAATCCGTCGAGGCACTGAATGGTCTTGCGATTGCCTATGACCGCCTTGGCCGCGCCGACGTTTCGCAGCGTTTCCTCGATCAGGCTTTGACCGTCGATCCCAATTCCACGGTGACGCTCAACAACCTCGCTTATCTGAACTTAACGCAGGGAAATACCGTCGTCGCCCTTGCCTATGGCGAGCGCGCGAAAATCGCCGCCGGTCTCCCTATGGAGATGAGGCTCGCCGACACCATCGCCAATGCCGTCAATCGCAATGTCGAAATCGCCAACCAGCTGGCGATGGCCGACTCAAAACCCAAATCCGCCGCCGAAATTCCGAACCTGCCGCCCGAAAGGGCCGTCAAGCGCGTCGGCCTGAACGAGTGGGAGATTCACATAGCGCCGCCGATGAGCGGTGAGGCCCTCAGGGTCAATCTGCCCAAGCTCGATCCCGTAGCCGCAGCCGAGATGACGCCGCAGATGCCCGAACCGGTCATGTCCTCGCTGCTGACGCCGGAGGCCCCGCCGGTCGTTACCGCGCCTCTCCCGGTGCCGCAAGCCGAACCCGCGATGGAAACGGCTCTGCCGGCCCAAATGACGGACACGGTTGTGGCAGCTCTGCTCGAGCCGAAGGCCGCGGAACCGATTGTCGTCGCGCCGGCTCAGCCCATTATCGCCGCCCCGGTCGAGCCGCCTCAACAAAGCGAACCCGTAGCGCCTACCCAGACCGAAACGGTCATAGCTTTGCTGCCAACGCCGCAAGCCGCCGAGCCGGTTTCCGCTCCGCTTCCAGCTCCGGCACCTAAGATCGCGCCGCCGGCGCCGGCGAGCGTTCCCGCGCCGCAGATGCCGGACTCGATCATGGCCGCTCTGCTCGCCGCGCCCGAAAAGCCGGTGATCGCTCCGCTTCCCGCGCCGCAGCCCGAAATCGTCGCGCCCGTGCCTGCGCCTGTCGAGCCGCAAGCGGCTGAAGTCATCGTGGCTCCGCCGCCGACGGAAATCGATGTCGCTGCTCTGCCGACGCCGCAAGTGATCGAAGCGGCACCGCAAATTGTCGAACCGGCGCTACAGGCCATTGAGCCCGCGCCGCAGGCCGTCGGACCCGCGCCGGCTCCTGTCCCCGAGCTGCAGATCGTCGAGCCTGCTCCGGCGCCGCAGATACCGGAAACGATCGTGGCCTCCCTGCTGGCCCCGCCGTCAAATCCCGTGCTGGCGTCTCTTGCGCCGCCCAGGCCCGCCGAGCCGTCGGCCGCTCCAGTGACCGCACCGGCGGCGTCAAGCATCCCCGGCAACGTCATTGCCGCGCCGTCCGCCGCGCTGACGGATATGGGCCCGAATCTGACCTGGAAAGCCTATGTCCCAGCGGGGACTTTGGTTCGCGTCTCCAATGGAACGGGCCGTGGGCGCATGGCTGCGCGCTTTGCCGGCTATTTTGGCGAGCATGGGCTTTCGGTTCGTCGCACCGCCAATGCGAATAGCTACAACTACAAGCAGACAATGATCTTCTACAACCCCGATCAGCGCAACTTCGCTTATAGGCTCGCCAATCTCTTGCCGTTCCCGGTGAAACTCGTTCAGGCGAGCAAAGGCCGCGGGCAGGTCGAGCTCATTCTGGGCTTCGACCTGCTCGACTTCGACGACACCCTGCGGCGTTCGTAGCGAAGTGCTGTCGATCGTCTGGGTTCTTTTCGTCGCGCTCACGCTCGTGGCCGCGTACATTGACCTCGTCAGCTATCGCATTCCCAACAGTTTGGTGCTCGCGCTGATCGCGCTCTTTCTCGTGGTCGCGCTGATCCACCGGAACGAAGTCGAGTGGCTGAGTCATCTCGGCGCCGGCATTATCGTGCTCGGCTCCGGAATCTTTCTCTACGGCATCAGGCAAATGGGCGCGGGCGACGTGAAGCTGCTCACCGCGCTCGCGCTATGGGCGGGCGTCATTCCTCTTATCCCGCTTCTGTTTTACGTCTCGCTCTGCGGCCTCGCAGGAATGCTGGTCATCGTGCTGCTGCGCATCGTCGTGCCGCGCTTTCAGCCTTCACTTGCGGACAAACGCGCGCTTCCGCGTGTCTTGGCCAAAGGGCAGGGCATCCCATATGCAGTCGGGATAGGCCCCGGCGCCATCATTGCTTCCTTCGATTTCGCGCCTTGGCTCTGGCAGTTCTGATTTTCGCGAGATCAACGAATGGGCGACAAACTCAGCTCGTCTAAGGCCTAATATCGATTACTTTCGACGCCCACTCGAGCTGGACCGCCTCGCGCGGTGCCGTATTCCAGCCCTCCAACTGCCAGCGGTTCTTCCGCGGAGTCTTGCGCGGTATTTTTACCAGCGCCGGCCCATCCTTAACCTGGACGACGCAAAGCTGGCCGATGCAATCCTTCGGAACCTCGCTGGTGGGACGGCGGTAGAAGAGGATCCAGCCATCCAGGAAGGGATGCATGGCATTGCCCTTCACACGCAGTGCAAGACAATCGGTTTCGCCCATTGGCGGATCGACCTTTTCCAAGCCTTGGCCCTTAGCAAGATCGCCGACCGGCTGCATTTCTGCATCGCCGCTGACATAGCCGATCACCGGCACAAAAGTCTTTGCGCGACCGGAGCCCATACCCGTCAACAACCAATCGAGCGAGAGCCCAAAAAATCTCGCGTAGCGAATTGCGGCGGTCCGGCGGAGTCCCGTCGTACCGTTCTCGTGGCCGAGATAGGTCGGGGGTTTCATCCCCATGGCACGCGCGGCATCTGTAGCGGTCTCATAACCGGCGTCCATACGGGCTTTCTTTAGGCGGTTAGCGGGACTGTCCATTGTGTGTCCTTGTTGAATGAACAATGAGAAACACATTGGTCTAATTCTCTTTGCTTGTAAAGGGCTTTCTCGAGGGCCAATAAAGCTTGGTCCAAACCTGACTGGTTTGCCACAGTTGCTGGAAAGTGTCTAAGCGGTTGCGGGAAAAGAGTCATCCAAATTGATGCCCCGGTTCGGCGCTGGCTGACGGTGACGCAGGGCAACACGATTTCCGGTGCGAGAGGGAGGCTGGATAGTGGATACTGCCAGAGGGGAAGATCCCTTTGCGGTCATCAGCCCGGCGGGCTTGGTCGTCACCGAAGATGGTACGCGGCCTTTCGTCCAGAGTTCAGCCGCGATTGCTTCTGGATTTATTCCTTGGCCCTCCCACCATGGTCTCTCCGGTCCCGATCGGTGGAGCTCGTCATGATGGAGCGCACAGAGGGGAACCGTGAATTCGTCGCTGACTTTGAGCGAGAGCCCACGCTTCTGGGCAAAGGTTAGATGATGGGCCTGGGACGGCTGCCGGCCGCAGACAAGACAGGGGTGCGAGGCGACGAATTTTAGATGGTCTTTGTCGCGAAGCCGTCGTTCAGTTCCGATGTGAAGGACACTTTTATCGATCCGCGGGCCAGGAGCGATTCTGGAAGGCGCAAGCGGGAGCGGGGTGGGGCTTGGCACCTCCGCATGCTCGGACGTCTCGTTCCCATTTGGTCGTGGGGACTGCGTACGAGATTCAAGCCGCACATTGATCAGTCGCTCCAAAATATCGGCATAATGTACATTCTTTGCTGTTTTCAGTTTTGGCGCGTCATCACGCAGCCGGGACATTCCCTCTTTGTTGCACCGGGCAAGGGTTTCGAGCTCGAGTGGCGCGGTCGTGGCTTCGATGAGCTGGCGCAGTCCGGTGCAGAAGCCTTCCGGAGATAGGTTTTCGGCGAAAAGCGCGCCAGTCGGGTCATAGAGGCTAAAGCTCTTGGCTACGGCTGCCTTCCTTGCCGTAACCCCATTTTGTTCCTTGTCGTAAAGACCAAGTCCGAAGCAATTGCCGAAAGTCGCAAGCGCGCGTTTGGTGGCATCGGTTTCAGCCGCCTTCAGCGCGCGTTCGTGGGCTTCGCCTGAACTGTTCGCGGTCGCACTCCCCGAGCCGGTGCCTTCGCGGAGAATCACGGTTCGGCCGGTGCGAACTCGGATGCGAACCCTTGCGAGATAGGCGCAGCTCGTCACGTCGACGCGGCTTCGCTCATAAAGGCGCTCGAAATGGGTCATCTCCCGGTCCCAGCCCGCAAAGCCGAAGATCGCATTGGCTTGCGCAATGGCGAACCAGCCCTCGATATAGTCGATCGAGCGTCCCTCCACCTCGCGCGACTGGACATGCCGGCGGTCGAGTTTGCCTCTAAGCCTGCGCAGCTGGGTCTTGGAAAAATCGCTCATCGCACGCGCACCGCGATATGCATCTCGCCATTAACGAGGATCGTGCCGGGGACAACGTCGCCCCGCTTCAAAACGCTAATGAGTCCGGCGCGGTCGAGGCGGGGCGGTTGGGGAACAAAGAATTCTTCGGGGATTTTCTGCTCGTCGGTGATTTCGAGCCGGGCCGGGCCCCGGCGGAGCGACAGGGAGAAGTCGTCGGCGAGAATCTTATCAATGTCGGCGCTCGTCATCGCCCAACACGCGAGCCCTCGCTTCTTCTCAAAGCGGGTTCTAAATCGGGCGAGGCGCTCCTGCATATCCTCGATGCGCTGCTTAAGCGCCACGATGAGGACTTCATCTTCGAGGCTGGAGCGGACGACGGCCTTGATGAGCTCGGGAAGGTCGGAGATACCTTCCAGGGTGTCCCGGAGGGTCTCGTCGTCGATGTCCTGGTAGAGGGCTTTGAGTTGGTCGCCCAGAATCAGATAGTGAGAGACTTCGGAACGCAGGAATTCAGTTGAGGACATCGTCTGGCCTTTTGGTACATTATATGTTAATTAGGTACAGTGTACCATACTCGATTGCAGGGCGCAAGAGATGATGCGCCCGGTTCACTTACGAATGGCTCGAGCAGCCCTGAATTGGACAGTTCGCGAATTAGCAACGCGCGCGGGAGTGAACAAGAATACCGTTTCCCGTTACGAATCGGGAAAAGAGATATTGTCGAACTCCCTTCAAAGCCTTGAAAAGGTGCTCACAAACGAGGGGGTCGTGTTTTTCGATGAAGACCGCACCCATGGAACAGGGGTAGGGGTCAAGAAGCGGCACCGTTCGAAAACCTGACGTCGATGGAGCTCCGTACGCCAGAAGCCGAAAAGGCACAGATTCGAAAAACGAAGCCAAATAAGTCAACGTAATCAGGCTTCTGCCGAGCGAGTTTTGCCGCGGGTGTTGAAGAAAGGGCAGGGCATTCCCTATGCAATTGGGATCGAGCCCAGCGCAGCATTGCGTCCTTCGGCTTCGCCCAGGCTCTGGCAGCTACAATTCTCGCGCGGTCACGTCGGTTCGTCCGCCGTGGCCTTCGCGAAGGCCTAACGTGACGGAGGGGCGCCAATTCAATCGGAACGCGAATCTTAGAACCGTCGCGACAGCGTCAAAAGCGTCACAAAAGCCCGCGCCCCCTGAACATGATCAGGGTCAAGGCGGTAGGCAGCATTGGCCTCGGCCGCCCACGCGCCAAGGGGGAAACGATACGCTGTCTCAAGATCAAATTCGCGGCCCGAGGGCAGCAGCGAAGTAAGGCTGCGTCCCATGATCACTGCTCCCGTACTCCAATCGCGCCCAACGCCGGAAATGAGCGCCACCGTTGCGCTCTCGGCGCGAAGCGGCTGACCGAAACTGAACGAGAGCGCATCGCCCGCGCCGAAGACATCGGCGCCAGCCAAGCCGAGCGCAAAGCTCGTGGCATAGACCGGGCCAATCTCGCTGATTAGACTCCCGACCGGATGGGTCGCGCCCGAGGCGGCCAATGTGAAGGACGCCCTTAGAGTCCAGTGGTGATCCAACGCCCGTTCCGCAGTGGCGCTGGCCCAAGCGCTCGATGAGCGTTCGGCCATCTTTAATCCACCTGCGGCGAGTGAACCCAAAAGGCCTCCGGTTTCGGACAGCATGCCCAATTCGAGGCTGAATTCAGAGCGTCCCATCTCGGCGTCGAGCCGCGCCGCGGCGGCTTCGCTTTCGTTGCGGAACGGTGTGCGCAACTCGTCGGTCACGCCCTGATTTTCGCTGGCATAGACTCCGAAGGAGACGATCTTTGAGGAGTCGAGCGGCAAGCTGACGGTCGCGAAATTGCCGCTACCTGATTGCGCCATGGGCGAGAAGAGACCGGTGAGCGACGCGGCGGCGAAGGGGTCCGCAGTCGAGCGCCGTGAGAGCGCGTCGCTTAACGAAAGGCCGCGCCCGAGGGTCCAGCCCATGGTGTCGTCCTCGCCCGAAAGGCGAAACACGGCCTGATGCGGCCGATTATGCTGCGGGCCGGAAAAGTTCTCCAACGGCACGATTCCGTCCTCGGGATTACGCTTGATGTCAAAGGCAAGGCGCGTCGCGCTGCCAACGGCAAAGCTTGTTTGCCGCCAACCGAGCCGCTGTTCCATGACGCCGAAGAGATCAGGCGTGCTCGGCCGTGCCATTACCAGATGCGAGGCATCGATCTGATAGTCGCGTCCGAAGCCGTCGAACATCGTGACGTTCGTTAATGCTGCGCGGAAGGAGCGCGCGTCACCGAAGGTGGGGCTCAACATGACGCTGGTTGCGCCCACGGCTGGGCCCCCCGTACCCGAGACCGCGAGTGTCGTTGTCCCGATCGGTTGCAGCGCGGCGTAAACATTGAGCAGGCCATGGCCGTAGACGGGGTCCACGCCGGGCGCTCCGAGATCGGTCGCCGATTGAAAGAGGATATCGGCGACTTGGCGCGCGGAGAGCACGGGCCAGCGCTGCAAAATCGTTGCAGCTGCGCCCGAGATCAGTGGCGCGGAAAAGGACGTTCCGCTGCCGATCGCCAAACTTCCGTTCCACGGAAAGACCAGATTCACTCCCGGCGCGACCATGTAATAATTTTTCTCTGTGCCGGCTCGATCGGAGAAAGAGGCGATCACATTGTTGGCATCCACCGCACCCGCGATGATGAGAGCGCCTGGGCCGCTGTCGAGAATGCCTAAGGATTGTAGGTCGGCGATGGTGTCGAGATTGAACTGCGAGGGATTGGCTCCGCCCCCGTTCCCGGCCGATGACACCAAAAGCGCGCCGTTCTTTACCGCCAATGCGGGAGACTCTGTCACATAATACTCATGCACCAATGGCGCATGGGAGTTGATGTCGCTTGCCTCGTAACCAAACGAGGTGTTGATAATGCGGACACCGTGGGAGGTGATGTAGGTCCAGGGATCAGAGACGTGATAGAGCGCTCCACCTTGCGTCACCAGCGTTTCGTTGATGTTAGAAAAATAGTCGACGGCCAGAACCTGCGCATTGAACGCGACACCATGAATGCCGGAATTATTTTTAATGCCGGCGGCAACCGTCGCCACCGCTTGGCCGTGCTGATCGGTGGAAGGGGCCATACCAATTTGCGCCTGATAGATTGCCAACGTACCCGCGTCGGCACCGACGCTCGCGGAGCTGAAATTCACTTCGGTCGAGGAAAAATCGAAATTGAAATCGACAATACCAATGCTGACGCCTTGGCCTGTAAATCCGAGCACATAGGCATCCGCGGCATGGATCTGATCAAGCGCGCCCATGCGATTATATTCCGCAGTGCGGAATACATCGGCGGCCGCCGAGCTCGGAGGCGTGGGATTCGGCGGCGGAGTGATGCTCGTACCGCTAGGATTGCTAGTGGCCGCGCCCCCGCCTCCGCTGGCGCAGCCGAAGAGCCACAGCGCAATCGCGACGATGCCGAGCGTCTTTGCGGTGTTCATCGAAGCCACTCCACCGATTATACTGGGATGATTACGGAATCGTTCGAATGATGCACGAATTCGGTTTTGCGGAGAAGGCAGTTTGAGCGGGTTGGGTCGGCTAAGTAGCGAGAAGCGATGAGTTTCGCGATCCGGCCAATTTCAGGCGGAACAGCGCGCAGATTTTGGCCGCGAACTCGAGAGAAGCACGATTGCGCAATGCCTCTATTGCTGGCTCAAGATCCAAAGTCGTGCGTCCGGGCGGGAAGAACGGTCCCCGCTGACCCCACGGTTTCTTCCAGTATTTGTACCCGTTGGGGACTGGTTCGCTGACCGGCAGCTCTAGCAGGTTGCGGAAAAAGTCTCGCGCTGTCGATGGTGGCGTGATTCTCTAATTGGCGCATGCGAATCGGAGGGGTTTGGTGCGCGGGACAGATGAGCAGACTGCTGGGCTGTTTTCTTATGTGAGTTGCGAGGCGCGGGTTCCTTCGGATCATCCGCTGCGTCCGATCCGAATGATAGTGGACGAGGCGCTGGAGGTTTTGTCGGCGGATTTCGAGCGGCTGTACGCACGGTTGGGGCGTCCTTCTATCCCGCCGGAGAAGTTGCTCCGGGCGCTGTTGCTTCAGGCCTTCTATTCGATCCGCTCCGAGCGGCAGCTGATGGAGCAACTTGACTATAATCTGTTGTTCCGCTGGTTCGTCGGCTTGGCGATGGACGCGCCGATCTGGGACGCAACGGTCTTCACCAAGAACCGGGAAAGGCTGCTTGAAGGCGAAGTAGCGGTGAAGTTCATGACGGCGGTGCTCAACCAGGGGCGGGTCAGAGAGCTGCTCTCGGACGATCATTTCTCGGTGGACGGAACCCTGATTGAGGCATGGGCCTCGAT
>WNFT01001926.1_pt1 | contig 17641 bp, 16 predicted proteins | sample 5400191 | NCBI WGS metagenome assembly WNFT01 (sample SAMN13153359, study PRJNA577476) | soil metagenome | isolation source: 80 cm saprolite under Madrone tree | place: USA:California | collected 2016-06-14 | reverse complement strand
CCAGCTCGCGGACGCCGTCCGGGAGGGGACCAGATGACCGCGAACCGCTTGGTCACGATCTACAGCCGGGCGCTCGCCATCGGCGGATTGGTCGCGCTGGCCGCGGCCCTCATCGTGGACCCGCGCTGGACCGGGCAGCCGCTCGAGATGTTGGGCCTGCTCGTCGCAGCCCTGCTGCTGCGCGGCGGGCAAGTGCCGCTGAGCAAGTATTCCTATCTCACCCAGACCGGACTGGTGGCACTGGCGGGGAGTCTCGTGGTGGGCGCGCCCGCGACTGCGCTCGCGCTGGCGGGCGGCGTGCTCGGCGCAGACTGGTTGTGGCAGAAGAAGATGTTTCTCGCGGCGCTCGTGAATGTGGGCCGCGAGGTCATCGCGCTGCTCGGGGGCTACGGCGTCTACGCCGGTGCCCTGCAGCTCTCGAACGTGACGACGCCCGGATTGCATGTGGAGCTCGTACCCGCGCTGTTCTTCTTCTGCCTCGCGTATTTCGTCATCAGCCGGCTGCTGTTCTACTTCGCCCTGATCATCCGCGGCAAGCTCGAGCAGGACGAGCGTCTCCTCATCCTGCGCTACGAGTGCATCGGCTACGGCGCGACCGTGATCGCCACCGGCATCGTCGTTGGGACGGTGAGCTACTGGCCGCCGCTCGCGTGGGTGTTCGTGGCGGCGGCGCTCGGCGCCCTGGGGTTGCTGTTCAAGCATACGCTCGAAGAGGCGATCGCCGCCGAAGAGCTGAACAAGATTCACGCCATGGAAGCGGTGATCACGAGCAACATCAGCCTCGAGGACTCGTTCGCCCGGATCGAGCGGCTGGCGCATCGCCTGGTGGACTGGGGCGACTTTCGCATCTATCGGCGTCAGGAGGGCACGCTCCGCCTCGCCTATCGCGGGCAAATCGGGCGCGCGGACCGCGGCGAGCCCACGCCGGATACGGCCGCGGTGCGCGAGCACGTCACCCGGACCGGCGAGGCGGTCGTCATCGACGACGTGACGCGCGACAAGCGCATCGCCGACGCGCCGCTTGTGGTGCAGAGTCTGGTCATGGTGCCGCTCAAGTTCGGCGAACACGTGATCGGGACCCTCGAGCTCGAGCACCACAAGCGCAAGGTGTACCGGGGGAAGGACGTGATCACGATCAACACGTTCGCGAACCAGCTCGCCACCGCGATCCACATCACCGAGCTCCGCCGGCCGCTGGTCGAAACCGTGGAGACGCTCACGCAGCAGCTCGCCACGCTGGCGCGCGCGGCCATGTCGATGCGCGAGGCGGCCGGCGCGGTGGCCCAGTCCACCGGCTTGATCCGTCAGGGCGTGCTGGCGGAAGAAGGCGAAGTCTCCGGAGGGCTCGAGGCCACCGAAAGTCTGGCGCGGGTGTCGCGGCGCGTGTCGGAAGACGGCACCGAAGCAGCGCAGGCGTCCAGTACCGCGAGCGAGGTGGCCAACAAGAATCGCCACCAGATCCGGGACGCGATCGGCCGACTCGTGGCCCTCAAGGCGTTCGTCGGAGAAGCCTCGAGCAAGGTCCAGGGGCTGGGGCAGGTGAGCCGGCGCATCACCGGATTCATCGCGTCGATCCGCGAGCTGGCCGACATGACCAACCTGCTGGCGTTGAACGCCGCCATCGAGGCCGCGCGGGCGGGCAAGCACGGCAAGGGATTCGCCGTGGTGGCCGAGGAAGTGCGCCGGCTGGCGGAGCAGAGCTCGAGCGCCGCCCTCGAGGCGGGCGAGCTGGTGCAGGACATCCACCGCCAGGTGGGCGAGGTCGTCGAGCAGATGCGTCGCGGGCAGGTCAACGTGGGCGGCGTTGAGGAGCTCTCCTCCGCGGCGCTCGAAGCGTTGGACGCGATCGTGGCGGCGACGGCCGAGGCGACGTCGCACGCGCAGCGGATCGCCGCGGCCGCGGGTGATCAGGACAAGGCCTTCGGCAAGCTGCGCCAGCGCATCCACGCCGTGGCCGAAATCGCGGGGAAAAACCGTGCGGAGGCGGACGACGTCGCGACGCGCGCCGACGAAGCGGCGCGCGGCCTCACCGACCTCGAGCGTGCGACCCGAGAGCTCGAGGAGGTCGCGGCGATGCTGCGGGAGCTGACCCGCGGCTTTGCCAGCATCGCGTAGGGCGCTTACCATTCCCCGCGTGGCCAAGGGGGAAGCGGAGCGCGTGTACGTGGCGCTGGGCTCGAACGTCGGGGATCGCGCCGCGCATCTCGCGTACGCGCGCGCGCGGCTCGCGGCCCTGCCGCGCACCCGCCTGCTGCGGGAGTCCCGCGTCGAGGAGACGGCCCCCCTCGGACCGGTGCCACAGGGGGCATACTTGAACCAGATGGTCCTGCTCGAAACCGCCCTCGCGCCCGCCGAGCTGCTCGTTCACCTCCACGCCATCGAATCGGAGCGCGGCCGCGAGCGGCGCGCGGGCGTTCGCTGGGGACCGCGGACGCTGGACCTGGATATCGTCCGCTTCGGCGATCGAGCGGTGCGCGAGCCCGCGCTCGTGATCCCGCACCCCGAGCTTCCCAACCGGCCGTTCTGGCAGCGCGAGCTGACGGAGCTCGACGCCGCGTCCTCGCCGCGCCCGACTCCCGATGGCTGACGAGACCAGGTCCGTCACGACCCACGATCTTCTCGCCATGAAGGAGCGCGGCGAGCGCATCGTCGTGCTCACCTGCTACGACGCGCTGTTTGCGCGCCTGCTCGACGCGGCAGGCGTGGACCTCCTCCTGGTCGGGGACTCGGTCAATCAGGTGCTGGCCGGGGCGGAGACGACCCTCTCCGCGACGCTCGAGCAGATGATCTATCACACGAAGATCGTGCGGCGCGGCGCGGTGCGCGCGATGGTGGTGTGCGACATGCCCTTCCTTACATATCAAGTCTCCGCCCACGAGGCGATCCGGAATTGCGGACGTGTCATGCAGGAGACCGACTGCCATGGAGTGAAGCTCGAAGGTGGAGCCGCGATGGCGGAGACGGTGCGGGCGCTCGTGGACGTCGGGATACCCGTCATGGGCCACCTGGGTCTCACCCCCCAGTCGGTGCACGCGTTGGGCGGCTACCGCGTGCAAGGACGCGACGAGAAAACCGCCGAGCGACTCAGGGCCGATGCCAAGGCGTTGGAGCAGGCGGGCGCCTTCGCCATCGTACTGGAGCTCATCCCCGCGCCGCTCGCATCCCAGATCACCAAGTCCCTCACGATCCCCACCATCGGGATCGGCGCGGGGCCAGCCTGCGACGGCCAGGTGCTGGTGCTCCCCGACATGCTGGGGTTGAACGACCGGTTCAACGCCAAGTTCGTGAAGCGCTATGCGGCGCTCGCGGAGGACGTGCGCGAGGCCGTCAAGCTGTATGCCGCCGAGGTACGCGAGGGCCGGTATCCCGGTCCCGAGCATTCGTTTCCGAAGTGAATGACTGGACGCGGCGGGACGTGCTCGCGATGCTGGCTGCCGCAGCCTGGACCCCGTTCGTGCCGCGCTGCAGTTCGAGGGTGACGGCCGCCGTCCCGCACAGCGGGCCGCCCGGGTTTCGGGTTCGGACGATCACGGCGGGCACGAACCTCAAGAGCCTCGCGGACACCCGAGCCGTCGAGGCCGCGCTCGCCACGCTGAAGCGGGCGAAGCAGGCCGTCACGGACGCCGGCTACGAAGTGCAGACCGTCCGCATCGCGACCCAGCCGCTGCTCGAAGACGCCGGTCCGCGCGCGCGCGGGGCTGCCATGAGCGCCCTTCAGGCACTCGACCGCGCCGTGGTCGCCGAGTCCGCGCTCCTCAGCATCGGGCCGGTGCTCGCTCCTGACGGAGATGATCCCGAATTCGGCGCCTGGGCCGCCGAGCTCGCCCGCACGACTCAGAGCATCAGTTTCACCGTGCGCGTCGCGTCGCCCGAGCGCGGCACCTCGCCGCGCGGCGTCACGGCGGCGGGCGACGCGATGGCAGCGATCGCGCGCGCCACCCCGGCAGGCATCGGGAATTTCCGATTCGCCGCCGCCGCCAACGTGCCCGCCGGGACGCCGTTCTTTCCCGTCGCGTACCACAGTGGCTCGGATGCCATGGCCATCGGTCTCGAATCCCCTCCCTTGTTGACCGCGGGACTCGCCGAGGCCAACACGCTGGGGGAGGCAAAGCAGCACCTGACGGAGCTGCTCGAGTCTCGCCTCGGGCCGCTGGAGCGCCTGGTGCGGGACATCGCCCGCCGCGAACGGCGGAGCTACACGGGCATCGACGTCTCTCCCGCGCCCGGCAAGGACGCGAGCATCGGGGCGACCATCGAGGCGCTCACCGGCGTCCCGTTCGGTGCGCCTTCGACGCTCGCCGGATGCGCGGCGATCACGGACGTGCTCAAGGGTTTACGGATCAAGATGTGCGGGTACTCGGGGCTCATGCTCCCGGTGCTGGAAGATCCGGTGCTGGCGCGACGCGCGTCGGAAGGGCGGTTCAGCGTGCGCGATCTGCTGCTGTATTCCAGTGTGTGCGGCACGGGGCTCGACGTCGTCCCGCTACCGGGGGACAGTCGGGCGGATCGCTTGGCTGCCCTGATCGCGGATGTGGCGGCCCTCTCCACCAAGCTCCGCAAGCCCCTCTCCGCTCGGCTGTTTCCCGTGCCGGGCAGGGCGGCGGGCGAGATGGCGCGTTTCGATAATCCTTATTTGACTGACTCGGTCGTGCTGAAGGCGGAATAGGGCCGCCATGCACGAGCTGACGAGCCCGATCGAGATGCGCGCCTGGTCGCGCGCCGAGCGCGCCCGGGGCCGTCGCATTGGGTTCGTACCGACGATGGGATTCTTGCACGAAGGCCACCTGCAGCTCGTGGATCGGGCGAAACAGCGGGCCGATCGCGTGGTGCTGAGCATCTTCGTGAACCCCCTCCAGTTCGGCCCCACGGAGGATCTGGCGCAGTACCCCCGCGACCTGGAGCGCGATCGCGGACTCGCCGCCGAGCGCGGCGTAGATTGTCTCTTTGTACCGGACACGTCGGCGATGTACCCCACGGAGCCGTTGGTGCGGGTGAACCCGGGGCCCATGGCCGACGCGCTCGAGGGCGCAGCCCGCCCGGGGCATTTCGCCGGCGTCCTTACGGTGGTCGCGAAGCTGTTGCACATCGTGGAGCCCGACCTCGCGGTGTTCGGGCGGAAGGACTTCCAGCAGGCGATGCTCGTGCGACGCCTGGCGGCGGACCTGGACTTCGGGCTGGAGATCGACGTCGCGCCCACGGTCCGCGAGCTCGACGGGCTGGCCCTCTCGTCGCGCAACACCTACCTGAAGGGCGACGACCGCCGCGCGGCGCTCGCGCTGTCGCGCGCCCTCCGTGCCGTGGAGCAGGCGTGGCGCTCAGGGGCAGCGGACCCGCAGGCGCTCCAGCGGCGCGGCATGCAGGCGCTCACGGCCCCGGGCGTCAGCCCGGAGTATCTGGCGCTCGTGGACGAGCAGATGCGTCCCGTCGCCCGCGTCGACGCGCGCACCGTGGTGGTGATCGCGGCGCGCGTCGGCACCACGCGCCTCATCGACAACGTGGTGCTGGGGGAAGGCGTGGCGGCGGATACGGCGGTACGAACCTGATGGCCCTGCCCCCCTGGGCCGTCGTCACCCCGGAGCGCCGCGCGCATGTCAAGCGTGTGGCGGCGCTCCTGTCGACCTGGGCGACAGCGATGCACGCGTCCGAAGGCGAGCGCGCACGCTGGCTCAAGGCGGCCTGGCTGCACGACGCCTTGCGCGACGCCCCCGCGGCCGACGAGCTTGCCCACGGCCCCCTCGCGGCCGAGCGCGCCGCACATGACGGCGAGACCGATCAAGAACTGCTCGACGCGGTGCGTTACCACTCGCTCGGGTTTGCGCAGTGGGACGACGTGGGCAAGATGCTCTATCTGGCGGACTATCTCGAGCCTGGGCGAACATTCGACCAGGAGCTCCGGCGCTCACTCGCGGCCCGCGTGCCCCCGGAGCGCGACGCGATCCTGAAACAGGTCGCCGCTCGTCGCATCGCCCGGGTGCTCGACGGCCGCTGGCCACTCCTCCGCGAGACCGTGGACTTCTGGAACGCGCTCGTCGGACACTGATCGCCTGCGTCACGGCGCTCGCGGCATGCCGCGGAGACCGCGGCGGCAACGCCGCGCTTCCCGTGCCCGGCGGAGGTGGGGGCGGACCGCGCGTGACGGTCGAGGTCCTGAACGCGAGCGGCACACCCGGGCTCGCCAAGGTCGGGACACGGATGCTGCGGCGCGCCGGCATCGACGTGCTCACCTTTGGCAACGCGCCGGAGACGGTGCGGGGGGGGGCGCTCGATTCGACGCGCATCGTCGTGCGCCGGGGCACCGGGGAGGTGGGTCGACGGGTGCGCCGGGCGTTGGGCCTGGGTCGAGTCGTCGTGCGGCTCGACAGCGCCCGGCTACTCGATGCGAGCGTGCTCCTCGGGGCGGACTTTGCGCCGCGCCTCGAGTTCCACCCGTAACTGCCCGCATGCGGCGCTGATATCGAGCCCGCGGCTGCGACGCAGCACCGCCTCCACCCCCTGCCGCCGCAGCCGCCGCTCGAACGCGAGCATCTGCGCCCGGGGGCTCGGCGAGAGGTCCGGCGCACCGCCGGGGTGGAGCGGCAGCAGGTTCACGAGCGCGTCCAGCGGCTGCGCGAGCTGCACCAGCTGATCCGCCTGCTCGAGCGCATCGTTCTTTCCCCCGATGAGCACGTACTCCAAAGTCACGCGGCGACGAAACCGCGCCAGCGCCGCGATGACCGCCGGCAGCGTGTACTTCTTCTCGATGGGCATCAGCTCGTGCCGCAGCTCCGGCGTCGGCGCGTGCAGTGAGAGGGCGAGCCGAAACTGCTCCGGCCGCTGCGCGAGCTTCGCGAGGTTCGGCAGGATGCCGACGGTCGAGACGGTGATGTGCCGCGCCCCAATCCCGAGTGCTGCGGCATGGTTGAGAATCGTGAGCGCACGGTCCACGGCGTCCCAGTTGAGTAGCGGCTCGCCCATGCCCATGAAGACGACGTTGGTCGGTTTCAGCGCGGCGTCGAGCAGCATCACCTCGCGCACCTGACACGCGATTTCCGCCACGGACAGGTTCCGCCGAAAGCCCATCCGCCCCGTCGCGCAGAACACGCAGCCCAGCGCACAGCCGACTTGGGACGAGATGCAGAGCGTGCGCCGTTTCCCTTCGGGGATCAGCACCGACTCTACCGCCTCGCCGTCCCCCAGATCCCAGAGGTACTTCTCCGTGCCGTCCTGCGAGACCTGACGCGCCGACAACGCCAACCGGCGCAGCGGCAGCGCCTCGGTGAGGGCGCGCCGCAGCGCGACCGGCAACTCCGTGGCCTCGTCCCATGACCCGACCGGCCGCTCCCACAGTCGGGGGAGAAGCTGTCTCGCGCGATACGCCGGCTCGCCGCGCTCCGCCAGCCACTGTGCGAGCGCCGTGCCGGCCGCGTCAGGGACCAGGCTCAGCAAATCGACCATGTAAGTGCCGCTCGGGAAATGTGTTGCATGTCAAACCTAACTTAACTATCTTCAATCGTTTAGGACACTTGGATCACCGTGCGCCTGTCCGAGTTGTTGACCCCCGCTCGTATCCTGGTCCCCTTGCACGCGACCGACAAAGAGGGCGTGCTCCGGGAACTCGTGGACATGGCAGCGCTGGGCAATGGCGGGCCTTCCGACGAAGTGCTGGGAGCTATTCTCGAGCGGGAAAAGCAGTTTCCCACCGGCATCGGCTACGGAGTCGCCGTCCCCCACGGTAAAACGCCGGTGCTTTCCGCCTTGGTGGTCGTGGCGGGGACGGCGCCCGCCCCGGTGCCGTATGAAACGATCGATGGCGAGCCGGTTCGCCTGTTCTTTCTCCTGGCCGGCCCGGAATCGTGCGCTGGAGCCCATGTGAAGGCGCTGAGCCGGATCTCGCGGCTCGTGCGCCGCGAACCGGTGCGGGACAGGCTGTTGAGCGCCCGCACGCCCGAAGAATTCTACCGCGTGCTGTGCGAGGCGGAGGTACCATAGACAGCGTCAGTTCCACAACCAGACGGACACACCGCTGTGGCGAGCTGCGCCTGCAGCACGTGGGGCAGCGGGTGCGGCTGGGCGGCTGGGTGCACCGCCGTCGGGACCTCGGAGGCATTGTGTTCATCGACCTCCGCGATCGAGCGGGGATCGTCCAGGTCGCGGTCGGCCCTGGGGCCCCGGAGGACGTACGGCGAGTGGCCGGGGTGCTCACCACCGAGACCGTCGTCGAGGTCGAGGGCCAGGTGACGGCGCGCCCGGCGAACATGAAGAACCCCGAGCTCGCGACCGGCGACGTGGAGGTTCAGGCGACGAGGCTCGCGGTCGTGGGCCCCGCCGTGACACCCGCGATCCCGGTGGCACGCGGGAAAGGCGAAGAGCTGCCCGCCGAGGAGCTCCGGCTCAAGCACCGCCAGCTGGATCTGCGCCGTCCCGAGATGCAGGGCAACCTCATGCTGCGCCACCGGCTGCTGCAGCGGGCCCGCCGTACGTTGTCCGATCTGGAGTTTCTCGAGATCGAGACCCCGGTCCTGACCAAGCCGACCCCGGAGGGTGCGCGCGACTACCTCGTACCGTCGCGGGTACACCCGGGGGAGTTTTACGCCCTGCCGCAGTCGCCCCAGATCTACAAGCAGCTGCTCATGGTGTCCGGCTTCGACCGCTACTTCCAGCTGGCGCGCTGCTTCCGGGACGAGGATCTGCGCAACGACCGCCAACCGGAGTTCACGCAGATCGACCTCGAGGCGTCGTTCGTGGGGATGGAAGACGTGCTCGGCTACGTGGAGGCCGTGCTGGTCGGCTTGTGGGACGAGGCGGGCCACAAGATCACCCGGCCGTTCCCGCGCATCGCCTGGCGCGAAGCGATGGAGCGGTACGGCACCGACAAGCCGGACCTGCGCTACGAGGTCCCGATCGCCGATTGGACCGCGCAGGTGAGACCGCTCGCCGTGCCGTTCTTCCAGTCGGCGCTGAAGGACGGCGCGCGGGTCCGGGCGCTCGCGGTCAAGGGTGGCGGCGGGCTGTCGCGCAAGGACGTGGACCAGCTCGCCGAGGCGGCGAAGCAGCTCGGCGGCTCGGGCCTCGCATGGGTGAAGCGACAGGGGGAGCAGATCTCGGGGTCGGTCGGCAAGCACTTCAACGCCGAGACGCTGGGGCAGCTGGGCGTCGGCGACGGTGACGCGGCCCTGATGGTCGTCGGCCCCGACCGGGTGACGTCGCCCGTGCTCGACCGCGTGCGCCAGGAGGTCATCCGCCGGCTCGAGTTCAAGCCCAGGGCGGCGCACGCGTTCGCCTGGGTCGTGGATTTCCCGCTGTTCGAGCCCGACCCGGAAACGGGGAAGCCGGTGTTCGCGCATCACCCGTTCACCTCGCCGCACCCGGATGATGTGGCGCGGCTCGACACCGATCCGTTCAGCTGCCGCGCGCTGCACTACGACGCCGTCTACAATGGCAACGAGCTGGGCTCCGGATCGATCCGCATCACCGACGCCGCGGTGCAGCGCCGTGTGTTCGGGCTGCTCGGTTTGTCGGCGGCGGAGGCCGAAGCCCGCTTCGGGTTCCTGCTGAACGCCCTGCAGGCGGGTGCCCCGCCGCACGGCGGGTTCGCAATCGGGTTCGACCGGGTGACGATGCTGCTCGCGGGCGCCGGTAGCTTGCGCGACGTGATCGCGTTCCCAAAGACCACGACCGCGCGTGCCCTGTTCGAGGGAGCACCCGCGCCGGCCAGCTCGGCGGACCTGGCGGCGCTGCACATCGAGGTCAAGCCATGACCGACGAGATCACCCACCGGCTCTCGACCGAAGGCGTGGATCCGCTGGCGCTCGCCGGCGTGAACGACGGCAACCTGGTCGCGCTCGCGCAGCGACTCGGCGTGCGCGTGTCGTTGCGTGGCGACACGCTGATGCTGCACGGGCCGCTCCCCGCCGTCGAGCGGGCGGTGCCGGTGGCCCAAGCGCTCGTCGACCTGGTGCGCATGGGAGGGGGCGAGCCGCTGGACGTGGCCGACGTCGACCGCCTCGTGAGCCAGGAAGAACAGGGGCCGACAGGTCGCACGCCCGACGGCGAGTACAAGATCATCCTGCCCGGCCTGCGCCGCGTGATCCAGGCGAAGACCGCGGGGCAGCGGGAGTACCTGCAGGCGATCGCGCAGCACGACATCGTGATCGGCATCGGCCCGGCGGGCACTGGGAAGACGTACCTCGCGGTGGCGATGGCCGTGGACGCCCTGGCGCGCAAACGGGTACGGCGCATCGTGCTCGCGCGCCCGGCAGTGGAGGCGGGGGAGAACCTCGGGTTCCTCCCCGGTGATCTGCACGAGAAGGTCGACCCGTATCTGCGACCGCTGTACGACGCGTTGGAGGACATGATGCCCCGCGACCGGGTGCAGAAGGCGATCGACAACCGCTCCATCGAGATCGCGCCACTCGCGTACATGCGTGGTCGCACCCTGTCCGACGCCTTCGTGATTCTCGATGAGGCTCAGAACGCGACTGGCATGCAGATGAAAATGTTCCTCACGCGCCTGGGCGTGAACTCGCGCGCGGTGATCACGGGTGACAAGACGCAGATCGACCTGGCCAACCGAGAGGATTCCGGATTGCTCCAGGTCGAGCGGATCCTCCCCGGGATCGAAGGGATCGGGTTCTGCTATCTGGGAGACGGGGACGTGGTGCGCCACCGGCTGGTGCGCGACATCATCCGAGCGTACGCCGAGGACGCACAGGGTTGACATGAGGCTGCCAACGAGGGAGGAGCTGCGCTATCACGGCAGCCGCTGGGCGTGGGTGGTGGGCCTGGCGACGCTCGCGTACGTCGTGTTCCCGTCGAGCGCGACCAACGTGGAGCTGCTGGCCGTCGGCACGCCGGCGGAGCGCGACGTCATCGCCCCGTTCACGTTCCCCGTCAACAAGTCGGATCAGGAACGCGTGCGCGAGGCCGAGGAGCTCGCGAGCAGCGTGAAGCCGATCTACCAGTACCAGGAGCGGGCGCTCGACAGCGCGAAGATCGCTATGCACGCGTTTTTCTCGAGCGCCGAGACCGCGGCGGACCAGGGCGGGGCGACGGCGATCCTGCAGGTGGTGAAGGCCCAGGGGTTCGCGCTGGGAGCGCCGGAGGCCGCGTACCTGGCCAAGGGCGGCAAGCGACACGCCCTCGAGAAAGCGCTGAGTGAGGTGCTCGACCGTACGCTCGCCCTGGGGATCACGGGGCCCGGTGTCCTGCAAGTCGAGCAGGCGCCGGAGCTCATCGTGCGACGTCGCTCGGGCGAGCAGTCGGTGCCGCGCGACCAGGTGCTGTCGTATGCACAGTATCTCGTCCGGGCGCGCGCCATCCATCCCGACAGAGGCTCGAGCGTCGGCGATCAGCTGTACGTCCGGCTCGCGGGGCACTTCTTCCGGCCCACCCTCATCCCCAACACGCTCGAGACCGAGCGGCGGCGTGACGAGCTGCGCCGCAGCGTGGATCCCAGCAAGTACATCGTGCGCGCCGGGGACCGCATTGTGGGCGCGCACGAGGTCGTGACGAACGAGGCGCACGAGAAGCTGGTGGCCTTGCACAGCGATCTGGTCCGGCGCGGCGGGGCGACCAGCCGCTCACTCGGCGGCGTGTTGGGCCCGATCCTGCGCGACTCGCTCATCTTCGCGATTTTATGGGTGCTGCTGGTGTTCTACCGCCGCGAAACGTATCGCGGGCGTCGACAGGTAGCGTTGATCGGCGGGCTGTTCGCGCTCGTATTGCTCGAAGCGGCGGCGGTGGCGCGCTTCGTCCCGAGCCATCCAGAAATCATCTTCCTGCCCTTCCTGGCGATGTTGCTCACGGTGTTGTTCAACGGGCGGGTCTCGATGATCGCCGCGATGATTCTGGCGATCGTGATCGGCCTGCAACCCGTGTTCCACGACATCCCCGCGCTGTTTCTGTGCCTCATCGGCGGCGTGACGGCGGCGCTCACGGTCCGGGTGCTGCGGCGCCGGAGCAATTTCTACGTGCCCGTGTTGATCATCGCCCTGGGGTACCTCGCGGGCGCCGTCGCGCTGGGGCTCGCCGGCAGTTGGACGGTCGCGGACATCGGCCTGCGGGGCGTGTGGGGCGCGGCAAACGGCCTGGTGTCGGCCGGACTTACATTCTTCCTGTTGCCGGTCGCGGAATCGATCACCGGGATCACCACCGATCTCACGTTGCTCGAGCTTTCCGACCCCAGCCGACCGCTGTTGCGGCGGTTGTCGCTCGAGGCGCCGGGAACCTACGCCCACTCCGTCGCCATGGCGAACCTCGTGGAAGCGGCGTGCAACCGGATCGGCGCCGACGGCCTGCTCGGTCGCGTGGGCTGCTATTACCACGACATCGGGAAGATCAAAAACCCGCAGTACTTCGTCGAGAACCAGACGCGCGGCAACAACCCGCACGACCGGCTCAAGGCCCACCAGTCGGCGCAAATCATCAAGGCGCATGTTACGGACGGGCTCGCCCTGGCCCACGAAGCCAGGCTTCCCGAAGCCGTGGCGGCCTTCATCCCGGAGCACCACGGCACGACCGAAATCACCTACTTCCTCGATCGTGCGAAGAAGAGCGGCGACGGGGGATCGCCGCGCCCCGGTGACTACGTGTACCCCGGTCCCAAGCCGCACTCCGCCGAGACGGCCATCACGATGCTCGCGGACTCGGTCGAAGCGGCGCTGCGCGTGCTCGAGGACCTGACGCCTCAGAAAATCGAAGAGGTGATCAACCACATTGTGCGCACCAAGCTGAATGCTGGACAGCTCGACGAAGCGCCCATGACGTTGCGGCAAATCGACCAGGTGAAGCAGGAATTCGTGCGAATCATCAGTGGCATGTACCACAATCGCATCGACTATCCGGAGTCCAGTGGCGGCATCACGGCGACGTGGCAGCCTGCGGCCAAGGCTTGAGCGCGCGGTCGGGCGGCTCCTGGCCTGGGAAGGCGTGCCGCGGGGGCGCGCGCGTGTGGAGCTCACGCTGCTCGACGCCGATGCCATGCGCCGCCTCAATCGCCGCGCCACCGGCCGGCGCGGTCTGACCGACGTACTGGCGTTCGCGCTCCCACAACCCGACGGTGCCCTCCTCGGGGACGTGTACATTTGCCCCGCCGCCGCTCGTCGCTGGGTGAAGAACGGGGGAAGTGGGAAGGGGGAAGAGGGAAGCGTGGACGAAGAGCTCGTGCGGTTGACGGTGCACGGCGCGCTGCACGTTCTGGGCTACGACCACCCCGATGGGCCGGGCCGAACCCAGTCCGCGATGTGGCGTCGCCAGGAGCGTTACGTACGCCGGCTCCTCGGACGCGGGCGGGAACGGTGACCCTCACCGACGCGGCGTTGACGCTCGGGGGCGCCCTCGTCGCCGGAGCCGCGGCGCTGTGGGCCGGACTGCTGGCGCTCGGCGAGGAGGCCGCCGTGGGCGAGGCGCTCCACACATTGGGCGACGCGCCGCCCGCGACCGTGGGCGCACGGGTGCCGCTGCACCGCGCGCTGCACGTCGCCCGCCTCGCGCTACTCGTGCTCGGCGCGGTGGCCGCGGGCAACGCCCTGGGATGGTGGGGCCGGCCCTGGGCGGAAGCGCTGGGCAGCTGGGCGGTAGCGGCGACCTTTCTGTTCATTGTGGGCGACGCCCTGCCGCGCAGCCTGGCGCGTGTCGCACCCGAGCTCGCGGCGACCGCCCTCCCGCTCGCGCGCCGCACCCTCGCCCCGTTCGGCCTGCTCCTCTGGCTGCTGGCGTGGGTCGACAAGGGCCTGCACGGCCTCGTCGCCACCCGCCGCCCCCTCGAGCCCGACCTCGGCGCCGCCCAGCGCGATATGCTGCTCGGCGTGTTCACGCTGGCCGACACCCGGGTCGATGAGGTCATGACGCCCCGGCTCGACATGGTTGCCGTCGATCTGGCGGCCCCCAGCGACGACGTCATCGAGGCATTCCGCCAAAGCGAACATTCGCGCCTCCCCGTGTACGACGGGACGCCGGACAACATCGCCGGCGTCGTGTTCGCGAAGGACCTCGTGCCGTTCGCCATGGGTCTCGGCGGGGAGGACGCCGCCGCCACGGCCCGCTGGCAGGATCTGGTGCGGCCCGCGGCCTTCGTCCCGGAGACCAAGACGCTCGATAGCCAGCTGCGCGACTTCCAGCGGGGCCCCGCGCATCTGGCGATCGTGGTGGACGAGTTCGGCGGTACGTCGGGGCTCATCACCCTCGAGGACATCCTCGAAGAGATCGTCGGCGATATCCGCGACGAACACGACGTGGGCGAAGCCCCGTCGATCCGTCAGGACGGCGACCGCTACTGGGTCGACGGCCGAGTCACGCTCGACGACCTTTCACAGGCGCTCGGGCGCCCGTTCGAGCATCCGGAGGTCTCGACGGTGGGTGGGCTCGTCTACTCGGTGCTGGGGCGCGTGCCCCGCGCCGGCGACGAGCTGACGCTCGATGGCTATCAGGTCGTCGTGGAGCGGGTAGACCGACGCCGCGTGACCAGCGTGCTGCTGCAGAGGCAACGGTGACCCTTCCAGCCGTGCTGCTGCTGTTGGGGTTGATCCTCGCCGCTGCGTCGGCGGCCATCGGCGTGGCCGCAGCGGCCGTGAGCCAGCTCGAGCTCACGCGCTGGGTGTCGTACAAGCTCCGCGGCGCGGGCGGCGCGGCCGGCGTGCTCGAGAACCCGGGGCGCGTGCTCGCGACCGCGAACGCCCTGACCACGGTGGGTATCATCTGCGCGGCGGCAGCGATGCCCGCGCTCCTCGCCCGTACCACGCCGACCGTGCTCGGCGTCTTTACCATTGCGCTCGGCATCCCGTTGCTCGTGAGCGCTGCGTACCTCGTCCCGCGCGTGGTGGGCCGGCGCTGGGCGGAGCCGATCGTGGCGCACGCGGCACCGCGGCTCGAGAAGCTCGGCCGCGCGTTTGCACCCTTCGTCCCGTGGCGTGACCCCTCGACCCGCACCACGCTCGCGGCGGTGCTCACGAACGCCGACACCGAAGCGTTGGCGTCCGCAGACGAAATGGCGGTCGTGTCGGGCGTGCTGGCCTTCGCGGATCGACCGGTGCGGGAGTTGATGACGCCCCGTACGTCGATCGTGGCGATTCCCGAAGGTCTGCTCGCGGCGGAGGCGGCGCACGTGTGTCTCCAGTCGGGCTACAGCCGATACCCGGTGTACCGGGGGTCGCTCGACGAGATGATCGGCGTGACGCACGCCTTCGATCTCCTCCGCCTGCCGCCCGATGCACCCGTCCCCGTCCTGCCGGCCCTCGTGGTGCCGGGCACCACGCGCGCGGCCGACCTCATGCTGGAAATGCAGCGGGGCCGGAGTCACCTGGCCGTCGTGCTGGACGAGTTCGGCGGGACGGCGGGCCTGGTCACGTTCGAGGACCTGCTTCGCGACCTCGTGTCGGAGATCTTCGAGCCGGGCGGCTCGCCCGCTCTCGACGAGCCCCCAGTACGGATCGTCGAGCTTGAGGGAAGCGCCCCGGCCAGCCGGCTCGAGGAGGCGCTCGGTGTCACGCTGGCGGCCCGCGGCGTCCAGACCGTGGCGGGGCTGCTCGTGCAGGCGTTGGGGCGTATTCCCAGACCGGGTGAGCGCTTCGCGCTCCATGGGCTCGAGTTCGACATTCTCGCCGCTACCGCCACCCGCGTGGAGCGCGTCGCCGTGCGACCGGGGCCGGTGCGCACCGTACCGCTCGAGCGCGCCGAAGAGCGGATCTGACGCATGAGTCTTGCGTGATGACGGAGCAGATTCTCGAGGGGCTCGCCCGGCGTGAGCCCGCGGCCCTGGCCCGCGCCATCACGCTCGTCGAGAACCAGCGCGACGGGTTCGAGCGGGTGTTGGCGCATGCGCACGGGTTGCTCGGGCGCGGCGGCACGCGGCGGGTCGGCATCACCGGCCCCCCGGGAGCGGGGAAGAGCACGCTCACGGAAGCGCTGATCCAGCGGTTCCGCGCCCGTCACCTCTCCGTCGGCGTCGTGGCCGTGGATCCGACCAGCCCGTTCACCGGTGGGGCGCTGCTCGGCGACCGGATCCGGATGGAATCCGCCGGCGTCGATCCCGGCGTGTTCATCCGCTCGATGGCGACGCGGGGCGCGCACGGCGGACTCGCCACGACGACGGAGGAAGTCGCCGATCTGCTCGAGGCCTTCGGCTTCGAGCGCGTGCTGCTGGAGACGGTGGGCGTCGGGCAGATCGAGCTCGACATCGCGGGCACGGCCGAGACGACCGTACTCGTGCTCGTGCCAGAATCGGGCGATGGGATTCAGGCGCTCAAGGCCGGGGTCATGGAAATCGCGGACATTTACGTGGTGAACAAGAGCGACCGTCCGGGCGCCGACAAGTTCCGGCAAGAGGTCGAGGTGATGCTCGGTATCCGGCGGGGGAACGCGTTCCGTCACATCACCCCGCACCATCGGGCGGACCGGCCGACGGTTGAACCGTCCGGCGACTGGGAGCCGCCGGTACTCGCGACCGTGGCGTCGACGGGTGCCGGAGTGGACGAGCTCGCAGCCGCTCTCGATGGCCATTACGCCTATCTTCAAGCGAGCGGCAAGCTGGCCGAGCGACGGCGGCAGCGCCTGGCGGCGCGGACACGCGCCGTCCTGGAACGAAGCGTGCGGCGCTGGCTCCTGGAAGGGACGCGCGTCGAGGAGCTGCTGGCGTTGCGGCTGGACGAGGTCGCGGACGGCCGGCGCAGCCCGTACGACGTGGCGGCCGAGATCCTCGATCAAGTGAAGGCCGGGGAGGGAGGGGGCGCGATTCGATGAGCGGCATCGAGAAGAAGCCCGTCTATACGCCAGACGACCTGGCCGGCTTCGACCCGGCGAGCCGGTTGGGGGCACCGGGCGCCTACCCGTTCACGCGCGGCATTCATCCCACGATGTATCGGGGGAAGCTGTGGACAATGCGGCAGTTCGCGGGCTTCGGGAGCGCGGAAGACACGAACCGACGCTACAAGTTCCTGCTGGAGCACGGGCAGACCGGCCTCTCGGTAGCGTTCGACTTCCCCACGCTGATGGGGTACGACTCCGACCACCCGCGCGCCGAGGGTGAAGTGGGCAAGTGCGGCGTCGCGATCTCGTCGCTCGCGGACATGGAAGACCTGTTCCACGGGATCCCGCTCGATCAAGTCTCGACGTCGATGACCATCAACGGGCCGGCGGCGATGTTGTTCTGCTTCTACGTCGCCGCGGCCGAGAAGCAGGGCGTGGCGAGCACCGCGCTGCGCGGCACCGTGCAGAACGACATTCTCAAGGAATACATGGCGCAGCACGCCTGGGTGTATCCCGTCGAGCCCGCCCTCAAGATCATCGTGGACATGTTCGAGTGGTGTGCCGCGCACACGCCGTTGTGGAACACGATCTCGATCTCGGGCTACCACATCCGCGAGGCGGGTGCCACGGCGGCGCAGGAGCTCGCGTTCACCCTGGCAAACGGGTTTACGTACGTCGAGCGGGGGATCGCGCGCGGGCTGGACGTGGACGCGTTCGCCCCGCGCCTCTCGTTCTTCTGGGACATCCACAACGATTTCTTCGAAGAGATCGCGAAGCTCCGGGCCGGCCGCCGGATCTGGGCCCGGCACATGCAGGAGCGCTACGGCGCGAAGCACCCGCGCTCCGCGATGATGCGGTTCCACTCCCAGACCGCGGGAGTTACGCTCACCGCGCAGCAGCCGATGAACAACGTGGTCCGGGT
>WNFT01001925.1_pt1 | contig 17643 bp, 21 predicted proteins | sample 5400191 | NCBI WGS metagenome assembly WNFT01 (sample SAMN13153359, study PRJNA577476) | soil metagenome | isolation source: 80 cm saprolite under Madrone tree | place: USA:California | collected 2016-06-14 | reverse complement strand
GCGTGTCTTCGCGCCGCGCCGCCCACTCGGCACGCGAGAAGACATGATACGGCGAAAGGCCAATCTCGGTACGCTGCTCCATCATTACATCCGCATCGTGACATGCGAGAGCGCGCCGAATCAACCGCCTTTGCGCGAGGCCTTCTCCGCAAGGCCCGACTGGCTGGCGCGAGCACCGAGTACTGCCTCGACCTCCGTGAGCTTGATATCGCGCGCCTTGAGTACCACCAGCAGGTGGTAGATCACGTCGGCGGCTTCCTCGATCAGCCGTTCGCGGCCCTCGCCGACCGAGGCGAGTGCAAGTTCGACCGCCTCCTCGCCCAGTTTTTTGGCGCATTGCGCGACGCCGCGATCCAGCAGTTTGCGGGTGTAGGATACTTCCGCACTCGCAGCAGCGCGTTCGTCGATGCGCCGCTCCAGATCGTAGACTGAAAATTGATCCATAACCCTGCCAATATCACTTCTGGTCACGGGCGGGTAGACGGTCATGTCGCGAGGCGCATCGCGAGGCCGGCGGTTGCCATATGCCGCTTCGCGTCCGAAATGGTGAATTCACCGAAGTGGAAGATAGAAGCCGCCAACACCGCCGCCGCGTGGCCGTCGCGCACGCCGGCGATCAAATGTTCGAGATTGCCGACGCCGCCCGACGCGATCACCGGCACCGCCACGGCATCCGCCACCGCCCGGGTCAGGCCGATATCGAAGCCCTGGCGGGTGCCGTCACGGTCCATCGAGGTGAGCAGGATTTCGCCGGCGCCCAAAGCGACGACCTCCCTGGCGTAGTCGACAGCGTCGAGCCCGGTCGGCTTGCGGCCGCCATGGGTGAAGATTTCCCAAGCGTCCGGCTCGCCCGGCTGTGACACCTTGCGCGCGTCGATCGCCACCACGATGCACTGATCGCCAAACTTTTCCGCCGCTTCCTTAACGAAATCGCGCCGGTTGACGGCCGCCGTGTTGATCGACACCTTGTCGGCACCTGACCGCAGCAACGCGCGAATATCGGCTACGGTCCGCACGCCGCCACCCACCGTCAGTGGCATGAAGCACACCTCGGCGGTCCGTCGCACCACATCGAGGATGATGTCGCGGTCCTCGTGGCTTGCGGTGATATCGAGAAAGCACAACTCGTCGGCGCCGGCCGAATCGTACGCAACAGCGGCTTCAACCGGATCTCCGGCATCGCGCAGATTGACAAAGTTGATGCCTTTGACGACGCGGCCGTCCTTGACGTCGAGGCAGGGTATGACGCGGACTTTGAGCACGTGATCCTCATTGCACCCGGGCGTTACGGATCAGCCGCAACGCCTCACTGGCATTGAGCCGTCCATCATAGAGTGCGCGGCCCGCAATGGCGCCGGCCAGCTTTTTTGCCCGCGGCTCCAACAACTGGCGAATGTCATTCATCGAGGCAAGGCCGCCTGACGCGATGACCGGAACAGTAATCGCGTCCGCCAACGAGACGGTGGCGTCGAGGTTGAGGCCCTTGAGAAGGCCGTCGCGGGAAATGTCCGTATGAATGATTGCGGCAACGCCGGCATCTTCGAATCGTAGCGCAATTTCAAGCGCCGACAAATCGGACGTCTCGGCCCAACCCTGGACGGCGACGCGGCCGTCGCGCGCATCTAGTCCGACGGCAATGCGGTTCGGCCAGTCGCGTGCGGCTTGTTTGACGAGGTCCGGGTCTTTCACGGCCGCGGTCCCGATAATGACACGATCGACGCCCTTTTCGAGCCATGTCGCGATCGTCGCGCGATCGCGAATTCCGCCTCCAAGCTGCATCGGCAATGGCACACTTTCGAGGATCCGCTCGATCGCCGGGGCGTTGACCGGGCGGCCGGCGAAGGCGCCATCCAGATCGACTACATGCAAATATTCAAACCCTTCGACCTCGAATCCCATCGCCTGCGCGGCAGCGTCACGGTTGAATACGGTTACCCGCCCCATGTCGCCCTGCTCCAGGCGCACGCACACGCCGTCTTTCAGATCGATGGCGGGAAACAGGATCAAGGCTCTTGCCCTTCGTCACTCATGCGGAGGCGCTGTGGACATATCACGGCTTCCACCTGAGAAAATTTGCGATCAAGGCAAGTCCCAGCTTCTGGCTCTTTTCCGGATGAAACTGCGTACCGGCATAATTATTGCGCCCGACCAGGGCCGTGACCGGTCCACCGTAGTCGCAATCCGCCACCAGGTCGGCCGGCTCCTCGACCTGCAGGTGGTAACTATGGACGAAATATGCGTGCAGGCCGGCAGGCCCCAATGGAATGCCCTCAAGGAGGGGATGCGGCCGGTGGGCTTTAAGGGTATTCCAACCCATATGGGGGATCTTGAGAGCCGGATCACCGGGATTGATCCGGCGAACCTCCCCGCGGATCCAGCCCATTCCATCGGTCACCGCATATTCGCGGCCGCGCTCAGCCATGAGCTGCATGCCGACGCAGATGCCGAGAAAGGGCCTGCCGTTCCGGCAGACCGCCTCATCCAGAGCTTCCATCATCCCGGCCACCGCATCAAGGCCGCGGCGGCAATCCGCGAAAGCCCCAACCCCCGGTAGCACGACGCGATCGGCCTTGCGCACCGCCGCGGGATCGCTCGTTACCGCAATCGGCTGCGACGCACCGCTCTCGCGTACTGCCCGCTCAAAGGCCTTGGCGGCAGAATGCAGATTGCCGGAGCCGTAGTCGATGATGGCGACGCTCACCGCCCGCCCCCGGGCTCCGGAAACAGCCCGATGATATCGGGATGGGCCGGCCCAACCTGAGTAGCGGGAAGTGGTCCCGGCGACAACATCGGGACCGGTCTGGCCGCGAGGCGGAGTGCCGTGCGGCTGTCGAAAAAACGCCGCTCGGCCATATCGAGGTCGTCGGCGATCACAACACCGCACTCCCGCCATCCGTGTCTGGCACGCGTCCACCGGACGAGGGTCGTTGCCTCAAGACCGACCAGCAGATGGACGAGCGCAAAAACGACGGCGACCACAATCCAACTTGCGCCTGAGACTCGAAGGCCATATGCGATTAATCCCATTCCAATCAAGTAGAAGACCAGAACCAGCCACAAGCGGTGCCGTATCATCCACAGAGGACCGAACAAAAAAGCTCCGGGATTGAACTTTTCATGCAAGAAGATGAACCGGTCGGCCTGTTCGATCGCCGTCTGTCGGTACTGCGGCGGTTCTAATATCGCAAAAGTCGGCATGATTTTGTTTGTACTCCAGATCGATTAAGTCATCCGCGGCGCTGCGCCCCCTCCCTACCCTCCCCCGCGGGCGCGGGAGGGAGGAGGCAGGTTCGCAGCTTCGACAAATTGGCCATCAAACCCGTCGATGTGCGGTCAACCGCCCAGCACACCTTTGGTCGACGGCACCTCGTCCTTGGCTCGCGGATCAATCGCGACCGCCGCCCGCAAAGCGCGTGCAAGCCCTTTGAAACATGATTCCGATATATGATGATCGTTGACTCCGTAAAGGGTCTCGACGTGGAGCGTGATCCCAGCATTCATGACGAAAGCCTGAAACCACTCATTGACCAGCTGGGTATCAAAGCTCCCTATCTTGTCGCGGCTGAACGCCGTCCGAAACACCAGCAAGGGGCGCCCCGACACGTCGATTGCGACGCGTGTCAACGCCTCATCCATCGGCACATGGACATCCGCGTAGCGGCTGATGCCTCTCATGTCGCCAAGCGCCTGTCTCACCGCCTGTCCGAGCGCAATGCCGACATCCTCGGTAGTATGGTGATGGTCGATATGCAGGTCACCGGCAGCTTTGACAGTGATGTCGATGCGGGAGTGCCGGGCAAAGAGGTCGAGCATGTGATCAAGGAAGCCGATTCCGGTCGAAATCGATGCAACTCCGCTGCCGTCAAGATCGATTGCAACCGTGACGTCGGTTTCCTTGGTCGCGCGCTTTACCGCTGCCTTGCGCATATGCGGGTCTCTCCGGGCCAGATCTCTTAAGGCGCGTTCTAACAGGGGTTGGACAATCCCGCTACCGGCCAGACACCGCCCAGGCGGCGGTTCCCCGCTCGTCGCCACCTCAAATTTGACAGGGACCCGTAGTCCGGATCGGGCCCGCCAGCGAAATCCGGGACCGCCCGGTGACACGGCAACGCTGTCCGCGGGTTGCGCTGACACTCAACCCGGGGCTACTCGCCCGGGTGCAAATCCGGATTTGCTTTGAAGCGTCTGAGTGCATAGATCAAGGCTCCAGCGACCGAGCGATGCCCCATGCAATCCCAAAATTTCGATCTTTGGCACGGTACCACGGTTCTCACGGTCCGTAAGGCCGGCGCTGCGGTGATCGGCGGCGACGGTCAGGTCTCCATCGGCCAGACTATTGTCAAGGCCAACGCCAAGAAGGTGCGCAGGCTCGCCAAGGGCGACGTGATCGGCGGATTCGCCGGCGCGACCGCCGATGCCTTCACGCTTTTCGAGCGCCTGGAAGGCAAGCTCGAGCAGTATCCGGGTCAGCTGATGCGGGCGGCCGTAGAGCTTGCCAAGGACTGGCGGACAGATCGCTATCTCCGCCGCCTTGAAGCCATGATGCTGGTGGCCGACACTCAGATCACGCTCGTGCTGACGGGCACCGGCGACGTGCTCGAGCCCGAGAATGGAGTCATGGGGATCGGCTCCGGCGGCAATTATGCCCTTGCGGCGGCACGGGCGCTTATCGACACTGACATGGACGCCGAGTCGATAGTCAGGAAAGCCATGGCGATTGCGGCAGACATTTGCGTCTACACCAACCGCAGCGTCACGGTCGAAGCGTTGAAGACTGTTTGAGCTGGCGAACATGCAAACGCTCTTAACGGCAAGTTATCCATGACCGATTTTTCTCCGCGCGAGATCGTTTCCGAACTCGACCGTTACATTGTCGGCCAGGGCGACGCCAAGCGTGCAGTGGCGATCGCATTGCGCAATCGCTGGCGCAGACTGCAGCTCGACGAGAAGCTGCGCGAAGAGGTGATGCCGAAGAATATCCTCATGATCGGTCCGACCGGCGTCGGCAAAACCGAAATCTCACGTCGGCTGGCCAAGCTCGCCGGAGCGCCTTTCCTCAAGGTCGAGGCGACCAAGTTCACCGAGGTCGGCTATGTGGGCCGCGACGTCGAACAGATCGTTCGTGATCTTGTGGAAATCGGTATCGGCCTCACCCGCGAGAGAAAACGCAGGGATGTGCAGGCCAGGGCTCACCTTGCGGCCGAGGACCGCGTCGTCGACGCGTTGGTCGGCGCCACCGCCAGCGCCTCCACGAAGGAGATCTTCCGCAAAAAGCTGCGCGCCGGCGAACTCGACGACAAGGAGATCGATATTGAGTTGCAGACAGGGGGAGGCGGCATGCCGCTATTCGAGATACCCGGTCTGCCAGGCGCTCAAATGGGCGCCATTTCGATCGGCGATATCTTCGGCAAGCTCGGCGGCGGCCGCACCAAAATGCGCCGGATATCCGTGAAAGAGTCCTATGAACTCCTGATCAATGAGGAATCCGACAAGCTGCTTGATCAGGACCGGCTGGTGCAGGAGGCCATTAAGGCGGTTGAGAATAACGGCATCGTGTTTCTCGATGAGATCGACAAGATTTGCGCCCGCGACGGCCGTATCGGCGGCGACGTGTCTCGCGAGGGGGTGCAACGCGATCTGCTTCCGTTGATCGAAGGCACGACAGTGTCGACCAAGCACGGCACCGTCAAGACGGACCACATCCTGTTCATTGCATCGGGCGCTTTCCATCTTTCCAAACCATCCGACTTGTTGCCGGAGCTGCAGGGCCGTCTGCCGATCCGGGTCGAACTCAAGCCGCTGACGCGCGATGACTTGAAGCGCATCCTCACCGAGCCCGAAGCCTCGTTGATCACGCAATATGTGGCGCTGATCGCGACCGAAGGCGTCACCCTCGAATTCACCGACGACTCCATCGATGCCATTGCGGACGTGGCGGTCTTGGTCAATTCGACGGTCGAGAACATCGGGGCGCGACGCTTGCAAACCGTGATGGAGCGCGTCCTTGACGACGTCTCGTTCGGCGCCCCCGACAGGGCAAATGACATCGTGAAAATCGATGGGGATTATGTCCGGAGTCGGGTCGCCGACCTCGCCAAGAATGCGGACCTGAGCCGGTTTATTCTGTAGCGCCCATTGCACAGGCGCCGCCTTCGCGGTCTCGACTGCGGCGCGGTCGGCGCGACGGCGCCGCGTTCGGTGCCGGCTTTCACGCCTTCTTGGCGAACGGACTCTGACCGGCCGCGGATTGAAGCTGTCCCACGGTGGAAGTCGGCGGAACCGCACCGCCTTTCTTCTTCTTGTTCCATTCAGCCTTCGGTTTTTTCTTCTCTTTGCTGCTTCTCATTTGACCTTTCGCCATGGCGAGCTCCTTAAGTGTATCTGCCTGCGAAGGCCTTTAATATAGCCGGTCCAGGTTCGATTTAAATCGGTTTCCGCGCGGTCGCTACACTTTCGCCTTGCGCAGACGAACATAGAGCGCGCCTTCGCCGCCGTGACCCGTATCGGCGACGGCGAAGCCAAGCACGTACCGGCGGAACTCCGGCAACGCCAGCCACATCGGCACCTGCCGGCGTAAAATGCCGCGGTCACCGCGGGAGGCATCCGGCGCACCTTTTCCGGTGATCACAAGCACGAATTTCGCGCCACTCGCCTGGGCGCGATGCAAGAGCCGGCGCAGGGCGCCATGTGCCTCGGCCTGCGTCATGCCGTGGAGGTCGATACGGGCGTCAATCGCCGCGTTACCCCGGGCAAGTTTCTGCTTTTCCTTTCGCAACAAGGGGTTCAGCCCCGGCGCCCCAGCGGGGCGCCGGGGGGAGACCGCAACATGCGGTTCAACAGTCGCTCTGTCCGTTACGAGACGCATCGCATGCCGGACGCCCGTTTTGTGCCGCGCGTCGGTCGCCGGCTTTTTGCTGAGCCGCAGCGGTCGGACAGTGCGGGCCACAAGTGACCACAAATGCTCTTCGTCGGCCGTCAGCGGACGGCGGCTGAACGGCGCCAGCAATTTCGGGATTGGTTTTCCGCTATTCATCGGAGCAACCGACGGGACCCATGCCCACGCTCGAACCGAACCGGAATCGGTTCCGATTTCGAGTCCAAACGCTCGCGGCCTGTCGTCCCGGCTGCGGGATGGCGCTGCCCATTGGCCGGTGGGGCGGGCCTCGCGTGAGGTAACGGCATATGGGTACCGGCCGCGACCGGATCGAGATCGCGCGGCAGCAGGAGCGCAAACTGACCAGGCTGACGGACACGACCGGCGATCTGACCTGCCTCATCGCCAGCTCCGAAATAGAGATCGGCGCGGGCCGGCCCGACGATGGCGGAACCGGTGTCCTGGGCAATCATGGTGCGGCGGAATGGCGTGCTTGCGTTCGCGCTCGCCAGCGGAAGATCCGCCTCAATGAAAAACGGCGTGCCGTAGACGTGCAATGCCTTGTCGACCGCAATGGAACGGCCGGCCGAGAGGCGGATTCCTTGGGCGCCAAGCGGCTCGCCGTAGTCATTCAGCCCGATGATACGAAAGAATACCACGGACCTATTTTGCCGACGCACGTCCTTGGCATCGTCCGGATTGGCTTGCATCCACTCGCGGATGCGATGCATCGACATTTCTTCACGCGCAATGATGTTGCGATCGATCAGCACACGACCGACAGGCATGTAGGGATAGCCATTATGGGCGTCATAGTTGAGGCGCAGCATGGTCCCGTCTTCCAGTCTGACCCGTGCCGAGCCTTGAATCTGGATGAACAGCGCGTCGGTGGCGCTGCGCAGCCAGCAGATTTCCAGGTGCCGGCCGTCGAGCGCGCCGTCCTCGATTTCGCCGCGATCGTAGTAGGGGACGAGCTCGCCGTCCGCGGTTCGCCGAAATGCGCGTCCGCTATTGGGAAACGGCCCGCCCGGTTGGATTGCCCCGGCCGCGAGCAGGTCGGGCGGACGGCGGTAGAGCGGAACCGTGAATTCCCGGGTGGGGAACCGTGAACCGTCGACAATCGGCTCGTAGTAGCCGGTGAGGAATCCGGCGGCGTCGCCGAGCTTGCGAATGCGAATCGGCCGGAAGTTATCCTCGAAGAACTGCCGCGCTGCCGTGCTCCCCAGAGGCCCGGTTTTCACCGCGCGGGCACACACGGTCTGCAACGCGGCGCGCACCGGCCTGCCATCGTTTAAGGGCTTCGACCGGACAATCGGACGGCAGCTTGCCTGGAAAGTTGCAAACGCGCTCGCATGGTCATCGCCACTCCATCCGTTGAGCTCATCCCAGCCGGTCGGCTCGAGCGCCGCATCCGGGATACGCAAGGGCTCGGGCGCTGTACGGGGCCGGACACGACTTGCGGAGGCAACCAGCGGCTCGGCCACTTGACGCGTGCCTAGCTTCGCGCGTGCCTTGTCGCCGAGTATCTTGTCGCCGGGCTTTGTCGTCGGTTGCGTCGCGGCAGGCTTATCAGGCGGCCGCGAAGAGCTCTGACGGGCGTCAACAGCAGCCGTTGTTGCGACTATGATCGATGCGATGGCGGCCCAAGAGAAACCTAATCGACAGAAACCTAATTGACAGAAACCTAATCGAGAGAAACCTAATCGAAACAACAGCGTGCACATGGGACGCGCCGCCGATCAGGTGCCGCCTTCGGTGGCGACCAGATTCCAGTTCGGATCCCGGGAGCTCACCTCTCTGGCAAAAGTCCAAACGTCCGTGACCCTGGTGACGGCGTCCGCGCTACCATCGATCACATTGCCGTTACGATTACGAGTGGCCGAGACCAGCTGCGAGACAAAGCGGAGAGTGAACTGCGCCATTTTGCCACGCAACTCCGCGTTGGTGATCTCGGTTGCGTCGATCGATATAAACCGGGTTTCAACGCTTTCGCCCCGCGCCTCGCGCTCGCGAATCACCGATTCGAACCCGTCATAGACCTCGCGCGCCAATAAATTCTTCAGGGACCTGCGGTCACCAGCGGCGTAGGCCGTCACGATCATCTCGTAGGCTGCTCTGGCGCCAGCGATGAACTGCTTGACGTCGAAATTCTTGTCGGCCGCCACAATGGCGTCGAGTCCCCGGGCCACCACCGAGCCGGGCGTCGCGAAACCGGCATAGCGGTCAGCGAGTTCAGCCGACTCCGCCGGTCGGGCAGGTTCGCTAGGACGTTGCGGAAGTGCCACGACTTTGTCGCCGGGCGAGTTGCGCACGGGATCTGCCGCTGAATAGGGATCATAAGGCGGCCGTTCGCGACCGGTTCGTTGACCGAGCACGCTACGCAGCTTCAGGAAAATCACTACTGCGACCGCCAGTAAGAAGAGTATGGTGGTTGTGTCGGACACGTCTCATGCTTTCGTGGACAGCTGCACCAAGCGGTGCCGGTGCTCGTAAGGTGGAATTTTTTCCTACTACTCTTCCTTGCTGCCTGATACGACTATATTGGGGAATCAGTGGTGTGATTCCAGGTCTGAATCTTTTGCCAGCCCAACCGGGCTTTTGTGTGCAGCATGAGCTTAGACCATCGAGACGTGCACGCCAACACAATGTCCCCGCATTGCCGAACCGCAAAATCGGCAACTGCATCAGATCGGGGCCGCGATCGAAGGGATTCGGAGCGATGCGTCTTATCAAGTTGATCGCCATAGGATTACTCGCGTGGCCCGCGGTGGAAATTGTGGCATTCGTGTGCGTCGCGGCCGCGGTGGGTTTTGCAAATGCGGTCTTCCTGCTGCTGCTAATGTCCTTCGCTGGACTGTTTGTTCTGCGGCATTTTAGCGGGGATGTGACCCGGTTTCGAGCTGCCGGGGCTGCCGGGATCGCCGCTGCACCCCTGAGCCGCCCCGGAATGGCTCCGGGTCTTGGTGGAATTCTTCTTTTGATTCCTGGCTTTGTTACCAGCGCACTAGGCCTTGTCATGTTGTTCCCGGTGTCCCGCCGTTGGCTGCTCGCCGGGTGTAGGCGCGTCTTTGCGGCGGGCGACGGGCGAGCCCATCCGGACATCATTGATCTTGCGCCAGACGAGTGGCGACCACTGCCTAGCCCGCGATTGCCGCCAGCGAGCGGCCCCCTCAAAAAATGATGCGCCGCACAGCTGCGCTCCTCTCTTCGCCCGCCGCCGCACGCGGGAAGGGCGAAGAGGGCACGTCCAAAACGTTGGAAGGTCTTAAGGCACGCCTGCTCTGATTTTTTGATGAAATTGATGATCGCAGCGTCCTTGTTCGGGTTTAGCGCTTGTGATAGCCACACGCGCGAGCGCTTCAGCAGGGTTGCGGTAGTCCGCGGAGAGACATCATGACAACGACGAATGGCGGTGGCGATCCGGCCCCGGCAACGGCCGAGATGCCTAGTCTCAGCATCCTGGTGCAATACTCCAAGGACTTTTCATTTGAGAATCCGAATGCGCCGCAATCGCTGATGCAGCAGCAACAGCAGCCGCAGATCGGCATCCAGATCAACGTCAATCCCCGCCAGATGTCGAATACGGATTTCGAGGTCGAGCTGAAGCTCGAAGGAAAAGCCGAGCACAGTGGAAACGTGTTGTTTGCGTTCGACCTTAACTATGCGGGCGTGTTTCGGCTGACGAACATCCCGCAAGAAAATCTCGGCCCGCTGTTGATGATCGAGTGCCCGCGACTCTTGTTCCCGTTTGCGCGTGAGATCATATCAAGCGCCATTTCCAACGGCGGATTCCCGCCATTGATGCTGAACCCGGTCGATTTCGTCGGGCTCTATCAGCGCAAGCTGGCGGAAATGCAGGCCGCGCAACCGGCAACCCAAGCCGGATGAAATGGATTGAGGGTGTTTCGCATGTCGTTTTCAATGTCAACGTCAGCCATTCCGACATTTGAGATCGGTCTTTCCGCATTGTCGGCGGTCCTCGACAAGGCTGCGTCATATGCAGCAGCCAAGAAGATCGACCCTTCGGTATTGCTTCAGGCACGGCTGTCTCCGGATATGTTCCCCCTGGTCCGGCAGGTGCAGATCGCATCGGATCAGGCCAAGAACGGCATCTCACGCCTCGCCGGTGTGGAACCCCCGCGCCATGAGGACAACGAAACGACAATCGACCAGTTGAAGGATCGCTTGGCGAGGACGCTGTCCTATCTGAAATCGATCGATCAAAAGAAGGTCGACGGGTCTGCCGATCACGACATCACGTTTCCGCTTGGCCCGACCAACAAAGGCCACATGAAGGGCGCCGACTACCTCAGCCTTTTTGTGTTGCCGAATTTCTATTTCCATATGACCGCAGCCTATGCGATCCTGCGTCACTGCGGCGTCGATCTCGGCAAGCGTGACTTTCTCGGCGCGATCCCGATGAAGATGACCTGAAAGCGCACGTTAGCTGAAGCATTTTCGGTTAAATTGACCTACCTCAGTGCTGTCATCGCCCGGCTTGACCGGGCGATCTAGTAACCACCGGCCGGGGATACTGGATTGCCAATCGAAATCGGATGCTTCCGATTTCGATCATTTAGTAAGTGCCGAAGTCGGGCAGGCCCGACTTCGGGTCAAGCCGGGCAATGACACCGGCAAGGTCAACCCGTGGAAAAATGCTCTACATGCTAGCGGGAACATAGTCGTTCCAAATTGCCTTCGCGCCAAGTTCCGCAATGAGAGCGCCGTGTGCGGCCCGTTCGGCATCGGTTATGCGCGGACGCAAGGGCACCGGACGAATTTTCACGGAAGTCGCAATATTGCTCACCATGATCTGAGACGCCGGCATCGCAACCAATCCAAGCTGTGCCTGTCGGGCATCGACGAGCTCAACGTAGATTTCCGCCAGCAATTCAGCATCGAGCAGGGCGCCGTGCTTGGTACGACGGCTGTTGTCAATTCCAAAACGGGCGCAAAGATCGTCCAAACGGTTAGAGCCGCCAGGATATTTGCGCCGCGCCAGGAGCAAAGTGTCGACCAGCCGATCGCGCGGAATGGGCGCCCGCTTCACGCGCTCCAGTTCGGCATTGAGAAAGCCCAAATCGAACACCGCATTGTGCGCGATCAATGCCGCGTCGCCGATAAAGGCCAGAAGATCGACCGCGATGTTTGCAAAAAGCGGTTTGGACTGAAGGAAATCGTGGGCAAGACCGTGGATCGCGAATGCCTCCGCCGGCACGTCGCGCTCGGGATTCAGGTAGCGGTGGAACGTCTGGCCGGTGGGAAACCGGTTGACGAGCTCGATGCAGCCGATCTCGACCAAGCGATGGCCTTGATAGGGATCAAGACCAGTCGTCTCGGTATCGAACACGACCTCGCGCATTCCGCTCGCTCTTGCCCTCGACCGCTATGATCGGTTACGCCGAATCGGCTGAGTCGACGCGGCCTGCAGGATGGCATGAACCTGCTCACGGGCGAAATCGAAGCCCTTGGAGGTATCCACTACAAAATCGGCGCGGCGACGTTTTTCCGCGTCAGGCATCTGTCTGGCAAGCAGGGCCTGGAATTTCTCCTCCGTCATGCCGGGCCGTTCCAAGGCCCGGACGCGCTGCATCTCCGCCGGCGCCGTTACCACCACGATGGCGTCGACGCGACGGTCAGCCCCGGTTTCAAACAACAAGGGAATATCGAGGACCGCGATGGACGCGCCGGCACGCTCGGCCTCGTCAAGAAACCGTACTTCTTCGCGTCGAGCCAACGGGTGAATGATGCGCTCCAGCCGCCTTAACGCCTCGGGGTCATCGAGCACGCGCTTCGCCAGCTTGGCGCGGTCAATTCCTTCGGCCTTGCTAACGCCAGGGAATTCCGCCTCGATGATCGCGGCGGCGGCGCCAGCGTAGAGCCGATGCACGGCCGCATCGGCGTCGTGAACGGGTACGCCGGCCGCCGCGAAAAATCGCGCCGTGGTGGATTTGCCCATGCCGATCGAACCGGTGAGACCAATGACCACCACGTTGTCGCCTCCACTCCTTCGCTACCCTGGGAGGAGCAGGAAGGGGGTTACGCAGCCAGGCTGCCGTTTCGCCTGAGGAAACCTAAGAGCTTGAGCAGGGGCAGCCCCAGGATCGTAAAATGATCTCCCTCGATCCGGTCGAACAGATGAACCCCGGTCCTTTCAAGTTGATAAGCGCCAACGCTTTCCAGCGCGGCGGCACCTGCCGTATCAAGATACCGATCAAGAAATGATGCCGACAGCTTGCGAAACGTGAGGCTTGCAGTGTCGGTGGCATCGAACAGGACACTTCCGTCTTGCGCCACGGCGACGGCGGAATGCAAACAATGGGTCTTGCCGGCCAGCGCTGTCAGCTGTTCGCGGGCACCGGCGCGATTGCGAGGTTTGTCGAAACGCCGGCCTTCAAGCGCCAGCGTCTGGTCCGCACCGATGACAATGCGCCGGGGCATAAGGCGGGCTACCGCTTTTGCTTTTTCGCGGGCCAATAGCGCCGCCGCTTCGGCGGGATGGCAGATTCCGGCAGCAGCTTCAACGGCACGTTCATCCAAATCCGGAATGCACACCTCAATCGGAATGCCCGCGGCTTCCAGCATGGCGCGGCGTGATGCGCTGCGGGAAGCCAGCACAAGCGGCTGATGGTTTTGCCACAGCGACATCACCCCTCCACGGGCAGCCGCCGTCGTTCGGCAAGCAGCGCCATTATGGCGGCCGCGGTTTCCTCGATTGATCGCCTTGTGACGTCAATCAATTGCCAATTGTGCCTGGCGCAAAGACGCCGGGAGAACGCAATCTCCTCGGCAACCGCCTGGCGGTCGATGTACTGGTCGTTGTCGAGATGAACTCTCAGACCCAACAGACGATTTTCCCGGATTTGCACGATGCGTTCGGGACTGGCGAAGAGTCCGACGACAAGCGGATGTGTTATCGATTCCAGTTGCGGCGGGATCGGTACACCGAGGACCAGAGGAATATTGGCGGTCTTCACGCCGCGATTTGCAAGATAGATCGACGTCGGGGTTTTGGACGTCCGTGAGACACCGAGGAGCACGACGTCTGCCTCTTCGAGCTCGTCGGCGTGCTGCCCGTCGTCGTGCATCATGGTGTAGTTAAGGGCATCGATGCGCTTGAAATATTCGGCGTTCAGAATGTGCTGAGCACCCACCCTATAGGTCGATTCGGCCCCCAGATAGGCTTGGAACAGCCGCAACACCGGCCCGAGGATCGACAAGCACGGCAGCCCGAGGTCCCGGCACTTGTCTTCAAGCCGGCCGATCAGCATCTGATCGAGCAAGGTATAAAGAACGACGCCCGGCGCCTCCTCGATCTCGCTCAGCACCCGATCAAGTTGCTTGTTGGTGCGCACCGCCGGATAGACATGCTCGACCGGCGACGCGTTGTTGTACTGAGCGGAAGCAGCGCGTGCGACCGTAATCAACGTTTCGCCGGTGGAATCGGAGACGAGGTGAAGATGAAAGAAGCTCGAATCGCGCAGCGGCATCGATCTGGTTTCATTGAATTTCTGTGGATGACGAAGGACAAAGCCACGTCTTGGGGCCAACAGCAAGACATGGACCACCCGGCGCTGCTCTTATGTCCACATAGCCACAGCTCCGCGCCACCCGGACCCTGCCTGTTCTTACGCAGTTGAAATATATGCGCGTAAACCAACGTGGACACTGATCTGTTCTAATAACCCATTGCAGTTTCAGGAGATTGTCTTCATAACACGCGACGCCTGACAACGCCTCAAAAGCCAAAGTCGATGTGGACAACCTCCGCACGGAACCCGAAGATCGATTCGTGAGTCCAATCCACTGCCAATCAAAAAAGCCAAACAAGTCTTAAAGATTCGATTGAAGAGGAAGCAATCGAAGATGACCGTTTCGTATGGGCATTCTGGCACACTGGATGTGCTTGCCAACAAAAGGGCGGCACAAACGCCGATCTGGCTCATGCGGCAGGCTGGCCGATATCTGCCGGAGTATCGGGAGATCCGCGCAAAGGCCGGGTCGTTTCTCGACTTATGCTTCAATCCGGTACTGGCAGCGGAAGTGACCCTGCAACCAGTGCGACGGTTTGGCTTCGATGCGGCAATCCTGTTCTCCGATATTCTGGTGGTTCCCCACGCACTCGGACAAAAGTTGACGTTTGAAGCCGGCGAAGGTCCGCGCTTGTCGCCCGCGATCATCTCGGCGACCACCCTCGACAAGCTGGCCGCCGATTTAGATATGAAGGCGTTGGCGCCGGTGCTCGAAACGATTACAAGGGTACGAGCGGAACTGCCGCGCCAAGTGGCGCTGCTTGGCTTTTGTGGCGCGCCCTGGACGGTTGCAACCTACATGGTGGCCGGCTTCGGGACCCCGGATCAAGCGCCGGCACGGTTGTTCGCATATCGCGATCCGGATGGGTTTGGGAGATTGATCGATGTCTTGACACGGGCGTCGATCGACTACCTCGCGGCACAATTCCAGGCCGGCGTGGACGCGGTTCAACTGTTCGATACGTGGGCCGGAGTACTCGGGCCGGAGGAGTTCGATCGTTGGTGCACGAAGCCCGCCGCAAGGATCGTTGCTGGTCTGCGACAAAAGATACCGGGAGCACGAATAATCGGGTTCCCCCGAGGTGCCGGCACATCCCTGGTGAGCTATGTGGACGACGTCCCGTTCGATGCGATCGGGTTGGATTGGATGATCAATCGGAAGTTCGCCCGTGACGAAATCCAGTCTCGCAGACCGGTGCAGGGAAATTTGGATCCGATGGCGCTGCTCGCCGGAGGATCGGCCCTGGATCGCGAAGTGGACGCGGTGCTGGCATCGTTTTCCGAACGGCCCTTCATTTTCAATCTCGGCCACGGCATTCTGCCCGAAACGCCCATAGGGCACGTGGAGCGGATGGTTGATCGTGTACGAAAGTCACGCCCATAGCGGAGTTGTTGCGGAGCCAAGCGGAATGCTGGGAACGGCCAAGAACCGATGGATTGGCGCGATCACCGCGGTCGCGATGATGGCAGCTGTGGTGATCGCGCTCGTGATTTGGCACCCTTCCGGCCTCTATCCGTGGTTCAAGGCGTTTCATGTTGTTGCGGTGATCTCCTGGATGGCCGGAATGCTCTACCTTCCCCGGCTATTCGTCTACCACTGTGGAGCGGAGAAAGGCTCGCGCCAGTCCGAAACGTTCAAGGTGATGGAACGGCGGCTGCTGAGAGGGATTCTCAATCCCGCCATGGTGGCCAGCTGGGCGCTTGGGCTGTGGATAGCCTACGATGGCGGCTGGATTTCGGCGCCCTGGCTGCAGGTGAAGTTGTTGCTGGTTGTGGCTTTATCGGCTGTCCACGGCATGTTGGCGCGTTGGACCGCCGACTTTGCGGCTGATCGAAACCGCCATAGCGAGCGGTTTTACCGTATCGTGAACGAGGTTCCGGCGGTGCTCATGGTCGGGATCGTCATCATGGCGGTGATCAAGCCGTTTTGATTGCCTAAAGTAGCCTACCGCGCGCCTGGAACCCTTGCGCTAGGTCAGGACTTTTCTTATTATCTACGCATCTCACCAAAGGCAGGTTGATACTGTCGACCGCGGCCCGCGAAGGGACCTACCGCTGTACCGGCCGCTAGTGCTGTATCTGGCCAGCAGCATCGCGCTTCAGGCAACAATCTGCGACTTCTCCCCGTCATAACGTCGATCGGCATTTGTGGTCGGTCGCGCACAGGAACACCCGCATGCGGGAAATGAAACTCCAAGACCTCAAATCCAAATCCCCCGTCGAATTGCTCGGCTTTGCCGAAGAACACAGTGTCGAGAACGCGTCGACCATGCGCAAGCAAGAGTTGATGTTCGCGATCCTCAAACAACTCGCGTCGAAAGACATAGACATCATCGGGGAAGGCGTCGTCGAGGTGCTGCAGGACGGCTTTGGCTTCTTGCGGTCGCCGGAGGCGAATTATCTGCCCGGTCCCGATGACATCTACGTGTCGCCTTCGCAGATCCGCCGGTTCGGATTACGGACCGGCGACACTATCGAGGGCGAAATTCGCAGCCCCAAGGAAGGCGAACGGTACTTCGCGCTGCTCAAGGTCAACACGATCAATTTCGAAGATCCGGATAAAGCCCGGCACAAGATCAATTTCGACAATTTGACGCCGCTCTATCCGGATGAACGGCTACGCATGGAACACGAGGATCCGACCAAGAAGGATCTTTCGCCGCGCGTGATCGACATCGTCGCTCCGATCGGGAAGGGGCAGCGCGCACTGATCGTTTCGCCGCCGCGGACCGGTAAAACAGTGCTGCTTCAGAACATCGCGCATGCCATCACGTCAAACCACCCGGAATGCTACCTGATCGTGCTTTTGATCGACGAGCGGCCGGAGGAAGTCACCGACATGCAGCGGTCCGTCAAGGGAGAGGTCATCTCCTCGACCTTCGACGAGCCGGCGCAGCGCCACGTCCAGGTCGCCGAAATGGTGATCGAGAAAGCCAAACGGCTGGTGGAACATGGTCGAGATGTGGTGATCCTGCTTGATTCGATTACCCGACTCGGGCGGGCGTACAACACGGTGGTGCCGTCGTCCGGTAAAGTCCTGACGGGTGGCGTCGATGCCAATGCGTTGCAACGCCCAAAGCGCTTCTTCGGTGCAGCGCGTAACATTGAAGAGGGCGGGTCGCTGACCATCATCGCCACCGCGCTGATCGATACCGGCAGCCGCATGGACGAAGTGATCTTCGAGGAATTCAAAGGGACCGGCAACTCGGAGTTGATCCTCGATCGTAAGGTTGCCGA